>WNGR01000448.1_pt1 | contig 51225 bp, 59 predicted proteins | sample 5407581 | NCBI WGS metagenome assembly WNGR01 (sample SAMN13153383, study PRJNA577476) | soil metagenome | isolation source: 80 cm soil or saprolite under Garry oak tree replicate 2 | place: USA:California | collected 2016-06-15 | reverse complement strand
CGGTGGCGTACTGCAACATCTTGTACGCGGGCCGGGTCTCCCGTCCGAAGAGCCGCAAGTCAATCTCCGCCGCGACGACGCCGGCGGCGATGCCGTCCTCGAGGATCGTGCGGTTGTATCCGGAGAGTCGGCGGAACTCCTGGTCCTGGACGTCCCCGACCGCGCCGACGATCGCGATCGCGGCGAGGTCCGTGTTCTTCGGATCGAGGGCCTTCGCGACCGCATAGGCGCAGCCGGCGCCGCTCGCGACGTCGGAGCCTTCGCCCTCCAGGTGGGGGTTCAACATCAGGACGCGATCCTGCGACTCGGCGAACCGGATCAGATCGCCGCGGAGCGCGCGGGGGACTTCGCGGGCGGTTGGCACATGGTGATCCGTGACGACGGCGTCGAGGCCCTGGAGGGCATGGAGCATTCCCGCACCGAGATCGACGAACCACGCGAGCGGCGTGCCGCGTCGCTTGATGTCCGCGATGACGGCCTCGTCGAGCGTCTTGACGAACGCGACCTCGTGTTGGATCCCCGCACGATCAAGGGACTCCGATGCGATCGCTCCACCCGTTATGCCATCCGTGTCGATGTGCGTCACGATTCGCACCGACGGCGCGGCGCGTAGCCGCTCCGCGATCTCGCGAGCGACCGCCTCCATGTCCGGTCAAGCGTGCGCTGCTGAGATGAATCTTTGGGAGAGGGCTGCGAACACAGGGTTGCAAAGGACATCCGTGTTTTCGTGTAAAATCACGAAACCCCGCTATCGTTTCGTCTAACTCGCCTGCGAGAACGAAATATCAGGGGGAGCGCGATGGGGTCTCTGTGATCCACGTCACCTCGACCGGGCTGATCGTCCGCGGAGACCGCGTACTCCTCGGGAGGCGGACGAGCACGACCCGGTTCGCCGGGATGTGGGACGCGTTCGGCGGGCATCTCGTGCCGTGCGAAGAGCCGGCGATGGCCCTCGTCCGTGAGCTCGAGGAGGAACTCGGGATCCGCGTGAAGGGTCCGCGATTCCTCGGGATCTACGAGGACATCGACCCGACGTCGAAGGACCTCTTCCGTCACTACCTGTTCCTCGTGACCTCCTGGGAGAGAGAACCGAGGATCGCGAACGAGGAGCACTCCGAGATTCGATGGTTCCGGTTTGAAGACGCGGCTCGGCTCGAGCTCGCGTCGAGCCTCAAAGAGGCCATCCGAAGGCTCGTCTCCGCGAAGGCTTAAGCGAGACCTGCGGCTAGCCCGTGTGGGGTTTGGACATGGATGATTCGGAGGTTCGGCGGATCCTCACGACGATCCGGACGATTGCCGTCGTAGGATGTTCGAAGGATCCTGCGAAGGACGCGCACCGCGTCCCGAAGTACATGCAAATGGCCGGCTACCGGATCATCCCGGTGAACCCTACCGCGGACGTGATCCTCGGGGAGAAAGCCTATCCCTCCCTGGAGGCGGTCCCGATCCCGTACGATGCCGTGGACGTCTTCCGGCCATCCGCCGACGTCCCGCCAATCGTCGACCAGGCGATCCGCGGCCCCGCGAAGGTGATCTGGATGCAACTCGGGATTCGCCATGAGGAGGCCGCGAAGAAGGCGCAGGCCGCCGGGAAGACGGTCGTCCAGGACCGCTGCATGATGCGCGACCACGCGCGGCTATTCGGCGGCCACATCCTCGAATGACGACGCGGCGAACACGACCGCGGCGCTCGGGCTCCCGGCGCGGCGCGCAGAGGCGGCAAGCGCCTCGATTTCTCCAAGGACCGTCACCGCGGCCGGCGGCGCATCGAACTTCGTGGTCGCCGCGGCATCGTACAGCGTCTTGAGTCGAGGTTCCGGGACGAGCCCGACGCGGATTGGCCCGGCGACTCCTCGTTCGAGCTTCACGGTCGGGCTGATTCCCGCGAACGCCTCGACCGGGACCTCGATCCAATCCGAGCCCTTCGACGGGAAGAGCTCGAGGAAGACGGCATCCGATGCGATGGCCTCGACGCTCCCGATCGACCGGAGGCCGTCCTCGCCCTGCCAGACGCGCCCGAGGCGGGCGGATGCGGACACGACCGAGTGATCCAGCCACGCCAGGTCGTGGACCCGCTGAATCGAGGCGCGGCGAGTCCACAGGACCTTCGCGAGGAGATGGTACGCCTCCCGGAGCGCCTTCGTCTGGGGCGACTTGGTGCCGCTCGCCCGCTGCGCCTTGTCCAGCGCCGCGGCGATCGACGGCTGGGACACGAGGAGCGCCTGGAAGTCCACGACGCGCAGAAGGCCGTGCCATCCCATGCTCACCCGCCACGGGTCTTCGCGGGAAAAGGGTGTCGGCTCGACGGACGACCGGACGCCATCTCTCCGGTTCAGTGCAACACGACGGACTTGACCCCATCGACCTGCTTGATCTGCGGCAGCAACCGCTCCGGCACGGGCGCTTCGGTCACGATGAACCCGTGCGGATCGTCGACGATCTCCGGGTCGTCCATGATCGCCTGCCGGATCGAGATGCCGGCCTGCGCGATGATCGCCGCCACGCCCGCGAGGATGCCGGGCTTCGAGGCGTTCGTCGGCACGATCTCGATCGCTCCCCAATTCATCAGCGGCGCGATCTCCCGGAGGTGGCACACGGGCCGGAGCTTGTCGAAGAACGCCTTCAGCTCGCCGTTCCGGTCGATCGTCTCGACGGTCGCCGTGACGACGCGGCGGTCCACCCCGGCGGCGCGGGCCATCGCCGTGTCAGAGAGCTTGATGTCGCCGGCGAACACGCTCCCCTCGTGCACCCGCAGCCCGTAGACGACCATGAGCTGCGCGACCTTCTCCTGCGCCGGGAACCCTTTGAAGTAAGGACGGAACCGCGCCCACATATGCCTGGCCCAATGTACGGAAGAGCGCTCTGAGGGTTAATGTTTTCGTTATACAGAGTCGTAAAATAGACGTTATAGAACAGAATCGTTATATAGTGTCCAAATTATGCATCCTCCGGACATCGGTGGTCCCATGCAGGCTTTGAAACCGGAATCGGCGGGCGCGAGCAACGTGAAGATCCTCCTCGACACGGAGGACCTGCCGAAAGCCTGGTACAACATCCTCCCGGACCTTCCGGCGCCGTTCCCGCCGTACCTGCATCCGGGGACGAAGGAGCCCGTGCCCCCCCAGGCGTTCGAGCCCCTGTTCCCCAAGGAGCTGATCCGGCAGGAGATGAGTCCGAACCGAGCGGAGCCGATCCCGGAGGAGTTGCGCGAGGCGTACTTCCGGCTCGGCCGGCCGACGCCGCTCTACCGCGCGACGCGCCTCGAGGCGTTCCTCAAGACGCCCGCGCGGATCTACTACAAGCGGGAGGACCTCTCGCCCGTCGGCTCGCACAAGCCGAACACGGCGTTCGCGCAAGCGTACTTCGCGAGCCGGGAGGGCGTCGAGGCGTACGCCACGGAGACCGGCGCGGGCCAATGGGGGTCCGCGCTCGCCCTCGCGGCGAACTACTTCGGGATGAAGGCGAAGGTCTTCATGGTCCGCGTCTCGTACGACCAGAAGCCGTACCGGAAGTACGTGATGCAGCTCTACGGGGCGGAGGTGATCCCGAGCCCCAGCGACCGCACGAACGTCGGGAAGAAGATCCTCGCCGCGGACCCGGACCACCCCGGCTCTCTCGGCATCGCGATCTCCGAGGCGATCGAGGCCGCGGTCACCGGGACGAACACGAAGTACTCCCTCGGCAGCGTCCTGAACCACGTCCTCATGCATCAGACGATCATCGGTCAAGAGATGATCCGGCAGTTCGAGCTCGCGGACGTGACGCCGGATTATATGGTGGGCAGCGTCGGCGGCGGATCGAACTTCGCGGGCTTCGCGTACCCGATGATCGGCGAACGTCTCCACGGTCGATCCGAGACGCGCTTCGTCGCGGTCGAGCCGGTGTCCGTCCCATCGATGACCCAGGGCAAGTACGAGTACGACTTCGGCGACACGGGCGAGATGACGCCGCTCGTCAAGATGCACACGCTCGGCCATACGTTCGTGCCGCCGCGGATCCACGCGGGCGGATTGCGGTACCACGGGACCGCCGCGACCCTCAGCGTGCTCCTCGATGCCGGGATCGTCGAGCCGCGCGCCGTGGACCAGTTAAGCACGTTCGAAGCGGGGCAGATCTTCGCGAAGACCGAGGGGTTGATCCCGGCACCCGAGACGTGCCACGCGATCCGCGGGGCGATCGACCTCGCCCTCGAAGCGAAGGCGCGGAACGAGCAGACGGTGATCGCGTTCAACTACAGCGGCCACGGGCTGCTGGACCTCGAAGGATATCGACAGTTCATGGAGGGCTCCCTGAAGAACAACGGGAACGCGTAGTCGGCGACAAAGGACTTGAGTCGTCCGTCCATTCCGCCGGCGTGGACGTCGGCGTCGATGTCGGCGGAACCTTCACGGATTTTGTTGGCTTTCGCGCCCGTTCGGTCGTCTCGCTCAAACTACCGTCGACCCGGGACCCCGCCGAGGCCGTGAACGCGGGGATGCGGGAAGTCGGTGCCACGGGGATGTCCCACGGGACCACCGTGGCGACGAACGCGATCCTCGCGCGGAAGGGTGCGCGCATTGCGTTCATCACGACTGCGGGGTTCGAGGACCTGCTCACGATTGCACGGCAGAATCGCCCGTCCCTGTACGATTTCCGCGTGACGAGACCCTCGCCTCCCGTGCCGCGCGAGCGGTGCTTCGGACTCCGCGAACGCGTCGACGCGCGCGGCCGTCCGTTGTTGCGCCCGACACCCCGAGAAATCCAACGTGTAGTGCGCGCGGTGCGCGATTCGGGAGCGGAGTCCGTGGCGGTTTCGCTGCTGTTCTCGTTCCTCCGTCCCCAGCACGAACGAGCGATGGCCCGGGCCTTGGGCGACCTCCCGATTTCCGTGAGCCACGAGGTCCTCGCGGAGTTTCGAGAGTACGAACGCTCGTCGACGACGGTCCTCGACGCGTACGTGAAGCCGCTTGTGACTCGGTACATCGCCGCCCTCGACGCTTCCCTCCGACACGGCTTCCTCGTCATGCGTTCGTCCGGGAGCGTGACCACGGACCGCGCGGTCGTTCGGCGGCCGATCGACATGGTCCTAAGCGGCCCGGCAGGCGGCGTGGCCGCGGCGGCGTCGATCGCCCGCGCGCCGGGACTTCGACACCTGATGACGTTCGACATGGGCGGGACGAGTGCGGACTTCTCCGTCTTGGAGGACGGCGAGCCGGCTTGGACGACGGAGGCGGTCATCGATACGTTCCCGCTCGCGTTGCCCGTCGTCGACATCGAGTCCGTCGGGGCCGGCGGCGGGAGCCTCGCCGTGATCGATCCCGGGGGTGCATTGCGCGTCGGACCGGAGAGCGCCGGCGCGGATCCCGGACCCGTCGCCTACGGCAAGGGCGGCGACCGCGTCACGGTGACCGATGCGGACCTCGTGGGCGGAGCGTTGGGCCCTGGACTCCTCGGGGGCGCCCTCCCGCTGCGCAAGGAACTCGCCGCGAAGGCGATCGAACGGCTCGCGGCGGACCTCCGGATTTCGGCCGACGAAGCGGTGCTCGGGGTGCAGCGGGTCGTCCGAGCTTCGATGGCGAAGGCGATGCGCCTCGTTCTCGCGCGCCGCGGCGTCGATCCGACGGAGCAGGCGCTGCTCGCCTTCGGCGGTGCCGGCCCGATGCACGCGGTCGCGCTCGCACGCGAGATTGGCATGCGGACCGTGGTCGTGCCGTTCTTGCCTGGGGCGTTCTCCGCGTATGGAGTCCTCATCTCTCCCGTCGGTCGGGAGTACAGCCGAAGCGTCGTGCGTCCGCTCGATCGCGCCGGGCCTGCGATCGCTCGGGCGATTGCGGAATTCAAGGAGCTCGCGCGGTCGGATCTCGAGTCCCAGGGGTTCGACCCCCGGCGCGCGCTCATGGACGCGACCGTCGACCTCCGGTTTCGCGGTCAGAGTTACGAGTTGAGCGTCCCACTCCGCGGAGACCTTGCGGCGTCCTTCCGACGCGCCCATCGAGCTCGATTTGGATACGCATCCCGTCACGAACCGATCGAGCTCGTCACGGTCCGTCTCGCGGTGCGGGTCCCGAGGCCCGTCCGAACTCCGGCCCGACCGCCCCGCCCTTCGCATCCATCCGGCCACCGACGTGTGCTGTTCGAGGACGGATGGCTCGATGCCGAGGTCGTGCATCGCGATTCTCTCGGAATCGCCACGGAAGTCGATGGACCCGTCATCATCGAGGAGGACCACGCGACGACCGTCGTCCCTCCGGACGCGCGCGGGTCGATCCGACCGCCCGGCCTGCTCGTGATCGAGGTGGGCACGTGAACCCGATCGAACTCGAAGTGGCCCGGATGGCGTTTGCGTTCATCGCGGAGGAGATGGGCACCGCCCTCCGGAGGACGGCGTACTCCCCGAACATCAAGGAGCGGATGGACGCGAGCTGTGGCCTCTTCGACGAGGACGGCCGGATGCTCGTCCAGGCGGAACACATCCCGGTCCACCTTGGTTCGATGCCGACGGCTGTCGAGTCGGTCCTGCGGGAGTTCCCGGGCACGCTCCGCGAAGGCGATCAAGTCATCCTGAACGATCCATACCGCGGCGGGACGCATCTCCCCGACGTCACCCTGGTCCGCCCCGTGTTCGTGCGCGGACGGATCCTCGGATTCGCGGCGAACCGCGCCCACCACGCCGATATCGGCGGGATCGCGCCCGGGTCGATGCCCGCGGACGCCACGCGACTCGAGGAGGAGGGCATCATCCTGGAGCCGCAGAAGTACCTCGATCGCGGTCGGGAGCGGCGAGAGGTCCTCGACCGCTTCCGACGCGAGACGTTGAATCCGCCGGAGCGTCTCGGCGACCTCCGTGCCCAGGTGGCCGCGAACGAGCTCGGGGCCCGACGCCTCGCGGAGCTCGCGTCGCGGCATGGGGTGACGCGTCTCCGGGCCGACTCCGACGCGCTCCTCGACTACGCGGAACGTCGGGTGCGCGCCGCGATTCAACCGCTGCCCCGAGGGACTTGGACCGCGGAGGACTTCCTCGAGTCGGCACATTCCGACCGAGATTCGCGGATCCGGATTCGCGCGGAGGTGTCCATCGGCGGGTCCGGATTCACGATCAACTTCGCCGGCACCGACCGGCAGGTCGACGGCAACGTGAACGCGCCCCTCGCCGTCACCCTGAGCGCCTCGTACTACGTCGTGCGCTGTCTCACGGACCCCGAGGCGCCCCGGAATGCGGGCGCGTATCGACCCGTGCGGGTGCTCGCGGAAGAAGGGAGCCTCGTGCGCGCGCGATCGCCGGCCGCGGTCGCGGCGGGCAACGTGGAGACGTCGCAGCGAATCGTGGACGTGATCTTCCGCGCACTCGCCGAACCCCTCGCCGACCGCGTTCCGGCGCAGAGCCAGGGGACGATGAACAACCTGACGATCGGCGCATCGGGACGGAAGCCCTTCTCCTACTATGAGACGATCGCGGGCGGGGAAGGCGCCCTCCCGTTCCGGGACGGCATGTCCGGGGTCCACACGCACATGACGAACACGCGGAACACGCCGGTCGAGGCGCTCGAGCTCGCGTACCCGCTCCGCGTCGAGGAATACCGGCTCATCCCCGCGAGCGGCGGCGAGGGCCTCCATCCGGGCGGCGACGGCGTCCGCCGGTCCGTGCGGCTCCTGGCCTCGAGGGGCACCGCGTCGATCCTCACGGAGAGGCGGGTCCTCCCGCCGAGCGGGCTGCACGGCGGCGCGGACGGTCGGCCCGGACGGAACTTCCTCGTGCACGAAGGCAAGAGGCGTCGCCTGCCCTCGAAGGTCACGGTCCCCCTCTCGAAAGGCGACGTGCTGATCCTCGAGACGCCGGGCGGCGGGGGCTGGGGCGCGAAACGCGCGGCGTGAGTGTAGCCTACCTGCACCGCGGACCTTCACCTTCCGGACGCACGCTCCGCTCGCGTGCTCCTCCCGGCGTTCCTCCTCGGCTTCGTCCTCGTCGTGATGCTCGGCGTCCTCACCGGCATCGTGACCGGCCTTTCGCCGGGGTTGCATGTGAACAACGTCGCCGCACTCGTCTTGGCGACCGAACCCGCGTGGGCGGCGTTCCTCACGTCGGTCCTCCCAGAAGCCACCGCGGCGAGCGGCGTCGGCATCTTCCTCGCGCTCTACCTGCTCGCGACCGCGGCCGCCCACGCCGTCTTCGACTTCATCCCGAGCGTCTTCCTGGGCGCGCCGAACGAGGACACGGCGCTGGCCGCGTTGCCCGGCCACCGCCTCCTCCGGGTCGGACAAGGGGCGAAGGCGGTCGCCCTCGCGGCGCGCGGCGTGGTGCTCGGCACCGCGTTCGCGGTGCTCGCGCTGATCCCCTTGCGGGCCGTGCTGTCGGACCCGATCGGCCTCGCGGATCACTTTCGACCGTGGTCCGCCGTGTTCCTTGCGTTCGTCCTCGGGGCGTTGCTCGTGTCCGAGTCCCGCGGAGGGAAGGCCCGTCGAGTCTGGCGGGCGGCATGGGTCCAGGCGCTCGCCGCGGCCCTCGGCGTGGCGACGGTGCGAGGACCGACCCCGCTCGACGCGGGAGTAATCCTGTTCCCGTTGTTCTCCGGGCTCTTCGGGATCCCGAGCCTGCTCATCGGATTGAGGGCGGGGCTTGGCACGATCCCGCCGCAGCGGCTCGAACCTCTGCGCGCGATCAACCGGACGGACGTCCGCTCCTCGATTCGCGGCACGCTCGCGGGCGCGAGCGTCTCGTGGCTCCCGGGCCTGAGCGGGGGTGCGGCGGCGACCTTGGCCTCCCTGCGCGTCCGCAAGTCGACGGGTCCATCGCAGTTCATGGTCGTCCTCGGCGCGGTGTCCAGCTCGACCGCCCTCCTGAGCGTCGCGGTCCTCTACATGATCCATCGCTCCCGCAGCGGCGCGGCGGTCGCCGTGGATCGGCTGCTGCCCGAGGTCGGGTCCTGGACGGAACCGCTCCGGGTCCCAGCGTCGCTCGCGGTCCTGATCATCGGGACCGTCCTCGCGACGGCCGTCGCGGCGCCCCTCGCCGTCCGCACGGCCCGCTGGGTCGCATCGCGTTCGTCGACGGCGGACCCGCGTCGCGTCTGCGGCGCGTCCCTCGTCGCGCTCGTCGCGCTCCTCGCCGTCGTCTCCGGCCCGGTCGGCCTCGCCATCGCGTCGCTGGCCGCGGTCGTCGGTCTCGTCCCAATCGCGCTCCGCGTCCGACGGGTGCATCTGATGGCGTCGCTCCTCGTCCCGGTCCTCATCGGCTACCTCGCGGCCGCGTGAGGAAAGGGTAATGAGTCCCGGGCCGCATTGGCAGGCTCACGGGAACCAGGATGGACTCGGTTCGCGCCCGTCCTCCGGATTCGCTCGAGCGCCTTTCGTACGTGATCGCGAGTCGGCAGCGCGAGAAGGTACTCGCCGCCGTGATCCCGGGTCCGAAGACGCCCGTGCAGCTCGCGAAGAACACCGGACTGCGGCTCCCGCACGTGAGCCGGACGCTCGGCGAGCTCGTCCGCGCGGGCCTCGTTCGATCGGTCGGCGCGGAGCGACGAGGAAAGCTCTATGCGCCGACGAACCTCGGCGTCGCGGTCTTCTCCGAGGTCGCGGATGCGCGGGGAGATCGGCTCGTCGCGCCGATGGTGCGGGGGAGCCAGTTCCGGACCTGCCACCATTGGGTGTCCGTCAGGCACGGCCGGACGGCGGCGGATTCGTTGCTGCTCGACGCCGGACTCGACCCTGCCCGCCTGGACGTCGACGGGTGGTATCCGCTGCGATCCGTGCTGGAGGTCTTGGACCTTGTCGAATCCCGCTTCGGCGACGGGACGTACGAAGTGACACGGACCATGCTCCGCGAGGAGGCGGGCAATTTCGCGTCCCTCCGACGTCTGCTGACCCGGGCGCTGCCGCTCCCCCTCCTCCTGGAGCTCTCACCGAACGCGTACAACCGGGACTACAACCACGGCCGTCTCGAGGTCGACGTCCAGGACCGTCGGGCGATCATGAAACACTACGACTGGATGAGCAGTCCGGCGCGGTGCGCGGCGTGGCTCGGGACCTACGAAGGGTTCCTCGCGCTCATCGGAATGGAGGGGACCGTGACGAAAGTCGCGTGCATGCTGAAGGACGACCCGTACTGCGGCTACCTGATCTCGTGGTGAGCCATCGGGGAACGTCGAGAACGGAACATTCGCTGGTAACTTCCAGGTAACCATGAATTATTACCTGAGAGGCCGTGGCCGAATGAGGCAGGAATCTAGGCGAACGAACGCTCGTTCTGGAGGGATGCCTGCCGGCGCCCGTCCTCGGAAGGGTCGTGGACGGGTGTGCTTTCTCACTCGTCGTGGTTCTCGCGGGTGCCGTACGGTGTCGAGTACTTGTGCGTCTCTCGGATCCTCTCGACCCCGTCGATCTCGTGGATGTACTCCGCGACGACGGCGGGGACGAGCGATTGCCAGTCGCCGCCTTTCAGCATCGCTTCCCGCACCCGGGTGCCGGACAGCCGCTCTCGGTCGATGAGCGGCGGTGAGAGTACCTTGAACCCATGTTCCCGGAAGAGCCGGACGACGAGGTCGGAGTTCGAAAACACGACATCGAAGCGCGGCACGAGGGAGAGGACGTGGCTCACCCAGACGCTGTGCACGTGCGTGTCCGGAATCGGCACGATGTGGTAGTTGTGGATGCCCTCCGCATCGAGGGCGCTCTTGATCATCTCGTACCGCTCGCCGGCGGTGAAGGGGTTCTCGCCGGTGTGGCTGTACTGCGCCGAACCGATCCCGACGATGATCTCGTCGTGCGTCTCCAGTATCCGCCGGACCGTCGCGAGATGGCCCCGGTGGAACGGCTGGAACCGCCCGATGAAGAAGGCTCTCCCGCTCACTCCTCATCCTCTCCGAGGAAATGGTCGATGTACGGGCACTCGAGCGTCAGGAACTTGCGGCAGTGCACGCAGCGGCCGTCCTCCTGCCCGGGGGCCAAGGCCGGATTCGGCTCGTAGCAGGGCATCGGTTCGGAGAATTCGAACGGCTCGGGGGCTTCTTCCACGGGATCCCTCCGAGACGATTCAGTGAGGGACCGCTGCGGGGCCTGGCTTGTCCGGGGTCATCTTGGGGACGAGGGCCGCGAGCTTGCTGATCAGCCCGGACTTCTTCGGGCCCACGAGGGCCTCTTCGAGAACCTCGCTCAGCGTGTCAACCGGGACGATCTCGATCTTTCCCTGGTACTTGTCCTCGAGCAGGACGTCTTTGAGGTTCGATCGCGGAATCACGACCTTCTTGATCCCGAGTTCCGCGGCTGCCTCGATCTTCGCCGTGACGCCGCCGACGGGCAGGACCTGCCCGCGGACGCTCAACGAGCCGGTCATCGCGACCGCCTGGCTTACCGGGACTTCCTCGAGGGCGCTGATCACCGCCGTGGCGACGGAGATCGAGGCGCTGTCGCCCTCCGTGCCCTCCCGGGAGCCGACGAACTGCACGTGGATGTCATGATTCGAGATGTCTTCGCCCGTATACTTCTTGATCAGGGCGGCGACGTTCTCGACGGCCTCCTTCGCGATCTCCCCGAGTCGGCCCGTGGCGATGATCCGTCCGCCCTGCTTCGCCTGGGCCGGCGTGACCTCCGCCGCGATTGGGAGGACGATCCCGCTGAACTCCGCGATCGAGTTGTCGCCGACGAGCACCGCGAGGCCGTTCACCATGCCCACGATCGCGCCTTCCGTGATGAACGTCTGGTACTCCTTGCCGCGTTCAATCATGCGGTCCGCGACCTGCTGTTCGAGGGACCGTGCGATGCGCTTCGCGTTGAGGACGTTCTTCGCCGTGACGAGTGGCGTGCCCTCTTCTTGCGCGATATCGCCCGCGACCCGAATGAGGCCGCCGAGCTCGCGCAACCGGAGGGTGAGCTGGCCGCGCCGACCCGCCCGGCGCTGCGCCTCTCGCAGGATCTCGAGGACGGCCGTGCGGTCGAAATGGGGGATCTTGCGATCCTTCGAGACCTCTTGCGCGACGAATCGCACGAGTTTGAGCCGGTTCTCTTCCGTGTCCGGCATCGTGCTCTTCATGTAGATCTCGTAACCGTAACCGCGGATCCGCGACCGCAGCGCCGGATGCATGCCTTGCACGGCGTCGAGGTTCCCCGCAGCCACGAGGATGAAATCGCAGGGCACGGCTTCCGTCTTGACCATCGCGCCGGAGGACCGCTCGCTCTGGCCGACGATGGAGAACTTCTTCTCCTGCATGGCCGTCAGCAGGGATTGCTGGCTCTCCATGCGGAGCACGTTGATCTCGTCGACGAACAGGACGCCCTTGTGGGCCTTGTGAATCGCACCGGATTCGACGCGCTCGTGGGCGGGCGTCTCGAGGCCGCCGCTCTGGAACGGGTCGTGCTTCACGTCCCCGAGGAGGGCGCCCGCGTGGCTGCCGGTCGCGTCGATGAACGGCGGGGACTCGTCCGGGGTGTGGCTCACGAGGAGCTTGGGCACCATCAGGTTCTCCTGGCGGTGTCCCGTGTAGCGGCTCGCGATGTAGATGATTGCCGCGACCAGGATGCCGAACAGGATGATCTGCGGCGCTTCCGGGTTGAAACCGGGAGACGGTCCCCCCCAGTTGTAGGACATGATCACGCTGAGGCCGATGATGAAGAACACGATCGTCATGACCATCGAGGCCTTCTGTTCGCGTCGCTGCATCGCCTCCGCCTTCTGCGCATTGACGATCTCACGGCCCTTACCGGCCGGCACGACGCGGATCTTCGGCTCGTTCGGGTCCTCGGGGTTGTGGTAAACGATGATGTCCTGAAGTTCGTCCCGCGGGAGGAGTTCGGTCATCGCGCGGGCGAGCATCGACTTGCCGGTGCCCGGATCACCGATCAGCATGACGTGCCGCTTCTGCTCCGAAGCCTTCCGGATGACCTCGACGGCCCGCTCCTGCCCGATCACTTGGTCGACGAGCCTCTCCGGGATCTTGACCTCGGCCGTGCTGCGGAAATCCACCTTGTTAATCCAGGAATCCACCGGGGGCAACTCGTCCGGTTCTCCCGCGGTCTCCACCATGTTTTGACCGGCCCCGCGCGTTGGTCGCGTTCGAATACACGAGCCTTCTACTTAAACACTTTGACCTAGAAGACAGGAATGAGAGGGCAGAAAAGTTCTGTCGCTCTCGGGACAAATCGCGAACCGAAACGAGCTCACGCACTCGGCCCCGCGATCATCTGCGCGAGCTTTGCGAACGCGCGCTCGACGTTGTCGCCCGTCTTCGCCGACGTGAACATCCAAGGAGCGCCGTGGGATTCGGCGGCTCGCTTTACGTCGGCCTCCTTCACCGCCATCTGTTCTCGGAGGTCCGCTTTGTTCGCGAGGTACTCGATCGGAATGTGGCCCGTGACCTTCACGACGGCCGCGACCCAGTCGTCGAGGTCGTCGAGCGTCTCCTTCCGCGTGACGTCGCACACCGCGAGGACGCCCTGGGCCCCGTGGAAGTACGCTTCCTTCAGCAATTCGCGGAACCCTTTCTCGCCCATGATGTCCCAGATCGTCATGTCGATGTCGGTGCCCCCGTTCGGGCCGTCGACCTTGATCTCCTTCTTCGAGACTTTCGCGCCCAACGTGGAGATGTATCGATCGTCGAATTGGTCCTGGATGAATCGGCGAATCAGGCACGTCTTACCGACCGCGCCTTCCCCGACGAGGCAGATCTTGACCTTCATTCGCTGGCGGTCCATGGAAGTCCCCGGACGGGTTGCGTCGTGCTCACGAGGCTCAGATTATAAAGGAATTGCCTAACGGTTATCTGACGAGATAACACGCACGCCCCGACTCGAGGCGCGCCGCGGCTCACGCGTCGCCGCCGTGCGCGATCGCGTCCCCGAGAACCTTGAACGCCTCGTTGACGCCCTGGCCGGTCTTCGCCGAGGTGACGAAGTGCTTCGCGGTGTGGATCGTGCCCATCCGCGCGAGTTCCTCCTCGCTCACGACGAGGCGCTCCTTCAGATCGAACTTGTTTCCCAGGAAGACGATGGGGACGTTGCCCACCTGCTTCCGGATCATCTGCACCCAGTTGTTCAGGTCGTAGAACGTATCCTTGCGGGTCATGTCGCAGACCGCGATCACGCCCTGGGAGCCTTCGAAGTACGCGTCACGGAGGAGCGCTCGGAACCCTTTCTCCCCCATGATGTCCCACACCATCATGTCGAGGCTCGCGTTCGCGCCTCGCCACATGACGTCGACCGTCTTCTTCGTGACCTTCGTCCCGACGGTCGCGATGTACCGGTCCTCGAATGCATCCTGCACGTACCGCTTGATGAGGGATGTCTTTCCGACGGCGACGTCGCCGACCAAGCACACTTTCACCTTGACGTGCTTCTGGCCGACCAACGCGGGCACCGCCATCAGTGACGCCCAACCAGGCGCTGATTTATGTACCGAGAGGACGCGAGTATCGCCCCTGATAAGTATTATCGGTCGCCGTCATCCGCTTGGCGAGTCGCGGATCCCACCCACGCTCGTTTCGGGAAACGCCTGCGGCCTTTCTTGGTCGTGAGGAACCGTACCAACCCTGTACGCTCCTAATCTTCGCCACTCGCGCCGATCGGAAGCAGGAAGAGTTCGGGCAAGGGCGACTTGTCGTCGCTCTGATTACCCCCGATAATTCTCATTCTTCGGGGACAATCTTGCGCGTGTAGCGCTCTTTCGCGACGCGTTCGGCGAGGGACTGGAAAGCCGTCTCGACGTTGACGCCCGTCTTGGCGGAGGTGAAATGGAAGGGACTGTCGTACGCGCGGGCCGCCTGGACCATCTCGTCCTCCGTGATTTGCGCCTGGTCCTTCAGGTCGACCTTGTTCCCCAGGAATTCGATTGGAATCTTCCCGGTGACGCTGTAGACTCCTTCGATCCAGTCGTCGAGATCATCGAGGGTCTTCCTCCGGGTGACGTCGCACACCGCGAGGATCCCCCGGGCGCCGTAGAAGTACGCTTCCTTGAGGAGTTCCCGGAACCCTTTCTGACCCATGATGTCCCAGATCGTCATGTCGATCTTGAGCTCGCCCGCGCCTTCGGGCACCGAGGACGTGAGTTCCTTCTTCGAGACCTTTGTGCCGAGCGTCTGGATGTACTTGTCATCGAAGTTGTCCAAGACGAACCGGCGGATAAGCGACGTCTTCCCAACGGCCGCCTCGCCGACGAGGCACACCTTCACTTTCATCCGCTTTACTTCCATGAAAGACCGCCGCGCGAGGTGGCATAGCCGGGGAGACCCGCTTAAAAGTTATGGGAATGTTATCAGCCCCGATACGCCGAGGCCGCGCCTGCCACCGCCCGGGCCGGGGCCGCGAGCGCTCGAAATGAGAAAGCGTATGTATCCTCCGAGCGCTGAGGGTCCCGAAGGCGCGGCGATGTGCGACGAATACTACGACGCCCGCATGCGGGCGTTCTGGCGGGCGCTCGAAGAGGAAAAATCGGACGAAGAGCTCGAGGCGGCCGAGGACGATCCGATCGTCAAGCCGATCACCCTCGATACCTTGGAAGCGCCGAAGGCGAAGCCCAAAGCGCTCTTCCGTTGAATCCCTCCGGCGTCCGATCGGTCGACGGTTTCCTCCAGAGAACGCACGGCGTTCTCCAAAGAATTAAATAGACCCCCTCTATAGGGAGCGCTCACCGCGCCGACCACACGCTCCCGGGCAATCCCTCGCGGATCCCGGCAATGCGGGCCCGTTTGTTCTGGGTCCGCAGGCAGCGTCACGGTGGCGCGGCAACGGCTCGCGTCTCAAAGCACGCGACGAGAGATTACTCTCTCCGGAGGAGTGGCGCAGTGCCCAAGGAGCACCGACCCCGACACGGATCGATGGGCTTTTCGCCCCGCAAGCGGAGCGAGAGCCCGATTCCCCATTTCTCGAGCTGGCCCGAAATCGATGGCGGGGCCCCGAAAGTCCAAGGCTTCGCGGGATACAAGGCCGGCATGACCCACGCGATCGTGATCGACTATCGACCGACGTCGACGACCTCGGGGCAAGAAGTGCAGGTGCCCGTTACGGTCGTCGAGGTGCCGCCGATGCGTGTCGCGGGGGTACGCCTGTACCGCCGGGTCCCGGAGGGCCTGAAGACAGTGACCGAGGTGTGGAGCCCGCGGCTCGACAAGGAACTGAAGCGGGTCTTCCCCATTCCGAAGGACTACGACGCGGACGACGCATGGAAGAAGGCGAACCCCGCCGAGGTCGACGACGTCCGACTCATCACTTTTACACAGCCCGCGCTCGTCACCGGCGTCCCGAAGAAGAAACCGGATCTCATGGAGAATCGGGTGGCCGGCGGTTCCGTCGAGGACCGCGTCAAGTATGCGAAGGGCCTGCTCGGAAAGGAGATTCCTGTGACCGAATTCTGCCGCGAGGGCTCGATGGTCGACGTCGCGGCGATCACGAAGGGCAAGGGATGGCAGGGCCATCACACGCGTTGGGGCACGCGCCTCCTGAGCCACAAGAACTCGAAGCACCGCCGGAACATCGGGACGCTCGGAAACTTCCAGCCCGGGTACGTGCGGCCGACCGTGCCGCAGGGCGGCCAGTTCGGGTACCACCAGCGGACCGAGTACAACAAGCGGATCCTGAAGATCGGCGAGACGGGCGACGACATTACGCCGAACGGCGGCTTCCTCCACTACGGCTTGGTGCGGAATCCGTACGTGCTCCTTCACGGCTCGATCCCCGGTCCGACGAAACGGTTGATACGCTTCCGGGACGCGGCCCGCGTCGGCTACGTCAAGCTCGAGAAGTCGCCCGAGCTGACGTACGTCTCCCGAGAAGCGAAGCAGGGGGTGTGACCGGCTTGGCGGATCCCGAAGACACGAAGGAGTCGGCCGCGGAATCTGCCGAGGAGAAGGGAGCGCCGAAGCGGCGCGTTCGCGCGAAGAAGCCCGCCAAGGCGACCAAGGCAACCAAGGCGGCCAAGGCGACGAAGGCGGAGAAGGAGCCGAAGCCCAAGGAGAAGAAGACCGAGAGACCCGCGCTGACGGCGGGCCAGGTCCACGTGTACTCCCTCGACGGCGAAGTCCTGAAGAGCGTCGAGTTGCCCCCGGTGTTCCGATCGGAAGTCCGCACGGACCTCATCCGACGCGCGGTGACGTCCTCTCAGGCGAACCGCCGCCAGCCGTACGGGTCGTCCTTGACGGCGGGCACGCGGCATTCCGTCCGGTGGTCTGGGAAAGGCCACGGCGTTTCGCGGGTCCCACGGATCCGCGGGACGATGATCGGAGCCCAGGCTCCCGGGACCGTCGGCGGGCGTCGCGCGCACCCGCCTCGGATCCAGGCCATCTGGGCGAAGAAGATCAACGATCACGAGCGGCGGCTCGCTCGCAACGCGGCCCTCGCCGCCGTCCGGGACCCGTCGCTCGTCTCGTCGAGGGGCCACCGGTTCGACGAGGACCTGAGTCTCCCGGTGATCGTCGAAGACGGCATCGAGGCCCTCGACCTGGACAACCGCGCGACCCGCGAAGGCCTCCGCATCCTGAATCGCCTCGGCGTGATCGCCGACGTCGATCGCGCGAAGGACGGCCGTCACGTCCGAGCCGGTCGCGGGAAGATGCGCGGCCGGCGGTACCGCCAACCGCGGAGCCTGCTCATCGTCGTCAAGGAGGCGGACAAGGTGCGCCGGCTCTTCGGAAACCTCCTCGGCGTCGAGGTCGTGAGTCCGGCCGCGCTCAACGCGGAGTTGCTCGCGCCCGGCGGCGATCCCGGACGGCTCACGGTGTTCAGCGAGGGCGCGCTCGAAGTCCTTCGGAGCTGGAGCCCATGAAGCCGCACGACATCCTCCTGCATCCCTACGTCACGGAAAAATCGCTCAACATGCTGCAAGGAACCCCCGCGCAGAATCTGAAAGACGGGAACCGCCTCGAGTTCCTCGTGCGGCGGGAGGCGACCCGGGCCGAGGTCAAGAAGGCGTTCGAGGACCTGTTCCAGGTGAAGGTCGCGAAAGTCAACACGTTCGTGCGGAAGGACGGCAAGCATGCGATTATCAAGCTCAAGCCGGAATTCTCCGCGGAAGAGATCGGCATGCGCATCGGGGTGTTTTGATGGGAAAGAACCTGCGCTCCCAGCGCCGCGGCCGCGGCACGTCCCCGACGTACCGATCGCCGAGCCATCGACATCCCGGACCGGTCGCGCATCCCCGCCTCCCCGGCGCAGGCGTGGTGACGGATATCTTCCAGGCGCCCGGCCACACGGCGCCTCTCGCCCGCGTGCGGTTCGGCGGTCAGGAAGTGCTCATGATCGCGTGCGACGGGCTGTCCGTGGGACAGCGGGTCACCCACGGCGCCCCGAACATCGACCGCGGGAATACGTTGCCCCTGAAGGACATCCCGGAGGGAACCCTCGTCTACAACATCGAGGCGAGGCCCGGAGACGGCGGCCGCTTCGTCCGCGCCGCCGGCACCCAGGCGGTCGTGGTGAGCCACGGTGAGCGCACGGTCGTGCAGCTCCCGTCCGGTCAGTTCCACTCGTTCCACCGGGAGTGCCGCGCGACGATCGGCGCGGTCGCGGGCGCGGGCCGCGGCGACAAGCCCTTCACGAAGGCGGGGAAGAAGTGGTTCTCGTACCGTTCCTTCAGCAAGGCGATGTTCAACGTCCGCGGGGTCGCGATGAACCCGGTCGACCATCCCCACGGCGGCGGTTCCCACCAGCACGTCGGAAAGCCGTCGACGGTGGGCTATGATGCTCCTCCCGGTCGCAAGGTCGGCCGGATGTCGCCGCAGCCGAAGCGGCTCAAAGCAAAACGACGGAGGACCTGACGATGGCAAAGAAGATGGGCGGCCTGGCGAAGGCGGCGCGACGGAAGCTGCGGAAGCGCGCGGGGCTCGTCGAGACCCGCCGCAAGAAAGAGTTCACGTACCGCGGGTACACGCTCGACGAGATGAAGGCCATGACGCTCGAAGAGATCATCGAGCTGCTGCCGGCGCGTCCGCGGCGCTCGTTCATGCGGGGGATCGACGAGGAACGCCTCACCTTCATCGAGAAGCTGCGCGCCAACGGGACAGAGGATGCGGTGCGCACGCACTGCCGGGACGTGCCGATCCTGCCGGACTTCATCGGGAAGAAGGTCGCGATCCACAACGGGAAGGAGTTCGTGACGGTCGAGATCAAACCGGAGATGATCGGGCACTACATCGGCGAGTTCGCGATGACGCGCAGGCCCGTGGTCCACAGCGGCCCCGGCGTCGGCGCGACGCGATCGTCGAAGTTCATGCCGCTGAAATGAGGGGACGCATGACGAAGCTCGGGTACACGATGGAATACAAGATCGAGACGATGGCCCGAGCGTACGGCCGGGACATGCCCCTCGCTTGGAAGAAGTCCGTGGAGCTCGCCCGCGCGCTCCGCGGGAAGACGGTCGACAACGCCCGCGAGTACCTGGAGCGGGTGATCTCGCTGAAGCAACCCGTCCCGATGAAGAAGTACAAGCGCTGGGTCGCCCACAAGTCCGGAATGGGCCCCGCCCGCTATCCCGTCAAAGCGGCGAAAGCGTTCCTCAAGGTCCTCGAGAGCGCGGTCTCGAACGCCGAGTTCACCGGCAAAGACGATCCCGACGCGATGGTGATCCGGGTGATCAACGCGCACAAGGGGTCGATCACGAAAGCGATGCGGCCGCGGGCGTACGGCCGGAGCGGGCCGTGGAACCAGGACACGGTCAACCTCGAGATCGTGCTGGAAGAGGTGGCGTGACGTGGCGCGCGAGGCGAAGGTCGAGCGGAAGGACAAGCGCATCATCGTCGAGAACGTGCGCCGCGTCCTGCTGAAGGAATATCTCATGAGCGAGACGCGCCGCGCAGGATTCGGGGGCCTCGACATCCAGCGGACGCCGATGGGCACACGGGTCTCGCTGTTGGCGGAGCGACCCGGGCTCGTCATCGGCCGGAAAGGCAGCGCGATCAAGAGCCTCACGGAGGCGGTCGAGCGGCAGTTCAAGTTCGACAATCCCCAGATCGAAGTGCAGGAGGTCGAGAGCCCGGCGCTGAACGCGCAGATCATGGCGGAGAAGCTGTCGAACGCGCTCGAGCGTGGATGGCACTTCCGCCGGGCGGGGCACTCGACCGTCCGGCGGATCATGGAAGCGGGTGCGAAGGGCTGCCTCGTCGTGATCGCGGGCAAGCTCACCGGGCAGCGTCACCGGAGGGAGAAGTTCAAGGCGGGTCACATCAAGTACTGCGGCGAGCCGCGGCACCTCTGGATGGACCTCGGATTTGCGGTGGCGAAGCTGAAGCCTGGGGTCATCGGCGTCACCGTCGAGATCATGAGCCCGAGGGCCCGGTTGCCCGACGAGGTCGAGGTCAAGCAGCCGTCCGCGGAGTACGTCGCCGCGGCGGAGGCAGCCGCCGCCGAAGCGGCAGCTCGAGCGTCCGAATCGGCGTCCGTCGTGGAGGCGACGCCCGAGGTCCCGATAGTCGCCACCGCGGAGGGCGAGGAGCCCGAGGAAGCCGAGCCGCTGTTGCCGCTCGATGAGGCCGACGACACGGCGAAGAAAGTGAAGAAGGGCAAGGTCGCGACGAAGCGGCTCAAGAAGGTCGCGAAGGAAGTCAAAGAACTCGGGGTCGACGTCGATGTCGGAGCCGAAGGAGGCGACGAAACCTAGATGCCGCTCCTCCGAACGAAGGAGATCCGCGCGATGGACGCGGAGACGCTCGCGAAGAAGCTCACGGAGCTCCAAGACGAGCTGATGCACGAGCGGGGCGTCGCGGCGATGGGCGGCGCGCCGCCGAACCCCGGAAAGATCCGCGCGTTGCGGAAGAACATCGCCCGCATCCTGACGATCATCCGGGAAGAAGAGAAGCTCGGGACCGCGAAGCCGGCGGCCGCTCCAAAGCTCGAACCCAAGGAGGCGACCTGATGGCGATCTGCGCGACGTGCGGCCTCCCGGACGAGCTCTGTGTGTGCGAGGAGATCGCGAAGGAGCAGCAGATGATTCGCGTGACCCACGACACGCGCCGGTACGGAAAGACGGTGACGATCGTCGAGGGGCTGGACATCGGGGACATCGACATCGATGAGCTGGCACGGACCCTGAAGAACCGATGCGCCGCCGGGGGCACGGCCAAGGAGGGCCGCATCGAGCTGCAAGGCGAGCACCGCAAGCGGGTGCAGCAAGTCCTCCAAGGCATGGGCTACCGGGTCCAGGTGGTGTGACATTGAACCTCCGTAAGCACGAGCTGATCGGGCTGCGCGTCGAGGTGGTCGGCGCCACGGACCCGACCCAGGCTCACCTCTACGGCCGCGTGGTCGACGAGACGCGGAACATGCTCGTCCTCGAGATTGCGGGGGAGGAGAAGCGGATCCCGAAGCACGGGAGCCGGTTCCGATTTGACGTTCAAGGCGGCCTCGAGCTCGACGGCGACGAGATTCGCTATCGGCCCGAAGACCGCGTGAAGAAGGCCCGGTGATCCCATGGCCGAGAAGAAAGCCGCGAAGAAACCCGCCTCGGCCCCGATGGCGACCGCGAGGTCCGCGGCGCAGGGGGCGCGGGACATCGGGATCGACGTGCCGGTTCCCGGGCGGACGTGCGCGGATCCAAAGTGCCCGTTCCACGGCCGGCTGCCGGTGCGCGGTCAGAGCCTCGAGGGCGTCGTCGTCTCCGCGAAGATGCAGAACACGGTCGTCGTCGAGCGCGAATATCTGCGATACATCCGGAAATACGAGCGGTATGAGAAGCGCACCCACCGCATGAACGTCCATGCGCCGCCGTGCCTCGGACTGCAGGTCGGGAACCGCATCACGATGATGGAGTGCCGGCCTCTCGGCAAGACGGTGCACTTCGTCGCGATCCACAACCAGGCGGTGGCCGCATGAAGGGACTCCCCGGACGGCAGACGCGGGGCCTCCCGAAGGGCGCTCGCCTCGAATGCATCGACAACACGGGCGCGAAGGTCGTCGAGATCATCGAGGTGCTGAAGTACCGCGGCGTCCGCAACCGCCTCGCGTCCGCGGGCATCGCGGACCTCTTGGTCGTCACGGTCAAGAAGGGGACCCCGGAGACGCGGAAGCAAATCATGAACGCCGTCATCGTGCGGCAGAGGCGCCCGTTCCGGCGACCGGAAGGGATGATGGTGCAGTTCGAGGACAACGCGTGCGTCATCGTGACCCCGGAGGGCGAGGTCAAGGGATCGGACATCAAGGGGCCCGTCGCCCGAGAGGCCGCGGAGCGGTGGCCGAGAGTCGCCGCGACCGCGAGCATGATCGTGTGAGGTGAGACGACGGCGAGCGCGAAGGCACGGATGCAACGGAAGCGGGCGGCGAACGCGCCCCTCCATCGGAAACGCCTCATGGCGTCCTCGCACGTCGCGCCGGAGCTGCACGACAAGGCGAAAGGACGGATGCCTCGGGCCATCCCCGTCCGCAAGGGCGATACGGTCCGCGTGATGCGCGGCGGCTTCGAAGGACGCGAAGGCAAGGTCGTGAGTGTGGACCGGGTGTACGGGACGGTCGTCGTCGAGGGCATCACGATCGAGAAGGTGGACGAAAAGAAGGTCGCTCGGCCAATCCACGCGTCGAACCTGATGATCGTGCGCCTGGACGACACGGACGCCTGGAGGCGCCGCCGATTCGAGGAGTGAGGGGATCGTGAAGAAACATCTGAAGCGGTTGCCGGCCCCCCGGAGCTGGACGGTCACCCGCAAGACGGACTTCTGGGTGACCCGGCCGTCCCCGGGCCCGCACCCCGCCGATCGCGGCGTTCCGCTCGCGCTGATCCTGCGGGACATGCTGAAGCTCTGCGACACGGCGCGTGAGGCGCGGCACATCCTGAACAATCGCGCCGTGCAGGTCGACGGCCGCGTCGTGACGGACCCGAGGTTCTCGGTCGGATTAATGGACGTGCTGTCCCTCGCCGACGTCAAGGTGCACTACCGCATGCTCGTCGATGCGCGGGGCCGCATGGCGCTCGTTCCCCTCGAAGCGGACGACGCCACGTGGAAGCTCTGCCGCGTCGAGGACAAGACGACCGTCCGCGCGGGCAGGACGCAGCTGAACCTGCACGATGGGCGGAACATCCTGCTCGGGAAGGACGCGTACAAGACCGGCACGACGCTCAAGATCCACGTCCCGGACCAGAAGGTCGCGGAACACTACGAGCTCGTGGAGGGCGCGCCCGTGCTCGTGACGGGCGGGCAGCACGTCGGCGAGATCGCGCATGTCGCCGCGATTCAGCGGACCCGGAACCCGCGGTCGAACATCGTGACGTTGAAGGAGGGATTCTCGACCGACATCGAGAAGGTCTTCGTCGTCGGCAAGGAAGCCCCGATGATCCGAATGCCGGAAGTCCCGGCGATCTAGGTGGGACGATGGCGGGAATGCGGGACATCCGGATCGAGAAGGTTGTGATCAACATCGGCGTCGGCGAGGCCGGGGAGAAGCTCGTCAAGGCGCAGAAGGTCCTCGGACTCGTCGCGAAGCAGAAGCCCGTGCAGACGCTCAGCCACACCGCAGTCCGGGACTGGGGCGTGCGGCGCAACATGCCGATCGGCACACGAGTCACGTTGCGGGGCGACCCCGCGGTGGCATTCCTCAAGGACGCGCTGGAGATCCGGAACAACCGCCTCCCCTCGTACAGCTTCGATCCCCGCGGCAACGTGTCGTTCGGGATTCAGGACTACACGGACTTCCCCGGCATGAAGTACGATCCCGAGATCGGCGTGTTCGGGATGGACGTGAGCGTCGTCCTGCAACGTCCCGGGTTCCGCATCGCCCGCCGGGCCTCGAAGCCGCGTCGCATCCCGCGGCGACACCGAATCTCCCGGGACGAGGGCGTTCAGTTCATGCGCGATGCCTTCAAGGTCGAGGTGGTCGAGTGAGGCGGACGAAGGACTTCGGCCGAAGGCGGGGCTGCCTCCGATGCGGGCGGAAGCGCGGCATCGTCCGGCGATACGGCCTCCACCTGTGCCGGCAATGCTTCCGCGAGATCGCGTACGAACTCGGCTTCCGGAAATACAGCTGAGGCGGGACGATGCTTCAAGATCCTCTGAACGACGCCATGGCGACGATCCGGAACGCGGAGGCCGCGGGGAAGGCGGAGTGCTTCATCCGTCCGGCGTCGAAGCTGATCGGTCACGTCCTGAAGGTGATGGAAGAGCACCAGTACATCCGGTCGTTCGAGCTCGTCGAGGACGGCCGCGGGAACCTCTATCGGGTCGGGCTCGTCGGGAGCATCAACAACTGCGGCGTGATCAAGCCCCGATTCGCCGTTCGGCGGACGGATCTCGAGAAGTTCGAGGCCCGCTACCTGCCCGCGCAGGATTTCGGCGTGCTCATCCTCACGACGACGGAAGGCGTCATCTCCCAGACGAAAGCGAAGCAGATCGGCGTGGGCGGGAAGCTCCTCGCCTACGTGTACTGAGGTGCCTCGATGCCTGTCGCCGGTTTCATCGAACGGGTGGTCGACGTCCCGGACGGCGTCCAGGTCCAGATTGAAGGAGGCCATGTCGTCGTGAAGGGGCCGCGACACGCCCTTCGACGGACTCTGTCCCATCCCCGGATCCGAATGCAGGTTGATGGGAAGCAGGTCAAGATCCGCTCCGAGTATCCCCGGAGGAAGGACGGGGCGCTCGTCGGGACGTTCGCCGCCCACCTGCGGAACATGATCGTGGGCGTCACGGACGGATTCACGTATGAGATGAAGATCGTGTACAGCCACTTCCCGGTCAAGGCGATGGTGAAGGGCCCCGAGTTCGTCATCGAGAACTTCCTCGGGGAGAAGTTCCCCCGCAAGACGTCGATCCTCGGGGAGACGAAGGTCGAGGTGAAAGGCGATCAGGTCGTGCTGACGGGACCCGACATCGAAGCGGTCTCCCAGACGGCCGCGAATATCGAACAGGCGACTCGGATCCGCGGGTTCGATCCGCGCATCTTCCAAGACGGCATCTACATCACGAGGAAGGCCGGGGAGGCCTGAGGATGGCGGACGAGAAAGAACCGAAAGCCGAGAAGAAGGCGAAGAAGGCCGTCCCGGAGGCCCCGGAGGCACCGCCGGTCACCCTCCCGACGCCTCACGAGATTCGCGAGGCGAAGAAGGCGGAACTCGTTTCGATGTCCGACAAATTCGGGCTCGAGACCGAAGGCAAGGTCGACGACTTGCGGAAACGCCTCCTGGCGTACGTCGAGAAGCGGGAAGCGAAGGCCGCCGCGCCGAAGGAACCGCCCGCGGCGCCCGAAGAGAAGCCGGAGAAGGCGGAGAAGAAGCCCCGTGGGGAAGCGAAGCGGAAGGAGAAGAAGCCCGCCAAGCGCGCGAAGAAAAAGGAGGCGAAGGAGGGAGAGGAGGAGGAAAAGGCGAAGGAGCCGCACGAGTCCCGCCAGAAGCCGAAGCTCAGTCCGGACCTCCGCCGGTTGCTCGCCCTGCGGGCCTCCAAGGCGGCTCAGCGACCGAAGTTCCGCCGCCAGGAATGGTTCCGATACAAGAGGTTCGGAGACGGATGGCGAAAGCCTCAGGGCGGGCAGTCGAAACTGCGTCGTCACTTCGGATATCGCTGGAACCTGCCGTCGATCGGCTATCGCGGCCCGCGGGAGGTCCGCGGCTTCCATCCGAGCGGCTTCCAAGAGGTCCTGATCCATAACCCGCGAGAGCTCGAGGGCCTCGATCCGGAGCGGCATGCTGTCCGGATCGCCCACGCCGTCGGCGCGCGGAAGCGCGGCCTGATCGAGCGCGCGTGCGACGACAAGGGCCTGCGGGTGCTGAACCGGATGGTGACGTAATGAGGTTCGACTACCAGCGACGGCTCGCGGCGTCGATCCTCGGGGTCGGCGTCAACCGCGTGTACATCAGCCCGGACCCGAAAGAACAGGAGAACATCCTCGACGCGATCACGCGCGACCTGATCCGCGGCCTGATCCGCCGCAACGTGATCCAGAAGCGCCCCGAACGGGGCGTATCGCGCGGACGGGCGAGGTACCGCGCGGCGCAGCGGGCGAAGGGCCGACGCCGCGGCCACGGGAGCCGGAAAGGCGGGTTGAACGCCCGGACGCCGCAGAAGACCCGATGGATTGGCGTGATCCGCGGGCTGCGTCGATACCTCCGGGAGCTGAAAGGCCAGGGACGCATCGACGTGCGGACGTACCGGCGGTTCTACGCGCAGGCGAAGGGCGGCATGTTCAAATCCAGGTCGCACCTGGAGCAGCAGCTGCGCGCCTCCGGCGCGCTGAAGGAGGCGAAGGCATGACGCGCGAGGGTCCGCACTACCGTGTGCCGTTCCGCCGACGGCGGGAAGGGCGCACCGACTACCGAGTCCGCTCGAAGCTCCTCCGAAGCCAGAAGCCGCGGGCCGTCGTGCGGAAGACGCTCAACCAGACGATCGTCCAACTCGTGACCCCGGATCCCGCGGGAGACCGCGTGGTCGCGGCGGCGCAGTCGCTCGAGCTCAAGGACCACGGCTGGTCTGCCGGCACCGGCAACCTCCCGGCGGCCTACCTCACGGGATTCCTCGCCGGCAAGAAGGCCGCCGCGAAGGGCGTCAAGGAAGCGGTGCTCGACATCGGCGTGCAGCGGCCCTCGAAGGGCGGCCGGCTGTTCGCGGCGCTCCAGGGTCTCGTCGACTCGGGCGTCGCGGTCCCGCATAGCCCCGACGTCCTGCCCGCGAAGGACCGGATCCGAGGCGCCCACATCGGTCCGGACGTGCCGAAGCAGTTCGACGCCGTGAAGACGAAGCTGGAGGGGACCTGATGCCGGGACGGCGCCGCGGCGGCGGGCGCCGGCGCGAGGCGCGCGCGGCCCGTCCCGAGCGGGACTTGAGCCAATGGGTCCCGAAGACGAAACTCGGCCGCCTGGTCCTCGCAGGCACCCTCACGACGCTCGGCGACGCCCTGAAGACCGGCCTCCCGATCCGCGAGCCGGAGATCGTCGACGTCCTCCTCCCCGAGACGGAAGACGAAGTCCTCGACGTGAACATGGTGCAGCGGATGACCGATTCCGGCCGCCGTGTGAACTTCGTGATCACCTGCATCGTCGGGAACAAGGACGGCTTCGCCGGACTCGGTCGGGCGCGGGGACGCGAGGTCGGGCCCGCGATCCGTCGGGCGATCGACAACGCGAAGCTGAACATGATCGAGATCAGGAGAGGATGCGGCTCCTGGGAGTGCGGGTGCCAGCGGGCCCACTCGCTCCCCTTCAAGGTCATGGGACGCAGCGGCTCGGTCGTGGTCGTCCTGAAGCCCGCGCCGCAGGGCGTCGGCCTCGCGGTCGGCGACGTGGCGAAGAGCGTCCTCCGCCTCGGCGGCATCACGGACGCTTGGGGCTTCACGAAGGGCCACACGAAGACGACGGTCAACTACGCCCTCGCGACGTTCGAAGCGCTCCGGCGGACGTCGGAACTGAAGGTGCGCGGGGAGCAGACCGACCGCCTCAAGATCAAGGCGGGCGCGGAGCAGGTCTTCGTGCGCAAGATCGCCGCGGCGGCGGTTCCCGAGCCGGAAGCGGCCCCCGAGCTCCCGGAGGAGATCGCGGTCGAGGGCGAGGACCTGACGCAGGCGACGACCCCGGAGGCCGGGGAGGAGGGCAAGGAGGAATGACCTTCGCCGTCCTGCGACTCCGGGGCAAAGGCGACCTCCGCGCCGACGTGAAGGACACCTTGCGCATGCTCCACCTGACGCGGCAGAACCACTGTTCGATCATCCCGCAGAACCCGACCTACCTCGGCATGCTCCAGCTCGTGAAGGACCACGTCACGTGGGGCGAGGTCGAGCCGGAGGTCCTCGCGAAGATGCTCCTGAAGCGGGGCCGCCGGGTCGGGGACAAGCCGATCGACGATGCCTTCGTGAAGGCGCACAGCAAGTACAAGTCGATCTGGGACCTCAGCCAGGCGATCGCGAAAGGCGAAGCCTCCCTTGCGGATGTCGGCGAGATGCGGCCCGTGCTGCGGTTGCCGCCGCCGCGGAGGGGGTATCGCGGGATCAAGCGCGGGTACCACGACGGCGGGGACCTCGGGTACCGCGGCAAGGCGATCAACGAGTTGCTTCAGCGGATGCTCTTCGAGGAGGCGGCCGATGGTCTCTAGGACCCGCAAGCTGAGAGGGAGCCGCACACACGGGCGCGGCAAGAAGCACGGCCGCGGTGCGGGCGGACGCGGCGGGACGGGGAACGCGGGCCTCCACAAACACAAACGGAAGTGGATGATCAAGTACGATCCGGATCATTTCGGCCGGCATGGTTTCACCCGGCATGCGCAGATACACGCGACGACGTCGATCGATCTCGAGGATCTTGTGCGCCACCTGGGGGAATTCGAGGCCGCGGGTCACGTGAAGAAGGACAATTCTCGAATCGATGTCGACCTGACCGCCGCGGGTATCGACAAGCTATTAGGGTCTGGTCGCGTAGCGATGCCGATGCGCATCACCGTCGGGAAAGCGTCGGAGGCCGCGGTCGCCAAGGTCGCCGGCGCGGGCGGTGAGGTCGTCCTCCCCTCTCCACCCGGGACGTGAGCGATGCCCCTCGAAGAGCAGAAGAAGAGCCGGCTCTATTGGCTCAAGCCGCTGACGGACCGCCTCCCCGCGGTCACGCGGCCGGAAGGACATGTCCAATTCCGAACGAAGATGTTCTGGGTCCTCGCGATCCTCGTCATCTACTTCGCGATGACGAACATCTTCATCTACGGCCTCGATCGGTCGAACGTCATCGACTTCTTCTCGAGCCTCCGGGCCATCCTCGCGGGTGCCCAGGGGTCGTTGATGCACCTCGGCATCGGCCCGATCGTCACCGCCTCGATCATCATGCAACTCTTCGCCGGAGCGAAGATCATCAACCTCGATCTGCAGGACGACGAAGACAAGAGTGTCTACCAGGGGACCCAGAAATTCCTCGTGATCGTGATGATTTTCGTCGAGGCGGTCCCCCAGGTCTACGGATTCCTGACTCCCGCCGCGCCGTTCGTGACGAGCCTGAACGGGGCGGGCTTCCTCGGAGTGCTTCCGGCGGGCCATGGGGAGACGTGGGCCAAGTTCTTCATCATCGCGCAGCTCTTCGCCGGCTCCTACCTCGTGTTCCTGATGGACGAGGTCGTCTCGAAGTGGGGCATCGGCTCGGGCATCTCGCTCTTCATCGCGGGCGGGGTCGCGCAGCAGATCTTCACCGGGACGTTCAACTTCGAGCCCGCCAACACGGGAAGCTCGGTCCCCGCGGGAGCGATTCCGAAGACGGTGTACTATCTCCAGCACTTCTCGGCGAGCCAGCTCGCGAACGGAGGAATCGAGCAACTCCTGGTCCAGCCGCCGAACCCGCTCATCGCGTTGATCGGCACGATCGCAATCTTCCTGATCGTCGCATACGTCGAGTCGACTCGGATCGAGCTCCCCCTGGCTCACGGGATGGCCCGTGGGGCGCGCGGCCGCTATCCCATCCGCCTGATGTACGCGTCGAACATCCCCGTCATCCTCGTCGCCGCAGTCCTCGCCAACGTGAGCATGTTCTCGCTGCTGCTCTGGCAGCATCCGGAATGGCCCGTCCTCGGCCAGAATCCGCTCATCGGGGCCTATCCGAGCGCTAACGACTACCGAGTCGTGAATGGGCAGCTGCAACGGACGACCCCCATCGGCGGGCTGGCGTACTACTTCTCGAACATCAACGGCGTGCAGGACTGGCTCCTGCCGCTCTTCAATCCGCTCCAATACGGCGTCTACCTGCGGGGACTCCAGTACTGGCAGGTCTTGGTGCACCTCGTGGTGTTCCTGCTCGTTTTCATCGGCGGATCCGTCATGTTCGCGAAGTTCTGGATCATGACGACGAACATGGGACCGGAGGACGTCGCTCGCCAGATCGAGTCGAGCGGGATGCAGATCCCCGGGTTCCGGCGAGACCCGCGCATCTTGCGTCGGGTGCTGGACCGTTACATCCCGGTGGTGGCGGTGATTTCTGGAGCCTCGGTGGGCGCCCTCGCGGCGGGCGCCGACATGATCGGGACGGTGGGCAACGCGTCCGGGACCGGGGTCCTGCTGTCCGTGGGCATCATGATCCAGCTGTACGAAGCGATCGGCCGCGAGCAGATGATGGAGATGCATCCGGTCCTTCGGCAGTTCTTCGGCGCGACCGAATAGCGACTACTTCGACGGCGTCCGCAGGCTGAGCAGCTCCGACTCGCTGTCGTACCGGACCAGTTCGACGTAGCGGCCCCAGTAGACGAGCGCTTTGAAGACCTCTTCCGCCTGGTGGCTCCCGACGTTCGCCGCGAGGGCGTCGACGACCTCCCGCCGATCGAGCGGGCGGCCCGCGACGCGGGCCATTTCCGTCACCCGGCGGAACACGGGCAAGTCGTCGATGATGCCCCGGACGATGGACTTCCGTTCACGGACGCTCGCCGAGAGGAGCTTGCGACTGAGGTCCGTCATGCGCACGTCGCCGTCCTCGACCTCGAGGAGTCCAAGGAATTCTGCGGCGGCGAGGATGGGCCCGAGACGGTCGATGTCCATCTCGACCTCTCTCGAGATCGTGGCGACGTCCGCGGTCCCTCCGGTCTCGTCGACGGCCTCGACGAGTCCAAGGACTTGGCCCACGGAAGCCTTTGAAATGGAGTGAAAGTCCTTCACCCGCTTCGGCGGTCCAACGTCGTCGCCGCTATTAGACATTTGACCTCCGGTTTTCAAACGATCAGCGAGTAGATCTCGTCCACCCAGCCATAGAACTCCGGCTCCTTGCGATTCCGGGGCCTCGGAAGGTCGATGACGAGCTCGGCAACCATCCGCCCAGGACGGCTCGAAATCACGATCACGCGGTCCGCCAGGTAGACCGCCTCCTCGATGCTGTGCGTGACCATGAGGACGGCTTTCGGCGGGAGGTTGGGGTCCGACCACAGCTGCAAGATCTCATCCCGCAGGTTCTGCGCCGTCAGGGGGTCGAGGGAGGAGAAGGGCTCATCCATGCACAGGAGCAACGGCTCAATCGCGAGGGCCCGGGCGATGCCGACCCGCTGCTTCATCCCGCCGCTGAGCTCGCGGGGGAACGCGTTCTCGAACCCCGTCAGCCCGACCGCGTCGATGAACTTATGCGCCGGCCCGTGCCTCTGCTCCGGTGTCAACCCCTTCGCCTCGAGTCCGATCTCGACGTTTTGCGCGACGGTGAGCCAGGGGAACAAGGCGAACGATTGGAACACCATCGCGACCTGCGGGTTGTCCGCACGAATCGGCTCGCCTTCGAACAGCACCTCGCCGGAAGTGGGCTTCTCGAGGCCGACGAGGATCCGGAGGAGCGTCGACTTCCCGGAGCCGGATGGGCCGACCACGCAGACGAAATCGCGTTCCGTGAGGGAGAATCGGATGAGTTCAAGGACCTTGAACTTCTTCCCGTTCTCGTAGTAGGACTTCGTGACGTCCCGAACGTCGAGGAGGGGCGTGGCCGCGGCCATCCTACACCTCGAGGCGATAGCGGATTGCCGCGCGCTTGAAGAGGGGCCGCCAGAGGAGCTTGTTCATCGCGAGGACGACCACGATCATCGAGAGGGCGGTGAGGAAGAGCATCTCGGCGTCCGGCGTGAGGTAGACCGACTCACTCAGGAGCGATCCCAGGCCGGGCACCTCGTACAACCGCTGCGCGTACTGCACATACTCGGAGACGATGAGGGCGTTCCAGCCCGCTCCCCACGCGGTGATGCTCCCGGTGAGCAGGGACGGCGTCATCGCCGGCAGCAACACCCGCTTCCAATACGTCCGACCCCGGAGCCCGAAGGAGCGAGCCGCCTCTCGGAGATCCTCCGGGATGCTGCGGACCCCGGCGATCAGGTTGAACAGAAGGTACCACTGCATGCTGAACAGGGCGATCAGGATCGCCGCGAGTTGCCCCGCCGTGCCCGCCGCCGACGCGGCGACGAGGAGCGAGAATCCCAGGATCACGGGCAGCAAGGCGGTCGCGGGGAGCGACGCGAAGATCTCGAGGACCGGGGTGAGCAATCGAGACGCTCGGTCGCTCTCGCCCAGGAGGACGGCCATCGGGATGGTCCATGCGAGGGCGATGCCGTAGGCGATCAGCAGGCGCGTGAACGAGAAGAGCGTGGCCTCCGGCAGGAGCCCCGCCTTGGCGGGCAGCGGACGGAGGAAGAGTTGCGTCAGGCCCACGAGTCCCGTCGTGACGACGATGACGAAGATGATCAAGAACATCACGAGGTCCACCGCGCGGATCTCCCGGACGGCGCGACGGTGCGACGCGTACACACGGTCGAGCCGGACCGAGGCGCGATGGTACGTGTCCGCCACGGGCCGCGCGCGCGTGAGGATCGTCCGCCTCACTCGCGAAAAGCGAGGAAGCCAGCGGAACGGCTCGTACCTCGGGACCTTCGCCCCCTCGCGCGCCACGGCATCGATCCGAAACCGTTCGGACCAGACGCTCAGCGGACGCCACACGAACACGTCGAGCGCGAGCACGATCGCGGCGAGGACCGCCAGGCCGATCGCGATCGACGGAACGTCCCCGTTCCGGCCCGCGATCGCGATGAATGCACCGAGGCCGGGCCGCTGGAACTCCGCGCCGTTTCCCGAGAAGATTTCGCTCGCGACGAGGAAGAACCAGCCGTTCGTCCAGGAAAGGATCGAGTTGTAGACGAGTTTCGGGATGACGGCGGGAAAGGCGAGGAGGCGGAACCGAAGCCAACCGGTGAGGCCGAAGCTCGTGGCGGCCGCTTCGAGGTCCTGGGGGATCGTCGTGAGGGATTCGTACACCCCGAACGCCATGTTCCACGCCATGCTCGTGAAGATGAGGAAGACGACCGCGAATTCGATGCCGATCGGATTCCCGTGGAACGTTGCGACGAAGAACAGCAGGGCGGCTGGGAAGAAGACCAGGATGGGGATCGACTGGAGGACGTCGAGGAGCGGCAGCATGACGATTGCGGCCTTCTTGTTCGTCGCGGCGGTATGCCCGAAGACGATCGCGAAGACGAGGGAGAGGAGGTACGCGACGACCATCCGCGCGGTCGAGAAGGCGCCGAGGAGAGGGAGCTGGATCGCGTCCAGCGCAGACGACGGATTCAGGAGGGCTGCCGCGGCGCCAGCGAGGATCACGGCGCCGGCGAAGAGCCGGAGCCACCGCCGGGCACCTCGCATCGCGGCCCGCAAAGGATGGGGCGTATATACGGGTTGTCGCGCGAGGTCAGATACCGGCCAAGAGCCGGGCGAGAATCGCTTTCTGCGCGTGCAGGCGGTTCTCGGCTTGGTCGAACACGATCGACTGCGGCCCATCCATGACGTCGTCCGTGATCTCGAGTCCACGGTGGGCCGGTAGGCAGTGCATCACGAGGGCATCCTCCTTCGCGGCTTTGAGGAGCTTCGCGTTGATCTGGTACGCCTTGAAGGCGCGCTCCCTTTCCTCGCGTTCCTTCTCCTGCCCCATCGACACCCACACGTCCGTGTACAGGAAATCGGCGTCCTTCGCGGCCGCCATTGGATCGCGTTCGATGCCGAGTCTTGCGCCGCTCGCCTTCGCGATGCGTCGCGCCTCCGCGAGGAGTGCCGCGTCTGGCTCGTGGCCTTCCGGGCACGCCGCGCTCATGTGCATCCCGACGATCGCGGTCCCGAGCAAGAGGGAGTTGCACACGTTGTTGCCGTCCCCGATGTATCCGAGCTTGAGCCCCGAAAGGGAGCGTTTCCTCTCCTGGATCGTGAACAGGTCGGATATGATTTGGCAGGGATGCTCCTTGTCATCGAGGCCGTTGATCACGGGCACGGTCGCGTTCGCGGCGAGCTCTCGGACGCTCTCCCGCCGAAAGGCGCGGTACATGATGCCGTCGACGTAGCGGCTCAGGACCCGAGCGGTATCGGCGATCGTCTCGCCTCGACCGACCTGCGTGTCGTTCGGGCTCAGGAAGAGGGCGTGGCCTCCGAGTTGCGTCATGCCGACCTCGAAGGAGACGCGCGTCCGCGTCGACGCCTTCTCGAAGATCATCGCGAGGCTCTTTCCGCGCAGCGGTTCGTACGGCTCGCCGGCCTTGGTCCGATTCTTGATTTTCCCCACCAACTCGAGCAGCCCGACCAGGTCGTCGCGGACGTCGAGCATCGAAACGAGGTCTCGCTTGGCGGCCATCCGCGTGCCATCCTTCGTGCGATACAAAACGTTTGTGCAGGGACAGCGGCGCTGTGCGGAGGTCTGAAATAGAGAGGGGCCGAATCGGGTTCCATGGAGTCGAGCCGGAGGACGCCCGCCGAGCGAGCGCGGGAGGCCCGGGAGGCCGCGGCACGTCGGCGGAGAACGAGCGTGCGGCTCGGGACCGCGGGCGTCGTGCTGCTGTTCGCAGGCGGCATCGGCGTCATCCTCACCCCGGCGAACGTTGCGGTGCTCCTCGGAGTCATGGGGATCGGCATCGTCTTCATCGTATCGGCGCTGGTCCTCGTCCAAAAACCACTCGCGGGGCTTCTCGAGATGCCCAAAGAGTGACGCGACGCCGCCGTCCGCCTACCGAGCGGCGACTCGGACGGAAGCCTTCGCGGACTTCCTGGACGCTTCCTTGCGTGGCGGGAACAGCGTGGGGTAGAGCTCCCTTCCACGTTCGGAGAGGCGGTATCTCGAGATTTCGCGCCCCGCGCGCTCGTATCTCATCTCGACCAGGTCCGCCACCTTGAGGACTCCGAGGTGGTAGGCGAGCAATCCACTCTCCACACCCAACCTCTTCGCCAGCGCGTGAAACGGGATGTCGTCCGACGCGCGGATGAGAAGATACGCCTTGAGGCGAATAGGATTGTCGAGGGCGGTGTACGCCCGCAGGAGGTCGAGGAGCTCTGGGCCGATCTCTTGGATATCGGGAACGGCTTTCGTGAATCAACGATAGTTGATGAAGTATAAGTATATTTACCTGATAAGGTTTGGCTGAGACCGTTTGAGCTGTCGGTATCGTTCCGCCATCAGGAGCACGAGGGATTCCTTCGAAGGCACGCGCACCATGCGGCCGCCGTCCACGGCGTACACGTGGCCGTATGCGGCGAGGTGGGGCAGGTAAAGGTCCTTCAGATATCCATCTCTCGGATCATGGAGCGGATGGTGCTCGGGGTCGACGAGGACCCGGAGTTTGCTGGCGATTCGCGGATCCGTGTGGAATTGCCCGAACTCGGTAGCGATTCCCCACGACTCCACGCTGACGAAAACCAAGTCGACGTCGGCCCGGGACAGGATTGCGCGCTCCAAGACGGAGGCGCCAACGTCTCGAGAAAAGTCATCTTCCGGCACGAGCGCGGCCATCCCGAGTTCGTTGAGGAGGCGGGCGACCCGTCTCCGCTCCTCGCGGTCGGGACGGAGTCGGGGGCTACGTTTCGGCAAGGCCATGATCGGACCGTGGATTCGAACCGCATCGGAGGTAGCTCAACCCCGCCCCGGGAGGTCGGTGAAAGAACTCGAGTGCACGCCGGTCTCCGGCTTCGCGCCGAACCGACCAAAACCCTATATGCATCTCGAATCTTCGGTCGCCCTGCGGCCGGGATGGGCTAGCCTGGTCTTATGCTAGGGGACTGTGGATCCCTTGACGCGAGTTCAAATCTCGCTCCCGGCCCTCCGGGCGCTGGTCCGGCGCCGCGGACCTGTGCGGCTCGATTCGTGATCCTTCGGCCCCGCATGTTCTTATAGAGCCTGTCGAATGGGCGCACCGCGTCTCCGGGGCGATGAAGAAGCCCCGCGGTCGCCCGAATTCCCCGGGAGCGGGGCTGCGATGATCAAGCAGGCGGAGAAGTCGTACGCTCCAGCGGAGCTGGAGCGTCAGGTCCAGGAATTCTGGACGCGCGCGAAAGTCTACCAGAAGACGATCGCCGCGCGCGAGCGCGGAGAGGAATACTACTTCGGTGACGGCCCGCCGTACACGACCGGCTCGATCCACCTTGGACAGGTGCTGAACAAGACGATCAAGGACGCCGTCGTCCGCTACCGCCGGATGCGGGGCTTCCGCGTCCGCGACCAGCCGGGTTACGACATGCATGGCCTCCCGATCGAGGTCCAGGTCGAGAAGACCCTCGGGATCACGAACAAGAAGGAGATCGAGGACCTCGGCATCGCGAAGTTCATCGACACCTGCCGGACCTTCTCCCTGGATCTCCTGAGGAAGATGACGGAGCAGTTCCAATCGCTCGGCGTCTGGCTGGACTGGGACCGTCCCTACATGACGATTCGCAACGAGTACATCGAAGGCGCATGGTGGACCCTGAAGCGCGCGCACGAAAGGGGGCTCCTGTACGAAGCGCTGCGATCGATCCAATGGTGCACGCGGGACGAGACGGCCCTCGCGGACGCGGAGGTCGAGTACGCGGACGAGACGGACCCTTCGATCTACGTGAAGTTCCCGCTCGCCGACGAGCCGAAAGAATCCCTGCTCATCTGGACGACGACGCCCTGGACGCTGCCCGCGAACCTCGCGATCGCGGTCCATCCGCGGTTCTCGTACGCCAAGGTGCGGGCCGGTTCCGGCGACAAGACGGAGTACGTCTGGATGATGGAATCCGCGGTCCCGACGGTGATGACGCTCGGCGGCATCGGCTCTTACGAGATCGTCGAACGGACGACGGGGGATCGACTCGTCGGTCGCGCGTACGGGCATCCGCTCGCCCCGCGGATCCCGTACCAGGCCGGCGTCAAGGGCGATTGGGTGCACAAGGTCGTCGCCTCCGAGGTCGTCGAGGCCGAGCACACGGGCCTGGTCCACTCCGCGCCCGGTCACGGTCCGGAGGACTTCGAGCTCGGTCAGCGGCTGGGCCTGCCGGCGTTCTCCCCGGTCGACGAGCGGGGGCACTTCTCCCCGGACGCCGGCGAGTACGCCGGGAAACACGTGAAGGAGGCGAACCCGATCATCATCGACGATCTGCGATCCGCGGGCGCGCTGTTCGCCGAGGGGACCCTCGTCCACGCCTACGGCCACTGCTGGCGGTGCAACACGCCGATCCTCTTCCGCGCCACGGTCCAATGGTTCCTGAAGGTCTCGGACATCAAGCCGAAGATGGTCGACGAGGTGCGGCGCGTCCGGTGGTACCCGGACTGGGCCGGCTCCGCCCGGCAGCTCCGCTGGACGGAGGACCTGCGCGACTGGTGCGTTTCCCGACAGCGCTACTGGGGCATCCCTCTCCCGATCTGGCGGTGCGTAAAGTGCCGCCACTGGATCGTCGTGGGGTCGTCCGCGGAGCTCCGGCAGGGCCGCGGCTACCAGGACGGCATGGATCTCCACCGGCCGGGCATCGATGCCGTCACCCTGCCGTGCGGCGAGTGCGGCGGGACGATGGCGCGGGTGCGCGACATCGTCGATGTCTGGTTCGACAGCGGCGTCTCGACCTGGGCGAGCCTCGGCTATCCGACGGGGGAGGACGAGTTCAAGCGGTGGTGGCCCGCGGATTGGATCGTCGAGGGTCCGGACCAGACGCGCGGCTGGTTCAACTCGCAACTCGCCGCCGGCGTCGTCGCCTTCGACCGCGCCCCGTACGAAGCCGTCCTGTTGCACGGATGGGTGAACGGGCCGGATGGTAGGCAGATGCACAAGTCCCTCGGGAACTACGTCGAGCCGTCGACGGTCGTGGACAAGTTCGGCGTCGACGCGCTCCGCCTCTACATGGTCCTCGTGAACGCGCCGTGGGACGACATCACGTTCCAGGAGGACGGGGTCCGGACGGCCCTTCGCACCTTGAATATCCTGTGGAACGTCCTCCGATTCGCGACGACGTACATGGTACTGGATCGGTTCGATCCGTTTGCACCCGGCGCGCCGAACGTCGAGGGCCATCTTCGACACGAGGACCGCTGGCTCCTCTCGCGCCTCGAGGGCGTGAAGGCGACGGTCGACGCCGAGATGGCGACGTACAGCCTCCACCGAGCGTATCGCGCCGTCGAGTCGTTCATCCTGGACGACTTGTCCCGATGGTACGTCAAGCTCGTCCGCGAACGGACGTGGACCGACGCGACGGATCGCGACAAGCTCGCCGCCTACCGGGTCCTGCACGAATCGCTCGGGACGGTCGCCACGCTGCTCGCGCCGATCACGCCGCACATCGCCGAGGCGATCTACCAGCGTCTCGACGGCCGCAAGCTCAGCGTCCACATGCTGGATTGGCCATCGGCCATCGAAGGACGCCGCAAGGAGGACCTCGAAGCGTCGATGGCGATCGTGCAAGCGCTCGTCGAGGTCGTCTCGAAGGAGCGGCAGAAGGGGGGCCGCAAGCTCCGCTGGCCCCTCCAGCTCGTGGCGGTCCGGGGACCCACGCCGGGTGCGGCCGCCGCCCTCGATTCGTTGAAAGGCGTTTTCCTCGAGCTGACGAACGCGAAGGAGCTCGCCGTCCTCAAGCCCGCGGACGAGTTCCCCGGGATGACGATCGTCGCGAAGCCGGATCCCGCCGCGATCGGAAAGGCGTACAAGGTCCTCCAGCCGAAGATCGTGAAGGTCCTCGAGGCCCGGCCCGCCGAGGAGATCCGGAAGGCGCTCGAGCGGGGGCCGTACGAGGTCGGCGTGGAGGGCCAGATCGTCACGATCGACGCGTCCATGGTGCGGTTCGAGAAGCAGGTGCCTCCGGACGTCCTTGTCGCGACCACGCCGCATGGCGAGCTGTACCTCGACCTCCGTGTGACGCCGGAGCTCCAGGCGGAGGCCTACGCCCGCGAGATCACCCGGCGCGTGCAACAGATGCGGAAGGAAATCGACCTCGAGGTGGACGATTTCATTGCGACGGTCGTCAAGACGAACAAGGAGTTCGCCGCGACCCTCGCGCCCCAGGTCGCGTTCATGGCGCGGGAGACGCGGTCCCGCAGATTCGCGTTCACGGACAAGGACGTCGAGTCGGAGTACGTGGTCGAATGGAATGATGTCGATGGCCGCTCGGTCACGATCGGGGTGACGCCGCTCCACATGTCGGAGTCGCTCCGCGAATTCACGAAGGTTCCCGGCATCACGACAGCGAAGGCGATGGCCCTCTTCGATGCCGGGTACAAAAGCGTCGTCGCGCTGAAGGCGGCGACGAAGGGGGAACTCGCAGTCATCGAGGGCCTCGAACCCTCCGATGCCGACCGGATCATGGCGGCGCTGTCGAAGGAAGGACCCGCCGACGTCGAGTGCCCGACCTGCGGCGCGACGATTCCCGCCGGCGTGCGACGATGCCCCCGGTGCGGCGAGCCCGCGACGACGAAGGCGACGCCCTGTCCCCACTGCCAAGCTCCGGTCCCGCCCGGCTCGGACGCATGCGAGGCATGCGGCTTCATGCTCTCGGGTATCGGGCCGTCCGTCGCACCCCGCGTCGCGTGCGTCGCCTGCGGCGCCCTGCTTCCACCCGAGTGGACGGTGTGCCCCGCGTGTGGCGCCTCGCAGACGCCGGGCGCGGGTCACCCCGAGGCCGGCGATGCGAAAGGGGCCGCGCAGCCTCTGAAGGACTCCTCGACGTACCTGATCGAGGAGAAGACCCCGAGCGAGGTGTACGACCTGTTCCGGACCGCCTTGCAGGCCGGCAAGACGGGCCTCTGCATCACGCGGGTCTATCCGAAGAAGGTCCGGGAGCGGTACGGAGACGCGGACCTCCGGATCCTCTGGCTCAGCAACGTCGGGAAGGAGAACTCGGTTCGACCGAAGGACCTGGAGAAACTCTCCCTCTCGGTCGAGCAATTCCTCGGCGGGACGACCGGAGTCATCTTGATCGACGGCCTCGAATACCTCGTGACGAATAACAATTTCATCACGATCCTTCGGCTCATCCAGTCCCTGCGAGACCAGGTGGCAATCAACGGGGCGGTCCTCCTGCTGTCCGTCAACCCGTCCGCCCTCGATGCGCATCAGCTGACGCTCTTGGAGCGGGAAGTGGACCGAGTCATCCCGGGGAAACCGTCTTCCTGATCGTCTTCCGCGGACGCCTCGGGGACGGCGTGGGAGTCGACGCGGTCGACGGCAGGACGGACCCGATGACGTCCTCCAGCCGGGGGACCGTGTCGTATCGGCCCAGGTCCTCGGGCCGGACCCACGCGTGATCGATGTTCTCCCAGTCGAGTCGGACCGCGCGGCTCGGGACGTCGAAGAGGAACGGATGGACGACGTACACCGTGGCGTCGGTCCGTGCGAGCACCGGCTGCCCGGTCGCCCGAAGGACGAGACGTCGGAGGCCCGTCTCCTCCCGGACCTCGCGGACCGCGCGGTCGCGCGGGTCCTCGCGTCCTTCGATGTAACCGGACACCGCGGACCAGCGACCTTGGAAGCTCCCGACCGCTTCGCTCCGCCTGACGATCAGGATCCGCCCACGGTTTCGGAGGACCGCGGACACGACGGCGCGCGCACGTACCTCGGGGAGCTCGACGACGCCGCGATCCCCATCGACCGTGATTTGATCCTCCGACCGGATTCCTCCGACATCCACTCGGTCGACCATCGGGACGCCCGCGAGGACGGCGCCGACCGCAACGATCGCTTCGGCGCGCGAATTCACGATCGCCGCCGGCCCGACGCCGCGCCGTCCCAGGCCGTAGAGCACGTACGACCCGACCGTGCTCCCCTTTCCATGCGGGAAGGCGAACACGCGCCCCGCGAGCGAAAGTCCCGGCGCGGGCGCGCCGCGGTCGAGCACGGCCCCGGTCCTCGGATCCACCCCGCCCACGAAGGAGAATGGCTGCGGATGGACGAGGGCGGTCCCGGTCGCCCGACCGGGTGCGATCGGCCGCGCGCGGATCCTCATGCGTATCGCTCCAGGAGATCCCGGACGTCGGCCAGGATGACCTTCTGATGGCACAGGCTCGGCAGATAGTACGCGCCCTTGCCCGAGGGCGTCGCGACCGTGCCGAATCGGTGCTCCAGCATCGTGACCTCGAGGCAGGTGTCGGCAAGGACTCGGCCTCCGTGCCGCTCGATCGCGGCCACGGAATCCGGATTCGCCTCTCGCACCGCGCGGCTCGTGAAGACCCAGACCGGGATGCGAGGAGGCGTCCGACCGAGGAGCGTCGCGACGTCGCGCAACTCGGCAGCCGAGAGCTGCGGTGACCCGAACGCAATCAGGTCGGCGTCCGTGCCGTCGGAGTAGCGCCGCTCGGTCTCCTGAAGGTCCGCCCGGGTGATCGAGAGGACCTTCAGCCCCTGGAGGCGCGCCCGACGCGCCTCGGGCGTGATGCCCGCGAGATGGAACATCGCGCACGATCCGGAGGAGGCGAGTGCCGCGCCGAGCCACTTCAGGTCGGCTTCCGTCCCGCGGAATCCGCGGAAGTACGGGAGGCCGTCCCCCGCCCGCTCCCCGGCGACGAGTCCGAGGAGGGAGAAGTCGATGCCTCGGGGCCTCGTGTGCACGTCGACGATCACCGTGGGCTGGCGTCCCTCGTCCCGATGCAGCCCGTAGTCGGGTGTTGCGCCGACGATCGCCGCGGCGAGTGCGGACGGACCGCCTTCCCGGTTCGTGCGGGCGCCGAGCACGGAATTTGCGAAACACACCGCATTCGATTCGGCCCACGCGAGATGCTCGCCGAACGCCGGACGGGGGAGCTCGTCGTAAGGCGTGCACGAGTACGTCGGCCGCGCGCCCATCGTCTCGTAGGCAGACGCGATGCGTCTCTGTTTCGTCGCGAACGTCTCCGGCACCCCGAGTTCCCTCCATTGCGCAAGGTCCGTGCCCAGCGGGTTCACCGTCGTCGGCACCCGGACGCGGGCGTCTCGGGCGAAGTCCTCGAGGAACTCGAGTCCCGGGTCGCCGATCATCTTGTACGACGCCCCGGAGACGTGGGCCGAGGTGATCGGCACGAGCCGGTCCGCGTCCGAGAGTCGGGCGACCGTCAGGAGGAGCCGCATCGACGTCCGTTGGGCGGGCGAGCCTTCGTCCCGGAGGCGCCGTTGCGCCGTCGTGAGCCGCACTCAAAGTCCTCCCGCGAGGACCGAGCGGGCGAGCTGCCTCGCCACCTCCGGCTTCGCCGGGAACGCCATCAGCTTCAGCCGCACATCGATCGGGTCGGTGTCCTGCGCGAGCGTCAGCTTCTCGAGGTAGGCGGCCTGCTTGTCGATCCGGAAGTGGAGGACCCCATCGTCGTCCACCCGGCTCTCGAGATTCCGCGCGATGCTCTCCGGGAGGCCGGCGGCGGTCCATCGATCCCAAACCGAGCGGATCGCCTTCCCCTCTTCGACGCGTCGCGTGAGCCGGACAAGTGGGTTGCCAAAATGTCCCTCCAACGATTCCCGCACGGTCTCGCCCGCGGGACAGGCGGCCTCGAGCGCCTGGGCGACCCTCGCCTCGTCTTCCGTCGCGTGGCAATACACGCGGGCCTCGATCCAGTGCACGGGCAACTTAGCCATGCAGCCGCTCCAACGCCTCGCGCGCCAGCCGGCGGAATTCCTCGAGAGCGCCCTCGTTCACGAGCATGACGTCCGCGATCGCGATGACCTCGCCAAGCCCCCACCCCAGCTCCCGGATGTCCCGGGCCCGGAACGCCTCGTACCCCGGCGCGTCGTCCGTCCGGCGGCGCTTCATCATGCGTTGGTAGCGAGTCGTCGGGGAGGCGTGGATCGCGAGGACCGTCAGGTGATCCCCGAACGCCTTGCGGAACACATCGAGTTCGGCACGGCCCCGGAGGCCGTCGACTAGGATACGCTCGCCCCGGATCCGAGGCAGGCTCCGCTCGGCCCACACGCCGTACCCGTGCGCCTGACGCTCCGCATGCGCGAGCCCGCCGACTGCGGCGTCGGTGATCGGCAGGCCACGGCGTTGCGCCGCCTCTCGCACGACGTCGCCCATGCGGACGATCGAGAACCCGAGTTCCTGCGCCACGGACAGGACTTCCTCCTTGCCGCATCCGGGCATCCCCGTGACGCAGACGACGTGCACGGGACGCGAGGAAACGGGAGCCCGGCTTAAGCGTTTCCCGCAGCGCGTCGGCCTCGTCCCCGAAACCGGGAACGGCGAGCCGGCCGGCTCACAAGACCTAAGCTCCGCCGCGCCATGCCAGTACGAATGGAGTCCATGACGTTCTCAGCTGCTCCTGCGGACGCGGATCTCAGGACGCTGAGATTCAGTTCCTATTTTCTTGCAGCGGCCCTCGCGTTCAAACGACACGATTTCGCGGTCTCTCTCATCCCCACGGCAGCAAGGCTCACGGGCTCCTTGCCGCTTTGTGGCCGCGACGCAGACATAGCCGTGCCGCAATCAATTGGTTCTTGCACCGCCACTTCGAACGACTCCGCGCATGGCCAGGACGAAGACGAGGGCCAAGAGGGCAACACCAGTCACCAAGGACACCAGGAACGCCGACGCCGCTTCCGGAGGCAGCGACCCACAGCCGCCTTCGGCAACGCACATCCCAATCGAGAATTCCAGGAGGATGCCAACGAGCCCAAGGACCAACAGCAGCGCGCCCACGAGAAGGATCGACCCGACATACCGGTGTCCTACCGGGACGAACTCTCTGTTCTCGGTGTACGCCCGCCTCTGCAAAAGTGCCATTCCGAAGGTTGTGGGCATCATAACGAGCAGCCACAGGAAGAATCCCGCGATGAGCCACCAGGGGGACACGTACCCGCCAAAGGCCGTCTGAAACATCGCGAGGCCAACGAAGCCCAAAGTGCCGCTGACGAAGAGCGCGACAAAACTGATTTTCAGCCTGCCGCGCTCGTTGAATGCGTCGAACCACATTTGGATGCCGAAATCTCTATCCTCTATATCGGCAAAGCACTTTCGGCGGGGCATCACCTGGTTTTGGCAAGCATGGCTTTCCGCCACTCGTTCGGAGCGGCGAGGATTGCGATGGCAACTACGACGAGGACGACGCTCGGCGCGCAAATCAGGAGGAGCGCCGCCTCCAACAAGTTCGGTCTCACCACGACGACCCAGGCTGCAGACCCAGCAATCGCCCCGACCATTACGGCGACGACATAGCTACGGACCTGCTTTCGATTCGGCGGAATCCTCGGGCTCGTTCGCATGCCGAAGCGGTTATCCCCCGCTCCCGACATATTCTTGCCGCGACTCAAGACATCGGGGCCGCCTTGACTTGAGGCAATGCAACGGGGCAGCCTCGATTTGAAAGCACGCGAGTAGCAACATAGAAATACCCACGGACCGTAGCTCGAGCGGGAGCGCGACGATGCCCCTCGACCTCGACCTGACAAAGCTGCGATTCGGCACGGAGCTGCTCAAGCGCGGCTTCGCGAAAATGCAGAAAGGCGGCGTCGTGATGGACGTCACGAACGCCGAGCAGGCCCTGATCGCGGAGGAGGCCGGCGCCGTCGCGGTAATGGCGCTCGAGCGCGTCCCCGCGGACATCCGTGCGGCCGGCGGCGTGGCCCGCATGGCGGACCCGATCAAGATCCAGGAGATCATGGATGCCGTCACGGTCCCCGTGATGGCGAAGTGCCGCATCGGTCACGAGGCCGAGGCCCGGGCGCTCGAGTCGCTCGGGGCGGACATGATCGACGAGTCCGAGGTCCTGACGCCCGCGGATCCCTTCCTCCATGTCAACAAGCGCGCCTTCGAGGTCCCGTTCGTCTGCGGGGCCCGCAACCTCGGGGAGGCGGTGCGGCGCGTCTGGGAAGGCGCGGCGATGATCCGCACGAAGGGCGAGCCGGGCACCGGCGACGTCGTCGAGGCGGTCCGTCACATGCGCCTCATGACGCAAGCCATCGCGGAGCTCAAGCCGCAGGACAACGACCGCCTCTATGGGATTGCGACGAAGTTCGCGGACAGCTTCACGACCCTTCTGCGGGAGGTCCGGACGGCGCACGGCCAGGATGCCGTCGTGCATGAGGCCGACGTTGTGTTTGCCGGCGCGACCTTGGACGACATCTCGGAGGGCATCTTCCAGATCCTCGGTGAGGTCAAGAAGATCCAGCGGCTGCCCGTCGTGAACTTCGCGGCGGGCGATCTTCAAGTCGGAGAACCCGGAGACCCGCGGCCGCGCGATCGTCGATGCCGTCGCCCACTTCGACGACCCGGGCACGGTCGCCGAGGTCTCGAAGGGGATCGGCCTGGCGATGAAGGGCCTCGACGCTAAGGCGATGCCGATCGAAGCGCGAATGCAGGATCGCGGCTGGTGAGGGTCGACAGGACCCGGTCGAGGACGTCGACCACGCCCTCGCCGCTGAGGGTCGAGATCCGCAGGTGGCCCCGCGACGGACCTTCGAGGTCGGCCTTGTTCTCCGCGACGACGAGCGGGACGTCCGGGAAGAGCGCCCGCACCTCCTCGAGGAGCCGCATCTGGTCGTCGAGCGGGTAGCCGCACGTCTCCGTCGGATCGACGAGGAAGACGACGGCCTCCGCGAGATGCCGCAGCGCCGCGATCGCCTGGCGCTCCATGCGATTCCGCTTCTCCATTGGACGGTCGAGGATTCCCGGGGTGTCGAGGATCTGGTATCGGCGCACGCCGCGGTCGATGTGACCGAGGGACACGCCTTTCGTCGTGAAGGGATAGTCCGCGATCTTCGGACGGCCGGTCGACACGGCGCGGACGAACGAGCTCTTGCCTACGTTCGGATAGCCGGCGACGACGATCGTCGGCACGTCCGGGTCGATGGTGGGGAGCTTTCGCAACGCCCGACGCGCCTCCACGAGGGCGTCGAGGTCCCCGCTCACCTGGCGCACGAGGGACGAGAGCCGGCCGTACGCCTCCCGCCGCAGGGTGCCGATGTCGGCCCCCGGTCCTCGCCCGATCCGCCGGCGGTAGTCCCTCGTGATCTCCGCCGCCTTCTGCGCGGCCCAGTCGACCGCGCCGAGGTGCTTCTTCAGCTGGCCGAGGTCCACCAGGACGTCGACGAGCTCGCGGTAGAACGGCGGGAGCCGCTCCAGGCTCGGGAAGCCTTTCACGTATCCGCGGAGCGTCGATTCGATCGCCTTCCCGGCGGTCCCGACGCGGGCGACCGCCAGGTTCCGCGCTCGCGTCATGCGGTCCGGGCCCTTCGCGGTCGCCTTCATCGCGCGACCGAACGCCTTGTCGAGGAGGCCGTCCGCCGTCAGGATGGACGGGAGCTCGAACACGGCCGCGCCAATCCGCGTTCGCGGATAAGGGTTCGGGCGTCACCGGGCGAAGAGGTTCGCGCCGATCGCGAACGCGACGCCGAGGATGGCGACGCGATTCAGCGCCGCGAGGAAATTCGCGATCAGGAACATGTTCCGCTCAAGCGCCTTGCCATCGGCGTTGAAGAGCGAATAGATGTAAATCGGGATCGTGTCGCTCATCAGAGGGACGCTGAGGAGCAGGTAGATTCCCGTGTAGCCCGTCTTCCCGACGAACTTCTCCGCCTTGGCGACGAACCATCGGGCGAGCCGCCATCGGTCCGACCACTTTCGCACCGAGCCTTCGAGGTTCAGCCCGAACCAGAAGATCAGCCACGCGCCGATCGTCTTGCCCGCCGCAATCGCGATCGCGGTGCCGGCCAGATAGCCCCAGCGGTCCTCCAGGAGCGGAGGCAACAAAGCGATCTCAATCGGGATCGGCAGGATCACCGCGACGAGGATCGCGTACACAAAAGCGATGAGCATGTAGAGCCACGGCGTATTGTACGCCTCGGTCAGGACGCCGAGCAGGTCGACCGATCCCAGGCCGAGCCCGACGACGAACACGACGATCGCGGCGATCCCCACGCCGATGAGGATCTTCCGACGGCCCAGCTTCTTGACGCGGACGGCGATCGTGTCGTATCCTCGCCGGATCAGGCTCGGAACCTGGAGGGTAATGGCGTCGTATCCGAACGGGGTTATAAAAACCGACGCCGTAAATTCTCTCAGCGGGGAAGAGGATGGAGCTGTCCGTCCCGGGTCAAGAGGACCACGCGGCTGTCCTCGCGCTCCGCCGCTGGTCGGTATCCGACGCGGTCCGCGAGGCGTTCCGCGAAGGTCCGGATGGACGCGTGGGAGGGGACGTTGTCCGCCTGGAGGCGGAGGCGGCTCTCGCCGACGAAGCTGTAGCCTTTGCATTCGATGAACATTGGTTGCGCGACGCGGTCGAGCTCCGCGTATTCGTCCTCCCAACCGAGGTTCCATCCCTGCACGAGCGTGTGTCGGATCACCGTCCGCGTGGGAAGGGTGGGGAGGAGGGCGAGCGTCTCCCGCAGCTTGCGGAACTCGTGGTCCGACTTCGGCGCGACGAGCTTGCGGTAGACCTCCTCGTTCGGAGCGGCCACGGTGACGTACAGTTGCGTCGGGAGTCGGCCCTCCGCGTGCATCCGTCGCAGGACCGAGGGAGTCGTGCCGTTCGTCACGAGGAACGTGGAGATGTGCCGTCGCTTGAACTCGTCGATCATCTCGCCGAGCCGCTTGTAGAGCGTCGGTTCGCCCGTCAGGCTGATCGCCACGTTCGAGGGGTGCCACGCCTCCAGGAACCGTTCCCGGCTCACGTTCGGATTTCCGTTGTAGCCGCTCAGCAACTCCCGTTGCGCCCGGATCGATTCGTCTACGATGAAGGCCGGGTCGTCCGCCTCGAGCAGGCTGTCCGATCCCCACTCCTGCGTGCGCCAGCAGAACTGACACGAGAGGTTGCACGCGTCCACGGTCGGCGTCATCTGGAGGCACCGGTGGCTTTCGATCCCGTAGAAGGTCTGCTTGTAGCAGCCGATGCCTTTCGTCAGGCTGGCCTTCGTCCAGTGGCAGAGCTTGACGCCGCTGTGCTCCCCGACGATGCGGTACCCTTGCCGCTCGAGGACGTCCTTCTTCTCCGGGTCCATCCGCCGCGGCATGCGCCGTTCGGGTTAAAGGGCTTTCGTGCTTCCGAGAGCCTCGGCCTCCCGCGATCTGCGCGGTGCGCGTCGAAGCGAACGGAGATCGATCTCCCGCGCATGGAACTCGACCGTCCGGAAGGCGTCATCCTTCGTGAGGAGCGCCTCGAGCGTACGCAGATCGTCGGAGAAGCGCAGGTCGTGGACCTTCAGGGTTCGATGCTCCTGAACGAACGTCCGCGCGATGTTCGTCGAGAAAATCGCTTCGATCCATCGACGGTCCACTCCGGAGACCCCGCGGAACGCCCACCAGGGATCGAAGTGCACGAGTTCCGCGAAGCGATCCATCGGGATTGATTCGACCGTGCGCAGATCGGCTGCGCGGCTCGGTGCGTGCAGTCGGTCCCCGTCGAACCGGATCGCTCCCTCTAGGACGCGCGGCGGTCCCCCGATCCGGTCCACGACCGTGAAAGGGACCCGCCACTCCGGGTCGACGAACGGAAAGGTGTATTTCGTGATGATCTCCGCGTCCTCCAGGGCCAGCCGTCGACCGACGATGCTCCGCTGGCGGTTGCCCGGTTCACGCGTCGTCCGTCTCGCCCTCGTCGAACGCGTGGAGCCGTCCGGCCGCCGCCTCGCGCGCTTTCGGATGGGCGATCTTGGCGGCCTTTTCAAGGAGATGCTTGACCGCGTGGCTCGCCTCCGCCTCATCCAGGAGGAACGCGACCTCTCGTTCATCGAGGCCCAGCTCGGCCGTCAACTGGATTCGGAGCTCCTCGTCGCCGGCAAACAGGGCTTTCAGGACCGGCAGGACATCGGTCCGCACGAGCGACTGCGAGGCATGCAGGTAGCGGGCGAACTTGCTCGCGACCGAATTGCGGGCGCCGCGCTGCGCCCGGGATCGCGCCATCTGAATCAGGTAGTACGGAAACTCGAGCTGTCCGCCGCGCGCCCGGCCTCTCCGGGCCACCGCCACGCCGCTCGACATGAGCTCGCGCGCGTACGACCACAGCCCGTAGCTCTGCCGTCGACGGACCCGGCCCAGGAAGACGTCGGCTCGGCTCAGGACATCGTAACCCCGGGCGAGGTCGTCCGGTCGGCCGAACTCGTGCGCCAAGTTCTGATCGATCCACAAGATGAGATCCTCCGGCGTCTCGTCGAGGTCTCGGACCGCCTCGCGGGCCCGCCTCGCATCGCCCGACCGCAAGATTTCCTCGATGACCGGGAAGATCGTGAGCTCGCGGTCCCGATAGCCCAGCGACTTCGTCGACGCCGCGCGGACCTCCTTCCTGCCGATCGCAATGGACTCGAGGTCGTTGATGGCCGATCGTAGGTCGCCGCTCGCCCGCTCGACGATGACGTCGAGGACGTCGGGGGCCGCCTCGAGGCCTTCCCTCCCTGCGATGGTTCGAAGTATATTTTTCATCGCGTCATCATGAATACCTTGAAATTTGATGGTCTTGCAGAGTCGCTTCAGGGAGGACGATCGGCGCGTGAGCGCGTAGTAGTCGTTGACGATCAGCACGACGGGCTGCTGCGTCTTCTGGATCATCTCGACGATCGCCGCGACGCCGCCCTTATCCTCCCGGCCGAAGATGTTGTCCGCCTCGTCGAGCACGATGAGCTTTCGGCCGCCTTTCTCGATCTCCAGGAACTCGCCCGTGTCGCTGAACGTCTGGAGGACGGCTCCGCGGGTCGCGACCTTGCGGATCGCCTCCGCGTTCCGGCTGTCCGAGGCGTTCATCTCGACGATGCTCCAGCCCATCTCGTTCGCGAGGGCGAGCGCGGCGCTGGTCTTCCCGACGCCCGGGTCGCCTTGCAGCGCCACGGCCCGCTTCTCCGGGCGACCGCGCTGCCAAGCCTCCGCCCACTTCCGGAGTTCCGCGACGGCGGTCGGATTCCCGACGATCTCGTCGAGGGTCTTCGGCCGATGCTTCTCCGTCCAGGCCGTCATTGTGCGGACACGGAACGTGGAGGGCCGACATAACTCTATCAACGGGTCGCGCGAAACCGCTCAGGTAGGCGTGACATGTGCTTTGTATAGCTGTCACAATACCATATGTGAAATTATAGGTTGGACGTTGACGCGACCGACAGGGCTCATTTTCGTGCGTCCGCGTGTTGAGCATCGTAGAGGTCGCAGAGTTCCTGCAGGAACTCGTCGTACGTCCTCCGGAACTTGAGGCGAAAGACCCGATCGCGCGTTTCCGTCGTCAGCTGAATCGTCGTGAGAGCCTTGTCACGTTTTGACATGGACTGGGCCCGATGCCCATAGTCCTATGTGTCCAGATAGTTCTATGGATTGTCAACGCGGACCTGCCCCCGCAGCCGTATACGCTGGGTAGACCGAGCCGCAACGGAGCCAATGTCGTGAGTGGGCCGAAAATCCCGGGGAAACGGGCCACTCGGTCTGTCCCAGGCTCCGCTCAGGGAGAGTAGTCCTCGAGCCGCAGCTGCGGCGGCTGGGCCTTCCTCTGATCGGGTCGGCGGATCCGGCGTTGCATTTCGTTCTGGACCCGGTTGAACGTGTCGACTTCGATCAGGGGTTCGTGCTTTCCTCGCTTGATGCCGCCATTCAAGCGGGCGAGGCCGCAGTACACGGGGTTGCTGAGGATATTTGCGATCGTCTGACTCGCCCAGGCGCGGCCCGTCTTGGTGCGATAGCCATCCCGGTTCAGTTCCTGGCAGATTTTTGCGATGCCCTTGCCCTCGAGGTACCGGCGGAAGATGAGCGAGACGACGCGAGCCTCATCCTGCCGTAACTGGAGGATTCCATTCACGTAATCGTACCCGTACGGGCTGGCATACGTGAGGAAAGCGTTCGCCTTCTTGACGGCGTTGTTGAGCGCCTCAGCGCTCTGCTGTCCGCGCGCGCGGCGGAGGACCTCCCGCTCGTTCAACCCGCGCTCCGTGCACAGCTTCTGCAACGCGAGCTCCTCCGAATCCGTCCCGTAATGCTGCAGAAGTTCGCGCGTCGAGCCGAAGCGCATGTATACCTCCCAGAACAGCAGCGCGTCCAGGGGGGCCCCGTCCCCGCAGTGTTTGCAGAGGACCACCTTCTCCCTGCGCACCGTGGGATCTGCTCGGGGATTTGCGTCCGCCTCGTGGTTCACGAGATTCTTCGGACTCCAGCACCGCGCACATCGTCCGTCCACGGCTTACGCCTCCAAGAGGATCGGAGGTCCGTTTGCGTTCGCGAGCAGGGCCCGATGCCGGAGGGACTCTTGCGCCTCGTTGAACGTCTCGACGGGGACGATCGCGGGGTGCTCCGCCCGCCGCAGGATGCCGTCCCATCGCAGGAAACCCGCGTAGACCGGATTGTGCACGATGCGGTGGACCTTGACCGCCGTCCACTCGGTGCCTCGTTTTGTCCTGTGACCTCCGGCGTTGAGGTCGGAGGCGATCTCCTCGAGGGTGCGCCCCTCGCGGCACCGGTCGAAGATCTCCCGTACGAGGTTCGCCTCTCGTTCCTCAGGGACGAGCTGACCCTCCGAGACCTCATAGCCAAGTGGAGCATGGAATCCCAGGATCCCCGGACCCACCTTCGCCTTCTGCGACATGCCCATGTACACGCGTTCCCCGATCTGCTCGGACTCGAGCTGGGCAATCCGCTGGATGATGTCCATCACGAAGCGGCCCATGGCCGTGGACGTGTCGAGCGACTCCGTCGCGGAGACGAAGTCTTTCTCCCACTCCCGGAGGTCGTCCATCATCTCCATGAAGTTCCGGGCGTTGCGGTGAATCCGATCCA
>WNGR01001044.1_pt1 | contig 51367 bp, 43 predicted proteins | sample 5407581 | NCBI WGS metagenome assembly WNGR01 (sample SAMN13153383, study PRJNA577476) | soil metagenome | isolation source: 80 cm soil or saprolite under Garry oak tree replicate 2 | place: USA:California | collected 2016-06-15 | reverse complement strand
TGGGTGTGCATCCTTTTGGCGGATTCAATATGTCAGGGACTGATTCGAAGGCCGGCGGCCGCGACTATCTTTTGCTCTTCATGCAGGCGAAGGTTTCTGCGGAAAAAGTTGGCGCGACGCGAAAGCGGGCCGAGGCGGGCACAGGGATTTAAAAGCCTATTGTTGACTGATTGTGCAAAGTCTTCGGGCCGTTAGGCACGAAATATTTATAGACCCAGGCATTGATTTTCTTCTTTTCAGCCGAGCGAAATGACTCGTCATTTCGCTCGGCTGAAGTTTATTAGATCGCAACTATAGATATTTCGCCGCTACGCGGCTCTTTGATCTACCTTAGAAAATCGTCTTCACTGTAAACTGAAACCATGCGCATCGTTTTCATGGGCACACCAGAAGCCGCGGTCCCTTCTCTCCGGCGGCTTCTCGACGACGGGCACGAGGTCATTGCGGTGTGGACCCAGCCGGACAAACCAGCGGGCCGCGGAAACAAGTTGCACGAAATCAAAAACCAGGAAGCGAAAGAGTTATTCGCCTCGCATAACGCTGACGTGGCGGTGGTCGTGGCGTATGGCAAGATCCTGCCTTCTGAATTCCTGCAGGCGCCGCTGTCTGGCTGCATCAATCTTCATTTCTCTCTGCTGCCAAAGTATCGCGGTGCAGCGCCTGTCAATTGGGCAATCGTCCACGGTGAAGAAAAGACTGGTGTCACCACGATGAAAATAGTTGAAGAGCTGGATGCCGGTCCGATTCTTCTACAGAAAGCGACGCCGATCGCAGACACCGAAACCGCGCCGCTGCTTCTAACTCGCCTGGCCGATATTGGCGCCGAGCTGATCAGCGAAACTCTTCACCACTCGCAATCCATTAATCCGAAGCTTCAACTAAACGAACAAGCCACCTTCGCGCCGATATTGAAACGCGAAGATGGCTTAATCGACTGGTCGATGGACGCCTTTGCTATCGAGCGCCGGGTGCGCGGTTTCCAACCATGGCCAAACGCCTACACCACGCTCAATTCGCGCCGTCTAATTATCTGGCAGGCGGCGCCAGAGAGAGCTCAACAAGCATCTGGCTCGAGTTCCAGCTCACCCGGTCAAATATTGCAGGCTCAGGGCGACAACCTCAGCGTTGCCTGCGGTGACAATACCGTTCTTCGCGTGCTGGAAGTCCAACTTGAAAGCTCTCGCCGGATGAGTGCCCGCGACCTTCTCAACGGGTCGCATTTAACAACCGGCACAGTCTTCGGTAACAGTTAAACAGGACTAGTGTCTTCTCAGGTTCTCAATCCACGCCGCGTTTTCTTCCATGCTCGGTCGAAAGACTTCGCGGGGCGCGACCGTCTCGACGTGCATGTTGTCGTCCATATTGATGATCGCCCCTTTCACCGCCGGCCCGAGTTGGGTCTCGTCGCAGACGTACCAGGCTTTGAAGTCATCCACGCTCTTGACTCCAACTCGATTCAAGTCAGCCGCGATCCGCGGATTATTCAGTCGCTCTGTCAGATGATCGAGAGAGATGGAAGCCCGGCTGCCGACCATTATTAAGTCCTTGCCGTTTGCGTCGCCGCGAACGCGAAAAATCATCACATGCGGAAACACTTCGTGAAAGGTCGCCAGGACTGAGCGCAAACTCTCAGTCGACAGCTGGTAGATCTGCAGCCATTGGACGAACACGCCGTCGTCCTGCAAACGCTCGCGGCCAAGAGTGAAAAATTCGCGGGTAAAAAGATTGGCCACACCCGGAACCCATGGATGGCTGGGCTCGCTGACGATCAGGTCATAGCGTTTCGGGTTGACGCGCAGGCGCGTGCGCGCATCATCGATAACTATCTGTGCCCGTGGATCGTTTAGCGGCTGGTTATTGACGTGATCGAAGTAGTGGGAAGAAGCAACCGCGGCAGGTTCGATCTCAACGCATTCAACGGATGTGACCGGTGACTGCAAAACCGATCCCGCCGTGACGCCCGTAGCAAAACCCACGATTAGCGCGTTATTGAGGCGCGGTGCCGTGAGCACGCCGATTTGGCCGACCATGACCTGGGTGGGCATATCGTCGCGGTCTGAGGCATTGGTGCGGCCATTAATTGCAAGTGAGGTGATCCCCCAGTCGCGACGAACCGAAACCGTGGCGGTGGCGCCTTCTTTGAACATCAGCACGCGATGCTCGTTCGCGGCATCGCCCGCTTCTTTTTCCGGAGTTCCACCGCGCGCTTTTGCCAACACCCGTACATAGCTGTCGTAGGCGCCTATTGAAAGAGCAGCGACATTCAGGTGAGGGCCGGCAACAAAAGTGAAGAAAATCAGCGCGGCAGATATTCCTACTGCCAGGGCCCGCGCAGTCGCTCGATCGGCCTTCTCGCGCGACGGCAAATAAGCAACGCCCGCAAGACCCAGTGAGAGCGAGATGGCAAACAGTATCGTGAAACGCGTTCCCGCCAGCGGAATCAACAGAAAGGCTGTCGCCATTGACCCGGCAATCGCGCCGAGGGTGTTGACCGCATAACTCCTGCCGACTGCGCCGGCGACCGTGGCTTTCGGCAATGTTTCATTTGAGTCTACCTGACGAACTGTCCCGGCCCACAGCAAAACCATCGGCATCACCGTCCCCATCAAAACGGCTGGAATCAGAACCAGCAAAGTGGCGGCGCATATTTGCAGCGCCAGCAAACCAGGCCACGAATCCACTTGCAGCTGAAAGCCGGCAGCCATCAGTAAGGCCGGCATGATGTTGGTAATCCAAATGCTGATGAACAACGCCCCGGCCGTGAAGACTTCGAGAGCAAAGACGGCACGCCTGAGTCGTGCTTCGTCATGTTTTGCTGAAATCTTATTGCTGCTGACGAGATATGCGCCCAGGGCCAGCCCGGCGAGAAAAATGGCCACCACGATGCTGAACGCATAGGTGCTGGAGCCGATGATCATCGCGAGCAGACGCGACCAGGTAACCTGGACGCTGAAGGTCACAAAACCGGAGATGAAAGCGCACGAAAGCCAGAATGGGCTATGACGACTGCTCTTGATTTCCACGGCCGGATCAGATGAAGCAACCGGCAGGGATGCCGTTAATCCACCGGCAGGAGCTCCGGCGCTCCTTACGTCAATTATAATAGCGCTGAGTCCGATGACCAGGTTGATTCCCGCCGCGATCCAAATTGTTGCACGCACGCCAAAGGAAGGAAGCAAAACAAATCCGGCGACGACCGCGCCGCCAATCGCGCCAATTAGATTGTAAGTATAGAAGCGCGCTATCGAAGTCGCCTCGCTGTGTGCTCGACTCAGCGCGGCTGCCAGCACCGGCAGCGTTGCTCCCATTAGCGTCGTCGGCACCGCGAGAACTACGAACGCCAACAGAAAACGCGAAAGGGCAAAACCGTAAAAGCCGGGATGGAATCGAAGCCAGAAAGTTGCGTAGACTGAGTCGATCCCACGAAAGAATAGCGGCACGGCGAGCGCGTAAAGGCCCACTCCGATTTCGATCAACCCATACGAACGCAATGGACGATGCAATTGCTTACCGGCCCGTCCGGCGACTTCACTACCGAGCGCCAGCCCGCCCATGAACGCGGAAAGCACCGCGCTAATTGCTATCGTCGTAGCGCCAAAAACCAGGCCCAGCATTCTGGCCCAAAGGACTTCGTAGATCAGGCCGGTTGCGCCCGAGAGCACAAAACAAACGGCGATCAGCGAAAACGCGCTCCGAGAGTACGCTGAGACCAAAGGTTGATTTTGAACCTGCGCGGTTGCGACCATTTCGTTCGGCTCTCGCTGGTTAAATCCCAGAGCTCATCAATCTTAACAAACTTGTCCGGTCATGTGTTTGACAAAAAGTGGCACTTAAGTTCACGGCGTCTAGCCCGTAAACTCAACGCAACCCGCGCTTGCCAGCCTCTGATATGGACTTGGAAATAAAGTTGTAAGAGAATGGCCGCTCTTTCTGACACGGAGTGAGAACAAAACCATGAAATCAATTACTCGTATTTTGCTTGCCGGCTCGCTGGTGCTGGCCTGTTCCGCCCAGCAAGTCCCTCTGGCTCAGCAGCCAAAAGATTCAACGCAACGCAGCACTGAGACTCCCCCAACGCCGCCCGGACCTGGCGGCACTTCGTTGCCAAACGCGGATCCCTTCCCCAGTACCTACCAGCCTTTCCCGCGCCGGACGACACTGATTCGCAACGCGACAATCATGACGGCTGCCGGACCGTCAATCCAAAACGGATCGGTGCTGTTGCGGGATGGAAAGATCGCCGCGTTGGGAACTTCGATCAGCGCGCCGGCGGATGCTCTCGTCATCGATGGCACGGGCAAGTACGTTACGCCTGGCATCATTGACGTGCATTCGCATATCGGTGTTTATCCGGCGCCCGGCGTGGACGCCAACAGCGACGGCAACGAAGCCACTAATCCCGTGACGCCGAATGTGTGGGCCGAGCATTCGGTTTGGCCCCAGGATCCGCAACTGCCGCGCGCGCTGGCCGGCGGCTTAACCACGATGCAAGTCCTGCCCGGTTCCGCGAATCTAATCGGCGGGCGCAGCGCGGTTCTGAAACTAGTCCCCTCGCGCACGGTGCAGGGAATGAAGTTTCCCGGAGCGAAGTACGGTTTGAAAATGGCGTGCGGAGAAAACCCGAAACGCGTCTATCAAACTCGTGGCCCTTCAACGCGGATGGGAAACGTCGCAGGTTATCGCGCGGCATGGATCCAGGCCGAAAGCTACCGCCGCAAATGGGACACCTGGAACGCGACGCACAAAGGCGATCCGCCCGCACGCGATCTGGGGATGGAGACGCTGGCGGAAGTTCTGCGCGGAAATATCCTGGTCCACAATCACTGCTATCGGGCTGACGAGATGGCCCAGATGATCGATATCGCTAAGGAGTTTGGTTATAAGATTCGCGCCTTTCATCACGCGGTCGAAGTCTACAAGATCGCGGATCTCCTGAAAGCGAATGATATCGGCGCGGCGGAATGGGCAGACTGGGGTGGCTTCAAAATGGAAGCCAACGATTCGATCAAAGCAAATCTCGCGATCACCGACGCCATCGGCGCGCGCGCAATGATCCATTCGGATAGTCCGCTTGGCGCTCAAAGACTTAATCAGGAAGTCGCAAAAGCGATGTACGCGGGCCGGGCGGCCGGCGTCCCCATAAGTGAAGACCAGGCAATCAAGTGGCTGACGATTAATCCGGCCTGGGCGCTCGGGCTCGACGACAAGATCGGATCGATCGAAGTCGGAAAGAACGCTGATGTCGTCCTCTGGTCCGGTAACCCTTTCAGCATCTATACGAGGGCCGAGAAAGTTTGGATCGACGGCGCGATGCTGTTCGATCGCAGCGATCGAACTGAGAAGTGGCGGACCGATTTCGAATTAGGCGTGGTAAAGGAGAGCAACTGAGATGCGAAGATTATTCCTGGCGAACCTTTTCATTGCCGCCGCCGCCACTGGCGGGTTAGCCCAGACAATTGCAATCACCGGCGGCACCGTCTATCCCGTCAACGCCGCGCCAATCTCAAACGCAACTATCATTGTTCGCAACGGCGTGATTGTCGCAGTCGGCGCCGGAATTCCGATCCCTGCGCAGGCGACGAAGATTGATGCGACCGGCAAAATCGTGACACCGGGTTTGATTAACTCAACCACTGAACTCGGGCTAATCGAAATCGATCAGGTCAGGTCGACAAACGATGTCGCAGCCAGAGGCGTTAACAACGTAGCCGCTGGGTTCAGAGTCTGGGACGGACTCAATTCCGAATCTGCCTTGTTCGCGCCGGCGCGCAACGAGGGCGTGACCACGGCGATCATCGTGCCGCAGGGCGGATTGATCTCCGGCCAGGCCGCGGCGATCGATCTTGCATCCGGTCACAGCTCGGACATGATTCGCCGGGCTCCGGTCGCCATGATTGCTCAGGTCGATAGCCCAAATGATGCCGGTACATCGGCGCGAGGTGAGCTAATTGGAAAGCTGCGCGCGCTGCTCGACGATGTGAAGTTCTATGGGCTGCATCGACTTGACTACGATCGGGCATCAAGTCGAACTCTCACGGCGGCGAGGAGCGACCTCGAAGCTCTTATTCCAGTCGTCGAGGGCCGGATGCCTTTGATGATCGACGCTAACCGGATGGACGAAATCGACGCGGCGCTCAATCTCGCCCGCGATTATCGCCTGAAACTGATTATCTCCAGCGGCGCGGAAGCGTGGTTGTGTGCCGATCGCCTCGCTGCAGCCCATGTTCCAGTCCTGGTTGGGGCCATGAACAACATACCTTCAAGCTTTGCTACCTTGAACCAGCGACAGGAAAACGCCGCGTTGCTGCGGCGCGCAGGTGTAACGGTTGTACTGGTTACTAACAACGACGGGGGCGAGACGCGCTTCAATGCTCGCAACATTAAGTTTGAAGCCGGCAATGCCGTCGCGTACGGGATGTCGCCCGACGACGCTCTGCGCGCGATCACGCTTACCCCCGCGGAAGTCTTCGGATTGAGCGACCACCTTGGTTCGCTGCAACCTGGCAAAGACGCGAACATCGTAATCTGGAGCGGAGATCCCTTTGAGTTCTCGACGCAGGTCGAACATGTCTTCATTCGCGGTCGTGAAGTGAAACAGCCGAGCCGTCAGGACATGCTGATCGAGCGATATCGACCGCGAGGGAGATGAAACCAGATAGAGAATCCCGACCGCTCGCAGCTTTGTACCGTCCTTACGCTCAAGGCGTGCGGTTCGCAAGCTATCGTTGCTCACAAATAGAAGGCATAATTGGCGCTGCAGGGGAGCTCATCAAATGAAACGTTGCCCGGAATGCAATTCAGTCTTTCCCGCGGGTCACTTCTGCGATATTGATGGTTCTCCACTCGTCGCCGCCAGGCTTGATAGTGACGCAGCGCTTATCGATCGAACTGAACAGACGGTCGACAATGTCTCGCTTATATCAGCGAGAGAAGCGGCAGGCCAGCCTGTGGAAAGTTGGCAGCCTGCGGCCATCGTGACAGTCGCGGCCGTCGCCATCAGCCTCGGGATATTTCTAGTCTATTATGCAATGACGCGCCATGACCCTCACGAAAGGTCCAGCGAATCATCGTCGAACTCGAGCGTCATGCAGCCGCTCTTGCCTTCGCGTCCCTCGCTGCTTTCGGGGGCCAGCCCTACGCCTGAGCCATCAGCTTCTCCCAGCGCAACCCCTTCGGCTTCGCCGCGAGCTGATGCTGCACGCGTTGAGTTGAGTTCCAGTCCAATCTCGACAGGCGGCGATGGAAAAGACAAACGCGGTCCCGTGATCATTCGACTTACTGATGGCGCCAGCATCGAAGCCGAGACAGCCTGGGAAACTAATGATGGAATCTGGTACCGGCGAAGTGGCATTGTGACTTTCTTAAATCCAAAGCAGGTGAAAGCGATCGAGCAAGTAACGAGCGCCACACCAGAACCATCCCCTTTGGCAACGTCCACACCCTGATCGAAGTGTGATCTCTTACCTTCCCAACAGCGGAATCTCATCGAAGCTTCGAATAACTTGATGCCATCCCGCCCCTTGCGCGGGATTCCCGGGTCTGACGCAAAGAAGCGTTTGCATACCGACGGCACTCGCCGCGTCTAATTCGGCGGCCAGATCAGAGATGAATAGAACCTCTCCTTCCGCTCGACGCAGAGCCGATTCGATCTGGCGATAACTACCAGTCGCAGTTTTCAATCCGGTCGTCGTATCGAAATACGAGTCAATCAAATGCTTAAGGTCGCCCAGTTCGGTGTGGGCGAAAAGAAGTTGTTGGGCGACAACACTGCCGGAAGAAAAAATACAGATTTTCAAACCCGCGTTACGCCAACGCACCAAAGCCGGCGCAACATCCGCAAACACAGGAGCCTTGAGAGTCCCATCGGTGTAACCCTGTCGCCAGATCTTTCCCTGCAATGATTTCAGACCAGTTGATTTCCTATCGCGCTCGATCAACCAATGAACGTAAGAAGCAATCGACTCGACTTGATCGTGCGTCGATTCGTCGATCAGCATGGGCGGCTTGAGGTCGTCCTCCATGTCGATGGCGTGTTCCTGCCGGAGTCTCGTGATATCGGCCTTTGTTTCAGCATCGCCGAAATGTGAGGCGAGATAATTCTTTACATGGGAAGACGCATACGGGAACAGAACTTCATGAACAAAGGCGATTGGAGTTATGGTGCCTTCGATGTCCAGCAAGATCGCGCGAACACGAGTGGGGTTGAGACCTGTAGACGTAGTCTTATCTGAACGGCCACTGAAAGTCATAGAGCGGCGTCTGTATCGCGCGCGAAATAGGTGGATCCAAAACACACCGGAAGAAAAGTCCGATCCGTTCCACTGTTCGTGTAGTTAGGTGTCCAACCGGCCACATCCTGAAACAAACGGATCGCCCTGATCCGCCGATCCGCGCAAAGGTTGAACCAATGCCAGGTGCCCCTGGGCACGCGAATCAGATCGCCGGCCTCAACTTCGATAGCAACTACAGGTTTGTTCAGCGGATGAATATGAAACAGTCCGTGGCCCGCTATGATGAATCGCACTTCGTCTTCGTCGTGCCAGTGTTCCCGATTGAATTTCGCAAGCATCGCGTCAACGCCGGGTGTTTCGGGGCTAACATCGATCAAATCGGCCGTGACGTAACCGCCGCGGCGGTTCAGTTCTTTGATTTCCTCTGCGTAAGCGCTGAGGATTTCGTCTGCCGGCGCATCATCGGCGATAGGATCTCTGAGTAACCACCGCTCGTATTCGATTCCGCAATTCGCCAGGTACGCGGCGATTGCTTCGCTATCGGTTAGCGTTAGGTTTTCACTTGGAACGCTTATTCGGGCCATGATCAAACCTCCATCACGCTACCTTGTTTTCTTAGCAGGAGCGTTCGGCCAGTGGTTTCGAGCAGGAACTCGAGAATTTCAACATGCCGTTTCGTCTCCGCCATATCGTTTCCCCAGCTATAGAGTCCATGCCGCCGAAGTAAAAAACCATGGGCCTCTCTGAATTGCCCGAGGGTCTCGCCGACTTTATCGGCGAGGGCCTTTATATCCTGGGAGTTTTCGACAATCGGCAGCAATTCCTGGTGCTGGTGGGTCGTGACCCCGGCCAGGCCCTTTAGCATTTCATAGCCTTCGATAACCAGAGCGCCGTCAGGAAAGTAGAGATCAGAGAGCAAGGTGCTCCAGATCGAATGAGTGTGAAAGACTGCCCCCGCGCCTCGTTCTTTAACGATGCGGACGTGCAAAAGGCTTTCGTCCGAGGGCTTCGCTCTGTGCTCGCTAACAATGCCGGCATTTTCATCGATCAAAAGAAACTCTCCAGCACTCAGTTCGCCCTTATCGACGCCGCTGGGGCTAATCGCTAAACGCAACGGTTCCCTTTCCACGACTGCACTGAGGTTGCCACTTGTGCCAAGCATCCAGCCCCGCGCGTGAAATGACCTGGCCGCTGCGACAAGACTCGAAGCTACCTGAACAAGACTAGCAGACATTGGAAAATAAAATGCCTGAATCCGACGACCTGCGCAAGTGCTTCGGGCCACGGATGGCTGGTCCGGAAATCAAGGTTTTGCTGGGAAATTCGCGCGACATTACAAATAGATCACGTACGCTTGCCGCCAAACATTCGGTGGGATCGACCCTTCGGTCGCGGTTGTCAGGAAGACGAAATAATTAGAATCAGAGTCAGGGCCGCCGGGATCCATCGTGCGCAGAATTGGCATCCAGTGATCCGCTTTGCTTTCGTAAGTCGGCTCGACCAGCGCCAGGCGCCGGAGACAACTGTATAGATGGCCCAGCCCTGAGCCGAAGGGGCCGCCCTCTTCATTAAGCATCAAGCGCACCAGCGCCCGCTCTTCAATAAAGTGCGTGATCAACGAAGCTGCCTGGGTGACACCGCGCTCGAACCTAATCCGAAAGTTCTCTTCATCGATATCCGGCGTCCAGTTGGTATCGAGTGTGATCGTGATCCGGCGCTCGTCTTCGGCAGTGAATTCCCGCACTGTTAGTCGCCCCGTTCGGGCGGTAGCTTTCCAGTTGATGTGGCGCAACTCGTCGCGCGGTTGATAGTCGCGGAGCGAAAAGAGATCGTGTCCCGCGCCGCGGCGAACCGAAGCCAGCTTGCCACCATACAGCGGCAGCAAGTGCAGTTCATCACCCATGGGCTCGGGCTTTGGATAAACCACGATGTCCACGTCGCGCGCGCCCAGGTGCCGGCGATGCCGAAAGAACCCAAACGGAAACCGGGTAGACAACTCGAATCCATTAATCAGTACGTGACCTCGCCGGTGAAAGACCTGTTCGATGGTTTCCTCGGCCGCGGCTCGGTGCGGAACATAAGTGAAATAGGCCAGGGCCCGTTTCTTGATTCCGGGCCGCGGGCCCTTTTGGCGTTGCTTTGAAATCCTGGGCGGAACAGACGCGCGTGATTCAACCAGAATCGAAAACGACGGCAACCAACGTTTGGTGTTGCGCAGCGTGACAATGACTTCGTTGGTATCACCGGCAAAAATGTGATCGGGAAAGCGAGCGGACACCGTCAGATCGCGCAGCGCAAGCCGCGCGGCAGCCCACGAGACAAATAACGTCGAGGTTAACAGCGAAAGGATCATGAACAAGAGATTGTTGCCGGTGTTCCATGCGGCCAGGCCGACTATCACGAGGATGACCATAAAGACAATTCCGCCCGTGGTGACTTCAAGGCTGAAACGGCGAAGCTCGGCGAATGCAGACTTGGTGAGCGGCGGAACGACCAGCAGCAGGATAAGGGCCACGAAAACCAGCGATACAATCGCGCCCGTGCGCGCGAGGCCGTAGTCTCCGAAGCTGCGCGCCAGCAGCGTCAGAATCGCCACGAGTAAACCGGCGAGGACGAGAATCGTACCGAGAATCGCGTTTCGCCAGCGGGAAAGAAAGGATGAAGGATGAAGGATGAAGGATGAAGGATCATTTGGCGATGAAGCATCGATGGGGGTTGACGGATTAGGAATTGAGGACGGCAACCGAAGTGGCTCTTCCCTTTTCATCCTTCATCCTTCCGCCTTCATCCTTGTCTACAACGGCACGCTGATCGTCTTCATGATCTCGCGCAGCACGCTTTCGGCTTCTTCACTGCGACGAAGTGATGAGGAATAGCGTGAACTGACGATTAGCCGATGCGCGAAAACCGGAATGACCAGGCGCTTGATGTCGTCCGGCAGACAGTAAGATCGCTCCTCGGTCAGCGCGAGCGCCTGAGCAGCGCGAAACAAAGAAAGGGTCCCGCGCGGGCTGGCGCCGAGATCCAGCATCTCGGAATCGCGCGTGGCGGAAACGATCCGCATTAAATACCTCGCCCGTCATCACCGGTTGCATGTGATCGAGCGGCTCTGAATGCTCGCGGTCGCGCAGGATCAGTTTCTCGTCTTCGACGCCGGGATAACCCATGCGCAGCCTCAGCATGAACCGATCCAGTTGCGACTCCGGCAAGGGATAGGTGCCGTGATGTTCGATTGGGTTTTGCGTGGCCACCACGAGAAACGGCTGCGGCAGCTGGTGGGTAACACCCTCGACAGTCACATGGCGCTCAGCCATCGCCTCGAGCAGGGCCGATTGGGTCTTTGGCGTGGTGCGATTGATCTCATCCGCCAGCACCACGTTGGCGAAGACCGGTCCCGGCCGCCATTCAAACAACCCGGTCGGCTGATCGTAAACCGATAGTCCAATGACATCGGAAGGCAGGAGATCGGAGGTGAATTGAATGCGCTGAAACGAACAATCCAGGGCGCGAGCCAGAGCATGCGCGAGGGTCGTCTTGCCCACACCCGGAACGTCTTCGATCAGGAGATGGCCACCTGCGAGAAGTGTCACAATCGCGAGCCGCACAGCTTCGGGCTTCCCGCGAATCACTCTTTCGATCGCGTTTTGGAGCGCCTCGATTCTCTCGGTCGCGCCTTCTACGGCTTCCTGACGATCGGCTGTGCGTAGCTGTCTCATGGCTTGTCCGGGCCTTGTCAGCCCCCTCATTCTACATGTTGCCGCAGGCCTTCGCCATGTGACCCTGTATCAAAGCTGTAGTAAGATTCGTAGCCGAAAGAGCGCTCGCGAGGCAATCCGCAGTTCCTTTTCGGAACCGATGATGTCCGGCCTCGTTATTCAAATAGAGGAAATACCATGAAAGACACCCGCCGAAATCAACACAATCAACTGGGCTTTACGCTCATCGAGTTAATGATCGTTATTGCCATCATTGGAATCCTGATTGGCGCAGCAGTAGTTGGCTTCAGAGCTGCGCAGAGAGCCGGCAATGAGGCGGCGACCATCCAGAACATGAAGACCATTGCCGCAGTTCAGATTCAGTATTTCAATACCAACAGCCGAACCTTTGCCACCTTCGATCAGCTAATCAAGGACAAACTGGTGAACGAGCGTTTTGCTGGAAACCCGCCAACGACCGACGGATACGTTTTTACGCTGAAAGTCGTACCGAAGACACCCAGCTCGCCTTCGTCCTACACGCTGAATGCAGATCCACAGAATGCTGGCGAAACCGGCACGAACCATTTCTATATAGATTCCAGCGACAGCAATATTCGCTTCAACAAGAATCAGCCGGCCGGTTCGAGCGATGTGCCGTTTGGTGGTTGATTCTTTCCGGCCGATCCATATTGCTCTTCCCCCGACATTTCGCTTACTGGAACCTGTATGCAAGTGGTCGTGCGGAAATTCCAGAGCGGACAATGCCGCCTCCTCTTGCTGCTGGCAACGGTAGTGGGTTTTCAGCTGGCTGTCTTAGCCGAGCAATTGCCTCTCAAGAGATACAGTACCTCCGACGGACTCATACGCGATTACATCAGCCGTATCGTCCTCGACTCGCACGGGTTTCTTTGGTTTTGTACGCCCGAGGGTCTGTCACGATTTGACGGCTATATATTTACAAACTATGGCGCCGAGGCTGGGTTGCCGGGCTCAGTCAGAGACTTGTTGCCGGCCCGAGACGGCACCTATTGGATTGCCACGGAATATGGTCTCTATCGGTTTGATGCTGAAGGCCAACCTGCCCCGGCGTCGAACAATCACTTATCTGTCTTCAAAAGCGTAGCCGCAGCGCGAGGGCCAAAGTTTGTCTTCTATGGGCCAGTCGATGGCCAGCGCGCGCGCAGCGTGAACACCGTCAAGCAGGACCGGTCAGGAGTGATCTGGTGCGGTACTGATGCAGGTCTGTATCGGTTGGATCAAAGGCAAGGAAGTTGGAGCTTCTCGTTTGTAGACGTCGGCCTGCCCATAAGCCGTCCGGACGACTCTGTGATATCAAGCATTCTTGAAGATCACCGGGGGTGGCTATGGATCGGCGCTGGTAGTGGTCTCTACCGACGAATGCCAGACGGTGGTGTCGAGCGCTACACGACGCAGCATGGATTGCCGTTCGACGATGTGCGGGCATTGCTGGAAGATCATGAGGGGCACCTTTGGGTAGGGACAACACTGGGATTGTGTCGGCTTCTGCCGGAATCGGATCGGCGCCGAGTTGTAATTGCCGACACTTACCAGACAAAGGATGGACTCGCGCACAATTGGATTACTTCTCTGTTACAAACGTCGGATGGCCGATTGTGGGTGGGAACTAATGGCGGATTAAGCGAGTTGGCCCCTGATGCAAAAGGCCGCGGTCAATTATTCCGAAGCTATACAAATGACCAGGGTTTGACCGCAAATGAAGTGCAGTCACTCGCTGAAGATGCCGATGGCGAGCTCTGGATTGGCACAGAGAGCGGCGGCGTAATGAAGGTGGCGCGGAATGGATTCGTAACCTATACCGAAGCTGAGGGTTTGCGCGACACGCGCATCGCTTCGATCTTTGAAGACAAGGCGGGCGAGTTGTGCGTGCTTAGCAGCCGGGCCGGAAAGCTTTTCATTCATCGCTTCGATGGCCGAGGGTTCGCGGTTACTAAACCAGGTTCATCGGGTGAGATCAACTATGGTTGGGGTTGGAATCAGATTGCCTTCCAGGACAGCAGCGGTGAGTGGTGGGTGCCGTCGATCCAGGGCCTCTATCGCTTTCCGTCCACCAGCACGGTCGAACAATTGGGCCACATCCGCCCAAAAATAGTCTACACCGCTAAAAACGGGCTTTCCAATGAGGATATCTTCCGCCTTTATGAAGACTCGCGCGGTGACATTTGGATCTCCGCCGACGGTCCTAATCGGGATACGTTGACCAGGTGGGAAAGGGCTACGAATAGACTTCAACACTATGGCGAAGCCGACAGCCTGCCCGCGCTCAGTGCCCCAACGGCCTTTCGCGAGGATCGAAGCGGCAACCTTTGGATCGGTTTTTACGCAGGTGGCCTGGCGCGTTACCGCGGTGGGGTATTCAGATTTTTGTCCGCTCACGATGGAGTGCCGGAAGGGATGATTCGCGATCTCCATATTGATAAGAAGGGTAGGCTCTGGATAGCCACCAACCGAGGTGGCGTTGCTTGCCTTGACGATCCGCTGGCAGAGCAACCGCAATTTGTTACCTATACAACCAGAGCAACCGCAATTTGTTACCTATACAACCGCTCAGGGACTCGCGAGTAACCAGGCGACTTGCTTGATCGAGGACCAACAAGGTCGCATCTATATCGGGACGGCGCAGGGCGTTGACCGGCTTGATCCCGCCAGCGGAAACATTAAGCATTACACGGTGGCCGATGGACTGGCCAACAACTTCGTCAACGTCGCGTACCGCGATCGGCGAGGCGCTCTCTGGTTTGGCACTTTGCAGGGATTGTCGCAACTACTTCCGGAAACCGAGCGCACGCTGCCGGTCCCTCCCTCGATTTTCATCAACGGTTTGCGGATCGCCGGCGAGGATTATTCTGTCTCGCCATTAGGCCAAATGGGATTAGTCGGACCGGAGTTAAGCGCGAATCAGAACGATCTGCAAATTGATTTTTCCAGCGTCAGCGTCGGCGCGGCTCAATCGCTGCGTTATCAATACAAACTCGAAGGCGCGGACAGCGATTGGAGCTCACCCACGGCGCAACGCTCGATCACCTACGCGCGCCTCTCGCCGGGCGGTTATCGTTTTCTGGTGCGGGCGGTTAATACCGAAGGAGTTACCAGCGCCCAGCCCGCATTCGTTGCGTTCACGATCCTCCGTCCCATCTGGCAGCGCTGGTGGTTTCTTTCACTCGTGGGACTATTCGCGGTTGCAGGCGTTTACGTGATCCACAGGTATCGAGTCGATCGGTTGCTGGAGTTGGAGCGCGTGCGTACCCGCATCGCCACTGATTTACACGACGACATCGGATCGAGTCTGTCGCAGATTGCCATTCTCAGCGAAGTAGTTCGCCAAAATGTCGGTCGGGATTCTGCCGACGCTAACGAGCCGTTATCCCAGATCACCACGAGTTCGTCTGAGTTGATGGATACGATGAGCGATATCATCTGGGCGGTCGATCCCCATAAAGATCACTTGACGGACTTGACCCAACGAATGCGCCGCTTCGCGAGCGACGTATTAACTGCCCGTCATATCGATTTTGAGTTTCAAGCGCCGGATAGCCGCCATAATCTGAATCTCAGTGCCGATGTGCGCCGCCAGGTCTTCCTGGTCTTCAAAGAGAGTATTAACAACATTGTGCGACACTCTGCCTGCTCTCATGTTCATATTGAGTTTCGTGTGGATCGAGACCGGCTTGTTCTGATGATTAGGGACAACGGCCGCGGATTTGATCTTGACCAGGAGAGCGACGGGCACGGTCTGATGAGCATGGCCCGGCGGGCGAAAGAGATGGGGGGAGCAATGGAGATAAATTCCCAGCCAGGTGCAGGTGCTTGCGTCGCTTTGGAAATGCCGATTAGCGGCCGCCCGAAAGTAAGCGCCCTCTAGCCCGAACGGGTGATGACCAGGGCAAGTCTGTTCCTGTAAGCTGAAGTTGTGTGAATGTGTCCCCAACTCTTTGATCTCTAAATCAGAGCTTCCGACGATGGCCACAGTTGAATCGTCTCTGCAGCCAGCAATGATCAAGGTAGCCGTGATCGAAGATCGCCGCGAGATTCGCGAGGGTCTGAAGATGCTTATTAACGGCACCGATAGTTACCGCTGCACGGGTAGTTTCCGATCTATGGAGGAAGCGCTTCTGAAAATTGACGCTGACCTGCCCGATGTGACGTTAGTTGATATTGGCTTGCCGGGCATGAATGGAATTGAGGGCATTCGCATCTTGAAAGAGCGTTATCCCGAATTGCTCCTACTGATGCTTACGGTCTATGACGATGACGAGCGCATCTTCGATGCCCTCTGCGCCGGCGCCTGCGGGTATCTCTTAAAGCGGACTCCACCGGCGCGTTTGCTGGAATACCTGAAAGAAGCCGTGAGTGGTGGGGCGCCAATTTCACCTGAGATAGCACGCCGCGTAGTGGCATTGTTTCGTGAAATACGCCCACCCGATCGCACTGATTATCAGCTCACGCCCCACGAAGAGCGATTGCTGAAACTGCTGGTGGAAGGTCATAACTACACTACCGCGGCGAGACAACTCAAAGTAAGCCTTAATACAATCAAGACGCACATGCGCCACGTCTACGAAAAGCTCCAGGTCCACTCGAAATCTGAAGCGGTCGCCAAAGCCCTCCGCAATCGCATCGTTCAGTAAAGGCTGGCTGCCAGGATTCTGTCCAAAGGACTAACCTCCCAACCGCCTTTAAGAGTTCAACCCCTGATTGTCATCCATGCAACGCAGCAACCTAAAACTTGAACTCAACTCTCAACACGGAAAAAGATTGTCACCCGTATGGGTGATGACGCCGGAACTCAAGATACGTAACCTCTGACTGCAAATCCAACCCGACTGCAAGTGCCCCCAAAGCTGGCATCGCCTGGCGCTGCCCCGATTTTAATCCGCCTTTTAAGAGAAGCCTGCGCGTTCGGGCAGTAAGTAGCGTTCATTGCAAAAGCTTGCCAACGAGACGACCTCAGACGAGCCGATTGTGAAAAGGGGAAAACAACGAAAGGAACAAGTCATGAAAACCAGAAACATGTTGCTGAAATTATTTTTCGCAGCGTTGGCGCTGTGTGGAATCGCGGTCCTTTGGATTGGCTGGGGCGCGGGCGATGTGGGAGCAGCCGATCATCGCGATCGCAGAGGCTTCGGGCTCGTTAGCCTCAATCCAGGTCAGGTCGCGCGCCTGAATGTCTTCTCGCTGAGAATCAACGAGACGCAAACCGGAGAGAACCAAAGCCAAAGCAGCAGTGCAGAAGCTCGTCCGCGACGAATCAGCATTGCTTTCGATATCTATGCTTCGGGTCCGGAAAATGGAGGCGCGGCCGCCAGCGATACCTCCTGCCCCACGACTCTACGATTCGTGACCAGAAAGTCATGCGAGATAGTGCTGCCTCGCGGCGATGCGGTCACCTGGGATTTCACTGCACCAGCGGAAGGCGCAGTAATCCGCGCCGTCGTTAACCCCGCCTCGTTCGATCCGCACATTATCTCGTCGCTCGAGATTATGGAGGGCGGGAGAACGATGCACTTCATTAACCCGAACATCATCGATCCATAGCAGTCGGACTGAAAACCAGGAATCCGGACGACATTCGAGGAAGGGACAGAAACAAGCCTTCAACCAGAGGAAGAACAACATGATGAAAACAAAACGCACGGCCCTGGCGATAGCGCTCGTGGCGCTAATAGGCACGACGACATTTGCGCAGCGCCAGGAACAGAGTTCCGGGCGTCCGTCAGCGGCCACGGTCACCGGCGCAATCGCAGTCGATCGTGTCCGCTTCGCTGGGGCCGGCAACATCACTTCCATTCGGCTCGAGCTGTACGACGAAGCCGGCATCAAGCTCTTCGACTCCAGAACGCGAGCAGGCAACATCCTCGACTGGTCGCGGGAGGATGGGCAGCAGCAGCAGATCGCGGACGGCACTTACTTGTGTGTCGTCACGGTCCAGAGTCTATCTGGCAAGGTAAGCCGCAAGCTGGCGACTATCACTCTGCGGGAGCAGACGAACACACTGCAGCCTACGGAAGCCGCGCAACTAACACCGGCTCAGACGCAAGCGCTCAGCCCTGCGGAGGGCGATCCGGCGTTAGAGAGCACACCGCTGACGATCATTGCTGATGATCAGGCAATCGCTGCAACGGTCATCGCACACGATGGCAAGGAAGGTCAGATAACGCGAACAAAAGGGGCGTTGACGTTTCGCGTCGGTGATTTCTTCAGCGGCAACGACAAAGAACAGATGCGCCTGACTGAAGACGGGCGGCTCGGCATCGGCACCGACAATCCACAGGCGACACTCGACGTAGCTGGAACTGTCCGCGCGAGCAATGGGATTGAGTTTGCCGATGGCACGGTGCAGACGACTGGCTTGAGCGGACGCAAAGATAAAGACGGCAATGTCGTTCCTAATGCTGCGGGGTCAGGCACGCAAGGGCGATTGGCAAAGTGGACGGATAACGCAGGTACACTGGGCGATTCAGTGGCCCTTGACACGGGTACCAGTCTGCAACTAACGGCCGCACCCAGCGCGATGGTTGATACCAATTTGCTCTATTTGAACTCGACCAACGGGACGACGGGTATGTTGGCCGGCAGCACGCCGTCATTCGGCGCCAACAATGGGCCGTTCTTTGCGATGCGTGGCAATAACTACACGACCATCGCGAATCAGCGTGGCTTGTTCACCATCGCGGCGGGCAATATTGCGAGTCCTGTCGGTGATGATGGTTCGATAAAGTTCAACACCGGCAATGACCAACTGCGAATGGTCATCAGACCGAGTGGCAACGTCGGCATCGGAACCACTAGCCCAGGCTCGAAGCTACATGTCGCCGGCGGTGCCGCCGCCCAGGGGATATTTGGCTCGACTGATGCTGGCGCCTTTGCCGGCGGAGTGCACGGCTTCAGCACCGGGCTGAACGGGAAAGGGGTTATCGGAGAGGCCAATAATGGCACTTTGGCCTATGGCGTGTGGGGACAGAGCACGGATGGCCGAGGTGTCTATGGTTCAACCAACAACGGGTTTGGTGTGTATGGTTCAAGCAGCGGCGGCCCCGGTGTGTATGGGTTCAACTCTAGCGAAACCAGCGGCTTCGGCGTAGATGGCCTTGGCTTCACTGGTGTCCGTGGCGTAAGCAGTGCCAACGGAATCGGCGTGTTGGGCATCGCCAACCCCATTGGAAATGGTAGAGGCGTGGTCGCCGTTGGCGGCGGGAACGGAGGTACCGGATTGGCTGCCTCCGGACCAAACGACGGATATGCAGCCTATCTGGAAGGTCCTGTGCGCGTTGTCGCTGCCGACCTCACGGTACAAGATCACAATGTATGTGCTAATAACATTCCGTGCTCCTCGGACGCCCGTCTGAAGCGAGGGATCACCAATCTTAACTACGGTCTGCGACACATATTGCAACTAAGACCAGTAAGCTGGGCCTGGAAAGATAAGACCGATAGCAATCTCAAGCTTGGCCTCATTGCCCAGGAAGTCGAGCCCATCATGCCGGAACTCATCCTGCGCGAAAAGGACCCGGCCAAACCGCTCGGTCTGAACTACATCGGATTTGTGCCCGTAATGATCAAAGCGGTCCAGGAACAACAGACAACTATTAATGCGCTCAAGAAAGAGAATGCGGTTCTGCAACGGCAGAACGCAGCGCTAAACGTCCGCCTCGCTGCGCTTGAGCAGGTGATGCAGCGGAAGTTCAAAGCACTATCAGCGAAGCGAAGACCGCGGAGTGCCGCGAGAGGCCGCGAGAGGACAAAGTTATGAAAGCTCGAAACAGTCAGCGGTCGCAACGCGGCTTCACCTTAATCGAATTGCTCGCCGCAATGGCCTTGATCGTTTTCGCCATGTCGATCTTGAGCCAAGCGTTTTCGGAAGGCGCCAGAGCGTTCCGTCACCTGAAGGAAATCGCCGATCTTGACGAACGCCTCGGTGCTGCCTGCATGGCACTAGCGGCGAACATTGCCGTGACAAATCAGCAGACCACGGAACTTATCGATGATGGTCTGCGAACCGGAACGGTGGACCGCGAGAAGGCAAGCGCCCTCCGCGAACAATACGAAACCCTCTGTGCTGAGGCATTGGACCTCGAGCTGCGATTACGAGAAGTCCAAAGCCAAATCCACAACCCTGGCGCGCAACGAGTGTTGCAGCGTTCGCTGAATGAACTCGAAAGACTCAAGTCCTCAGCAGCGACCATGGTCGAGCTGTTACGGCTTCTCCAAATAGAACCGATCAATCAAGACGACCGCAGGTTACTCGATGATCACTGAGAAAGGAGAATGTCATGAAAATGCCAAACAAACCAACGAAGCTTATCGCAATGGTGCTGGCTTTGGCTGCAGTCGCGGGGATCTGGACAGTCTGACTGCCAAGATGTGTCTCATTCCTAATCTTAGCGCAGGCGCGAATCTAAGATTGAGTTCGGAGAGGAACCAACTGATCGAGTACTGCCTCCAGACGATCAAAGTCGATCGACTTTGACAGAAACTCGTCACAGCCACATGCCATCGCACTTCCTCGAGAATCATCCGAATCACATGCTGACATGATGATGATTGGCAAGCTATTAAGATTAAGATCGTCTCTTAGATGACGGATAACACTGAGTCCGTCTAACTTCGGCATCTGCAAATCAAGCAGAACCAAATCCAGTTTCTCAGCGACAACAACCTCAATGGCTTGCTTGCCGTTAAATGCTTCCAGAACTCGATAACCTTTCGGTCCCAGAGTCTTTTCAGTGCCGTCAGGCTGTCATCATCATCCTCAACCACGAGAATTGTCGGAGTTGTTGAGATCGTCGGCATTCGGTTAGCGTTCGCTTCAAAGCGATCTGAGGTTCGCCGCTGAATTGAAGAGTTGAAGGTCCTGGCCCGCCGTGGCTCACCGAGCGACCCGGTATTGATCGGATAATAGAAATTCGAATTCATCAAAAGTGTCCGCTTTCGTTCGGCCTCGTATCCCTTCCCTACACCACGATTTTGGAAACGACAGCGGTTTGGGCATGAGCTGACGCCTGCCACGGCGAGGAAGCAAAGCGAATGCCGGGGATGAAAAGTCGAGGTGGACTGCCACGTCCTATGGCACAAATCGTGCCGACATGAATTTCGAAGATACACATGTTAACGCGCATTTCCCATTTTCGCCTTTGCCTTGCCCTGTATGCCGTGATTGGTATCGGTGCGAGTACTAGTTTGGGTCAAAGCACCGTGAGGGAGTTTCACAACTTTCTTGCTGATTGGGCTGACCTTGGTGCCCTGGAACAGGGACAGCCGGTTGTAAAACTCCTTCCGACGCAGGACAAGAAAGAAGTGGCAGTGTGTGGATTGGTCAGCCTGCAAGTTCCCGCCGAAGCTTTCCTCAAGTCCTTTCGAGAAAGCATGGTTCGAAGAAGCAACCCCGCCATTCTGGAAATCGGTAGTTTTGGTAGCGAGCCCATCCTGGATGATTTGCAGAACCTCACTTTTGAGGATCGTGATATTGACGATTTAAGAGAATGCGGAGTCGGTAACTGCAAGGTCAAGCTTTCGGCGGCGATGATCGAACGTCTCCACAGAGAAGTCGATTGGGAATCGACAGACTACAAGGCTCGGGCGATTCAACTTCTTAAATCAATGCTTTTGGAGTATGTACGTGATTATCTTCAGCGAGGCGATGTTGCACTCATTCGATACTACGATAAGGCGAATGAAGTTCGGCTGTCCGACGAGCAGCAAGCGCTGGCCGGCTCAAATTCTTCTTACAATTTTCCTGGTACACTACCGCAATCCGAAAACCAGCTTTCCGAAGCTGGGTTGCGGATCGTCGAAAACAAGATTGTCTGGTCCAAGATCAAGTATGGACTTAAACCGGTCATCGCGATTAATCACATCATGATCTACATACGTGAGCAGAAATCCGGCCCGCAAGTTCTGATTGTGTCAAAGCAGATTTACGCGAACCACTACTTTGATTCTTCGCTGGCTCTCACCGCTTTTGGAAGTATTACGGACGATAGTCCTAAATCGTACCTGTTCTACGAAAATCGCTCACGGCTTGATGGACTCACGGGTGCGTTCGGAAAGATGAAGCGGGGCATCGTTGAGGACAAAGCAGTCGACAGCCTCAAGGCTATTCTCGAAAAGTCAAAGATCAATCTCAACGCTAGTACCCTGAGTCCAATGGACTCCGCGACAGATCATGACGTCGGACCAAGATTGAGCCGATGGCTGGCTGGAATCATTCGTCTGTTCTTATGCTTGCTCCTACTCACCGGGTTCGTTCTATTGCTGGCAGTCAGTAACTACAACTGGAAAGCCAATACTAGCGCCGGAGCACGCCAGTAATATCAGAAAGGTGCTGACGATCCAGCGCAGCAGATCGAACGCCAACACAAATGAAACCCCGCCACCATCCGTGAGGCGCGCTCAACTCCAAGCCTGCCAGAAATTTCCGATTAGTTCCAGGCATAGAAACGCCACTCTCTAACGGCTATCTTGGAACCTATGGTCCAAATAAAGATCTGACCGCAATCACGCCCCCAATTTCCTGGCAAAATCAGGCAGTCGTATGCCGTGGCTTTCCGTATAAGTCACGCAATTCTTCTTTAGCTGCTTCGAGCCGTTTTCGCCGTGCCTTCGAAAGCTGCTTTCCCGCGCGATTGATATAAAAAGTAAGCATTGACATTGCCGAGCGAAATGGATCCCTTTTGCGCCGCTTACTGCGATCCGCCGAACGCTTTAAAGATCGCGCAATGCTGCGCGGATCATCCTTAGAGAAAACTCCCTGCTCCAAATCAAGAGCGTTGCTCGTTTGCGTTACTCGCTGAGACCAGCGTTTTCGTTTACTCGAAGCCATCAGAGACCATTTTCATTAGTCGCCCTTTATGTTGACGATTTGCTTTAACGTATGATCGATCTGTACTAACTCCTTGCTGTTCTCTATAACCTCATCAATGTCTTTGTAAGCCATCGGAATTTCATCTATCAGCGATTTGGAATGTCTAAAGGAAATGTCACCCATAGCTGCTTCAAGATCATTCATCGTAAATCTGCGCTTAGCTTCTGAGCGAGAAAACCGGCGGCCGGCGCCATGTGGCGCAGAATTGAAGCTAAGAGGATTTTCCAGGCCGGAAACGATGTAGCTTTGCGTTCCCATGGAACCTGGGATGATACCTTTTTGTCCCTTCTTCATCTGGATTGCGCCTTTGCGGGTAATCCAAACCTTCTTACCGAAGTGCTGTTCCTGCTGCGTAAAATTGTGATGACAATTGATACGTTCGATCTCTATTTCCGATTGATGTCCGACTTCACCGTAGAGAGTGTATGAGAGCTCTTTCATTACCCGGTCCATCATCTCCTCGCGGTTCAGTCGCGCGAAGTCCTGCGCCCAGAGCAGATCCCTGATGTACGCGTCGAATTCCGGAGTGGCTTCCGTCAGATAGGCCAGATCCCGGTCCTTGAGCGGAATGGATTCCTCTTCCATTAATTTTTGAGCAATCCGGATATGTTTCGTTGCCAACCGGTTACCAATGCCGCGAGACCCTGAATGCAGCGCTACCCACACCTGATCGTTTTCGTCGAGGCAAATCTCAATAAAATGATTACCCGACCCGAGCGTCCCGAGCGCAGTGGTCCAATGGTTGTCTACTTTCTCGTAGTCTTGCGTGGCGATCGCCTTGAGCTCACTGACGCGCCCGATTGCGGTATCTGTCAGCTTCTTATTTCCCGCGCCCGCGCCGAGCGGGATTCGCCGCTCGATTCCATGTCTTAATTTGTCTAAATTGTCAGGCAGATCCTTTGCGAAGAACTTTGTCTTTACGGCCACCATGCCGCAGCCGACATCTACGCCCACAGCCGCAGGAATGATTGCTCCTTTCGTGGCAATGACTGAACCAACCGTGGCGCCTTTTCCCAAATGACAATCAGGCATCACGGCCACGTGATGAAATACGAACGGCATTTCAGAAATATTGATAAGTTGTTGTTTGGCCTGAGGCTCGATCGATTCAGGCGGAAGGAAGGTTACGATGTTCTTGTTTAGATTATACATAGCATATTCGCCGATGAGACGAACCGAGATACGCTTGCACAGTTAGAGGTTCCGATGCAGCTTGAATTTCGCAGATCAAATCTATTTCATTCTTTAGCACCCGCCGACTTGAGCAGCTGAACTATCTCGTCAGATCCATGGTCCCTGGCAAGCATAAGTGCTGTGTGACCGGTTTCAACATACTTGCCCGACACATCAGCACCTCTGCTAAGTAAGGCCCTAACCAGATCAGCATCACCTTCCGCTGCTGCAAGCATCAGGGCAGTTCCGCCATCATTGGCTTTAGCGTTGACATCGGCGCCGTGCTTCAATAACTCTTTAGCACACGAGGTCTCTCTGTTGACCGCAGCGAACATCAAAGCGGTTCGACCATCGCTATTTCTTTCGTTCACGTCTGCGCCGCTCGCCAGTAACATTTTCACTGTCTTAAGGTCTCCGGCGAGGGCGGCGCGCATCAAATCCGTGTGACCGTTCTGTTTTTCTTCAATTTTACTTAACTGTGCGCGTGTAGGCATTTTGTTACCCGGTTAACATTACCGTCGTTCCTTTCGGCCAGGGCCGCTTAGCAACTTTCTCTAACTGCCGCGGCGGAATACTCGGAATCATCCACTGCCAAAAGTATCTTCATCGCTTCCTCTCCATAACCATCGCCTTAAAGAACCCGAGGTGCGAATGGCCTAATCCAGCACCTCATCGCCCGTTTCCAGGATGTCACGCAGCCACCATTCATGTTTCTCATGAATTTGCACATGCCGCGAAAAAAGGTCGACTGTGCCAGGATCGTCCTGTTCATCCGCCGCTCGCGCTGCCGCGCGCATCTCCTTTATGACAATCAACAGATTGGCGTCTGCTTCACCAATCATCTGGCGCAGCGTTTGATCGCGTTCTGCAACTTTGACGCTGGCAGTCTTCAGGATCTGCTCCGGGTTTGCGATCGGATTCTGCCCAATCATGCGCACTCGTTCAGCAAAGTCGTCAACAGTGGCCAACACCGCTTTGCCAAACTCATCAAACAGCAAATGCAAATCGCGGAACAGCGGACCGTAGGTCTGCCAATGGTAGTGCTTGTAGTTCATATAAAGGATGAAAGCATTGGCCACCTGACGTTGCAGGTGCTCGACGACCTCATTTGTCGGCGTATTTTCCGTAGATATCTCATCGGCGAGTTCGGCAGCTTGCGCGGTCGCAACTCTCTGTGCGGCCGCACTGCCATCAGTTGTCTTAGCCATGACGTTGTCTCCATTCGTTGTGACCGGCTGCCTCCCGGCCTTGTTCTGTGAACCAGTCAATCCGCCACGATGCCATCCACCATCTCGGGCGGCAACGCCGAGCGAAAACGCAGCAATGTCTTATTCTCGTTTTCAGATTCGATCTCAACAGCCGCGTTCGCTCCTCCAGATGTCTGCTCAAGCCAAACGTGTTCGGGCTTTACAATTGTGTGAGTGACGTGATCTTCCGGGGTCTTACCAAGACTAATTGCGATTGAGTCAGCCCCCTTGCCTTCCGAGGAGATACTGATGCCCTCAAGCGGCAATTCGTGAGCTTCCTCCTGCGCTCCCACATCAGAGCCGAAAACTTCAAGCGTCGCCAACCAGCCCTCATGCTGTCGACTGAAAGCGTCAAAAAAGTTGTTCCAATCCTCGCGCGAAATCTCTTGTGTCGGCATCGAACTTCCCTCCCTACACACCAGTCGGAAATGTCTCCGGCGGTTCGCCGCTTTCCCAGAGCGCGTAGCGTTCCAGCGGCTCCAGCGCGTGTGTCTCGTCAAAATGAATCACAGCATCGAACTGATCGGTTAATCGCGCCTCGAAGTAGTGACTCTGTCGTTCGGTCTGCGGCAGATAAATCACACCAATCGCGCGTTCCAGACGCGGATCTCGAACGGCAATAGACGCGGGTCCACTATCACGCAGGGGCAAGAGAAAATTCGGCGCGTCAACATCGTGAAATGACGCTTCATAGCTATTCGCCAAAGCAGGACGTACGCGCTTCCGTTCTGCCGGCCCATCCCAATCAGAAGCTGCGGTTACGGTTCCCGTGTAAGTCGTAAAACCAATCAGGACGGCTTCGGGGCCATAATGCTCACGTACCAGTTGGCCCACATTAAGCTCGCCATAGTCAGCCATATAAGTGGCGCGCGCATCGCCGAGGTGCGAATTATGTTCCCACACAGCAACCTTCGCCGGTTGGCCCTTTGAATTCAAATGAGTGACCAGCGCGTTGAGCGTTTCCGCCATGTGCTGATCACGCAGATTCCAGGACGCTACTCGTCCGCGAAACATCGAGCGGTAGTACTTTTCGGCATTTAGCACGAGTCGCGCATTCTGTTCAGCAAAAAAGAACTCGTCTTGCGCTACCCGGCCATCACGGCTGGCATAATCCGCTGCTCGTCGCCGCAGTTCGACGAGTTGTTCAATGACATCGCGTTCGCATGATTCAGTAATCCCGAAATTAGCCGCGTAGCCATATGCTTGAGTATCTTCGGCAAAATGTTCGAAACAGGAATAACGATAACGCGCTCGTTTTGCGGCGGCAGGATCGATCTTATCCAGATAACCGAGAACCGATTCGATTGAGGTGTACAAGCTGTAAAGATCGAGACCATAAAACCCGACCTTCGTGTGGCCGTTGGAAAGTGAAGCATTGTAATCATGCAGCCACTCGACAAAATCCAGGACTACGGTGTTCCGCCACATCCAGGTGGGAAAGCGTTTGAAGCCGCTGAGCGCTTCGTCTGCGTTTCGGTCATCGCTGAGGCCGCGCACATAACGGTTCACCCGAAAGGCGTCAGGCCAGTCCGCTTCAACCGCGACGGCTGTGAATCCCTTTTCTTTAATTAATCTCTTTGTAATTTCGGCCCGCTGGCGATAGAACTCGTGCGTGCCGTGCGTTGCTTCGCCAAGCAGACAGAAACGCGCTTCGTGAACTAATGTGATAAGCGGATCGTAGTCGCGTGTCTTGCCTTCAAGAACATGCGCCTCTTCATCAACGGCATTGCTGACCAGACTGCGCCGTGCTATTGCCATGAAATTCACTCCGTCCTAAGCATTCGTCAGCTCTCTATCTTCTGCCTCAGTTGTATGGATGCCTTCAGCGCTTTCGAGAAGTTCGCGCACTTCATCATCCGTAGTCTGCGAGAAATCGCGGTACCATTGTCCGACGCCAAGGAATGGTTCAGGCGTGCTCGCGCAAACGATTTCGTCGACTCCCATTCGATATTCGTCGCATGTCTGGGAAGCCGAAACCGGAACCGCAACGACGATCCGTGACGGGTTCTGCTGACGAAGAGCAGCCGCCGCAGCGCGCATCGTCGATCCGGTGGCAAGTCCATCATCCACGAGGATGATTGTCTTACCTCGCACGTCCGGCTCAGGACGATCACCGCGATAAGCCCGTTCGCGCCGCTCTAGTTCTCTGAGTTCAACTGCGGCGATTGCGTCGATCACGTCTCCCGGGATTTGCAGATAGTCGACGACATCTTCATTGAGAACACGTACGCCGCCCGTAGAAATTGCGCCCATCGCCAGCTCTTCATGGCCTGGAACCCCGAGTTTTCTCACCAGAAAAATATCCAGCGTCACATGCAGCTCTTTCGCTACTTCAAACCCTACCGGGACGCCGCCACGCGGCAGGGCCAGTACCAACAGATCATCGCGGTTCGCATATTTCTTAAGCCGAGTCGCGAGATGTTTTCCTGCTTCTGATCGATTGCGATAAATCATCGTTTTGACATCTTCGTTTTGACATCTTTATGACGTAATGAAATTGAAAGCTCTCTCAGTCCTGAGTAGCGCATGCCTCCTTTCTACCGAACACTCGCATCGCGATCGGAATCGTGCTTGCCAACCCTGACAAAAATAGCGTCCAGCCCAGCACCTTTCGCTTTCCCTGTTTGAACTTTCCGGCGAGCAACAGGCCCGCGCCAAATCCAATCGCTCCGCGCGTGGCGGCTATTAAAGCGATCTCCGGTACCGTCTTTCGCGATGAAAGGCCGCTACATTCAAGTCATGAAAGGTTTCACCGCGTCGCTGCCGACGCTGCCGAAGCCGATGAAGTCGGCTCCGAAACTTCCTTCACGATATGTCCCGCAACGTTCTTGCCTGTATGAAGCGCGATATCGGCGAGCGCGATAATGCCCACGCAAGACCCGCGATCATCAACCACCGGTACGCGGCGGATCAGTTTGTCTTCCATAATCCGGCAGCATTCTTCAAGCGACATCTCAGGCGTCACCGTGACAGTCGGTTTGCTCATGCAGTCAGCGGCAGTCAAATCCAGGGGATTGAGGCCGTTGGCTACAGTGCGGCAAACAATATCGCGATCGGTGACCACTCCAATCGGAACTTTGCTTGACGTGTTATCGACTACGGGAATTTCGCCGCAGTCCCTGTCAACCATCATCCGCGCCACTTCCGGGAGAGAGGTCTCAGCCGTACAGCACGCCGGATCTCCTGTCATCATGTCCCTTACTTGCATCATTCTTCACCCCCAAATTTCAAGTTTTCCGTGCTCGTCTTCTTTTTAGTTGAGTCATTGCGCCACAACCGAATGCAAATGTCTTTGAAACCAATTGGCCGCCAGCCGCGCAACCTCTTGCAGGGTCTCAGGTTCTTCGAAAAGATGGGTTGCGCCTGGAACAATTTTCAATTCTTTTTCGCAACGCATGTGCGCTAAAGCTTCTTCATTCATTTCGATTACCGGATAGTCAAGACCACCAACAATCAGCAGTGTCGGAGACTTAACTTTTGGTAGAGCGTCGCCGGCAAGGTCAGGCCGGCCGCCGCGCGAAACAACGGCCCCGACACTATTACCGAGTTCCGCCGCCGCCACGAGTGCCGCTCCGCCTCCGGTACTGGAGCCGAAGTAACCAACATTCAGGTATTCGAATTCGCCTTTGATCCAATACGTCGCATCTATCAGGCGCCCCGCCAGCAGGCCAATATCAAATCTAAGATGGGCCGTGTGCACGTCGACCGCTTCCTCTTCTTGGGTAAGCAAATCAAAAAGCAGTGTGCCGACTCCGGCTTCGCGAATCGTCCTTGCTACGAATTGATTGCGAGGACTATGACGGCTACTGCCCGATCCATGTGCAAACAAGACCACGCCCTGAGCACCGGCAGAAATACTCAAATCGCCATAGAGCTGTACTGCCCCTGAATGAATCTGAACGTCTTTCGCCTGTGCGACAGCCATCTTTGTTGCTTGTGCCATTTCAACTTCCTTTCTGTCGGTCCGCCAGGAGCGCGATCAGGAAAGTGATCTTCAATCTGGCTCTGAAAAAAGATCACCGCGGTCGGCGCGCGCAAAGAGCTTAAGCAACTTCACGAATGAAATTGATTGCCTTTGGCGCAGTCATCTCTTCTTAGACGACGACTTCTTCTTCGGCACCTTGCCTCCTTCCTTACGCGCCTCGGACAATCCGATGGCAATTGCTTGTTTCTTGCTCGTTACTTTTTTGCCGGACTTTCCGCTTTTAAGAGTCCCTTCTTTGCGCTCATGCATGGCCTTCTTAACTTTCTTTTGCGCCTTCTTCCCATACCTGGCCATAGCTCACCTCATTTCCTATTTCAGAATTGACAAGCGATAAGACGGAGTTGGTGTGGGGCTGGGAACTGGTTCAGGTTCAGGAACCGGCGTGGGTGTAGCGCTTGGCGATGGACTCGGCGAGGGAGTAGGAGTCGGGGTCGGGGTAGGCGTCTCCTGGAATTTGTAGATGTTGGATCTCGCCGCTATCTTCGCTGACGAATGCCATGACACGCCAAGGACGCCGAAGATGATTAGAATTACCGACGTCATTGCAAAATTTCGATTTATCATCATGCCTCCCTTATCTACTGATCTACGCATGGTGTAACGCTCAGGTACGTGTATCTGTCCGATTACGATTCACCAGACACAAGTCACTTGCTACGTTGTTCAAGCAACGTGATCGAGAGCGCAAGCAGAGTGCCGATGGACCTGGAACTGATTCAAACCGGAGGTTTTACAAAGTTGTAAGCATGGGGGAAAAGGCTTACGCGAGACGAACTTTGTCATTGTATTTTTAAGGGGACAAAAACGCCGGTCTTAAGTCTCGCTCCTAACTCTCGTCTAAGACGAAAGTGATTTTATTATCACTTTGTATGCAGAGATTTTTCCGTTCTCTATCTGGACTTCCTGTTCCTGGAATGAAGTAAGCGAACGGCATGACCATCGCCGCCGGCAGTTTGCCGGAGAACTGCTGATTCATGCTGCCGACGAAATTGGAAATGCCGCCCATGAATTTGCCAATGCCGTAAAACAAAAAGATCACGCCATACGTGATTCTCGTCAGCGCGTAAGCAATCTCACGATTGTTCATCAGTCCGCGTTTCGTTATGCGGTGCTTCTAAGCCGCACGCGCCCGAGTCGTTGCCTCGGTCTTTGGCTGTGCGCTTGTCGGTGTGTTTACCGCGACGCCATGTCGAAACACAAGTTCGCCGCCGAGATAGCCGGCAATGGCTAATCCAACGACGCCAATTAAAGAAAGAATAAACGGTAACATCGGCATGGTACCGATCCACTTGGCTCCGCTCGTAGTCCGCAAGTAAAAACTGGCGATGAAAATCACCAATCCGGTAATGTTCACGCGTGCGTGCCAGTTGGCGACCTTAACTGTGGCGGGATCGGTGAGCGTCGCCCAATCAATCAAACCGGGTATCGCCGCAGCCGCAGCCCCGATAATGCCTCCGAGCAGAGTGTAGAAAGCGATGTAGGTTTTCCAAACAGGATTGCCTCGCCACAGATAGATCAAATCGGCGATTAAAGAGAAAATCAATAGTGCTATCGGAAATGGAATTAACATCGGGTGGATTGGGTGTCCTCCGATGCTCGCTCTGCTGGCCATAAATCACCTCCTGGCTACGTAGAAATCGTTGGGTCAATTATTGCTGCGAAGACTTTCACTCTCAATTTTGATAAGAATATACGCAGCCTGATTAGAGCTGTTCCGCTAGTAAGCTAGCGGGAACCAACCTGAAAGAGGGCTTGTGGAGGAACAGTTGTACGGGGGAACAAAATCAGGGTAAGCCCTAAAAATGGAAATGTAAAGGATAAGGTCCTTAGCAGACATCAACAAAGTGTGTCATTTCCTATTGATAAGATTTTGATCCGTTAGACAAATCATGCTGTTATAATTTCTGTCGCCAACCCCCCTAGCAAATATCCCCTTACAAGCAAGGACTATCGCCGGGAATGCGAAGAGATCGGTGAAGACAATTTGAGAGTTCTGCGCCGCATTAACACAAGCACAGCTATCATCGCACTTGTTTGCTTCTTTCTTCCCTGGGTGCAAGTAAGTTGCGCGGGCGCCAAAGATACGATGACCGGGCTCGACCTGGCTCGGGACGGCCAGGGCCTGTTGTGGTTCGTTCCAGTATTAATGGGCGCTCTGGTTCTATCAGCAATCATTCGGATCAAACGAGAAGAACATCGTGCCTTTGCACTAGCGAGCACTATGTGCGGTTTGCTAACCGCATACCTGATGAATCGCGAACGACTGCGGGTGCATGACGAGTCTGGACTAATTACCGCTCAACTGACCGGTTGGTTCTGGCTTGGCTTTCTTTCGACACTGGCAGTCGCCATAACTGGAATCTTAATGCTGTTAAAAAGACAACGCGCCCCTTAGAACTGAAGAAAGATCGGTGAGGAATGAAGGCACAGATTAAGCTCTTCAGGATCTTTGGGATTCAAATCGGTCTGCACTACAGTTGGTTGCTAATCGCAGTGCTGATAGTGCTCTCGCTTGCCGGTCAATTCGCGGCGACTAATCCACAGTGGAGTCCGAACATCATCTGGGGTGTGTCGATCCTCACTGCGTTGCTTTTCTTCGCGACGATTATCATTCATGAGTTGTCGCATGCGGCGATCGCAAAAGCGCGAGGGTTGCCGGTTCGTTCCATCACCTTATTTGCTCTGGGCGGTGTTGCGCAGATTGAAAAGGAAGCCTCTGACGCCAAGACCGAATTCTGGATGGGTATTGCCGGCCCCATCACCAGCGCCCTAATCGGTCTTATCTGCTTGGGTATAGCAGCCGGCCTCGGGTGGAATCCGTCATACCATCATCAATCGCCATGGGCCGCCATGTTGGGTTGGCTCGGCGTAATCAACCTCGCGCTGGCAGTCTTCAATATGGTGCCGGGATTTCCACTCGATGGCGGCCGAGTGCTGCGCGCAAGTATCTGGTGGATCACGGGAGACGCTTCGCGCGCTACGCGAATAGCGGCAGGAATCGGACAGTCTATCGCCTTTGCATTTATCATCGTCGGACTGTTTCGTTTCTTCAATGGCGCCGGATTCGGCGGCTTGTGGCTGACGTTCATTGGCTGGTTTCTCCTGGACGCCGCGCGTTCGAGTTATGCGCAGTTTGAAACAATCGAGCGGTTGCGTGGTGTTCGCGTCCGCGACGTTATGGCCAACGATTGGCCGGTGATTGATGGCACCATCCGTTTGCAGACTTTCGTCGACGATCATCTGCTGCGATCAGGAAAGCGGTGTTTCGTTGTAGAGGAAGACGGTCGCGTTGTGGGGATGATTACTCCGCACGAAGTCAAAGATGTGAATCGACAACAATGGCCGCAACTGTCTGTTCACGATGTGATGCTTCCGTTGACGAAACTCCACGCTGTCAAACCTGAGACGAGTTTGACTGAGGCACTGGAAACTATGGGCCGCAAAGATGTAAACCAACTGCCCGTGATGAGTAAGCATCATCTCGCGGGAATTATTTCTCGCAGTCACATACTACGTTTGTTACAAACACGGACTGAACTTCAGAGATAGTTCATCGATTGTGGTGACGCACGAAATGGATGTGGTGAAATATCTGACCTCGGAATACCTCAGTGTGGGCGAAAAAGGTGACATCCAATCCAGGGATGAAGGCGAGCAGTCCTCTGAAGGAGGTGAACTTGGCCTTTGATTCAGAATCGCGTTACGACCGGAATGCTAACATGCGAAGGATAGCGGTTTGAACGGAAGATGCGCTGCGTCGTCGCAGTATAGTCCGAGTCATGCGCGCGAAAGATGTTCGGCACGAACTTCTGCGGGTTGCGATCGTAGATTGGGAACCAGGTGCTTTGGACCTGCACCATAATGCGATGGCCTTTCAGAAAAGCGTGGTTGTTGGTGTGCAGATCGATTGCGTATGCGATGACCTGATTTGCCGGAATGGGCTCGGGTTTTGAAAATGAATTGCGAAAGCGGCCGCGCAGGATTTCGTCAGCGATCATCAATTCATAACCGCCCATCTTTGGATCTTTGGGATCGCTCTCTGGATAAACGTCGATCAGTTTCACCACCCAGTCACTGTCGGTGCCCGATGTCGAAGCAAACAGATGCGCTACGATGTTGCCTGCGATGACCGTGTCTTCTTGCAGTGGTTCTGTTTCCCAGGTCAGCATGTCGGGACGATTCTCCACAAAGCGCTGGTCTTCAACGAGCCACGTCGACCAGCGCGAGCCGCCTTGATCGGCGGGATTGTAGGTTGGCTCAACAGGTCGTTGACGATACGGAACCGGATGCGCCGGGTCTGATACGTAGCTATCAAATTGCGGTTGGGCTCCCGTCGGCGGATCGAACGAGAGCTGGCCGTTTGCGCGAAAGTAAAGATCGCGCTGCGTAACATAGGTTCGGGGCGGCCAGGCATCGAACGAAGTCCAACGATTCGATCCTGTCTCAAAAGTAAGCGCTTCCGGCTGTTCGAGCTTTCCTTTGTCCTTTAAATAATAAGCGAACCAGGGACGCAGGATGTTCGCGCGAAAATATTGACTGGCGGGGCTCCCAAAATCGATGTTTCCCAGCTTGTCGCCGGTCGCGCGATTCCATCCGCCATGATTCCACGGGCCGGCAACCAGGTAGTTCAAGTGATTCGTATCTGTCTTCTCCAGGATCTCATATGCCTTGACCGGGCCATAGAAATCTTCCTGGTCCCACCATCCGGCCACGTGCATGATCGGCACGGTGACTTTCTTGAGTTGATTGACTAACGCTTGTTGCTGCCAGAATTGATCGTAATTCGGATGAGAAGCGAAGTTGTTCCACGTTGGCAGCTTCCCGTGAAAGTATTTGGCATCGGCGTTCGAGAGTGCGCCGAGACGCAGGTACCATTGATAGGTATCGTATCGATCGAACTTAAAATTCGTAAGTGCCTTCGAAGACTCCAACTCATACGCATACTCAAATCCGTAGCTCAGTCGAAAAGCTCCGTTGTGATGAAAATCGTCACCGAGAAACATGTCGGCGGGAGTTGCCAATTCACTGACTGCCTTCAACGCAGGATGCGGTTCGATCACCGCCATCACCACCAGCCAGCCGGGATAAGACGTGCCAAACATTCCGACACGACCATTATTGTGGGGGACGTTCTTAATCAGCCAATCAATCGTGTCGTATGTATCGGTCCCTTCATCGATGGCAGTTGGATTGCCAGGTCCGCGCGGCGGACGTTGCATTTCAAACTGCCCTTCGGATTTGAACTTACCGCGAATATCCTGGAACCCAAAGATGAATCCTTCCTCAATTAATTCCTGTAAAGAACCGGGAAAGCCACGATAGATATTGTCGATGCCGTATGGTGTGCGGTTAAAAAGAATCGGAAGCGCTTCGCGATGCGATTTTGGCGCATAGATGATGGTGTGGAGCTTGACGCCATCGCGCATGGGAACCATCTGCTCGATCTTGTTGAACCCGGCGGGCGGATCAGGCGGCGGTTGGGTTGTTTGGGCCGAGAGCGGTACAGAAGCCAGAAATAGAAGGACGGTAAATTGAAATAGCCTAAAGAGAAATCTGGTGATCATGAAGGTCTCCAATGGTCAGAGTTTATCTGGATTTCGGCTCCGCCGTTTGATGTGCGGAAGCGCTTCGCGCTTCCGTCGGTTGGCTTAGAGAGGTCGGGGCTGCGCCCCTAAGCCTGGGCGGAGCCCAGAAATCAAAAGGCTGAACTTTCCGGAAGGCCTAAGGCCTTCCGCACATCAGTTGGCAGAGCCGGACCGCTATTTGATTTTTCCCGGCCCCCAGAGCGCCCTTCCCGGTTTCGCACCGGTATGCTCGCCGTCTTTCAGCACCGGGACGCCGTTGACGAAGACGTGCTTGACGCCGACTGCTAACTGATGCGGATTCTCAAACGTGGCTCGATCAGTGATCGTTTGCGGATCGAACACAACCACGTCAGCGAACATGCCCTCTTTGAGAAATCCGCGATGATCCAATCCGAGATTTGTCGCTGGCAAACCCGATAGTCGGCGCACCGCTTCGGCGAGCGAGATTACCTTCTCTTCGCGCACATATTTGCCCAGCAGGCGAGCGAAGTTCCCGTAAGCGCGCGGGTGCGCCGCAGATTTCAGAAAGACTCCTTCGGGCGCAATCGACGCGGCGTCCGAGCCGAATGATACCCAGGGCTGGCGAATCTGCTTCTTAATGTTGGCTTCGCTCATCAGGAAATAGATTGTGCCAATACGGGAACGATCTTCGAGCACGAGGTCCATGATCGTTTCGACAGGATCTTTGCCGCGCATGCGAGCGACTTCCGCGAGCGTCTTGCCTGTAAGCGGCTTCAGCTTTTCGGTTTTGAAGCTCGCAAGCAGTATTCGGTCTGGCGAACCGGCAAGCAGGTAGAGATTCTCCCAATCATTTGTAGGCGTGCGAATCGCATCGGCGATCTTCTTGCGAGTTGCCGGATCCTGGAGGCGTTTGTAAGCAGCTTCGCGACCGCCATCGAAAACCCACGGCGGCATGGCGGCGTCAAGACCCGTTCCGCCTGCCGGATAGGTGTACATGTTGGCGGTAATCTTCAAGCCCTGACGACGCGCGTCCTCGATCATTCTTATTACCTGATCCATCTTGGCCCAGTTGGCTTCGCCCGAGGCTTTGAGATGGTAGATCTCGACCGGGAGACGCGCTTCGCGTCCGATGCGCATCGTTTCCTGCACACCTTCGATCAGTTGATTGCCCTCACTGCGCATGTGGGTTGTGTATTTGCCCTGATATTTGGCAGCGACCTTGCACAGTTCAATCAGCTCCTCCGTTTTCGCAAAGAACGCCGGCGGATAGATCAAGGCGGTGGTGACGCCGAGTGCTCCCGCTTCCATCTCGCGCCGTACCAGTTCGCGCATCTGATCGAGTTGTTGAGGCGTAGGTGGTTTGTCTTCCAGGCCGATCACGTATTCGCGGATGGTGGCCGCGCCGATGAACGACGCAACGTTCTGAGAAATTCCTCGCTTTTCCAGATAGTTGAGATATTCAACCAGCGTCGTCCATTCGATCTCATACTTCACGTCGCCCTGTTGTTCGCGCAGCCGCCGCTTCATTTCATTATTGAGCGGCCCCATCGATAATTCCCCGAATATCTGGGTGGTCACACCTTGCTTCAGTTCACTCAGCGAACGCGGATCGACAATCAAAGACGATTCTGAGTGAGAGAGCATGTTGATGAAACCGGGCGCGACCGCCAATCCTTTGGCATTGACAGTCGTTATGGCCGTTGCGCGACTTAGATTGCCGACGGCGGCGATCCGATCTTGCCTGATTCCAACGTCTGCTCTTTTGGGCGGTCGACCTGTGCCGTCATAGACCGTGCCGTCTTTAATGATGATGTCGAACGGTTCAGGCTGTGATTTAGGGCGAGGCTGTCCTTGCGCATTCGCCACGGCGGATAGCGCAAGGATCAGACCAAAAGTTAGAAACCTTCGGACGTGGGTTCTCATTCTGCCAGGCCTCTCTGGTGATGTTTTCTTAGGAATTTCACTACAGAGCCACAGAGATCGCACCGAGTTTTTACCGAGAAAACTCTTTATCCAACAACCGCTTGCAATACAAACGGTTGATACCAATTACGGTTTCGTCGGACCCGCTTTCGAAGTGCCGCTGTATTTCTTCATCAAATCCATCGCCTTGTCAGCCAGCTTGAAAAGATATGGATGCGCGCGATTGCCATTGGTCAGGATCGCGAAGCCGAGCTTGCGATCGCGATTGCCCAGCAGGAAAGCCGTATAGCCGGGCACGCTGCCACTGTGCGCGATGTAGCGATCGCCGTCGCGCACCTCTGTCCACCAGGTCAAGCCGAAGCCGGCGGTCTCGTTGCCCCAAAGATTTTCGATGGTTCCCTTGAACTGATCGTACTGGCGCGTGAACATTCGATCCAAAGTCGCCTGGCTGATGATCCGCTTGTCTTTGAAGACGCCGCCGTTGAGATTTGCGATCAACCAGTTAGATTGATTGAGGACAGTACCATAGACGATTCCTGCGGGCCAGACCGAAGCTTTGAGTCTCACCGTCCCAACCTGGCTTCCGGTCTTTTCATCAACGACGTAGGGAATCGAAAGTCTCTCTTCCATGTCCGGCCGCGGCTCGAACGCGGTGCTTGTCATCTCCAACGGCGTGAAGATGTGCTCCTGGATGTATTGCTTGTAAGGCACGCCGGAAAACTTCTGCACCAGAGAAGCGACCAGGGTGTATGCCATGTTCGAATAAGTGACTGAAGTCAGCGGTGGCTTAGTGACCTTGAGTGACTTGCGCAGATAATCTTCGAGCGAAGGCGGCACAGTATCGCCCCAAACTGGAAATCCTCCGAAGTCCGCAGGCAGACCTGAAGTGTGAGTCAGCAAATGGCGGAATGTAACCGGATGCTGCGGGTCTTCTCCCTGAATTTTGAAATCAGTCAGATAGTCATTGACGCGATCGTCAAGCTTGAATTTGCCCTGCTCCATTTGCTGAAGGAGAGCAATGGTCGACATCGCTTTGAAGGTCGAGCCGATTAGATAAACTGTGTTCGGCGTTGCCGGAGTGCGGGCCCATAGATTTGAATAGCCGTAAGCGTTGCTCCAGACCACCTTGTCGCCGAAGATCAAAGCAATCGATGCCGAGGGAATATTTCCCGCGAGCAGCGTGCGCTGAACTTCTGGTTCGAGTTCGGCGACAACGCGATCGATGTCGACGGTTTGGGCGATTAGGATCTGCGGCGCGGTTAGAACCATCGCGACCATAACGGCAGCGATGAGCAATGATTTGCGTAAGCTTCTAAGTTTATTCATTCCCTGAAAGATCGAGAGCTTTGCTTTGCGTCTTTGCGTAAACCTTCCTCTTTTCCAAGCTGAAAGGCAGTTTCGCGCAAAGGCGCAAAGACGCTGAGGGCTGCATTTTTATTTCGATATTCGGTTAATTGGCGCTGGCCTTGGGGCATGCTTCACCGGATTTTGCTCCAGCAATTTCATTGCTTCCTGCACCGCGCGTTCGAGTTGCGGATCATGTCCTTTGATCACTTCTGCCGGAGTGTACTCGACTTCGATATCCGGCGGGACGCCTTCGTTCTCGACGGCCCACTTGCCTGACAAATCATAGAACGCCAGGATGGGCGCTGTGATGCCGCCGCCATCGATTGTCGGCGGGACGCCGAGTGTGCCGACCAGGCCACCCCAGGTGCGGGTTCCGACCATTGGTCCAAGCTTGCGGAGATGGAACATATAGGGCAACGCGTCCCCGCCTGAGCCCGCCGACTCGTTGATAATCATTACCTTTGGTCCGTAAATTCCGGCGATAGGCGAAGTCGCAGGTTGACCGTCGCGCTGCACGAAGTAGCCCATCAGTTTTCTATCCAATTCGTTGACGATGTAATCGGCGACTTGTCCGCCGTGATTGTAGCGCTCGTCGATGATCGCGCCGTCCTTTTCCTGCTGCGCGTAGTAGTAGCGAGTGAAGTAGGTATAACCGGGACCGGCTGTGTTCGGAAGCCAAACGTAAGCCAATCTTCCATTTGAGAGTTTGTCTACCAGGCGGCGATTGTCTTCAATCCACGCTCGTGTGCGCAGACCGTCTTCGCTGGGGACAGGAATTACAGTCACGATCCGAGAACCCTCCATAGATGGATTCTTACCGACGCGAATCAACGTCTGTCGTCCGGCTGTGCCTTCGAATAAGCTGTAAGGATTCGTCGGGGGCGCAAGTGGGCGGCCATTAACTTCGAGCAGGTAATCTCCTTCCGCAACCTGAATACCCGGCGCGCTGAGCGGCGCGCGCAGATCGGGATTCCAGTTTTCGCCGGTATAGATTTTTTTGATCCGATAGTGACCGTTCTCGATTGCGAAGTCAGCGCCCAGCAAACCAACTGTGACCGGATCTTCGCCGGGCACGTCGCCGGCGCCGGTTAGATAAGAATGCCCGACGGTCAACTCGCCACCCACCATTGCGATCAGATATCCCAGATCAGCGCGATGGCCGACATAGGAAAGCAGCGGACGATACTTTTCAAAGATCGCCTGCCAGTCATTCCCGTGAAACTTCGGATCGTAGAAGTACTCACGCTGAATGCGCCATGTCTCCCGATAAATTTGTTCCCACTCGGCGCGCGGATCGGCCTTCATTTCGAGTTGCGCGACGTTGAGTGGTCCATCGCCGACCTTAACCGGAGCCGGGCGATCAGTAGGCACAATTCCCCAACTGGTTCCGCCGCCGGCGCTGGCCTGATAGAGAAGCTTCTTCTTGTCATTTGAAAGCGAGTACGCGCGTATGCCTTCAAGAAACGGCGCGGCCGTGCGCTCTTTGAGTTGATATCGCTGCAAGCGCAACGATGGCGGTACCGGCGCCGTCGTCAGGATTGGTTCAGTGTAGTAGAAACTGCCCGTTGCGCCCGCGGTGAGATTGCCGTAATCACCGGCCGGAATGTTCACGGCAATTATTCTCTGCCCAATGTGATCGAAGTCGATGCGAACGTTTACTGTGCGCGGCGCGCCTGGCGTCGGTTGAGGCGGCACACCCTCCGGGGGGGTTGGAGATTTTGGCGGCTCATCGCCAGTCTCGGGCAAGAGCGGCGATGGTTCGTTGGCGCCAAGTACTGCAAGGTAAATCGCGCGGCGCACTGGCCGATCGATCGAGCTCATCTCGAGCCAGCCGGTGCTGGGCCCGTAGTTCGTACTCGCCATGAAATAGAGATACTTGCCCGCGGCATCGAAGGCAGGCGAAATCGAATCGGCCATTCCGTCGGTGATTTGATGACTCTTCTTCTCGGCCCACGAATAAATGAAGATCGCGCGCAAGTGGCTGGGCAGGTTCTTCGAGTAGGCGATCCACTTCGAATCCGGCGCCCAAACAGCATCGAACGAGCGTACCGGATCGGGATAGTTGTCGGTGTCGATCTTCGTCGCCTTACCGCTCGTGACTTCGATCGTCCAAAGATTTCGATGATTGTCCTGAAGCAGAATCTGGGCTCCGTCAGGCGACCATGCGGGCGCGGAGAAGAATGCTGTTGAAGGCAACGCAACTGATCGAGGCGCGGATAAGCCAAGAGGATCGCCGAGCATTAATTGATACTCGCCGCTCGCGTCCGAGAGCCACGCGAGTTGAGATCCATCAGGCGACCACGCGGGACTGCGATCGTGAGCGCCCGCGCTCTGCGTGAGATTGCGATAGTCGCCTTTCTCAGCAGGCACGGTAAAAATTTCGCCACGCGCTTCGAACGCCGCGCGAACTCCAGTTGGTGAAAGAGTCGCATTGCGGATCATGCTGACTACTTTCTTGAACTGCTGTCGCGCCCACGGCAAATCGCCGGTGACTTCGATATTCAGTCTCTGCGCTTTCCCTGTCTTTGCATCGACAAGATAAATGTAACCGGCCTGCTCATAAACGACCGCATCTGAGCCAGCCGATGCGGTCATGATGTCGAAGTCATCATGATGCGTGAGTTGTGTGAGTTGCTTTGTATCCGCTCGATAAGCGAACAAGTTCACCGTGTGATCGCGGTCAGAGAGAAAGTAGATCGTGTTGCCAATCCACATCGGCAACGTATCGTTGCTGTTGTTCCAAGGGAGTTTTTCAATCGAATAGTCGGCGAGATTCATCACTTCGATCGGATGCGTGCGGCCACCGCGATAGTGCCGCCACATGCTCGCCTCGTACCAATCGGGAATGAACGCGGTGGTGATCTCTTGATAAGCTACTCGGCGACTATCGGGTGAGTACGACGCGCTGAACGCGCGCGGCATCGGCAAAGGCTCGGGGAGTCCACCATCGACGCTGACGGTCCAAAGTCGAAAGTAGGATTGCTGAGGCGCGCTGTTGCGTACTGAAGCAAAGAGCACTCGTCGTCCATCGGGCGTCCAGCCGCGCACGCGATCGATGCCCGGGTGATAAGTCAGTCGCTTCGGATCACCGCCCGCAGTTGGGACGACGTAAACATCAGTGTTGCCGGCAACAGTGGCAGTGAAAGCGATCTGCGACCCGTCCGGCGAAAAATACGGATCGATCTCGGCGCCCGGCGTCGAGGTCAGGCGTCGCGCTTGTCCGCCGCTACGGGGTACCACCCACAGGTCGCCCGCATACTCAAAAGCTACTGAATCGCGACTGACAGTCGGGTGACGAAGCAATCGCGTTCCCTGGGCGGCGGCGATGAACGGAATCGAGAAACACAATATCGTTGCAAAGATAACTTGTCGCATGGTCGTAGTATTTTTAGGAAAAACAAATATCGGATGCCGGCGTTCTGTGTGAATCTCTGCATCAACTCTCGGGCCTCAGGAGCATTCGGTCGCCGAAATCTAAACACAGAAACACAGATACCGCAAAGAGATTCTCAGCGAAAAAGCTTCAGAAATTCAGCTTCAGCGCGAACTGAATAATACGCGGGTTCACCGCCGTCGAGGTAATTGTCCCGAACGCTGCCGACGACACATTCGTGCTGGGATTACTGAACTGCGTATGATTGAAAGCGTTGAAAAACTCTGCCCGGAACTCGACGTTACCGGCTTCTCCCAGCAGACGAAACGGAGTGCGCTTGATAATCGCGATGTCGGAATTATTCTGGCCGGGGCCAACCACAATGCCAACACCACTGTTGCCAAAATTGGTGGCTAACCCGTCATTTCCAATCACGGGCCAACTGGCGGTGCCGCCAGTCGCGGTGAGACCGCTGATACATACTCTGTTGAAGTAACCTGTCAGCCTGCTCTGTACAGATCCGGAGGTCGCCAGATCGGCATACGTGCAACCGGGGGCGAGTTGTGCCCGGTCACCTGTGATTCCAAACACGTTTCTCGAGTTAGTTCCGGTCAAGGTCAGCGGCGCGCCTGACTGGATCGTCGTAACACCGGCCAGCGACCAACCGTTGAGAAGTCCGTTCACAAAAGCATTCGAGTTGTGCGTGCCTGGCAATTGATAGACGTAACTGAGGACGAAGCGGTGTTCACGATCGAATTCGCTGCGGCCATAGTTCGCGCGTGGATTGTTTTGGTTACCGTTGACACCGGATGTCCCTCCCGCAGCCGTACTTCGTCCAGTGGTGCTGTAAGCATGAGCAAAGGTGTAAGCGGCCAGAAACTGCAATCGTTTGCTTAATCGTTTCGTCAGACTGGCATCGAGCCCGTGGTACCAGGACGAGGCAGAAGAATCGACATCGTTGAGACCCGGCGTTCGCAGTGCTGGCCACGGATCGCAACAGAGCGAAAGGCGGCGACGTCGCCAGTTGGATGAACGGTTGGACTCGGCATAGTTCTTCTCGGTACGCCCGCCTACTTTATCTGGCGCCGAAGAACCAGGCCGCGATAATTGCTCCAGGTTTCGACCTCGACACGTAGTTTCACCGCTTCAGTTGTGTAAGTACCTCAGCAAGCCTTCAATTTCAACAGGGGTTTAAAATAAACTTACAACCAACCGCAATGAAGAGAGTTAACGCGATCGCTTTTCTAATCGTCGCATTAGAAATTGTTTATTCGGTTCTCGCACCTTGGTCTTACGTCCTATCACAAAGCGCCATGTTTCGCGCGAACCTGAAGCGGACAGGTGTTTACAAGACACAAGGCATTCAACGACTGCACGGAATTAAATGGAAATTCAAAACCGTACGCGTCATAGAAGCCTGGTTTTCCTCGCCCACCGTTTCGGACCAGACGGTCTACTTCGGTAGCGATGACGATTATCTTTATGCATTGAATGCGCTGACAGGACAACTCAGGTGGAAGTTCAAGACAGGTGATGTGGTGTATTCGTCGCCCGCCGTCGCCGATGGCGTAGTGTTTGTCGGCAGCCATGACCACTATCTTTATGCCGTGGACTTGAAGACTGGCGCTGAGCGATGGAGATTCAAAACTGGCTACCGGGTCTATTCGTCGCCGGCGGTCAACGAGGGAACGGTCTATTTCAGCAGCGCGGACACGTATCTATATGCAGTCGATGCCGCAACCGGAAAACTAGTGTGGAAGTTCAAAACCGGAAGTTGGATTGAATCTTCTCCGGCGATAGCTGACGGCACGATTTACTGCGGAAGCTGGGACGGGTATCTATACGCCGTAGATCAGTCGACCGGACGGGAGAAATGGCGATTCAAAACGGGATACAGAATCCTCTCTTCACCTGCAGTCGCCGAGGGCACGATCTATTTCGGCAGCATGGATGGCATCTTCTACGCAGTGGATGCGAAATCGGGACATGAACGATGGAGATTCAAAACGAAAGACATAATAAGATCTTGTCCGGCTTTGGAAACTCAGACGGTTTGTTTCGGCGGTGATGACGGACAGTTCTATGCCCTGGACGCCGAGACTGGCCATGAGAAATGGCGGATCAAAACCGGAGGTCCGATCATCTCATCGGCATCGATCACTGATGGAATGGCATACTTCGGTAGTGCCGATGGTTATCTTTATGCAGTGGATGTACAAACAGGAAATAAGAAGTGGAGGTTCAAAGCACCGTTTGGTTGGATGAGATCATCTCCAGCTGTTGCCAATGGAATGATTTACTTTGGAAGCGATGACGGAAACCTCTATGCGTTGCACTAACTCAACCACTCTTGATTTGAAATCCCTACACGGGCGATATCAAACTCGCTTGAGTTTCATACAAGTGCTATAAGCCAGAGAAACGAAACTCTGTCCGCCTTGCAAGCGTTGAATATATCGTTGTCGACGATGGATCAAACATAACGCACCGCTTCGTAAGGTCAGTCAGATGGGTCACTCTGCTAAAGCTGAATTGTCATTTTAGCGCGCGCAGGTATTGCGTCGAGTTTGCAGACATTGTTCCATCAACTTCGCTGCAGGTTCGCTGGGAAGGGGCCGCAGCCGAGGTTCTGCGGCCCCTCTTACCCAACGCGTGAACGCGAACGTGTCTGGGCTGGTGGTCGGGACTAAAAACTGCAATTTCCCGGACTGGGTGCGTCAATCCGGAACGGCTGGCCGGGTGGGACGTCGAAGTAGGCCGACCATATCTCCAGGTTTTCGCTGCCTTCGTTGCGACCGATGTGAACGTGGCCCTGGCCCCTATCGACAAACGCCTGCCCGGCCGTATAGGTGCGGCCCGTGCACGTCGGGTCCTCGCTGGAATACAGGGTTAGCGCACCGGCCTTGACCAACACGAGCACCGGGCCCGGGTGAGTGTGCCAGCCGGTGTAACCTCCGGGCGCGATGACGACCTGCTGCATTACCGTCTCCTGTGCGTTAGACACGTGGATGACGTCCTGGTCCCCCGGCCCGATCTTGAACTTGATGTCGACCGGGTCGGCGAAGCCGGCCCGCGCCACCACGTTATTTATTAAAACCCCGAGGTTCGGGGTAAGGGTCGCACCGGCCAGCGCCGTCGCCGTGCAGATCGCCGCCCCAGCTATTAACAGAACTGCCAATCGCCTCTTGTTTATGGTCGCTACAATTCTTGAATGCCTGATCATTTGGTATTCTCCTTTCGCAACAACGCATGTGGGAAAAAGTCTCCCCTCGCCTTTAACTTGCGTTGCGCCTGAGCTTAGTTGAGGTTGAGCCCCGCCTCCCTCTCGCATTTAGCCAAGCGGCTCAGCGCTGTTGAAGCGGCCGGCGAGAGTCTTGGGACTGGAAACTTTGCTGCCTCCACTCACCTAATGCGCAGCGGCGAGAAAAGTGGGGTCACCAAGCCGAAAAAAATGTCCCACTGCCGTGCAGCTTCGTCTGCCGGACTTGCATAGCCACGCGTTGGTAGTGGGATAACTGTCAGAAATACCCCACTACCCACGCGTTTATTCTATTGACCGGAGATCAAGCTGGGACTATCCTCCCCTGCTACCGAGTGCATTCTTCCCCTGGACGAAGGGGAGCGCCGTTGGACGCCTTGTCTCACAACATTACGCATTTACTTAAGGAGTGGAGTGACGGCGACCGGCGGGCGTTGGACAGGCTCACGCCACTCGTTTACGAAGAGCTGCGCCACCAGGCGGCCCGTTACCTGCGGCGGGAGCGTCCCGGCCATACCTTGCAGACGACGGCACTGATCAATGAGGCGTACCTGCGGCTAATTGACGCCAAAGACGTGCACTGGCAGAGCCGCGCCCACTTCTTTGCCATCGCCGCCAACCTGATGCGCCGCATCCTGGTCGAGCACGCACGGCGGCGCGACGCAGACAAGCGTGGCGGCTCTCACGTCCGGGTGCAACTCGACGAGGCGTTGGCAGTGGCGGACGAGGCTGACGTCGATTTGTTGGCCATCGCGAACTACGGTTCTTCAGCGGCTTGAGTGTCGAAGAGACAGCCGCGGCGCTGGGCGTCTCGCCGAAGACGGTCAAGCGCGACTGGAGTGTGGCGCGGGCCTGGCTGCGCCGCGAAATCGGAGAATAGAGCGAAAGTGAATCCCGAACGATGGCAACGGGTTAAGGAGCTTTTCGAGGCGGCGTTAAAGCGTGGCCCGGAAGAGCGCACTGCTTTTCTTGCGCAAGTCTGCGCTGGCGATAAGGAGATCTGGCAGGAAGTAGAGTCGCTGCTTGCGGCGCACGAGGGAGACCTCAGCTTCATGAATACGCCTGTGGGCATGGGCCAGGTGTATCTGGCGGTGGACACGCGACTGGGTCGCAAGGTCGCGCTCAAGCTGCTGCCTTCATCCTACACGGGTGACGCAGACCGTGTGCGCCGCTTCGAGCAGGAGGCGCGCGCGGCCTCCGCCTTAAATCATCCGAACATCATCACGATCTATGAAATCGGGCAGATGGATGGCCGCCACTTCATCGCCGCCGAGCACATCGCAGGCGAAACTTTGCGCGCACGGCTAGAGCGCGGACGCCTGCAGGCAGGCGAAGCGCTGGACATCGCCGTACAAGTCGCTTCGGCTTTGGCGTCGGCGCATGAGGCAGGGATCGTTCACCGCGACATCAAGCCGGAAAACATAATGCTGCGGCGCGATAGGATCGTGAAGGTCCTCGACTTCGGGCTGGCCAAGCTCGCGCCGCACCCAGCGTTGGCGACTGACCCGCAAGCGCCGGCAAGATCAACGGTCAAGACGAGCCCGGGCGTGGTCATGGGGACGGTGCAGTACATGTCGCCGGAACAGGTTTGCGGGCTGGAAGTCGATCACCGCACGGACATCTTTTCATTCGGTGCGCTGCTTTACGAGCTGCTTACGGGGAAGCAGGCATTTGGGGCCGCGTCGGCAGGCGAGATGATGAGCGCGATCTTGAAAGACGAGCCGGAGGAGCTCACCAAACAGTACAGCAAAATCCCACCTCAACTTGTGCGCATCGTGCGGCGCTGTCTGGAGAAAAAGCCGGAGCAACGGTTTCAATCCGCGAGTGATCTCGGGTTCGCGCTGGAAGCGTTGGCAGTAACATCCGCGCCTCGCAGTAGTGCTCTTAAGACTCTTGCCACTTCGGTGTCGAGGCATAGGTTCGGGTGGCTAGCTCTCATTGCGGTCTTGGTGGTTGCAGGAGTTCTCGCCTGGCGTGTCGGGCGAGCGGATTATTGGTGGCATAATCCGCTCACGGACGCGCAATTCACGCCGGTTACAGACTTCCCCGGAATGGAGGGGGACGCCGTGATCTCGCGGGACGGGAAGTTCGTGGCCTTCATTTCCGACCGCGATGGACCTTTTGACGTCTGGGCAGGTCAGATCGGTACTGGCGAATTTCAGAACCTGACTAAAGGGCGAGCGCCGGATATCGGTAACCCCAGGGTTCGGAATTTGACATTTTCGCCAGATGGCTCGCAGGTGGCTTTTGAAGTTCGAATCGGGGGCCGGTCGCACTCGTCGGCTGTGCCCACTATGGGCGGGGCGGTGCGTCCGTACATGGATGGGAAAGAGCTTGCATGGTCGCCTGACGGGACACGCATTGCCTACCACGCAGATACCCCTGGCGACCCTATTTTCGTCAGCTCCACCGACGAAAAGATCGGGACACAGATTTATGCGGCTCAGCCTGGAGTTCATTGCCACTATCTCACGTGGTCGCCCGATGGTGCGTTCATTTACTTTGTCCGAGGCTTTCCGCCTGATGAGATGGACATCTGGCGCATACGCCCAACCGGTGGAACAGTCGAACAGATCACTTCTCATAACTCGCGGGTCGCCTACCCCACTTTCCTAAATGAGCGGACTTTGCTTTACATCACCAGGGCTGAGGATGGCACTGGCCCCTGGCTCTACGGGATGGATGTGGAGCGGCGTATCCCTCACCGCATCAGTCTTGGTGTCGAGCGATACACGTCCATCGCCGTCAGCGCTGACGGCCGAAGGTTAGTGGCGACCGTGGCGAATCCGGAAGCGACTCTGTGGCGCGTCCGGATTTCGAATGGGCCGGTCGAGGAATCTGCGGCGCAGCGCATCGTACTTCCGACAGTGCGAGGGCTTTCTCCGCGGGTTGGTCCGGGCTATCTGCTGTATCTCTCCTCCAAGGGCGGACAGGACGGAATCTGGAAGTTTGCTGACGAAACTGCTGTTGAATTGTGGAGTGGGTTGCACGGGCGAGTTCTCGAAGGCGCGACCATTTCACCTGACGGTCGCCGCATCGCTTTCACGGCACAAAAGGGCGGTCGAAACAGACTCTATCTGATGAATTCAAACGGAACCGGCGTCATCGAACTCGCGAACTCGCTCAATATTCTGGGCGCGCCAGCGTGGCCACCAGTTGGAGAATGGATTACGGTAGCAGCCGACCAAGGCAATAGCGTGGGTCTTTTCAATGTCCCCTTGAATGGAGGACAGCCAATTCAGATGGTCTCAGAACAAGCCGCAAATCCCGTCTGGTCCCCCGATGGTCGCTTCCTGGTCTATTCCGGCGTAGAAGTGGGTACGACCTTTCCCTTGAAGGCCATGACCGCAGACGGCAAACCGTACAGCATCCCTGAACTGACCCTTTCGCGCGGCGCAAACCGTTTTTCGTTCCTGCCGGGGCAGCCAGTCCTGCTGGTGCTCAAAGGAGATGTCTGGCATAAGAATTTCTGGTCAGTCGACCTCATCACTGGACTGCAGCGTCAGCTTACAAACTTCAGTCGTGAGTTTCTGATCAACGACTTCGATGTTTCTCCTGACGGAAAAGAAATCATCTTCAGCCGCCTGAAGGAGAATTCAAATATCATCCTCATCGATTTGCCTGAATCTCGGTGACTTATTTCATATTCATGAGGCGTTTTGACGAGGCCGTCGCCGAGAGCAAACGAGCCGTCGAACTTGAGCCCACCTCAGTCCTCTACAACAGAAATGTAGCTCTGATCTCTATTACGCGGGCCGGTACGATAAAGCGATTGAGCAATGTCAGAAGACGCTCGAATTGGACCCGAACATGTTTACAGCGTACGGCTGGCTTGCAAAGTCTTATGAGCAGAAAGGGCTTTATGAGCAAGCCATCGAAGAGTATCTAAAGGCCGGCGAATTCTCCAGTCTTGGCCCGGAAGCAGAAGCGGCGTTAAAAGAGACCTACGCCGCGTCAGGTTGGAAAGGTTTTTGGCGGAAGGCGCTTAATTTGGAAAAGGCACAGTCAAAGCAAACGAATGTTTTTAGCGCGTACTCGTTCGCGGAGATTTATGCGCGGCTTGGAGAGAAGGATCAAGCCTTCGCCTGGCTGGAGAAGGCGTCTGAGAAACGCGGATGGAGCATAACTACCCTGAATGTAGCCCCCCCTTCGGGACGACTTTCGCTCGGACCCGCGTTACGCTGACCTTGTCCGGCTAATGGGTCTTGAGCCGTGAGCGAGGCTGAGAGTTTAAGGCCACGATATGCTAGCGCATCCCGCCCGAGTCCCGAATTTGCCTGGTGTTAGCACTATTGCTGGCGCAAGCGGGCAGATCATTTAAGATGCGCACACTCGCAGCGAGATTTGCGATCTTATACCTTCGTCAATGACATGAGGGAATCAACCGCCCTACATGTCCCTTCAGCGGATAGCGCTCAAATGAAATCCTTTAAGATCTACCTCCACCAAACGTAACAAGGCAGTTTACTTTCTAACCAACGCATGAACAGCGTTGGGGACTTCTTGGGGAGTTTTTCGGGAACGACCGGAATAAAGGGAACAGAGGGAACGAATTCTGAGTTGGTTAAACCACTGTCTTTTCAGTAACTATGGGCATAGGATAAACTTACAGAAACTTAACGCCCGCTTGGCTCAGCAATTGGCCACTCCGCGGACAGCGTCGATCTCCGCAGCCAGGTCAAGTGGGCCCACTGGAACGTCAAAGGCATCAACTTCATTCAGCTTCATGAACTATTTGATTCGGTCGCCGCGCACATTGAGGAACAGACCGACACAATTGCCGAGCGCGTCGTTACTCTTGGCGGCGTGGCCAACGGAACCGCGCGCGAAGCCACAGCCCACAGCGGCCTGAAGGAAGCCGATCTTTCTGCCTCCGACGGCCTGTCTCAGCTGAAGTGGCTCGTTCACAATGTCGCGCATCACGCGAATGCCCTTCGCGAAGCTGTCAGCGCCAGTGAGGACCTGGACGACAAGATCACCGCTGACCTGTTTACCAGCGTCACTCGTGAACTCGACAAAGACCTCTGGTTTCTCGAAGCCCATCTCCAAGCCTGACTCTATTCTGTGTTGGGGATGGGCCCGCCCTTTTTTCTCTTTGGGTGTGATCCACAAGTGGAGAGAGGAGCGCTGTGCGATGCGGGTTGCAAAGCGAACACAATTGTGCGTCACGATTATGCTGGTAGTAGGTGCCGCCGCGCTGATTCTCGGTTGCGGGGGTGCGCGCAAACAGGCCAGTTCGGTGCCAGAAACCCCGCCAAACGGATCGACGCAGCAAGCCACCGGGAAAGCGCCGCCCATTCCCGAAGCGGGTCCGTTGGCCCGGCCCAAGTCCGGTCAACAGGTTGGCGCTCCCGCCGCTGCGACTCGCACGGCGATACCGCCAGACAATCCGCAAGCCCCCGAGAAAATCGCCCTTGGCCAGAAACTGTTCTTCGATGGTCGCTTATCAGCCGACGGGACCGTGGCTTGCAGTACCTGCCATGATCCTGCGCGCGCTTTCACCGACGGGAGGCCCGCTTCGATCGGTATCAAAGGCCGCGTCGGCCAGCGCAACGCGCCGACCATTCTGAACGCCCTCTACAACAAGACGCAGTTCTGGGACGGCCGAGTGAATACGCTCGAGGAGCAGGCGGCGCTGCCGATCGTCAATTCTGTTGAAATGGGTCAGCCCAGCCTGGATGCTGCGGTGGCCCAAATCGCAGCCGTCGGAGAATACAAGCAGGCGTTCGTGCGCATCTTCGGCCGCCCCCTCAACGGTCCCGACCTGCTGCGCGCCATCGCATCCTACGAACGAACACAACTGTCGTTTGATTCTCCCTTCGACCACTTCATCGCCGGCGACACGAGCGCCATCGATGACGCCGCAAAGCGCGGCTGGGAGCTCTTTAACAGCCGGGGCGGCTGCAATAAATGCCATGCGTTGACGGTAGACAAGCGGGACGTCACGAACTTTACGGACAACGACTTTCACAACATCGGCATTGGCATCATCCGACACAACGTCGTCGCGCTGGCGCGCCAGGCCGAGCAGCTTATCAACTCGGGGGATACGGCGGCCATCGATCGCGCCGCCATCCAGACGGACATGTCAGCCCTTGGCCGCTTTCTCATCACCAGGAAAGAGGCCGATAGTGCCTCCTTCAAGACACCGAACCTGCGCAACGTGTTGGTGACGGGGCCGTACTTTCACGACGGCTCGCAAGAAACTCTTTGGGATGTCATGGACCACTACAACAAGGGTGACGGCTTGCAAAATCCGTATCTCGACCAAGACATCCAGCCACTCGCGCTGACGGAAGGGGATATCGACGACCTCGTTGCGTTCCTCGCGTCGTTGACGAGCGCGGACTACAAGGAACAAGGGAGCAAGGAGCTGGCGCGCCAGCGCGAGCTCTCCCGGACCAAGCGGCCCCAACGTGACACGGCGAGGGCCTTCGGCCCGAAACCGTCCCCGCCCAAGCCGCCCAGCCCGTGATTAGGCGCGGCCGGAGATTCTGACACAACACAGATCTTTCACACGCTTGTGAAGATCGGAAGAGCGTATTGGACGAGAATGAGCCAGGCCAAGAGGATGTTAGTCGCAACGCCCCATTTGACTGAACGATAACTGTCGGGCAGTCGGGGGATTCCCTGTCCGATGAAATAAAAGACGGGAGGTACCTATGAAAACTTCAAGACGGATCCA
>WNGR01002220.1_pt1 | contig 51450 bp, 47 predicted proteins | sample 5407581 | NCBI WGS metagenome assembly WNGR01 (sample SAMN13153383, study PRJNA577476) | soil metagenome | isolation source: 80 cm soil or saprolite under Garry oak tree replicate 2 | place: USA:California | collected 2016-06-15 | reverse complement strand
GTTCCCCCAAGTGAGCTTGAATAACCGGCATGCCCAGAAGCAAGGTGCCTGCGTATCCAGGTTGGTTTGCTAGCGTTGGCGCGCATGCGGCGACGAGAGCCGATCCCCTAATGAGTGGCCCATAGGCAAGGCCGCCACGGACGACGAATCGATGCCTGTCCTGCGCCGCCGCGATGAAAAGGTGGGCCAACGTCTCTAGAACGTCCCGCATAAACTGTTTGATCTCTGGCTGGCTGGTTGACACCGCATAAAGCCCATCCATCACCGGATACAACTCGACGCCCGCCGGCTTGGTCACAAGGGCGGCCGAGTGAAACTTGAAAATGAAGTTGGCGCTGATTGGAAGCGAGCGAGCCATTATCGACTGCACGCCCATTACATCCAGCCAAACCACGTAGTGGTTAACCGATGCTGGAAGGCTGGCAGCGTGGACGTGAAGTGGATCCGGGAGCGGGCTACCGGTCAGTGGCGTCCCCTTAGGGTCGCAAACCCGTTTGGAGATCGTCGTACCTCGACGACCCGTTTGGTAGAGGGGTGCTCACAACGAACCTCAGCGGGTGTCAAGTCGCCTCACAAGGCCTTCCCAGCTCATGTTTCCCAGCCGCTTCGTTCCCTTCTTGCCGCTGTACACCGCGATTCCAGCGCTGTTGATCTCAACCCTGCAGACAAACTTGCCGTTCTTCCCGTATCCCCAAACGAACGCCGACTTGATGCCCAGCTCGACTTCCGCTGAGTACTTGAGATACGAACGCTGTCTCACTGCTTCCTCCTGAGATTGTGTGCGCCTTGTTGCACCTAGCCAATTCCATACCAGCATCCTTCGAGCACCTGAGGCCCAAACGATGACATTCATTCGGGCCGCCAGCTAGTGGAGCGCTGCCAGCGCATGCAGAACAGTGACGCCCGAAGCCTGTAGAAAGGCCGAACCCGCGGGAGTCCAGTGAATGATGGGGTTCTCTGATGGTATGTGATAGCGTGAAAAGCCTGGGGCCGACCGCGCGCGCCGGTGGTCTCGTTTCATTCCTCTCCGCTCGCGGAAAGAGGGACAGGTGGTGAGGACTCAGAGCGGCCGTGGGACTCGCCGATCGAGCTGGACGGCGCGCGTATTCTATTGATGAAGGGGAGGGAGGTCTTCAGTGCCTACCTGCCGAGTCCCATTCGGTAAGGAAGTGACGACCCGTACCTGGGACACCGTCGCCAAGGTCGCACGAGCGTAGGAGCCGTAAACCCTCCTAGTCGCGAGGTGCGAGTCGCTGCCGGATGGCGCCGAGATGGTAGGCGGCGTGCGCGATCGCGCCGGACGCCCTTGACCGCCGATCGTAGCGAGAATGTGCCCCGTGCCTGACCGATCGGGAAGATGAACCCTAGGATGCCCTTCCGTCGTCATATACCATCCCCCTTCGAGACACCAATCTCTGACACCAGTGAGCGCCGCGATGTCGCCCGAGGCCTTGGAGCTGGAGCTCGATCGCCTTGGGCGCTCGCCTGCTGCGCGGGTGACCGCGCCGCCGCTGAGGACGCCCTCCAGACGGGCTACTTGAAGATCCTGGACGGGCGAGCGCGGTTCGACGGCCGCGCGAGCTTCCGGACCTGGCTCTTCGCGCTGGTGCGAAACACCGCGGCTGAGCTGCGGCGTCGCGCCGCCCTCCGGCGGCTGCTGCCGCTCGCCGTCCTCGGCGCGACGCCAGACGGCCGGCCGGACCCCGCGACGGTCCTCGCGCGCACGGAGGCGACGCGCCGGCTGACGACCGCCCTCGATACGCTGCCGCGGCGCCAGCGCGAGGTGCTGCACCTGGTGTTCTACCAGGATCTGACGATCGCCGAGGCGGCGGAAGTCGCGGGCGTCTCCCTCGGCACCGCCCGCACTCACTACGAGCGCGGCAAGGCCGCGCTCAGGAAGCTCCTGAAGGAAGAGCCCGAATGACCGAGCGCCACGATCACGATTTGGGGGAACAGTTCCACGCGCTGCGCCGCGAAGACGTGGCGAGCGCACCGCCGTTTCACACGATGCTCGCCAACGCGCGTGCCCGCCGCGCCAGGCCACCGCGCCGCCGCGTGCTCGGGCTCGCTGCGGCGGCACTCGTCGCCGCGGGTGTTGCTCTTGCGCTGCTGATCGGCCGGCGGGACCGTCACGGCATGACGATCGATCTCGCGACCGTGCGCTGGGAAGCACCCACCGATTTCCTGCTCACGCTCCCGGGTGACGACCTGCTGCGCGCCGTGCCGGATCTCGGCTTCACCACCATCGACTCAGACCGGAGGACCCCATGAAGACGCCCCGTTTCTCGCTCCTTGTGGCTCTCGCGCTGCTCGCCGTCACCGCGGCGGGAGCACAGCAGCCCTCCCAGCCCCCCCAGCCCTCTCCCTCGCAGCCTCCAGAGGACCCGCTCGCGCGCGTGCTCTTCCCCCCGGAGCTCGTCATGCAGCACCAGCAGGACATCGGGCTCCGCTCCGAGCAGCGCGCCGCCATTACCAAGGCGATTCAAGCTTTCCAGACGGGGGTGGTGGACCTGCAGTGGCGCATGCAGGAGCAGTCGCAGCGGCTCGCCGCGCTGCTCGACAAGCCGGCCGTCGATCAGGCCGCGGCGCTCGCGCAGGTGGACGAGGTGCTGGGCGTGGAGCGCGAGATCAAGCGCGCGCACATCACCCTCCTGATCCAGATCAAGAACACGCTCTCGGCTGAGCAACAGGCGAGGCTCGCCGCGGCCCGGGCGGCGGCGCGGTAAGGCGCGACCTACGAGGCGTCCAACGCGCCCTTGATCGCCTCGCGGGCACGCGAAGCCATTACTGGACTTTCGGCTCAATCCGCTCCACGCACGTCGGGGGCGACTCCGCCCGCAGCCGGATCGCCCGCAGCCACATGCGGCGAATCAGCGCGCTTCCCGGATAGATCAGCATCCAGTACAGCCGGAAGCGGCCCTCACTCCGGGTGTCGGTGGCATGGACGCGCGTCTCGGTCGTGACGACGCAGCCGGACCCTTGCGGCTCGATCAAGAAGTTCATCGTCGCCCGGGCCCAGCCGGGGCCCGCGAGCAGGCGGTACTCCTCGGCGGTCGCGGGCGGCGTGGCGCCGCGCGGCGCGATCACCACCTTGCCGATGACGATCTCCCCCGGTGGGGCATCGGCCAGTAGTAGGAATCCCGTCCGTGTCGCCACTTCGATGATGGGCCGATCGGCCGGGGGATTGAGGATGTCGGGAGGGCCCGGCCGGCCCAGCCGCCGGAGCCACGTCAACACGCGATAGAACCGGATCTCCCGGGCGGTGACCGCCTTAGTCGCACCATAAACGCGGTCCGCCGGAGCCTCGACGGAGAGACGATGGACCTCGCGGAACTGCCAAGCCGGCGCGAATTCGTCGAGGCGGGACACGACCGGAATCTAAAAGCGAAAGCCGGCTGCCACCGCCACGTTCAGAATGATGAAGAACGGACTCTAGGCCCTGGTGGCGGCGTGCCCGGCCCCGATTCCGTATATTGCGTCCCCCGACCGGTTGGGCCGCCGCGTGACGACACCCACTGCCACTCCACTCCCCAACGACTCCTGGGCGGTCGACGAACGCTCCCTGAAACTGTTCGTCGATGCGCTCAAGGAGCCGCCGGCCGAGCGCGCCTGGTACGAGCTGCGGCGCGAGGCGGAGCGGATCGCCCTGGTCCCCGGCTTCGACCGGCTGATCACCCTCGACGCCAACGCGATCAAGGAGCTGCCTCACCAGATCGACGTGGCGCAGCGGGTGCTGCGCGACATGGGCGGCCGCGCCATCCTCGCCGACGAGGTGGGCCTCGGCAAGACGATCGAGGCGAGCATCATCTATAAAGAACTAGCGATCCGCGGCCTCGCGCGCCGCGCGCTGATCCTCACGCCCGCCTCACTCGTGGGCCAGTGGCAGGGAGAGCTCGAGGAGAAGTTCTTCGAGCGCTTCGACACCCCGACTGACCCGGACGACTGGCAGCACGTCACCAAAGCGATCATCTCGCACGACCGCGCGCGCTCGCGCCGGCACGCCGAGGAGATCCTGCGGCACCGTTGGGACCTGGTGATCGTGGACGAGGCGCACAAGGTGAAGAGCCACCGCGGCGCGACCTACCAATTCATTGAGAAGATCGAGCGGGACTTCATTCTGCTGCTCACGGCCACGCCGCTCCAGAACGACCTGCGCGAGCTGTACAACCTCATCACGCTGCTCCGGCCCGGCCAGCTCGGCACCTGGCAGGAGTTCAAGAGCGAGCACCTGGTCTCGGGCGACCACCGCCAGCCGCGTGACCCCCAAGCCCTGCGCGCGCTCACGCACGAGGTGATGATCCGCACCCGGCGCTCGAGCGTGGTGGACGACCTGGACCTGCCACCGCGCCGGCCCCGGCACCCCGAGGTGAAGCTGACACGCGCCGAGGCGGACCTGTATGAGCGGACTACCGAGTTCCTGCGCCGGCTGTATCGCGAGGGCTTCATTGAGCCGGCCGAACAGGAAGAGACGGAAGACGGGACCCGACGCCGCAAGCCGACGGGGAAGGGGATCCTGCAGCTCGCCGTGATCCACCTGCGCCAGCGGCTGTGCTCCTCGTCGCGGGCGCTCGCCGAATCGCTCGCACACCTGGCCGAGAGCGAGCGCATCAGCCCCGCCTACCGCGCCATCGCGAAACAGCTCGCCAAGCGGGCGGAGGGCATCAAGACGCACGCCAAGCTGGACGTCCTCACCCAGCTGTTGCGCGAGACGCCGGACCGCCTCGTGGTCTTCAGCGACCATCGCCCGACCATTCAGCTGATCGAAGAGCGCGTCATGAAGCTCGGCCGCAAGCCGATCGTCTACTGGGGCGCCCACACGACCACCGAGCGGGACAAGCGCATCCGTGCCTTCCACGAGGACGAGCGCAGCGTGCTGATCGCCACTCGCGCCGGCAGCGAGGGACGGAACCTCCAGTTCTGCAACGTGCTGGTGAACTACGACCTGCCCTGGAACCCGATGGTGGTGGAGCAGCGCATCGGCCGCCTGCACCGCATCGGGCAGAAGCGCGAGGTGCACATCGTGAACCTCGCCGCGGCGGGGACGATCGAGTCGTACATCCTCCAGCTGCTCGACCAGAAGATCAAGCTGTTCGAGCTGGTGGTGGGCGAGCTGGACCTGATCCTCGGCGAGTTCGGCGGCGCGCAGCAGTTCGAGGGCCGGCTGGCGGAAGAGTGGCTCGCCGCCGAGAGCGAGGAAGACTTCGCGCGCCGGGTCGAAACGATCGGCGCCGACATCGAGAAGAGCAGCGCGGCGGGTAAGGAGCAGGAAGAGCTCAACTCGCTCATCGCGCCGGACGACAACGCCATGCGGCTCGAGCGCCGGTTCGAGACGCTGTCCGCCCCCGGCCGCCTGCGACTCGGGCTGGGCACGAGCCAGCTCGTCAAGGCAGCCGGCTGGGACGCGAAGCGCCGCAAGCTCGGCGTGCACGTGACGGAACTGCTCGAGGCGCTCGAGTCGATCGAGCCGATCGGGGGCGTCACGCCGCCGCCGCAGCCGGCCGGCCGTCATCCGGAATACGGGGAGATGGTCAAGCTCACCGGCCTGACCAGCACTGGACGCGCGATCACGCTTGTCGCGCAGGTGGATCGCCTTCCCCTCGCGCTGGTGGACATCGAGGTTGACGCCGCGTGAAACGCGGCCGGAAGCCCGAGCGCAAGACTCAGCGCAAGCCGCGCCCGAAGAGCGCGAGTGAACTCGCGGCTCGGCGTCTGCCCGTAAACGGGCTTGCCGCCACCGCTTCAGCGGTAGGCGGCGACACCGATCCGCTCGCCGACGCGGCGCTGAGGCCGCTGCTCGAGCGCTACTGCGGGCTCGCGGGCGTGAAACAGGCCGCGCTCGGCCCCGATCACTCCGAGCTACGCCTGCCCCAGACCGAACGCCCGTTCTTCAGGGACCGCGCATCCCTACGGGTGGCGTTCTCGCTCGACGCCCTCGAGCGCGACCCCGCTGCCGAGATTGCCGTGCTGGGCAGCCCGTTCCTCTCCCAGCTGATCGAGGCGATTCGTGCGCGCGCGGCGCGCCTCTCACTCGGCCTGATCGCACCGGCCGCCGCGAGCGATCCCACGAGCGTCGAACTGACGATTCCCGTCCGGGACGGGACGGTCAAGCGGGGCGCGACCAAGGTGGCGGTGCATCCGGTGGGGCGGCTCGTCGCGCGCGTCGTGCTCCGCGCGGGGGCCGGAGTCGAGGAAGCGGTCGTCGAAAGCGACGTGTACGACCTGTCGGCCGGCGCCAAGGTGGGTGACGACCTGGCGGGCGCGTTCGGGGACCTGGAGGCGGGCCGGGTCGAACCTGCGGATCCCTCCATCGCGGCGGGGGCGGCACCTGTCCCCGCGCGGGAGCCCGCGGACTTGCTGCGGCTCCTCCTGAGCCATCTGCAGGAAAAGTCGGCGGAGCGGGTCGCCGCACGCCGCGCCGTGGCGGAGCAAGCGCTTGCCGTCGAGCTCGGCAGGTTGGACCGCTACTTCGAGTCGATCCTCAAGGAGCAAGCCGACCCGGAGTCCATCGGAACGGTCACCGCGCTCGCCGAGCGCCGCCGCACCGAAGAGATCAGGCGCAGCCAGGTGAAGGCCGTAGTGCATCCGCTGCAGCTGATCGAGGCCGCCGTCCTGATGCAGCAAGCCGACTGGCAGCTCGAGTCGGCGCACGGGCGTCACGCGACCTTGAGCGCACAGCGGTCTCTCAGTGGTGGGTCGGCCTGGATACTCGCATGTCCGCATTGCGGCCGCCTGCCGGCGAGCTTCGTCATCTGCCGGCACGACCACTGTAGCTGCGAGGCGTGTTCGTCTCGCTGCTCGGTTTGTGCCGAGGACTTCTGCGCCGACCACGGCATCGCCCAGTGTCGCGTGGACGGCCAGCCGGCGTGCGACGAGCACGTGCATGTGTGTCCTTCCTGCCGGCTGCAGTACTGTACGGCTCACGAGGGTGTTTGCGCCGAAGACGGGCACGCGGCCTGCTCGACGTGCCTCGCGCCGTGCGGCAGCTGCGGCCGAGTCGTCTGCAACCGGCACGCGGAGCAGAGCCATGCGGAGGCGCCGAAGGGGAGCCGCCGTCTGTGCGCGGCGTGCCTGCGGTACTGTGAGGGCGGGACCAACGAGCCGGTGGGCGTGGACGAGGTGACGCAATGCGCGAGCTGCGGCAAGTCGGTCTGCACGGCGCATCAGGCGGTGTGCGCAGTGGATGAGCAGGTGCACTGCTCGCAACATCTGCGCCGCACCGACACCTCGCGGCGCTTGGTCTGTGGCAAACACCGGGCCGCTTGCGACCTGGAGCCGGCGGCGATCTTCGCGTCCGATGAGGTCGGGGCGTGCGCTTCGTGCGGGAAGCTCGTCTGCGCCGGCCACTCGGCCGAGTGCGTGGAGGACGGGCTACGGCACTGCGTAACCCATCTCGAGCTACTACACGATGCCGAGGGCTCGTACGGGTGCGCCCCGCACCGTAAAGCTTGCCACGTGGACGGCGAGGCGTTCACGCTGAAGGGCGTCGAAGAGTGTCCGGTGTGTGGCAAGGACGCCTGCGCGCGGCATCGGGCGACGTGCGAGTACTGCGGCCGGCAGGTGTGCACGGTGGACTTGAGTCGAGAGTCGCGGCGCTGTGTCACGTGCGCGCAGCTCGCCGCCGTGACCGATCCCCCGGACGCGGTGGTCACGGCCGCGCTGGCGGCGACCGGTGGCGAGCCGAAGTCCCGCCGCTGGCGGGTGGCCCGGGACCGGAGTCACCTGGTCGTGGAGGTCGATCTCGGGTTGAGGCGGAAGGTGGTGGTCACCGTGCGGCACGGCGACGACGCACCGGACAGCGTCGTGAAGCATTCGCTGCTCGGATCGAAGCGGCGGAAGTGAGCGATCCGCGGAGCGGGCGCAAGCGCGGCTCGGCGCCGAGCTGTCACCCAAGCATTGGACGTTGGTGGTCGAGGATCTCGCCGCGGTCTCGGCCGCAGCCCGGCGCGCCTAGGAGGCTCGAGGCCCTGCGACTTACAGCGGCCGGAACAGCTCCGGCGCGGCGACCACGAGCGGCTCCGCCGCTCCGGCGAGCAGCCACATGACCCGCTCGCGTTCGACGGTCGGGAACGCGGCCTCGGGCGTCCAGACCTCCACTACGTGCTCGTCGCCGTCCACGATCCAGTAGGCGGGGACGCGCATTTCCTGATACAACCGGCGCTTGGTGAAGCGGTCGGCGCGAGCAGTGGTGGGACCCGTTCAGTGCCGGGAGGAGCGAAACCGTGCGCAACTGCGTGGCGACGTGCTAAGCCACCTCCACGTCAATCCGATCCACGCACGTCTGCCGCCGGTCCCAATTGGGGGCCGTAAACCACGGGCCCTCGCGTATGGAGACCTGTGACAGACCGGCCACGGCGAAGCAGCGCCAGTTGTCCGACGAGCCCGGCACGATCGTGCCGCTCGCGCTCTCGCCCGCGAACTGATATCCCAGGCAGTGCTGGTCGCTTCCCTTCATGCCAAGGACGTGAGGACACAAGGCGCGAGGGCGCCCGTGATAGACGGCCCACACCTGTCGACGATTGAGCGTCGCCTCCCGCAAGAGCTCGTATGTCGTCACCGCCCGACACTCGATTCGAGCAGGCCAGCCCGTCGGCGGAGGGCGGCTGGACAGACGCAAAGCCGGAGAGCCTTACCGCCGCCGAGTCAATGTAACTTCAACGGCGCTACCCGGCATCCGCTGACATCGATCGCAAGGAGCCCCGCATGGCCCCAAAGCCCAACCCCCGCCGCACGGACCCCCACCACGCCCTCCGCGACCACCTCATGGAGCTGCTGCGCGGCGGTCACGCGCATGTCACGTTCAAGGACGCGATCGCCGATTGGCCGCCCGCGCTCAGGAGCGCCAAGCCCCCGGGCCAGCCCTTCACTCCCTGGCGCGTGCTCGAGCACATCCGCATCTCGCAGTGGGATATCGTCGAGTTCACGAAGAGCGCGAAGCACGTGTCCCCCGAGTGGCCCGCGGGCTACTGGCCCGCGGGCGACGCGCCGCCCGACGAGGCCGCCTGGGACCAGAGCGTCGCCCAGGTGGAGCGAGACCTCCGCGCGATGCAACGCCTCGTGGCCGACCCGCAAACCGACCTGTTCGCCCGTATCCGGCACGGCAGCGGTCAGACCGCGCTGCGCGAAGCGCTCCTCGTCGCCGACCACAACGCCTATCACCTGGGACAGCTCGTGCTGCTCAGACGCCTGCTCGGCGCTTGGAAGGCGGACTAGGGTGACGGGCAAGAGCGGCGGGATCCTGGCGACCCGGTTGCAGAGCCCGCTCGGCGAACTCGTGATCACCGCCTCCGACGCCGGTATCACCGGCGTGTGGTTCCCCGGAGCGGACCGCGCGGCCGTCCAGCCGGACGACGCGCGTGAGCCCCCGAGTGGCGTCCTGGCTCGTGCCCGCGAGCAGCTGTCGGAGTACTTCGCAAAGGCCCGCACGACGTTCGACTTGCCGCTGGCCCCGCCGGGCACGGCGTTTCAGCGGCGCGTGTGGGACGCGCTCCGCGCCATCCCCTACGGCACGACCCTGAGCTACAGCGAGTTGGCCCGGCGCCTCGGCGACGTCCGCGCCACGCGTGCGGTGGGTGCCGCCAACGGGAAGAACCCGATCCCCATCATCGTGCCGTGCCACCGCGTCGTGGGGGCGCAGGGAGAGCTTACGGGCTTCGGCGGTGGCGTGGACCGCAAGCGCTGGCTGCTTGAGCACGAGGGCGCGCTGCTGATGCTCGGAGGTTGAGGCCGGAAAGAGATCCACCAACCCGAGCGCAGATCGGTGCAAAACTGCGCCGCGAGTGACACGCTCCGCGATTCCCCATTATCGCGCGGTGCGCTGCCTGGCTTGACGCCGCGAACACCGCGGACTATTAAAGGGCGATGGCCGCCGAGGACGTCGCCGCGCAGCTCGCGCGAGAGCGGGCATTGCGGCAAGCCGAGAAGATGGAGACGGTGGCTCGGCTGACCGGGGCCATTGCGCAGCAGTTCAACGAGGTACTCGCCGCCATCCTGGCGCGCACCGCCGTGCTGGCCCGATCGCTGCCTGCGAGCCGCGACCTCGACGACCTGAAGGACACGGCCCAGCGCGGGGCCGAGCTGGCGCAGCGGCTGCTGGGCTTCAGCCGCCACCGGGTGCTCGATCGGAAGCCGCTGATCCTCACCGAGTTCGTGCGCGAGGCGCTCGACAGGCTGCGCCGCGAGCTGCCCCCCGACATCGAGGTGCAGTTCGAGGTGGACGACGACGCCGGCGTCGTCGAAGCCGATCCCAGCGCGGTCAAGCAGATCCTGCTGCACCTCGTGACCAACGCTCGCGACGCCATGCCGAAGGGGGGCACCCTGCACGTCGAAGTGCGGCGGGCGCGCCTCGATGCCGCGGATCGTCCGCTGCACGCCTGGGTCGAGCCCGGGTCCTACGTCAGCGTTGCGCTGAGCGATACCGGCGTGGGGATGGACGCGCACACGTTGGCACGGGTGTTCGAGCCGTTCTTCACCACCAAACCCGTCGGAGTCGGCACCGGCCTCGGCATGTCGATGGCCTACGGCCTCGTGAAGCAGCACCGCGGATACCTCCACCTCTACAGCGAGGTGGGGCAGGGGACCACGGCGAAGGTGTACCTCCCCGCCGTCCGCAGTCCGGGGATGTCGGAGGAGTCTGAAAGCGGTGAAAGCCTGCCCGGCGGGACTGAAACGATCCTGCTGGTGGAGGACGATCCCACCATGCGTGCGGCGGCGCAGCAGCTCCTGTCAAAGGTCGGCTACCGAGTCGTCACCGCCGTCGACGGCCAGCAGGGGCTCGACGCCTACCGCGCCAACCGCATGACGCTGCACCTCGTGATCACGGACGTCGTGATGCCGAAGCTCAGCGGGTTCGAGATGTACGAGGTCATCCGGGGCGAGTCGCGGGGCGTGAGGGTGTTGTTCATGAGCGGCTTTCCCGCGCCCAACTTCCGCAAGACCGTCGGCCAGGATCCCGCGGTGGCGTTCGTCACGAAGCCCTGGACCGCGAGCGAACTGCTCGAGCAGATCCGGGCGCTGCTCAAGCCCTCCCAAGCCGAGCAACCGTGATCCTCTCTGCTGGCTAGTGCGTCACTGCTGCTGCCACGTCGACCACATGTCCTGCGTCACCAGCTGGATCACCCGGTTCACGAGCGGCCCGTACGCCGTCTTGGGGTCCCGCGCCGCGAAGGTGAGCTCGCCCCCCACCAGGGCGACCTCGCCCACCTTCTGCGTGGCCCATGCACTCGAGCGCCACAGCGTCCCGCCCGATTGGGTGGACAACAGCCGCACCGAGAGGTCCAGCCTGATCGTCGCCTCGAGATGCGGCGTCACGAGCTCCGCGAGGCCGCCGCTCGCCTGGGGGTTCGTGACCTTGAGATGACCGGCGAACACCGCCGCGACGCCGCGCTCCTTGCCGAGCTGCTGCGCGCGGGCGGGATCGAGCTCGGCATCGAGCGGGCCGAGCTCGAGCACCTCGATCCCCGGCTGCGCCGCCAACACCTCCTCGGCGAACCGCTCCGTGGTGAACTGCTGGAGCGAGCCCTTGGCGTTCTCGACCGTGAACGTCACGAGACCGAGCTTGCCATACGGCTTGAGGTCGAGCCGCGGCGGCACGAGCACGCGGTGCGCGGCGCAGCCCGCTGTGAGGAGGGCGAGGACGACTGCCGACGAGCGGGCGATGGTCATGGACGGGTCCCTGGTCTGGGTGGTCCACAGTAGGGTAGGGCGGGAAAGCGGTCAAGGAGCGAGCCGCGCCGCGACCTTCCCGCGCGTGTCCCCCGAGGTGTAATGCGCCACGAAGGTGCCGACCATCCGGGCGCCGTGGTAGTGCCCGGTGATCCGCGTCGTCACCGTTTGGCCGGGCCGCCGCGTGCTGGGGTACGGCCCCGTCTCCGTGACCACGCTGTCGCCCCCGACCGCGACGACGCGCGTGGGCAGCGGGTCGTGGTCGGGGAGCGTGAGCGTCCAGCCGTCGCGGCCAGCGGTCGCCCGGAGCACCAGCGTCGCGACCACGCTGTCGTTCGCGCCGATCATGAACGTCCCGCGCCACGTCCCCGCCCTGTCGGCGAGCCGAATGTCGTGCGTCGCCTGCGCGGCGGCCACGCTTGCCTGGCACGCGATCACGAGCGTAGCGACACAGACGATGCGACCGGTCATGGCTCCAGGATGATGATACGGAGCCCGCGATCGCGGTAGGGTGATTCGGCGACTACACGTTCTTGGTCCACCCTGACAACGTCGGCGAACCTCGTCCGGCCCTGATTCTGATCGACGGCATGAGCTTCATCCTCGAGGGCAGCGACTAAGACCCCCGCCACTTGAGGCCTGCGTGAAACGCCGGGTGCATCGTCATCCGGCGTAAGAAGACCGGCCAGCCTCGCTTCTCTGACGAGCTCCCCACAGTCGCGGTGCAACCTTTCCGGGCCTTCCTGCGTCCTACCCTCTCGAAGGCCGTGGCGATGCCGTCCCACGGAATACCGCTCGAGCTGGGAGGCATCGCATGCGCATCTACGCCCTGCTGCTGGGAAGCCTGCTTACCCTCGGATTCGCGTACCTCGCCCAGGTAGGGCTCCAGTCCAGCGGCCTCCAGCGGGTCGCGAGCGTGCCGCCCGACCGTGCGGATCCCCCTGTCTCCGCCGAACCCGACCCGATCCGGTACGGTGGCACGATCGATCCGATCACCATCCAGGTGCGTCGGGACGCGCCGCCGGCGGCCAGGGTGAGCCGGCTGGACCGGGTTCCGGAAGGCCCGCGGTGCGGGCGCGCCGCCCGCCGCCAGACGGCGTGCCAGGCGTCCCGGTGGACCACGACGCCGGAGGCCGAGTCATGCTGCTGACGCTCATCGAATCCAAGCGGGCGACCAACAAGAGGAAACTCTTCGGGGTCGGCTTCGTGTCGCTGACCGTTCACACCGCCCTGATCGTCGGAGCGGTGTACACCACGCTGCATGCCGCCCGGAGCGATACCAAGGTCAGGGTCGACACCGCGGTGGTGTTCCTCGAGCCGCAACAGTCGCCGCGCCCGCCGGAACAGCAGCCGATGGCGCTGGCGGAGCCGCTCAAGGGCTTCCAGACCATCGTGGTGCCGAACGAGATTCCCACCGACATTCCCCCCGTGGACCTGCGGGAGCGGTTCGATCCCACGGATTACTCCGGAATCGGCGTCGAGGGCGGTCGCGCGAACGGGGTCGTGCCCACGGAGGACCAGGTGTACACGGATGCAACGGTGGAGGAGAGGCCGTTACTGCTCTCCGCGCCGCCTCCCGCTTACCCCGTGCTGCTCCGGCAGGCGGGTATCCAGGGCCGCGTCGTGGTGCGCGCCGTCGTCGATACGACCGGTCGAGTCGAGCCGGCCTCGGTGAGGATTCTCAAGAGCCCCAGTCTCCTCTTCAACGAGCCCACCAAGCAGTGGGTCCTCAAGGCCCTGTTTCGGCCGGCGCGGGTGCACGGGCGGGCGGCGAAAGTGTTCGTCAACCTGCCGGTCGACTATTCCTTCGGCTCTTAGTTTGCCTTGAGTACCGCCTCGATGAAGCTCAGGGTCTTGGTCTCGACCCACTCGACGGTCACCGCCTCCACGCCGATCGTCCCGATGCGGTCGGTGGTCGCGGTGACCACCCGGTCCCTCGCCGCCGAAACCTTGACGTCCCGCTGCACCGCTATTCCCCGCCGCGGATCGTAGCGGAACGTCAGCACGGAGGCGAGCGCGGTCGCGCCCGGGGCGCGCGGCGCGACCGATAGCGCCACGCTCGGGTAGGCATCGACACTGTCCGTATGGTCCTGGATTGACGCGTCGTGCCCCGCGCTCTCCAGCTCGGTCACGAAGCTCTGCAGCGCCGGTCGCACGAGCTTCTGGAGGCAGTCGCCGCAGGCCCGTCTGCGCCGCTCCCCCTCGTCGTGGACCGGTTTCACTGCCACCTGGGTCTTGGCGGTGCGCTCCTGGTAGCTCTTCAGGAGGGAACGCAGCTTCTCCATGCTCTTATCGGTCATGCCCGTGGAGAGGTACCCCCGGCGTCAGGGTACGGTCGGCCCGGCGCCCGGCGGGAGGATCTGATCGAGGATGAAGGCGTAGCGGATCGCCTGCTCGTGCAACGCGTCGTAACGACCGGACGCTCCCCCGTGACCGGCTCCCATGTTGGTGCGGAGCAGCAGCACGTGATCGTCGCTCTTGGTGGCCCGCAGCTTGGCGACGAACTTGGCCGGCTCCCAGTAGCCGACGCGGGGGTCGTTCAACCCGGCCGTGACGAGCATCGCCGGATACGCCTGGCGGACGATGTTGTCGTACGGGGAGTACGACTTCATGTAGCTGTACCACGGCGGCTTGCGTGGATCGCCCCACTGCAGCCATTCCTCAGTGGTGAGCGGGATTGTGGAGTCCGACATCGTGTTGATCACGTCCACGAAGGGGACGTCGGCGACCACGGCCTTGAAGAGCTCGGGGCGCATGTTGACGACGGCGCCCATCAGCAGCCCGCCGGCGCTGCCTCCGCGGATCGCCAGCCGGTCGCTGCTCGTGTAGTGCTCCGCGATCAGGTGCTCAGCGGCGGCGATGAAGTCGGTGAAGGTGTTCTTCTTCTTGAGCAGCCGCCCCTGCTCGTACCACTGACGCCCCATCTCCTGGCCGCCGCGGATGTGCGCGACGGCGTAAACGACGCCGCGGTCGAGCAGGCTTACCAGGTTCGAGCTGAACGTCGGGTCGGTGCTGCTCCCGTACGAGCCGTACGCGTACAACAGCAGCGGCCGCGTGCCGTCCTGCACGAGGGGGTTGCGATAGACGAGTGAAATCGGGATGCGCGCGCCGTCCTTGGCCGTGGCCCACGCCCGCGCCATCCCGTAGTGCGAGGGGTCGTACGCTCCCAGGACCTCGGTGCGCTTGCGCAGCTGGCGCGTGTGGCGCCGCAGGTCGTAGTCGTAGACGGAGGGCGGAGTGACGAACGACGCGTACGTGAAGCGCAGTTGGTCGGTGTCGAACTCGGGATTCTCGGCCGTCCGGTAGCTGTAGATCTTCTCTGGAAAGTCGATGGCGTAGACCGAATGGTGCTCGGGGCTGAGCACGCGGATGCGCTGCGTGGCGTTGCCGCGCTCGTACAAGACGACGTAGTCGCGGAACACGTCGATGCCGGCGAGCAGGATCGAGTCGCTTGCCGGCACGAGCTCGGACAGCTGCGTCGGGTCGCGATCACTCAAGCGCAGCAGCTTGAAGTTGAGGGCGTGCTCGTTGCTGAGCACCAGGAAGGCATCCCTGCGGTGCTCGGCGACCGGATAGAGAACGCCGGGCGTCCGCGGCACGAGCGTACGCCAGGCCTCGGTGGGGCGGTCGGCCGGCAGGTAACGGATGTCCGACTGGTCGTAGCTCTCATCGCCGATCAACAGGAACCGGCGGTCCTTGGTCTTCCCCAGGTCCAGGTTGTACAGCACATCGGGCTCCTGGAAGACGACTGAGTCCGTGGAGGGGGCACTCCCCAGCACATGGCGCACGACCTGGTACGAGCGGTTCGCCGCATCGCCTCGGCCGTAGAACAGCGTGTGGTTGTCGTTGGCCCACTCGAGCGAGTAATTGACCTCCCGGATGGTGTCGGCGAGCAGGGCGCCGCTGGCCAGGTTCTTCACGACCAGCAGGTAGCGTTCGGCACCGGTGGTATCGACGGTGAACGCCAGCAGGCGTTCGTCGGGGCTCACGCGACTCGCCCCGACCCGGAAGTAGGCCCGCCCCGCGCCGAGCGCGTTCTCGTCGAGCATCACTTCTTCGGGGGCGGTGAGCGAGCCGCGCTTGCGGCAGAGGATGGGGTATTGCTGCCCGGCGACGGTGCGAGCGTAATAGTAGTAATGGCCCTCGCGCTGCGGCACCGAGAGGTCGGTCTCCTTGATGCGCGCCTTCATCTCGTCGAACAGCTGCGCTTGGAGCGCGTCCGTATGCTTGAGCCACGCCGCCGTGTAGCGGTTCTCCGCCTCGAGATACGCGATCACATCGGGACTCTTGCGGCTGTCGTCCCGGAGCCAGAAGTAGTTGTCGACGCGCACGTCCCCGAGCGTCGTGTCCAGCTTCGGGATCGTCTTCGCGATCGGGGGCAGGGGGGGCAGGGGGGGCCGGGGGGGCCGTGCCGTGTCGGTCGCGGCGGGCGCACCCGGAGTTTGCGCGCGGGCGAGCGCTGGAGCGGAGGCGGCGGCAAAGGCGCTGAGCGCCAACCAGAGGCGGGTGAGCATCCAGCGTTTCAAGTTACCGCGTGCGTCTCGGCTCCTCCACCCCTATAATCCACGCGAATGACGCGTCCGTGGCTGCTCGTACTCCTCGCCGCGCAGGCCCCCCCGGCCCCCCCGGCCCCCCCGGCCCCTCCCGCAGCGCAGGTCCCGCGCGAAGACGGGCAATGGACCATGCCGGCCAAAGATTACGCCGTCACCCGCTACAGCGGGTTGGCGCAGATCACGACGGCGAACGCGCGGCGGCTCCGCGCGGTCTGGAGCTTCTCGACGGGCGTGCTGGGCGGGCACGAGGGGCAGCCGCTCGTCGTGGGCAGCACGATGTACGTCGTCACGCCCTACCCGAACGTGCTGTACGCGTTCGATCTCGCGGCGGACGGCTACCCGCTCAAGTGGAAATATCGGCCGGACGTGGACCCGAATGCCGTGGGGATCGCGTGCTGCGACGCCATCAACCGCGGGGCGTTCTACGCCGACGGGAAGATCGTCTACAACCTGCTGGACGGCCGCACCGTGGCGATCGCGGCGGCGACGGGCAAGGAGCTGTGGCAGACGAGGATCGCCGACCTGGCGCAGGGCGAGACCACGCCCATCGCGCCCTTCATCGTCAGGAACCGGGTCATCGTCGGCGCCGCGGGCGGCGAGTTCGGGATCCACGGCTGGGTGAAGGGGCTCGACTTGGAGACCGGCCGGATCGTCTGGACCGCGTACAACCTCGGGCCCGACAGCGACATGTTGGCGCGGCCGGGGACGTTCCGGCCGTTCTACGACAGGGGAAGTGACCTGGGCCGAGCGAGCTGGCCCCCGGACGTCTGGAAGAACGGCGGCGGGCCGGTGTGGGGCTGGATGTCCTACGACCCAGCGCTCGACCTGGTGTACTACGGCGTCGGCAACCCGGGCCCGTACAATCCGGAGCAGCGACCCGGAGACAACAAGTGGACGTCGAGCGTGCTGGCGCGCCGGCCGGAGGACGGCGCGCTGGTGTGGGCGTACCAGTTCACGCCGCACGACAGCTGGGACTACGACGCCGCGGCGGAGATGATCCTCGCCGACGTGTCCGTGAAGGGCCAGCACCGCAAGGTCCTCGTCCACTTCGACAAGAACGGCTTCGCCTACACCATCGATCGCGCCACGGGCGAAGTGCTCGTCGCCGAGCCGTTCGTCCCGGTGAACTGGGCGAAGCGCGTCGACCTGAGCACCGGCCGGCCGGTGGTCGATTCGACCAAGCTGACCGGAGCCTCGCGCGGCAACGTCAAGGATATCTGTCCCACCCTGGAAGGCGGCAAGAGCCCGGCCTCGCCGGCGGCGTACTCACCCCGCACCGGTCTGTTTTACGTCTCCACCAACGACATGTGCATGGATTACGAAGCGGTGCCCGTCACGCGCATCGCAGGGACGCCGTTCATCGGCGCCAACACACCGTACCACTCGGGCGGGGGGCCGGGCGGCAACCTCGGCGCGTTCATCGCCTGGGACGCCGCGACCGGCCGGAGAGTGTGGGAGATCAAGGAGCCGTACCCGGTGTGGAGCGGGGTCCTGGCGACGGGCGGGGACGTGGTGTTCTACGGCACGCTCGACGGCTGGTTCAAGGCCGCCGACGCGAAGACCGGCCGGCTGCTGTGGCGGTTCAAGGTGGGGTCGGGTGTGGTGGGGAACCCGATCACCTACACCGGGCCCGACGGGAAGCAGTACGTCGCCGTGTATGCGGGGATCGGCGGCGACTGGTTTCTCCTCGCGGGCGACGTGAGGTCGGACGATCCGGCCGACGTGCGGCCGCCCGCGGACTTCATCCGCGACATCGCCCGGCACACGAGCCAGGGCGGGATCGTGTGGCTGTTCGGCCTGTGAGAGCGCTGATGCTGACCCTGGCGGCCGTCACGGCGTGCGGGGGGGGACGCGATGCTCGCGTGCCGGCGGTGCCCCATGACGAGCACATCTTCGCGGGCGGCGCCGTGCCGCCTCTCTTGCCGCCGCCCGGGGCGGCGTGGCGGAACCCCTACACGGGCGATCGGAAGTCGGCCGAGGACGGAGCGAAGATCTTCAGCGCGATGAACTGCGATGGTTGCCACGGGGGCGGGGGGGCGGGCTGGGTGGGACCGAGTCTCGCCGACGGGCGCTGGCGCTTTGGCGGCGCGGACGGCGAGATCTTCCAGTCGATCTACTACGGCCGGTCGCACGGCATGCCGGCGTACGGCGGTCTGCTCTCATCGCCCGACGCGATTTGGAAGCTGGTCACCTACATCCAGTCATTGCCTCCGCCGGGGGACGTGCCGACCGAGTCATGGAAGTAGCGGCGCTGCTCCTCGCGCTCTGCTTCGTCCTCGGCCTGGTGCTCGTCCCCCTCGGGCTGCCGGGTCTGTGGGTGATGGCGGCCGGCGTCATCGGCTACGGCTGGCTCACGGGCTTCCGTGCGATCGGCGTCGCGACGATCGCCGCAGTCGTCGGGCTGGCGCTGCTCGGCGAAATCGTCGAGACCTGGGTTGGCTTCCGGCTGACGCGGCGCTACGGCGGCTCCCGCCGGGCGGCGTGGGGCGCCCTGGCCGGCGGGATCGTCGGGGCCGTGATGGGCGTTCCCGTGCCGGTCGTCGGAAGCGTGATCGGCGCGTTCGCGGGGTCCTTCGCCGGCGCGGCGCTGCTCGAGTATTCGCTGTCCTGGACGCCCACGACGGCGCTGCGAGCGGGATGGGGCGCCGTGCTGGGGCGCGCGGCCGCCGCGGCCGCGAAGATCGCGCTGGGCGTCGTGATCGTGGTCGTCGGGACGTTCGCCGCCCTCCGAGGCTGAGGGCGAGGATGCGACGGGTCGGCCTGCTGCTCGCGCCCTGGGCGCTCTGCCTCGCCTCCCCGGCGCGCGCCCAGTCGGCGCCGACCCCGGCGCGCCCCCGGATCGGCCTGGCGTTGAGCGGCGGCGCCGCTCGCGGACTCGCCCACATCGGCGTCTTGCGGATCCTCGAGGAGGCGGGCGTGCCCGTGGACGTCGTCGCGGGGACCAGCATGGGCGCCGTCGTCGGCGGTCTCTATGCCGTCGGCTACACGGCTGCTCAGCTCGACACCATCTTCACCACCCAGGATTGGGTCGCCCTGCTGACCGACCCCGTCAGGCGGCGCGATCTCGCCGTCGATCGCAAGCTCACGGAAGACCAGTACCTGCTCACGCTGCCGATCTCGCGCGGCGCGGTCCACCTGCCACGCAGCGTCGTGGCGGGTCAACGCATCTCCCAGCTCTTGACCGGTCTCACGTGGTCGGTTCACGGGGTTCAGGACTTCCGCCAGCTCCCCATTCCGTTCACTGCCGTGGCGACGGACTTGGAAACGGGGAAAGCCGTCGTGCTCGATCACGGCTTTCTGCCGGACGCGATCCGCGCCAGCATGGCGGTGCCGAGCGTCTTCTCACCGGTCGAGATCGAGGATCACGTCCTCATCGACGGCGGGGTGGTGCGGAACCTCCCGGCGCAGGACGCCCGCGCCCTCGGCGCGGACGTGCTGATCTGCAGCGACGTCACCGACCCGTTGGAGCCGCGCGACAGTCTCACGTCGTTCGCCGACGTCCTGGTGCAGGCGGTCTCGTTCCGGATTTGGGACTCGGAGTACGAGCAGCGGCGCCACTGCGACGTCCTCATCACTCCCGAGGTGCGGGCGTTCTCCACGTTCGGGTTCGCTCGCGCGGCCGAGCTGATCGCCCGCGGTGAAGCGGCGGCGCGCGCCGCGCTGCCGCGGATCGAGGCCGCCCGGGCGGGAGCGTCGTCCCCCTCCCCCTCCGGGGCTCGCGCCGCCCGGCCGCCGGTGGCGGCGCCCGAGTCCGTCCTCGTAGCGACGGTTCGGTTCGATCACCCGGGTCACGTGCCGCGCGGCTTCCTCGAACGCGTTCTCGGGTTGAGACCGCCCCGGTGGGTGTCCGGCCGCGAGCTCGACGGCGCGATCGACCGGTTGTACGCCACCGGGGTGTTCGAGAGCGTCCGCTACCGGCTCGGCGCGGGGGAGTTGATCGTGCTGCTGCGGGAGCGGCCCGCCGGCCGCTTCGGCCTGGGCCTCCGCTACGACAGCCGGTACAAGGCTTCGGTGCTGCTGTCGAGCACGCTCGGCGGCATCGCGGGGTTCGGCTGGAGCGGGCAGGTGGACGCCCGCTTGGGCCAGCAGATTCAGGTGGGCGTCGGCGCGTCCCAACCCCTGGGGGACGGCAAGACCGTCGCGCTCGGCGCGGCCGCCGACTACGCGCGCGCCCCCTTCGATCTCTACGACCCGGCGGTGGGCGGGGGCCACCAGGTGGCTCAGGCCCGGGTGGACCTGGGAGCGCTCTCCGCCTCGATCGCCAGGAGCCTGGGCACCGCCGTGGAGCTGTCCGTGCGGGCGAAGGCGGAGCACGCGCGCTGGGACGACGAGGTGTCCGCTGTGGATTCCGCCCCCATCGAGCGGACGTTTTTCACCGCGGCCGGCGTCGTCGAGGTCGATACCTACGATCGGGGCGTGTTTCCCAGCCGCGGGGTCGGCCTGCGGGCCGTATCGGAGTGGGGCAACCGGCTCGTCGGCGGCGGCAACGCTTTCTCGCACCATTTCGCCGACTTGCGGGCCTACCTGCCGCTGTATCGCACGGTCTCGCTGTGGGGCGGCGTCACGGTCGGAGCCTCGGGCGGCGACCCGCCACCGCATTACCAATTCTTTCTCGGCGGGGCCAACGCGTACTACCTGTTTCCGGACCGCGACATCGCGTTCGTCGGGCTGCACACGCAGGAGCGGCGCGGCCGGCACGTGCAGAAGGTCGAGGTGGGGGCACAGTGGGAGTTCGCGCCGGACGTGTTCGGCCGCGTCCGCTGGAACGCCGGGAACACGTACGAGCGCTGGACGTGGGATCCCGCGGCCTACGTGGACGGCGTGAGCGTGGAGCTCGGCGCGAAGACGTTCGCGGGCCGCCTCAGCCTCAGCCTGTCCGCCAACGCCCACACCACCTGGCCGAGCCTCGAGTTAGATCTCGGCGATCCCTTCTGACGCGCTCGTCGTGGCCCCCCCCTCTCCCGCTCCCACCGGGTGCGTGACGAGGCGCACGAACGCCTCGAACACACGGGGGGACCACGAGTCGCGGTGCCCGGTGATGTGCTCCAGCGCTTGCTCTGGCGGCAGCGCCGGTTGGTAGGCGCGGTTGGTCGTCAACGCGTCGTACACGTCCCAGATGCCGACGATTTGCGCCGCGAGCGGGATGTCGTCTCCCTTGAGACGGTCGGGATAGCCGGTCCCGTCGTATTTCTCGTGGTGCCAGCGGATGATCGACTTCAAGTCCCACGGGAACTCGACGTCGGCCAGCAGCTCCACGCCCCAGATCGGGTGCATCTGGAGCACCTCGCGCTCCTCGGCGGTGAGCGGGCCCTCCTTGTTGAGGATCTCGTGCGGGACCCGCACCTTGCCCACGTCGTGGAGGTAGGCGCCGAGCAGGATGGTGGTCTCCTCCTGCTCGTCGAGGCCCAGCAGGCGCGCCATGGCCACTGCGTTCTGCGCGACGCGCTCGCAGTGGCCGAAGGTGTAGCGGTCGGACGATTCGATCGAGCGACCCCATTCGCGCACGACGGCCAGGTAGGTGCCTTCGAGCTCCGCCACCTTCCCGCCCACGTACACCAGGTCCACCCGGGCGTCGAGCCGGCGGAACAGCCGGTAGGCGATGTTGAGCAGGCGCAGCGCCTCCTGGTTGCGCCCCATGCCTTGATAGAGCAGGGCCAGCTCGCGGGACGCCTCCGCCTCGTTCAGCGCGGAGCCGGTCGCGACCGCGAACTCGATCGCCGAGCGGAGCCGGGACTCGGCGAGCGCCGACCGACCGGTCTCGCGGTACACCATGCCGATGATGCGGTAGGCGCTGGCCTTGGCGCCGCGTGCCCCCAGCTGATCGAACAGGGCGAGCGCTGCCTCGGCGCTCTGCCGGGCATTCTCGAACCGCTGGCGCGCCACGTCGACTTCGGCGTGATTGACGAGGCACAGGCCCTGCAGGTGCACGTCGCCCGTGCGCTCGGCGATCGCGCGACTCTCACAGAAGAAGTGGTCCGCCTCGTCGAACAGCTCCAGGTCCGCGGTGACCATGCCCAGGTTGTGGTAGGCGATCGCGCACCCGTGCTCGTCGCGACAGCTCAAGTACGCCTCCAGCGAACGCTCGTAACGCGCCAGCGCCTCGATCAGCTCCCCTTGGATGTTGGCGAGGATCCCGAGGTTCTGCTCCACCCGCGCGCCCAGGTCGCGGCTGCGCCCCCCGAGCTCGAGCGCCTCGAGGAATTCGGTGCGGGCATCGTCGAGAGAACCGGCCGTGAGATCCAACCCGCCCAGGGTGTTGAGCGCTTCCGCGGCGAGCAGGTTGTCGCCGATCGCCCGCGCCACGCCGTAACTCCGGTAGCAGAGCAGGCGCGCCTGCGCGCCCTCGTTGCGACGCAGCCGCACGACCGCGAGGCGCCGCAGCGCCTCCGCCTGCGCGGCCTGCTCGCCGGTCCGGTCCGCCGCCGCGATGGCGGACTCGTAGCAGTCGATCGCCTCGGGGATGCAGCCGGCGCGCTCGCGACCCCGCGCTTCGTGCAGCCAGTCCACGGCGCGACGCGTCGTGCCTTGAGTTGGCGGACTCGCGCCAGCGGAGGTGGGAGGGGCGGATGCGATCACGGACGTCTCACCAGGCGATGGCGAAGGTGAGGCCCTGCGGCTGGAACTGGATCCGGTTCACCGTGTCCGACGGCGCCACCGCGGTGATGGTCACCGCGCTGTCGAGGGCGCCCGCCGGAATCACGAGGGTATCGGTGCTGAGGGCGATGGTGCCGCCCGCAGGGCCGATGGTCTGGGTGACCGAGTCGGCCGCGAGCGGGGAGCACTGCAGCAAGCCCGAGGGCGGCGACGCCGGCGCCGGCAGCGGCGGTAGTCCCAACAGGTCCGCCTGCGGTCCGAGCGGCGGACGTTCTGCGCAGCTCAGCAGCAGTGCGGCGGCACCGGCCAGGAGCGCGGCGCGCAAGAAGGAAGTCGGCTTCATGACCTGGTTCTCCCTGTCTCGAGCACGAGGCCGGTCGGCGTGATGCGCACCCGCGCCCCCACGTCTTGCTCCGGCGTGATCTCGGCGTCGTAACGGCGCACCCACGGGTGAGTGGGCTCCGGTCTACCTCTCTGCACCGCCGCCGTGGCGCGCGCGAGCAGCTCGACGGGATCGATCGGGGAATACGTGAGGTTCGCCACCGCATCGTACCCCGCCCGCAGCGTGGACCCGCCGGCGACCGGGAACAGGGCACTGGCGACCCGCTCGGCGAGCTTCACCGCGCCGACGTGATCGGTCGCCGGCGCGAGCACGGCGAACTCGGTCGGACCCAGCGCCCCGACGACGTCGGACAACCGCGCGGTGCGCGCTACCAGGCGCCCGGCCTTGCGGTCCACCGGGTCGGCGTCCAGCGCGAACACGACGCAGGCGAGCGCGCCGTGATGGCGCGACATCAGCGCCCCCAGCTCGCGCGCCCAACGCGCCAGGCCCGGTCGGCTGTGGAGGCCCGTGGTGGGATCGACCAGGTCATCCGCAAAGGCGTCGTCGATGTTCCGCTTCGCCTGCACGTAGGTCTGAACTCTGAGCGACAGCTTGTCGGCATCCCCCGGATGGAGCAGAAAGTCCCACGCGCCGGCGCGCAGGGCGGTGACGCGTTGCTCTGGGGTTGGCCTCTCCGGGGCGAGGATGAGGATCGGCACGTTTCGGCCGATGCGCTGATCGCTGCGCAACGAGCGGCACGCGTCGATCCCCGACATGTCCGGCAGGTCGAGCCCGAGAATGATGAGGTCGAGCCGGATCTCGGGCGCGCGCCCGAGCGCCACGCCGCCGGTGGGTGCCTGCACTACGACGTACCCGTTGCGGTTGAGGACGCCGGCGATCGTCTCGGACTGCTCTCGCGGGACGGCGATCAGGACGACAAGCGGCGGATTGGCGGCGATTCGGGCCGGCACGGGAGCCCCTCCCACTGGACGGCGGTGTAGCGGAAGGGCAACAAGCATGCCGCCGGGGTCTAGCGCCTCGGCGCGTGTCCCGGGTGGGACAGTCTTGCTGTACTGCGGCCACCGTCTGCTGCGGCGGCGCAACGGTCGTGGATCGAGGCCTTCACCGTTGGGGCGTCAGCGGCAGCTTCCGGATCCGCTTACCGGTGGCCGCGAAGACCGCGTTGGCCACGGCCGGCATCACCGTCGAGGTGCCCGGCTCGCCGACGCCTCCCGGCGCCTCCGTGCTCTGGACCAGGTGGACGTCGATCGCGGGGGCTTCGTGGATGCGCAGCATGCGATAGTCGTTGAAATTGTGCTGCTCGACGCGCCCGTCCTGGATCGTGATTTCGCCGAACAGCGCGGCGGTGATCCCAAAGATGATGCCGCTCTCCATCTGGGCCCGCACTGTGTCGGGGTTCACGATGATTCCGCAATCCACCGCGCACACGACGCGCGGGACGCGCACCTCACCCTGCTTCGACACCGCGACTTCCGCGACCTGGGCGACGTAGCTCCCGAAGGCGTGCAACAACGCGATCCCGCGCCCGCTGCCCGGCGGCAGCGGCCGGCCCCAGCCGGCGCGCTCCGCGGCGAGCTCGAGCACCGCCTTGGCGCGCGGCGACTGGCGCAGTAGGGCGCGGCGGTACTCAAACGGGTCTCGCTGCGCGGCCGCGGCGAGCTCGTCGATGAAACTCTCGACTACGAAGATGCTGTGCGTCGGCCCGACGCCGCGCCAGAACGCGGTGGGAATACCGGGCGGCTCCTGACGGACGTACTCCACCCGGATGTTGGGAAACGCGTACGGCGGCTCGGCCGCGCCTTCCACCGCGTCCACATCGAGCCCCTTGACCATCGCCATCAGCTGATGGAGGCCGGCGGCTCGCATGACCCGGAGGTTCTTGGGGAAAAGCTGGTTCACCACGCGCCCCATGATCGAGGAGCCGGTGACGCGGTGCGTCCAGGCGATCGGCATGCCCTGCTCGTCCAGCCCGGCGGCGATCCGGTCGTAGTAGTACGGCCGGTACATGTCGTGCTGGATATCTTCCTCGCGGGTCCACACCACCTTCACCGGGCCCGCGACCTGCTTCGCGATCTCGACCGCCCGGAGGATGAAATCCACCTCGAGCCGCCGGCCGAAGCCGCCGCCCAGGAGGTGGTTGTGCACCCGCACCTTGCTGCGCGGCAGGCCGGTCGACTTCGCGGCCGCCGTTTGGGTGAACGTCGGCACCTGCGTGCCCACCCAGATGTCGCAGCCATCGGGGCGCACGTGCACGGTGCAGTTCACGGGCTCCATGGTGGCGTGCGCCAGGAACGGCAGCTCGTAGACCGCCTCGATCTTCTGAGCGGCGCCAGCCATCGCCCGGGCGACGTCGCCGTCCGCGCGCGCGACCACCCCCGACTTCTCCGAGGCCGCCTGGAGTTGCCGCACAATCTCGGCGCTGCTGAGCTTGGCGTTCGGCCCCTCGTCCCACCGGATGTCGAGGGCCGCCAGGCCCTGCTTCGCCGCCCACATGTGGTCGGCGACCACGGCCACCGCGTCGTCGAGCCGCACCACTTGGCGCACGCCCGCGATCGCCCTCGCCTTCGTGTCGTCGACGCTGGCGAGCCTGCCACCGAACACCGGACAGGCGGCCACGGTCGCGACCTTCATGCCCGGGAGTCGCACGTCGATGCCGAACTGCGCCGTGCCGTTGACCTTGTCGGGGGCGTCGAGGCGCTTGGCGGGCGTGCCGATCAGCTTCCAGTCCTTCGGGCCCTTGAGGGGCACGTCACGCGGCACTGGGAGCGTTGCCGCCGTGTCGACCAGGGCCCCGTATGTGAGTGTCCGGCCGGTCGGGGTGTGGATCACCGCGCCGCGTTCGGCCCGGCAGGAGCTCGGATCCACCTTCCAGGTCCGCGCTGCGGCGGACACGAGCAGGCTGCGGGCCGCGGCGCCGGCGCGGCGCAGTGGCTCCCAGTTGCCGCGCACCGAGGTCGAGCCGCCCGTCTCCTGTACGCCGAACAGCGGCTCGGCGTAGCGCGCGTCGTCAGGCGGCGCGTGCTCGAGCTGGACCTGGCGCAAGTCCACTTCCAGCTCCTCGGCGAGAAGCATCGGCATGGACGTGTACGTCCCCTGTCCCATTTCGACCTTGTGCATGATCAGCGTCACGCGGCCGTCGCGGTCGATACGAATGAACGCGTTGGGCGTGAACGGGTCGTTCCGCTTGAGCGGGGGCAGCGTGAAGCGGAGCAGCAGGCCGCCCCCAACGGCCGTGCCGGTCTCCAGAAAGGTCCGGCGGGAAACGAGGGGCATGGTCAGGCTCCCGTGGAGTGCGCGGCGCGCTTGATCGCGGCGCGGATGCGCGGATAGGTGCCGCAGCGACAGATGTTCCCGGCCATCGCCGCGTCGATCTCGGCGTCGGTGGGATGCCGCTTGCTCGCAAGCAGCGCGGCGGCCGACATGATCTGGCCCGACTGGCAGTAGCCGCACTGCACGACCTCGAGATCGAGCCAGGCGTCTTGCACCTGCTTGCCACTGGGCGTCTCCCCGATGGCCTCGATGGTCGTGATCTGCTTCCCGGTGACCCCGGCGACGGGCGTGACGCAGGAGCGGATCGGCCGGCCGTCGAGATGCACCGTGCACGCGCCGCACAGCGCCACGCCGCAGCCGAACTTGGTGCCGGTCAGGCCGACGACATCCCGCAGCACCCACAGGAGCGGCATGTCCGGCGGGACGTCCACCTCGTGGATCTTGCCGTTGATTGTCAACGTGACCATGGCGATGCGCTCCTTGGGGCGTGGGCGAGTGGGGTGGGGAAAGTGGGGGGACGTGTCGTGCCTAGCAACATCAGGCCGGCCTACCGGGTTTCCACCCTCGCCGAGGGTCAGGCGGGCCACCATTGCCGGCAGGTATCGCGGTCGATATGCTCGTGCAGGGAGCGGAGGAGGGTAGCGTTGAGCGGCTCGACCGCGACGCTCGTGGCCGTCGGGATCTCCGGGAGTCCGTCGGCGACGTCGAAATCGCGCGCCCTGGTGGCGTACGCCCTGGCGCAGCTCAGCGCGCGCGGGGCGGAGACCACGCTCGTCGACCTCGCGACCTTGCCCGCCGAGGCGCTGCTCGGACGGCGGCCGGGCTCCCAGGTCACGGCCGCGATCGAGGCGGTGGCAGGCGCGCGGATCGTCGTCGCCGGCACGCCGGTGTACCGCGCCACGTACAGCGGCCTCCTCAAGGTCTTCTTCGACCTGCTGCCCCAGGATGGCTTGGTCGGGAAGGTTGGGATTCCGCTCGTCACCGGTCATGCGTCGGCGCACTCGCTCGCCGTGGACCACGGGCTGCGTCCGCTGTTCGCCAGTCTCGGCGCGACCGTCGTGGCGAGCGCCGTCTACGCGACGAGCGAGCAGTTCCAGGACGGCCAGCCCGGGCCTGAGCTTTTGCAATCCCTGGACCGCGCGGTCCGGGAAGCGATTGCGTTGGCGGCTGCAACCAGGCCTGGCTGAATCGGCCCGCAGACGACACATTGTGTTGTGCCCCAGTTCCACACCTCGTCCCCCCGCCCCCCCCCACCGCAGGCGACCGTACCGCCGAGCCGTCTGCTCGCCGACCGTCGCAGCGGCGCGGACCAGCGGCTCGCACCGCGGCGGGCGCTCCTGTCCGCCGTATCGATCGAGCGACGCCGCATCGTGGACCGGCGGCGCGGGGCCGAGCGGCGCAGCACTCTGGACCGCCGCGGACGAGGCGCGCGTCAGGCGTCCGTCGAGTCGCCCGCTGAGCACGTGCGAAACGGGCTCCAGCTGTTGCTGGAGCTGAGCGGGGCGGCTGCGCTGGACGCCGATCGCCGCGCCGATTTGGCGGCGGCGCTGGACCGGTTGCGACGCGCGCTGTGGCTGCTGGAGCGTCGCTCGCCTGACAGCCGCCATCGGGACGCTGATCCCTAACGCCTTGTAGGGACTGAGGTAAGACTGTTCACTGCCCGCGGCGTGACCTACCGCACCGAGGCATTCGCGTCAAATTCTGCTTAGTGTATAGTCCCGGGCTGAGCGTCGCTCTGGGAATTCAACCGCCACTTGCGCCCTCGAGAGACGGTGAAGATGGGCGTCCCCCTGCGCGTGCTGATCGCCGAGGACTCAGAGGACGACACCCAGCTGCTCGTCCGCGAGCTGAAGCGCGGCGGGTACGATCCTGTCTACGAGCGCGTCGCCAGCGCGGCCGGTATGACAGCCGCGCTCGATCGCCAGCAGTGGGATCTGGTGATCGGCGACTACAGCATGCCCCGCTTCAGCGGCACGGCGGCGCTGGCGCTCGTACGGGCGCGCGGGCTCGACATTCCGTTCATTTGCGTCTCGGGGACCATCACCGAAGAGATCGCCGTCTCCGCCATGAAGGCGGGCGCGAACGATTACGTCACGAAGGGACAGCTCAAGCGCCTCGTGCCGGCGATCGAGCGCGAGCTGCGAGAGGCGAGGGGGCGAGAGGCGCGTCGCCAGGTGGAAGCCGCCCTGCGCGAATCGGAGACGAGCCACGCGACCCTGATCGCGCATGCCCCCGTCGGGATCTACCGCTCGACCGCGGAGGGCCGGTTCCTGTCCGTGAACGCCGCCCTGGTCCGCATGCTCGGCTACGACTCCGCGGACGAGGTGCTGAAGCTCGACATGGCTCGCGACGTGTACGCCGACCCCGCGGAGCGGCAGCGGCTGCTCGATCGGGATACGTACAGCGATCGCGAGTATGACGACGTCGAGGCCGAGTGGAAGCGGAGGGACGGCCGCTACCTGACGGTCCAGTTGAGCGTTCGCGCCGTGCGCGACGCCGCCGGGCGCGTCCAGTACTACGAGACGATCGTCCGCGACGTGAGCGAGCAGCGGCGCCTCCAGCAGCAGCTCGTGCAGGCGCAGAAGATGGAAGCCGTGGGCCGCCTGGCAGGAGGGGTCGCGCACGACTTCAACAACCTGCTCACGGTGATCATCAGCTACAGCGACCTGGTCCTCGCCGATCTCCCACGAGACGACCCGAAATGGGACGACATCGATCAGATCCGCAAGGCGGGAGAGGCCGCCGCCGCCCTCACGAGCCAGCTGCTCGCGTTCAGTCGCCAACAGGTGCTCCAACCGCGCGTGCTAGACATGAACGCCGTCGTCGCGACCACGCAGAAGCTGCTCGAGCGGCTCATCGGAGAGGACGTGAAGCTGGTGACGGTGCTGGCGCCGGATTTGGGCAAGGTCAAGGTCGACCCGGGACAGCTGGAGCAGGTCATTATGAACCTCGCGGTCAACGCGCGCGACGCCATGCCGAACGGCGGCCGCCTGACGATCGAGACGGCCAACGTGGAGATGGACGAAGCGTACGTCCGGGGCCACCCGCTCGCCCGATCGGGCCGCTACGTCATGCTGGCGGTGTCGGACACGGGAATCGGCATGGACGAAGCGACCAAAGCGCGGATCTTCGAGCCGTTCTTCACGACGAAGGAGCCCGGGAAGGGAACGGGATTGGGCCTCGCGACCGTGTATGGCATCGTGCAGCAGTCGGGCGGCTTTCTCTGGGTGTACTCCGAGCCGGGCCACGGCACCAGCTTCAAGACCTACTTCCCCCAGTTGGACGAAGCCGCGGCGTCGGGCGCGGCCCGACCCGTCGCGCTCCCGGTCCCCCGCGGCAGGGAGACGGTGCTGCTCGTCGAGGATGCGGCCGCCGTGCGGGCCGTCACTCGCGCCGTGCTCGAGCGCCAGGGCTACACCGTGCTCGAGGCGCCGAACGGTGAGGCCGCGCTGCGCCTGGGGGCGAAGCATCGAGGCCCGATCCATCTGCTGCTGACGGACGTGGTGATGCCCGAGCTGTCGGGCCGGCAGCTGGCAGAACAGTTGGCCGCGCTACGCCCGGCGATGAGGGTGTTGTATACCTCCGGCTATACCGACGACGCCGTCTTCCGCCACGGCGTGCTCGAGGCCGGGATCGCCTACCTGCAGAAGCCCTTTACGCCCGACGCCCTCGCCCGGAAGGTGCGCGAAGTTCTCGATCGCTAGCGCCGCCTTCGCCGGGTCAGTCGGCGGGGGCCGCTTCGGGTGCGGGGCCCGTCGCGAACGGTCGCGCCGGGGAAGCCCGGACTGCGAGAACGCGAGCCCGCCCACCACCGCGATGCCGAGCGGCCGGCGCGACTCGGAGCCCGCGCCCACGCCCAGCGCGATCGGGAGGGTCCCCATCAGCGCCGCCATCGTGGTCATCATGATCGGCCGGAACCGGATACTGCACGCCTGCAGGATGGCGTCGGTCGGCGACTTCCCCTCGTTGCGCTGCGCCTCCAGCGCGAAATCGATCATCATGATCCCGTTCTTCTTGACCAGGCCGACCAGCATGATGATTCCCACGAAGGCGTACACGCTCAGCTCGACCCGGAATACCAGGAGGGGCGCGAGCGCGCCGAACCCCGCGAACGGCAGCGCCGAGAGGATCGTGAGCGGGTGGACGAAGCTCTCGTACAAGATGCCGAGCACGACGTAGATCACGAGCACGGCGAGCACCAGCAGGAACGCGAGCCCCGCCTGGCTCGATTGGAACGCCTGCGCCGTGCCCGAGAAGCTCGTCGTGATGTTCGCGGGCAGCGTCTGCCGGGCGACGCGTTGCACCGCGGCGACCGCCGTGCCCAACGAGACGCCGGGCCGGAGATCGAAGGAGATGGTGACGGAGGGGAGCTGCCCCGAATGGTTCACCGTCAGCGGCCCGACGCTCGGCTCGAGCCTGGCCACGGACGCGAGCGGGATCAGACTGCCCGTCTGCGACCTGATGTAGAGCAGGGTGAGGGCCGAGAGATCACCCTGGTACTGGGGCAGCAGCTCCATCACGACCCAGTACTGGTTGGTCGGCGTGTAGATCGTGGACACCTGGCCCGAGCCGTACGCGTCGTACAGGGCCTCCTCCACCTGCCGGGCGGTGACGCCCAGGGACGCCGCGCGGTCGCGGTTGATCTGCACCGCCGCCTGCGGGTTCGAGATCTGCAGATCGCTCGTCACGTTCAGCAGGTCGGGGACGTCGCGTAGCCTCGCCTCGAGCTGTTTCGACGCGTCGTACAGCGCGGCCATGTCCGGGCTCTGCAGCGTGAACTGATACAGGCTCTTGGTCGGCCGGCCCCCGATGCGGATCGGCGGGGGGTTCTGGAAGAACACGCGCATCCCCGCCACCCCCTGGACCTTGCGCGACAGCTCGCGGATCACCTCGTCCGCGCTCAGCCGGCGTTTGGAGCGCGGGGTGAGCTCGAGCGTGATCCGCCCCTGGTTCATCGTGCCGCCACCCACGGAGGACAGCAGGCCCAGGACGTTGGGATCCTGCTGGAGGATCGCCGCCACCTGCTGCTGATGGCTGACCATGTCGTCGAACGAGGTGCCCTCCACGGTCTCGGTGGTTGCGTTGATGTGCGCGTTGTCTTCGCTCGGCAGGAACCCCTTCGGCACCACCGCGAACAGCACCAGCGTGCTCGCGAGGATCAGCAGGGAGAACGCCAGCCCGGCCGGGCGGTGTCCCATCACCCAGCCCAAGCTCCGATCGTACGCTCGGAGCGCCCGGCCGTAGATCCGCTCGGACGCCGCGTACACCGGCCCGTGACGCTCCGCTCCGGGGGACCGGAGGAAGCGGCTGCACAGCATCGGCGTGAGGGTCAGCGAAACGACTCCCGACACGAGAATGGCCACGCCAATCGTCACGGCGAACTCGTGGAACAACCGTCCCACGATCCCGCCCATGAACAGCACCGGGATGAACACGGCGGCGAGCGACAGCGTCATCGACACGATCGTGAAGCCCACCTCGCGGGCCCCGTCGAACGCCGCCTGGTAGGGGCGCTTCCCCAGCTCGATGTGGCGGACGATGTTCTCGAGCATCACGATCGCGTCGTCCACGACGAAGCCGACCGACAGGGTGAGCGCCATCATCGACAGGTTGTCGAGGCTGTACCTCAGCGCATACATCGCGGCGAACGTGCCCACCAGGGAAAACGGCAGCGCCAGGCTCGGGATGACGGTGGCGGAGATGTTGCGGAGAAAGAGAAAGATGACCAGGACGACGAGGCACAGCGTCAGCAGCAGCGTGAACCGCACGTCTGCGAGGGAGGCCTGGATGGAGTGCGAGCGGTCGTAGCGGAGCGCGACTTCGACGGACGCGGGGAGCTGCTGCCTGAGGCTCTCCATCACGGCCCGCACGCGCGCGGCGACGGCGACCGTGTTCGTCCCCGGCTGCCGCTGGATCGCGAGCACGATCGCGCGGCTGCCGTTGAACCAGGCGGCCGTCTTGTTGTCCTGCACGTCGTCCAGCACCTGCCCGACGTCCTGCAGCCGCACCGGCGCGCCATTCCGGTACGCCACCACCAGCGGCCGGAACGCCGCCGCATCCTGCAGCTGGCCGTTCGCCTGCACGGTGTAGGCGCGGTGCGGGCCCCACAGAATCCCGGTCGGCAGGTTCACGTTCCCCGCGGCCACGCCGTTCGCCACCTCGTCGATCCCGATGCCGCGGGTCGCCAGCGCCATCGGGTCGAGCTGGATGCGTACCGCGTACTTCTGCGCCCCGAACACCTGCACCTGGGCGACGCCCTGGACCATGGAGATGCGCTGCGCCATGAACGTCTCGCCGTACTCGTCCAGCGTCGAGAGCCCGAGCGTCCGCGACGTGAGCGCGTAATAGAGGATCGGCGAGTCCGCCGGGTTCACCTTCTGGTACGACGGTGGCACGATCCCCGACGGGAGCTGGCGGAGGGTCTTGGAGATCGCCGCCTGCACGTCCTGGGCCGCGGCGTCGACGTCACGGTCCAGGGTGAACTGCAGCGTGATCGAGGTGTTGCCGAGACTGGACGAGGAGGTCATCTGGTCGAGCCCGGCGATGGTCGAGAACTGCTTCTCGAGCGGGGTGGCGACGGCGGACGCCATCGTCTCGGGGCTCGCGCCGGGCAGGCTGACGCTGACGTTGATCGTCGGGAAGTCGACGTTCGGAAGGTCGCTCACCGGCAGGAGACGGTAGGCCATCAGCCCGAACACGAGGATGCCCAGCATGACGAGCGTCGTCATGACGGGCCGCCGGATGAACAGGCGGGACAGGTTCATTGGTTCAATAGGATACGCTGCGGCCGTGCCGGCCGCTGCGCGTCCCGTCACGGCATCGCGTCGATCTCCAGGCCGGACTGTTTGCGGCGGCGGCACCGAGCCCCGGGCCGGGTGTACCTGCCATCGGGTGGAGGCGGGCGCGCCGTCTTACCTTGCGTCATTAACGTTACCGGCCGGGATCGGTCTCTACCTCCTGGTGACGACACCCAACCAGCCTGCCTGAGGAGGACGTTCCATGCTGGCCCATCGCCATTTCCACCGGCTCGCGGCCGCCGTCGCCGCCGCCGCGCTGGCCCTGGTGGCCGCGTGCTCGAAGGACAGTACCGCGCCCGCCGGCTCGCAGCAGCCCGCGCTCAGCGCCGCCCAAGCGCAGTCCCTCGGTGAAGCGATGAGCGCCGACGCGCAGAGCGAGCTCGAGGGCATGACCTTCTCGGGCGACCAGGTCACGCCCGGGCTGGGCATGTCCGGGGCGTTCGGGGAGAGCGCGACCACGACCTGCTCGCCCTCGGTCAGCCCATCGCCCGTCGTGAACCGGGACGGCGACCGGGTCCCCGATTCGGTTCGCGTGACCTTCCCCGGCTGCGCCTTCGCCGAGGGAGACGAGGCCGACACGGTCCGCGGGTTGATCGACGTCATCGATCCCACGCCCACCGTAACGGACCGCGACGTGAAGCTCGTGTTCACGGATTTCACGCGCATCGAGGTGGAGGACGGCCGGGAGCGATCGATCGTGCTGAACGGCACCCGTGAGGCGACGCGCGACGCGTCCGTGATCTCGCAGCGTGAGACGAACTTCCAGACGGTCTACACGTTCGCCGACGGCCACACGGCCACCAGCGATCGCACCTGGGCCATCACCTTCATGGCGGACGTCCCGGGCTCGATCCAACCCGACGCGCCCCTGCCGAGCGGCACGCTCAGCGTCGGGGGCACCGCCACCTGGACGCGCGACGCCAACACCTATTCGCTCACCGTCTCGACGGACCCCGTGCTGCATTACAACGCGAGCTGCACCGTCCGGCCGAAGTTCGATGCGGGCACGTTCCACGCCACCGTCACGCGCAACGGCACGACGTCGAACGTCACGATCGTGTTCTCGGGCTGCGGGCAATACACCGTGACGCGGTCCTGAAGCCGCAGCCTCCCGCGGCGGGGGCGTTGCGGGCGGGGGGGAGCCCCGCGGTCGCACAGGCGATCGCGGGGCTTCGTGCTTCTCCCATCTTGCTTCCGCCCGCGCGGCGCGCAGCTTATTCACCCACCGCAACTACGCAATCGACGGCGGCTTCGTGACCCTGAAGATGTGAGCGATGAAACTCATCCGATTCGGGCCTCCGGGGCGAGAGCGGCCCGGGCTCTTGCTGTCCGACGGCCGGCGCGTGGACGCGTCGGGCTGCGGCATGGATTACGACGAGGCGTTCTTCGGCTCGGGCGGCGTCGAGCGGCTCGCGCGCTGGCTGGCGCACGAGGGCGCCGCCGCGCCCGTCGTCGCCGACGGCGTGCGGCTGGGACCTCCGCTGTGCCGCCCGAGCAAGATCGTGTGCATCGGCCTCAACTACCGCGATCACGCGCGCGAGACCGGTCAGCAGGTCCCCAAGGAGCCGGTGATCTTCTTCAAGGCGACCAGCGCCATCACCGGCCCGAACGACGACGTCATCATTCCCAAGCACGGCACCAAGCTGGACTGGGAGGTGGAGCTGGCGGTCGTGATGGGCCGCGGCGCGGCCTACGTCGAGCGGGACGAGGCGTCACACTACATCGGCGGCTACCTGCTGCACAACGACTACTCGGAGCGCTCCTTCCAGCTCGAGCGCGGCGGCCAATGGGTCAAAGGAAAGAGCTGCGACAGCTTCGCCCCGCTCGGCCCGTTTCTCGCTACCCCCGAGGAGATCCAAGACGTGCACGACCTCGGCCTGTGGCTCAAGGTGAACGGCGAGACCAAGCAGTGCAGCTCGACCCGCGAGCTGATCTTCGACGTGCCGACGCTGGTCAGCTACGTCAGCCAGTTCATGACGCTCTTGCCCGGCGACATCATCTCCACGGGCACCCCCTCCGGCGTGGGACTCGGTCACAGTCCGCCGCGCTACCTCGTCGAGGGCGACGAGGTGGAGCTGGGCATCGACGGACTCGGCTCCTCACGCCAGCAGGTGCGGGCCTATCGCTGACGAGCGCCTGAGGGCGCGCCGGGCGCCGTGACCGGGCGGGATTCGGTCGCGTGGCGTAACGCGGTTCTCCGGGAATACGCGCGGCTCGCGCCTCGTTACGACCGTCGCTGGTCGTCGTACATCCGAGCGGGGGTCCGGGAGACGGTGTTGCGGCTCCACGCGCAGCGGGCCGAGCAGGTGCTGGACGTGGGGTGCGGCACGGGCGCGCTGCTTGCGGCGCTGGCCGCGGCCGCACCGGGGGTCCGGCTCGTGGGGATCGACGCGTCGCCCGAGATGCTCGCGGTGGCGCGCGGCAAGCTGGCGCCGGCGGTCGACCTTCGGGTCGCCTGGGCGGAGGACGTCCCGTACGGCGACGCAACGTTCGACGCGGTCGTCTCGTGCAGCGTCTTGCATTACCTGCGGGAGCCGATGGCGGCGCTCCGGGAGATGGCGCGCGTGGTCAAGCCGGGCGGGCGCCTCGTCATCACCGACTGGTGCGACGACTATCTCGCCTGCCGGATCTGCGATCACGTACTCCGCGTATTCAACCGTGCCTACTACCGCGCGTATCGGGAGCGCGAGTGCCGCGCGCTGCTCGAGGCGCTGGGGATCGGGCCCGTCAAAACGGAGCGCTACAAGATCAGCGGGATGTGGGGGTTGATGACGGCAGTGCAGGTGAAGCGGACGGGCTGATCAGCGCAGCGCCCACCGCAACGACACCGCCGCCGACGCGTAGCGCCACTGCCCGCTCGTGGCCGCCTCGATCGCGATCGGCGAGTCTTCGAGATCGAGCTCGACCTTGAGGTCGCGCCCCGGCGCCAGCGGCAGGACCATGAGGGAGTACAGGCTGAGCGCTCGCCGCCACGGTCCCATGACCGGGCGCCCCATGGGCGGGCCCGTGGTGCTCCAGGTCGCGACCCGTTGTACGCCCGCGGCGACATCGAACGCGAGCAGGGTGGACGCGGGAGTCTCGAACTCGATGTAGGAACCCGCCTCCACGATCTGGGCGCGCTGCGGCGCGAAGTAGCCGACGCTGTCGGGGTGGTCGTAGCGGATCTCGTGGAACTGCCCGGACAGTTCGACGCTCGGCGTCGCGGCGAACGCCACCACGCCTCCGAGGGCGGTGCGGTGGTTCAGCTCGGTCGGGTCGCTCAGCGCCGCGGTGCGGCCCATCCCCCGTAGCTTCCACTGCGGCGCCAGCGGGAGCTCGAGCGTGCCCCGGAGCTCCGTGCGGGTGACGCGGTTCGCCAGCAGGAGCGGGGACGCGTCGAACACGCTGCGTTGCGCTCGCAGATCGAGCGCCGGTCCGTTCGCCGGAGCACGCCAGCGGGCGCGCAGCTGTCCGGTTGGGGTGAGCGTCGCGCCCGCACCCGGCATCGCGTCGAGCGCCGTGGCGCCGCCCGCGGCCTCGACCTGAAGCGCTGCCTGGGGCCGCCACGTCGCCCGCAACGCGGCGTCCGTAAGACCAGTGCTCGTCCCGCCGCCTGCAACCTGCTCGCGGCCCGCCGCCACGCCGAGTCGCAGCGGTCCGGAGGCGGGGAGCTCGGCGGCGCCGCTGACTCGGAAGGTGCTGTTCCCATCCGAGTCGTGGCTGCCGCCCGTGAGCGGCGTGAAGGCGGGCGCCGCCGCGGCGCGCGCCACGGAGAGTCGCCGAGCGGTGGTCGCATCGGGGGCGAGCGCCTGAGCGCGCTCGAGCGCCTGGGTGGCCTGCTCGGGACGGCCGGCGCGCAGCCATTCGCGCGCCAGCTCGCGCCATGCCTCCGCGTCCGTGGGGTGCGCGGCGACGCACTGCTCGTACGCCGCGATGGCGGCGTCGGTCCGCCGCGCGCGGGCGAGGACGCGCGCCCTCCCCACGAACGCGTCGCGCTCAGCGGGCGCAAGGCGCAGCGCCCGATCGTACCACTGCAGTGCATCGTCGTAGCGCCCGGCGCGCGCCAGCACGTCGCCCGCCGCCATGTAGCCCCACGGGTCGGAGGGCTCGAGCGCCACGTAGCGTTGGAACAGGCGGAGCGCGGCGGCGGGATCGTCGCGGTGCAGCTGGCCGAGACGATAAATGGCGTGGGAGTTGTCGGGATCGGCGGCGAGGACGGCCGCGTATTGCCGCGCGGCGCTGTGCGTGCTCCCCGCGGCGAACGCCGAGTCTGCGCGAGCGACTGTGGGGCTCCCGCTCTGCCCGGTCGCGCGACGCGGGTCGGCCGCGGCGAGGGCCTCGAGCAGCAGCAGCGCGATGAGGGTGCGCGCGCGCCAGCGGCCGCCAGCGGCGGCGGCGACCCGCGGCTCGATCAGGGGGCGCGCGGCGCGCTCCGTCGCGGCGCGGGATGCTGCACGCCTCGCTAAGCCCGGGCGGCGGTGGACCCACAGCCGTAGCACTTCGACGCCCAGCAGCACCAGGCCGAGCGTGCCGAAGGAGAGGAGGAGCGCCGCCGTGCGCAGCGCGTTGCTCGGGTGCGATCCGGCGCCGAGCCTGATCACGGGGTGAGCCGCGTGCACCGCGACGCCGAGCAGCCATCCAGTAACCCACATCGCGGCGAGGATGCCGCTCGCGATGGCGGTCTGCCCGGCGACCACGCGCCAGCCGCGGGCGCCGACGTGACCTGCCCCCCGCCTCTCCCGCGCCCGCCGACGCGCCTCGGACAGCGGCATCGCGAGCGCGCTCAGCAGGTAGAACATCCCGCCGATCCCGGTCCCCGGCAGCCCGACCGTCACGGTCAGTGCCCCTTCTCGTACACGTGCAGCGAGCGACCGAGCAGCAGCTCGGCGCAGGCCGCGCGCAGGAAGAACACGGCGTTGACGGTCCGCAGCACGAAGAACGCGGGAACGCTCGCGAGCGCGCGGGGCACTTCTCTCCGCCGCGCCGCCGCGGCGAGCACCGGAACAAGCACGGCTGGGGCGTCGATCACGTAGCCCAGCAGGATCCACGGGCTCCTGAGCAGCAGGGCGACGAGCGGCAGCAGCACCAGATACACGGCCGCCGCGATCGTCGCGTCCCAGAACGCCACCGCCACCGCGGAGCGGAGATAGGGGACGGTCAGGAGGCCGCGCCAGTGCAGCCGCACGTTCTGGACGAACCCGTGCGACCAGCGCCGCAGCTGCTTTCCCATGAGGGTGAAGGTGCGAGGCTCGATCGGGTAGCACACCGCCTCGGGCACGAACCGCACCTCGCGGCCCGCCTGGTACAGGCTCCACGTCAGGTCCATGTCTTCGGCGAGCGTGCGGTTGGACCAGCCGCCGTGGGCGCGGAGTATCGCCGTGCGGTACATCGAGAAGCACCCCGACGAGATGAGCGGCTTCCCGTAGTACTCTTGCAGCCGCTTATAGTAGGTGAAGGCGAACAGGTACTCGACGTAGCGCCCGCGCTCCCACAGGCTGCGCACGCGCCGCGGCAGCACGAATCCGCACGCCGCCGCGACGCCCGAGCGGTCGAAGGCCGGCAGGAGGTGCTCGAGGGCGTCGGAGGCGAGCACCGTGTCGGCGTCGATGGCGACGGTGAGCGGGGTGCGGACGTAGCGGAGCCCGAACGTTTGGGCCCCCGCCTTGGAGCCGGTGTTGGCGGGCGGGCGCACGGTGGTGACGCCCAGGGCCCGGGCCACGTCGCCGGTCCCGTCGCTCGAACAGTCGTCCACCACGATGATCTCGTGCGGTGGCGCCGTCTGGGCGTGCAGGCTCCTGAGGGTGTCGGTTACGCTCGCCGCCTCGTTGTAGGCGGGAACGATCACGGTCACGTCGCGGCCGGCCCAGGAGCGGTGCAGGGGCGGCGGGGCGGTAGGCGAGAGCAAGAGGGCGTTTGCCGTTCGATTGAGTGATGTTTCGAAATGAACCGGTTAGGGCCGCCGTCCTGGTAAAGACGTCGGGTGGCCCTCCCGCGTAACGCGACGCCGCGCTTGGCGATTCATAATGCACGACTTCAAGGACCACTTCTCCGAAACGGCGGCCGCGTACGCCGCCCATCGGCCGACCTACCCGGAGGCGCTGGTCGACTTCCTCAGCGGGATGGCCCCGGCCCGTGACCTTGCGTGGGACAGCGGGTGCGGATCGGGGCAACTGTCCGTTCCCCTTGCGGGGCGGTTTGCGCGCGTGATCGCGACGGACGCGAGCGCGGCGCAGCTCGCGCGGGCCGTCCCGCGCCCCAACGTCGAGTACCGCCGCGCCGCCGCAGAGGCCAGCGGTCTGCCCAACGCCGTGGTCGATCTCGCGGTCGCCGCGCAGGCCGCGCACTGGTTCGACCTTTCGGGTTATTACCGGGAGGTTCGGCGGGCCGGGCGCCCCGGGTCGACCGTCGCGCTGGTCAGCTATGGGACCGTTCGCGTCGACCAGGGGATCGATCCCGTGATCGACCACTTTTATGGGCGCGTGTTGGCGCCGCATTGGCCCCCAGAGCGGCGGCACGTGGACGACGGCTACCGGTCGCTGCCGTTTCCCTTCGACGAGATCCCCGCGCCGCGCCTCGAGATGCAGGCACGCTGGGCGCTCGACGCTCTCGTGGGATACGTGGGAACGTGGTCGGCCGTGTGGGCGATGGGGCAGGTGGAGGGTCCGGGCGGGTTCGAGACGTTCCGGCGCGAGCTCGCCAGCGCCTGGGGCCCGGGCGGAACGGTCCGCCCGGTCCGCTGGCCCCTGGCGCTCCGCGTCGGCCGGTTGTGACGAGGCTCGCGCGCTAGGTGCTCCTTACGCCCACTTCATCGAGGTGCCGGAGCAGGTCGGCGGGGTCCTGATACACACGGTACGCTCCGGCGCGCTCCAGCTCCTCCTCCCCGTAGCCGCCGGAGAGGAGGCCCACGGACAGCGCGCGGGCGCGGCGCGCGGCGAGCAGGTCCCACACGCTGTCGCCCACGACGACTGAATCGCCGATCGCGACGCCCAGGCGCTCGGCGGCCGCCAGGAACAGGTCCGGATCGGGCTTCGCGTGCTCCACCTGATCGCGCGTGACCACCGGAACACCGGTGGGGACGTCGAGCATGTCGATGTTGGGGCGCGCGCTCTCCATCCGGCCGCTCGTGGCGATCGCCCAGGGAACGCCGATCTTGGTGAGATGGGCGAGCAGCTCGCGCGCGCCGGGCAGGGGTCGCACCTGCGATACGAGGCGCGCGTAGGCTTCCTTGTGGACGCGCTGGATCCGCTTGACCTGCTCCTCGTTCACCTCGCCCCCCGTCTCCCGCAGCAGCGCGTTGATGAACAGCCCGCCGCTCATGCCGATGCGGCGATGGATCCGCCACACCGAGAGCCGGATGCCGCCGGCCTCGAGCGCCTCGCGCCAGGCGAGCACGTGCTGATACACGCTGTCCACCAGCGTGCCGTCGAGATCGAACAGGAATGCGGGGCCGGTCGCCACGGGTCCCGGAAATGTAACGGGCGCCGGCCCCTCCGTCTTTTCGCGTGACGCCTTTCGCGCGACGCCTCTCGTGCTACGTCGTTTTCATTTCAGGAGCATGTCGTGCGGCCGCGCCTGGCCCGTTGCGAAATGCTCGAAATCCACGTCGAACCTGGAGTCGAGCTTCAGCCCCTTCGCGTCCACGTCCAGGAGCCGCACCCGGTACGGCACCTTGCCGTCGAGGTTCGAGAGCAGCGAGTTGCTCACGTACAGCCGCTTGTTGTCGGGCGTCAGCTTCATCATCTGCGCCTGCGGTATCGCGACGGTGCTCACGAGCTTCGGGTGGAGGGCGTCGGTCACGTCGTACTGGTTCACGGCGCCCGCACCGAACAGCGATACGAACAGGAAGCGGTTGTCGTATGAGATCCGCATGTCGGCCGGGATCGAGCCGTCGGCCAGCTTCACGACGCGCGTGAACGCGAGCTTACCGTCCTTCCCCACCTCCCAATACCAGAGGCTGTTGCCGAACGCGCAGTTGATGAATCCGCCCCGCGCGGCGGGCCCGTGCAGCCAGCGCACCTCGAGCGGCGACTTGTCGAGATGCTCGACCTGCAGGACCTTCCCGGTCTTGTAGTCCCACGCGACCACTTCGTCGCCTACCTGGTCCATCGGCGTGTTGCCGGCTTTGACGGCGTGGGGATGCGCCCAGCTCGACGTCACGATCAGGTTCAGCTCCGGCTTCACCCCCACGTCGTACATGTAGTTCGGTGCGGGGAGCGCTTGCAGGAAGTTGCCGTCGTTGTCGAGCTTCACGAGCGCCCCGGGCGCGCCGCCGTCCTTCGCGCCGAGCATCGCGATCATCACGCCGCCCGGTACTGCGTAGAACGTGTGGGGCCCGGAGTAGCCGGTGGTCGCAGCTAGGTCGGGGACCGTCTTGATCAGCTTCGGATGCTTGGGATCGGCGCCGACGTCGTAGATGAAGAGCCGGTTCGAGAACAACCCGCCCGCGAAGATGCGGTCGGCGTTCGCGGTGTAGCCGAAGTGGTGCGCTTCGTTGGCCCGCGAGCTCGTGGGCGCGGTCGCGATCACCTTGCCGTAGCTCGGCGACTTGGGGTCGGCGTCGATCACCGTGAGGAAGTCGGGATCCTTCTGGTCGGCGTCGCTGGTCCACACGTACAGCACCGACTCGTGCTGGTCGGCTCTCAGTCCCCGGACGAACACGGACTCGTCCTCCGGGCCGCGACGGGCCGTCACGAGGGCGGCGGGGAGCGCGGCGAGGATCAGCAGCGAGGCGTAGTGTTTCACGATTTACCTCCTGTCGTTGGGTCGTCCAGAAAACGCAACCGGCCGCGTCTGTCAGGAGCGCGGCCGGCTCTCTTTGAAACCGGGGCCATCGACCACCCCTACGCCGGGAGCGCGCGCTCGGCCACTTGGGAGCGACGACACCGGCGGCGCGAAGGGCGGGGGGAGGACATACCGGGGGGGGAAGGTAGCCTCGACGCCCAAAGCTGCAAGGCGGGGTCGTGGTGATCCGCGGTCCGAAGCCCCGGCTCGGCCCAATGCAACGAATATACGATTGCGGCGGCCGTCCCCGCGGACATATTACCACCCCTCCAGTGAGGCGAGCCCGCCAATATGAAACGATCCATCACTCTCCATGTGAACGGCGCCGCGCGGACGACCGAGGTGGAGCCCCGCGCGCTACTCGCGTACGTGCTGCGCGACCAGCTCGACCTCACGGGCACGCACATCGGTTGCGACACCAGCCAGTGCGGCGCCTGCACGGTCCACCTCGACGGCCGGGCGGTGAAGAGCTGCACCGTGCTCGCGGTCCAGGCCGAGGGCCGTGAGATCACGACCATCGAGGGGCTCGGCACCAACGGCCGGTTGCACCCGTTACAGCAGGCCTTCTGGGACAAGCACGGGTTGCAGTGCGGCTTCTGCACCCCGGGGATGATCATGACCGCCGCCGATCTGCTGCGCCGCAATCCCAAACCCAGCGAGACCGAGATCCGCCACGCCCTCGAGGGCAACCTGTGTCGCTGCACCGGATACCAGAACATCGTCGCCGCGATCCAGACCGCCGCGGCGGCGACGCATTAGGAGGTCGCGATGGCCACGCTCTTCGGCTCCGGTATTAAACGTCGGGAGGACCCGCGGCTCATCACCGGGAAGGCGACGTACACCGACGACGTAAAGCTGCCGGGTCTGTTGTACGCGGTGATGCTGCGCAGCACCTACGCCCACGCGAGGCTCAAGACGGTGGACGTCGCCCGGGCGAAACGCGCGCCGGGCGTCGTGGCCGTGTACACGGGCGCCGACGTCAAGGAGAAGCTCGCGACCGTCCCCTGCGCCTGGAACGTGCCGAACTGCGACCTGAAGGTGCCGCCCCATCCGCTGCTCGCCGTGGACAAGGTGCGCTACGCGGGCGACGGGATCGCGCTCGTCGTCGCGGAAACCCGGGCCGCGGCGCGGGACGCTCTCGATCTGATCGACGTGGACTACGATCCGCTCGACGCGGTGGTGGACCCAGAAAAGGCGACCCAGAAGGGTGCTCCTCAGCTCCATGCCGAGGTGCCGAGCAACGTCGCGTTCACCTGGAAGGTGGTGGGCGGCGACGCCGCCAAGGCGTTCGCCGAGGCGCCGGTCAAAGTGGAGCAGCGCATTCTCCAGAATCGGCTGCTGCCGACCGCGATGGAGCCGCGCGCCGCCTGCGCCAGCTACAACTCGGGCACCGGACAGCTCACCGCCTGGATCACCAGCCAGAACCCGCACATCCACCGGTTTCTCTTGTCCGTGATGCTCAAGCTCCCCGAGCACAAGATCCGCGTGATCGCGCCGGAGGTGGGTGGCGGCTTCGGAAGCAAGATCCCGGGCTACGCCGACGAGGCGCTGGTGAGCTTCGCGTCGATGGATCTGGGGCGCCCGGTGAAATGGACCGAGGACCGGTCGGAGAATTACAAGGTCACGATCCACGGGCGCGACCACGTCGAGTACGTGGAGCTGTGCGGCACGAAGGACGGCCAGATCACTGGGCTCCGCACCAGGGTGTACGCGGGACTCGGCGGCTACGCCTCGACCGCCGCTCCCGGCATTCCCACGATCTTGCACGGGCTGATGTACTCGGGGCCGTACACCATCCTCAACATCGAGGGAACGATCTACGGCGTCTACACGACCACCACGCCGGTGGACGCCTACCGCGGCGCCGGACGCCCCGAGGCGACGTTCCTGCTTGAGCGGATGATCGATCTGTACGCGCGAAAGATCGGGATGGATCCGGTCGACGTGCGGCGGAAAAACCTGATCCCCAAGGACAAGTTCCCCTACACCGTCGCCACCGGCATCACCTACGACTCGGGGAACTATCAAGGCGCGCTCGACAAGGCGCTGTCGCTCCTCGACTACAAGAAGTTCCGAGCCGAGCAGGCGAAGGCGCGCAAACAGGGCCGCTACCTGGGCGTGGGCGTCACCACGTACTGCGAAATCTGCGGCCTCGGGCCGTCGCAGGTCGCCGGCGCCGTCGGGTTCGGCGGCGGGCTGTACGACTCGGCGATCGTGCGCGTCTACCCAACCGGGGTGGTGCGCGCCTACATCGGCGCTAAGCCGCACGGCCAGGGCGAGGAAACCACATTCGCGCAGATCGTGGGCGACGAGTTCGGGATCCCCGTCGAGAACGTCGAGGTCGTGGCGGGCGACACCGAAGCGACCCCGCAGGGATGGGGGACGTACGGCAGTCGCACCACCGCCGTGTGCGGCAGTGCGGTGAAGGTCGCGGCGCAGCGCGTGAAGGATAAGGCGAAGAAGATCGCCGCCCACTTGCTCGAGGCGAGCGAAGCGGACCTCGAATGGCGGGACGGGAACTTCGTCGTGAAGGGCTCGCCCGATAAAGGCAAGAGCTTCGGGGAGCTGGCATTGATGGCGAACGTCGCCTGGAACATGCCGCCGGGGGTCGAGCCGGGGCTCGAGGCGACCGCGTTCTTCGACCCGTCGAACTTCGTGTACCCCTTCGGCACGCACATCTGCACGATCGAAGTGGATGCCGAGACCGGCGCGGTGACGATCTTGCGCTACATCGCCGTGGACGACTGCGGGCCGCAGATCAATCCGATGATCGTGGACGGTCAGGTACACGGCGGCGTCATCCAGGGGCTGGGCGAGGCCCTGCAGGAGATGGCCGTATACGACGAAGACGGACAGCTCCTCACCGGCACGATGATGGACTACGCCGTGCCCAAGGCCTCGCAGATGCCGAACGTCGAGACCGCCCACACGGTGACGCCGTCCCCGGTGAACCCCCTGGGCGTCAAGGGCGTGGGCGAGACGGGCACGATCGCCTCCGTGCCTACGCTCGTGAACGCCGTGTGCGACGCGCTCGCGCCGCTCGGCGTGACGCACATCGACAAGCCGCTCACCCCGGCTCGCGTGTGGGCGGCGATCCAGGCGGCCAAGAAAGGAGGCGCCAAGTGATCCCGACCTCCTTCGAGTACGTGCGCGCGAAGACCATCAACGACGCGTTCAAGCTGTTGCGGAAGAACGCCAAGGTGATCGCCGGCGGGCACAGCCTGCTGCCGCTGCTCCGGTTCCGGCTGGCGCAGGTGGACACACTGATCGACATCGGCCAGCTGCCCCAGTTGAAGGGGATCAAGCGAGCGGGCGGCGGCGTGAAGATCGGCGCCGCCACGACGTACCGCGAGCTGCTGGAGTCGCCGGAGGTGAAGGCGCGCTACCCGCTCATCGTCGAAGTGACCGAGCACATCGGCGACCTCCAGGTGCGGAACGTGGGCACGATCGGCGGCGGGCTCGCGCACGCGGACCCCGCGGCGGACATGCCGCCCGTGATGCTCGTGCTCGATGCGACATTCGTGCTGCAGTCGAAGACGGGCAAGCGCTCCGTACCCGCCCGCAAGTTCTTCAAGGGCCCGTTCGCGACGGCGCTGAAGCCGACCGAGCTGCTCACCGAGATCCAGCTGCCCGCGCCGCCGCAGGGCGCGGGAACCGCGTACGTGAGCTTCGAGCAGGCCGCGTCGGGCTACGCACTCGTGGGCGCCGCGGCGCTCGTCGCGGTCGCCAAGGGGGGGGGCATGGTGACACGGGCCGACCTCGCGTTCACCGGGCTCGCGGACACGCCCTTCCTGGCCGCGGCGGCGGCGAAGCTCGTGGGCACGGCGGGCGAGGCGGGCCTGATCAAGCAGGCGGCCGAGGCGGCCGTCGGGGGCGTGGAAGCGAACGACGACATCCACGCGCCTGCGGAGTACCGGTTGCACCTCGCTCGCGTCGCGGCGCGCCGCGCGCTCACGCTGGCGTTGGCGCGGGCCAACTAGTGCGATTCGAGTTCTCCGGGGCGCCCGAGATCGCGGCGCCCCCCGAGCGAGTGTGGCAGCGACTGCTGGACCACGAGTTCGTGGGGTCGATCGCCCCCGGGGTCGAGAAGGTCGAAGCGATTGACGACCGGCACTTCAAAGTGGTCGCGGGCGTGGGCGTCGGGGCCGTGAAGGTCACGTTCCAGCTCGACGTCGAGCTGTCGGAGATGATGCCGCCCAAGAGCCTCAGGATGTCGGCCCGCGGCAAAGCGCCGGGCTCGGGCGTTGAAGTGCGCACCGACTTGGAGATCGCGCCCGTCGCCCCGAACCGCTCCCGGCTCAAGTGGACCGCTGCCTCGGAGGTGCGGGGCACCGTGGCGAGCGTGGGAGCCCGTTTGCTCAAGGGCACGGCCAAGAAGCTCACCGAGAGCTTCTGGGAGAAGTTCGCCGAGCGCGTCGGGGCGCAGTCCAAGTAAGTTGCAGTCGATGGACGCGCTCACGATCGATTCCCTCCAGGCCTCCTTCGCCGCCGAGCGCTACGTGGCCGATCGCGACCTCGCCACCGCGGTGTACCTCTCTCTCGCTCTCGATCGCCCGCTGCTGCTCGAGGGCGAAGCCGGCGTGGGCAAGACCGAGGTGGGCCGCACCCTCGCCGCCGTGCTCAAGACCGAGCTGATCCGGCTACAGTGCTACGAGGGGCTCGACGTCAACACCGCCGTGTACGAATGGGACTATCCGCGTCAGATGCTCGAGATCCGCCTGCTCGAGGCGCGCGGCGAGGCGAAGCAGGCGGCGACCAAAGACATCTTCTCGGAGCAGTTCCTGATCCGTCGCCCGCTGCTCCGGGCGCTCGAGAACTCGCGTCCCGAGTCGCCCGTCCTGCTGATCGACGAGATCGACCGCGCGGACGAGGAGTTCGAGGCGTACCTGCTCGAAGTGCTCGCCGACTTCGCGATCACCATCCCCGAGATCGGGACGATCAAAGCCGAGCGGCCGCCGCACGTCATCATCACGAGCAACCGCACGCGCGAGGTGCACGACGCGCTCAAGCGCCGCTGCTTGTATCACTGGATCGACTACCCGACGGCGGAGCGCGAGCTCACGATTCTCGAACGCCGCCGGCCGGAGCTGCCCGCGACCCTCGCCGCGGACGTGGTGGCGTTCGTGCAGCGGCTGCGCTCGGCGGACCTCACCAAGGCCCCCGGCATCGCGGAGACCATCGACTGGGCGGCCGCGCTCGAAGCGCTCGGCGCCACGCGGCTCGAGCCCGAGCAGGTGGAGCACACCTTGGGTGCGCTGCTCAAGTACCAGGAGGATGTGGCGGCGCTGAAGGGTGGGGGAGCGGCGAAGCTGCTGGATGAGGTTCGTGCGGGGACGAAAGGCGACGGAATGACGGAAGGACGGAAGGGAGATGGCTGACGGGCTTCCCGTCGACGGGAACGTTCTTACGGCGAACGTTGTCCTCTTCGGGAGAATGCTCCGCAGGGCGGGATTGTCTGTCGACACCGACCAGACGCGTCGTTTCGCCGACGTCCTCGCGCTGCTCGGCTTCGACCGCCGGGGAGACGTGAAGGCGGCGGGGCGGGCGGTGTTCGTGCGGCGGCGCGAGCAGCGCGTCGTGTACGACGCGGCGTTCGACCTGTTCTGGCGTCGCAGCACCGCCCGAGGCCGCGTGTCGGCCGAGCTGCCGCGGTTGCGCCAGAAGGAGGGTCCCCGGGCCGACGTGAGCTTCGGACCCGAGGCGCCGCCTGGGGTCGACGTGACGGACGTGGTGGCTGAGACCACCCGGCTCGGGGCGAGCGCGCTCGAGCAGCTGCGCACCGCGGATTTCGCCGAGCTCACGCCGGCGGAAGCACGGGATGCGGCCGCGATGCTCGCGCTCTTGCGGCCGCGTTTGGCGCTCCGGCCGTCTCGGCGGCGTCGCCTCGCGGGACACGGGCGGCGTCTCGCGGCGCGGGCCATGCTCAGGCGCTCGCTCGGCGCTGGTGGCGAGCCCCTCGTGTGGCGCTTTTGGCAACGCCGTACCCGCCCACGCCCGATAGCCGTAGTGTGCGACATCTCGGGCTCGATGGAGCGCTACAGCCGATTTCTGCTGCGGTTCGCGCACGCGCTCGCGCGCTTGGGAGCGCCGGTGGAGGTGTTCGTGTTCGGCACCCGGCTCACCCGCATCACGCGCGAGCTCCGGGTGCGCGACCCCGACGTGGCGCTGGCGCGTGTGGCGGGCAAGGTGGTGGACTGGAGCGGTGGCACGCGCATCGGCGCGAGCGTGCGCGAGCTGAACCGCCGCTGGGTCCGTCGCACCATCCGCAGCGGCGCGATCGTCATGATCGTATCCGATGGCTGGGAGCGGGACGATCCCGCCCTGCTCGCCCGCGAGATGGCGACGCTGGAGCGCTCGTGCCACCGGCTGATCTGGCTCGACCCGCTCGCGGGGCGACCTGGATTCGAGCCGAGCACGCGGGGGCTGGTGGCCGCACTACCGTACGTGGACGACTTCATCGCTTGTTCGAACCTGGTATCGCTCGAGACGCTCGCCAAGAGGCTGCATGAAACAGTGGCTTGAAACGCGGGAGGTCCTCGATTTCCTTGCCCGCGCCCTGCGCGACGGCAAGCGCGCGGCGCTCGCGACCGTGGTGCGCGTCCGGGGCTCCGCCTACCGCCACGAGGGGGCGAAGCTCGCCGTCGCCGAAGATGGGAGCACCGCGGGGAACGTGAGCGGCGGCTGCCTCGAGCAGGACGTGCGCGAGGTGGCACTGCAGGTGATCCGTGGCGGCGTGGCCGAGCTCCGTAACTACTGCTCGAGCGCCGACGAGATCGAGGCGTGGGACCTGGGGGTGGGGTGCGAGGGGCAGGTGGACGTCTTGGTCGAGCCGGCGCACGACGCCCGCCCGCGCGAACGCGAGCTGCTCGACGAGCGCAGACCGTTTGCTGTCTGCAGTCTACTGCCGGGGAAGGGGGAAGAGGGAAGAGGGAAGAGGTTGATCGTGATGGGCGGCGCGACCGAGGGTGACCTTGGCTCGGTCGAGCTCAATCGCGCTGCGGCGACAAGGGCGCGCGACCTGCTCGGGAGCGACGATTCCGGGCTCCACGAGATCGCGGGGCGCACGGTGTTCATTGATCTGTTCGAGCCGCCGCCCCAGCTCGTCATCCTCGGCGCCGGCGACGACGCGCGCCCGCTGGCCCGCTTCGCGGCGGACGTAGGGTTCCGCGTCGTGGTGGTGGACCGGAGGCCGGGCTATCTCACGCGCGACCGCTTTCCCGCCGCGGCGCTGCTCGTGGAGAGCGATGGGGATAGGCTTGCGGAAGCCCTGCCGCTCGACCCGGCCTGCCACGCCGTCGTGATGACTCACAACTTCGCGGACGACCAGGCGTATCTGAGGGTGCTCGTCGGCACTCCCGTCGCCTACATCGGTATGCTCGGGCCGCGCCAGCGCACCGAGCGCATCCTGAAGAACGTCACCGCCGCGGCGCCGGTGGACGAGGGCCGGGTGTACGGGCCCGTGGGTCTCGACATCGGCACCGACGGGGCGGAGCAGGTGGCGCTGGCGGTGATCGCCGAGATCCTCGCGGTGCGCTCGGGCCGGCGCGCTCGCTCGCTGCGAGAGCGCCAGGCACCGATCCATGCCCCGGCCGACTGACACGCTCCGCGTCGCTGGTGTGATCCTCGCGGCCGGCGCCTCGCGCCGGATGGGCACGAACAAGATGCTACTCGAGCTCGAGGGTGAATCGCTGGTGCGGCGCGCCGCCCGGCGCGCACTCGCGGCCCGGCTCTCCCCGGTCGTCGTCGTGCTCGGCCACGAACCGGAACGCGTGCGCGCCGAGCTCCGTGACCTGCCGGTCGAGCTGACCGTGAATCCAGACTTCGCGGGCCCGACCAGTGGATCGCTCCATCAGGGGTTGCACCGGCTCGGCCCCGACGTGGACGCCGTGGTCGTCATGCTCGGCGACATGGTGTTCGTGACCGAGCAGACGCTCGTCGACCTCGTGGTCGCAGCCCGGGGCGCGGACGCCCCGCTGGTCGTCTCGCGCTACGGCGACGTCACGGCGCCGCCGCTCTTGTTCCGGCGGGTGTTGTTCCTCGAGCTGCTCGCGTGGACGGGAGAGGGCTGCGGCAAGGCGGTGGTGCAGGCGCACAGGCACGAGGCGCTGTACGTGGATCGTCCGGTCGCGCTGCTGGCCGACGTGGACACGCCGGAGGATTTCGCGGCCGTACGGAACAGGTCGAGCTGATCGACTGGCGTCCTGGGTTCGAACCGGGACCTCAGGATGGGAGGCTGTGATGACCCGGAGGAAGCAGCCGTGGGGGGAGCAGCGTGGCTGGATCGTCCCAGCGGACGGCAGCGCTCCGCAGGAGTTGCCACCGCACATGGTCGGTCACAAGCTCATCTCCTGGCCCGGAACGATGCCCGAAAAGCAGCCCGCGGAGCCCGTGAAGTACCTTGCCTCGAAGGACTACTATCATCGCCACGTGCTGAACCCGGAGGGTGTGTCCGTCTACGTATCGAAGGGTCGCGACGCGGCATCCCTGCCAGAGTCCATCAAGACCGAAATCCGGCGCCAGCTGAAGGGACAGTCGTAGGCACTCCGGAGGGTCGCTGCTACAGCGACTAGACCACACGATCTCGCCGGCGTTCGGATCGAAGAAGGCGCGATCGGTTGGGTTCGCTTCAACGGAGCGGCGCCCGACGATCCACGGCGCGTAATCAGGATGCCAGAGGAAAAACCCATCAGGGTCTCGCCGCAGCCTCAGCGTCTTCATACGACACGCCCCCTCCGAGCACCCAGAACATGGTTACGGTCACGTTCGTTACCAAGTAAGACGTAACCGGCCAAAGGAGCTGGAACAGCCGTCCTCGTGGTGGGAGCGAGCCGCCCGGGTTGACTCACGACTAGGGCTGGCGGCCTCCGAGGACGGCCTGCAGCTGGCGCAGCACCTCCCCCAGCCGGGACAGCTCTTCGCCGTAGCGGGCCCAGTCGCCGCTGCGCTGGGCCTCGACGGCGCGCTGGTACAACTCGGCCGCCCGGCTGGCGAGATCTGCGGCGCGCCCGTTGCCGGGACGGGCGGCGCTGGCCGGCGCGGCCGCAGCCGCGGCGGGCTCGACCGCGCCGCCGAACAGCTGGGTCAACCCGGCCTCGAGCGTCTCCTCCATGACCACCCGGTTCTGGTGGGCCACGACGACGCGCTTCATCTCCGGGATGCGCCCGCCCTCGGCCCGCAGGTAGAGCGGCTGCACGTATATGAGCGACTCCTCGATTGGGATGACCAGCAGGTTGCCGCGGATCACCTCGGAGCCGCGCTGGTCCCACAGCGAGATCTGGCGCGAGATGTCGGTATCCTGATTGATCCGGTTGACGATCTGGGTCGGCCCGTAGACCAGGCTCTGTTTGGGGAAGCGATACAGCACCAGCCGGCCGTAGTGCTCCCCGTCGTTTCGCGCCACCATCCACGAGGCCAGGTTGTCCTTGCCGCGCGGCGTGAACGGCACCATCAGGATGAACTCCGCCTGCCGCTC
>WNGR01000321.1_pt1 | contig 51483 bp, 61 predicted proteins | sample 5407581 | NCBI WGS metagenome assembly WNGR01 (sample SAMN13153383, study PRJNA577476) | soil metagenome | isolation source: 80 cm soil or saprolite under Garry oak tree replicate 2 | place: USA:California | collected 2016-06-15 | reverse complement strand
TCGACAGCCTCGCAGCCGCCGCCTGCATCCGGCGCGCGGCCTGAACCCACGCGCGCGAGCGCACAACCCGAACGCCGCACACCCGCCACGAAAACTCGGCACAACTGTCAAAGTCCTCGCGACCGAGGATCGCTAGCGCACAACGATTCACCACGACTCATCACCCCACCCGGCCAACCGTCAATCAACTGACGACACGGGACACCAGGTTCGCTCGGCAGCATGCAGCCAGGCGTGACGCCAGCTGCACGGGCGGCCAGGACCAGGGCGTGCAGCACGGGGGCGGTGAGGGCGACCGCGACCGCTACGCGATTCCGCCGCTCTTCCGGCAGTCCTGCTGTCATACCGCGTCCGATACTGGCAGCAGCATGGCCAGGCACGGCACCTACGCCACGTTGTACCGTGCCCAGGCGGAAGGCTACCGGTAACGGTCCGTGCTACATTCCCGTGCTGGACAAGCACCTGCGGCGGGGTTCATGCGCGCCGCTGGCGTGTCACGGCTTCCGCCCCACCCCGCACATCCCGGGCACATCGCCAGCGTCTGCGAAGGGGGAGGGCTCAGGCCGCCAGCGCATCACCGGCACTACCCCGGGCTCTACGAGCTCCAGTCCGGCGAGGAATCCAGCGATCTGCTCTGGGCTGCGGAGATGGTAGGGATAGGCCATGTTTTGGTTGTACTGGCTGATCGCCTCGTTGAGCGTCTGGCTGGTGTTGACACTGTCACCGAGGGCCAGGTAGCTGCCAGACGGCACGGCGTCGAGCAGCTGCTTTATGATCGCCTGCGGGCCGTCCGAGTCGGGGATTTGGCCCAGGACCCCCAGCATCATGATCGCGACCGGCTTGGTGAAGTCCAGCGTCTCGGCGGCTCCTGCCAGGATCTTGCCAGGCTCGCGCACATCGGCGTCGATGTAGTCGCAGGCGCCCTCGGGAGTGCTGGTGAGCAGAGCGCGGGCGTGCACGAGCACGAGCGGGTCGTTGTCCACGTAGACGATGCGCGATTCCGGTGCGACCGCCTGGGCGACCTGGTGGGTGTTGTTGGCGGTCGGCAGGCCAGTGCCGATGTCCAGAAACTGGCGGATCCCCGCCTCGCTGACCAGGAAAGTGACTGCGCGCACCAGAAACGCCCGGGCAGCGCGGGCGATGCGGACTATGTCCGGGAACATCGCCATGACGTAGTCACCGGCTTCCCGGTCGACCGGATAGTGGTCCTTGCCGCCCAGCCAGTAGTTCCATACCCGGGCCGAGTGCGCCACGGACGTGTCGATTCGGGGTGATTCCTGGCGGTGCGCGGACGGGCTATCGGTCATCGGTGGCTTCTCTCCGGGTTGTGATCTTGATCGGCACTTCGCCTGCGGGGGCGGGCCGGGCTCAGGTCTGCTTGAGTAGCGCGCTGAGCATGTCTTTGCTGGCAGCGCCGGTTTCTGCTTGCACGCACAATTGGTTCATAACGGTCAGGTAGTCGAGGACGTCGTCGGGCTGGTCGAGGTAGAGCGCGCTGTTGAGCTGTTCGAGGTAGACCAGATCGGGCAGGTCCGGTTCGGGGAACCGCAGGATGGTGAAGGGGCCGCCGGCCGCGGCGTGCGGGCCGACGTGGAACGGGACGACCTGGATGGTGACGTTGGGCAGGTCAGCGATCTGCAGCAGGTGTTCCAGTTGCGCACGCATTACTTTGGGGCCGTCCGGGGCCCGGCGCAGCGCCGCCTCGTCCAGCACAGCCCACAGGTCGGGGGCGCCGGGCTGGGTAAGCAGCCGCTGACGCTCCATCCGGATGCTGACGCGCCGGTCGATCTCCGCTGCGGGTGCATGGGCGTTGGAGATGAGGATGACGGCGCGGGCGTAGTCTTCGGTCTGCATCAGGCCATGGACGAACTGCACCTCATACGTGCGGATGATTGAGGCGGCCTTTCCCAGCCCGATGTAAAGCTCAAGCCATTTGGGCAGGATATCGCTGTACTGCTGCCACCAGCCCTGGGCGCCGGCCTGGCGGGCGAGTATGAGCAACCCTCCGCGCTCGGCCTCATCGGTAACCCCGTAAAGGGTGAGCAAATCGGCTACGTCACGCTGCCTGGCGGCGGTGCGCCCGCGCTCTAACCTGCTGATCTTGGAATGGGTCGCCCGGATGGCCTCGGCGGCCTCTGCGGTTGTGAGGTTGCTGGCTTCCCGCAGTCGGCGCAACTGCGCTCCCAGCGCGATCCGCAACGCTGTCGGTCCACTGCGCGCGCCGACCAGCCCCCCAAGGGCAGGCACATGGGCAGACGCGCTATTCTCCACCGGATCCGAGATCATTGCCGCTCCCTGGGGTCGCACCTGGCTCTGGTGAACCCGCCCAAGTGTCCCATTAACCGGTCCCCATTGCATAGCCGGTCATTTCGGATATACATGGCTATATAGCCCCGCGTCCCATCGTGGCGTGCGCGGCCCCGACTGCCGCCTGGCCGGCTCGGGTGCATCCGCCAATAGAGAGCAGCCACTGGATTGCCACATCAGCGAACCAGGTAGTCGAACTGGCCGTCCTTTACTCCCCGGATGAACGCGGTTACCTCTGCTGGCGTGTAGATCAGCGCGGGACCGTCGCAATGGCGCGAATTGCGGATGGCAATCGCCCCGTCGGCGAGTTCGGCCACCTCCACACAGCTCCCGTTCGGGTTGCTGTAGCCGCTCTTGCGCCAGGTGACCCCTGGTAGCCGAGAGGCTGGCACGCCGTTGTAAGTCTGACCACTCAACCTTCCCATCGGAACACCTCTCCAATGCGCGACTTCCCCACCGGTTCGGTGGCGGCTGGTGTCAGCTTGCAGCCAGTGACCGCGGCGGCGAACGGGTTTGCTTGCCCGCAGGCTGGAACCGGCGCCCAGGTTGCTCCAGGCCGGGAGCAGGTGCGGGCAGCAGCAACTGCGCCCTGGCCGGGCGGGGCGCCGTGCTGGGGGCATTTGTCGGCCAGTTCTTCACCGGGGGCTCCGGCACCAAGATCGGGCCGATCACGATTCCTGGCGGCGGCATCGCTGTTGTCGTGGGCGTTATCTGGACCGCCGTATGGGCTGCGTACCATCTCGTCTATGCCCGTCGGGCCTTCACACATGGCGAGGACTGGCGCCGCCGGGAGGACGCCGTGGCCGCCGCGCATGTCGACGCGGCGGAGCCGCTGCCCGACGCTCCGTAACCGCTGCCACACAGTGAGTTGGACTTGGAGGAGGCCGCATGGACAGCGCGATGATCGCCGGGCTGGACGCCCGCTACCTGGCGTCGGTCATGAAGGTCGGTTCTTCCCCCTCACAATCGCGAGTGCGGACGGGTGCCGCATTACTGACACCGACGGGGTCACTCGCCTGGACTTCACCGCTGGGTGGGCGGTCGCGAACCTGGGATACAACAACCCGCGGGTGCGGAACGCGGTCGCGGCACAGTTCGAGCGGACCTCGTTCGGGACCCTCACCGCGATGATGAACGAGCCGAGCGTCCGGCTGGCCGAGCGCCTGGTCGGGCATATGCCCGGGGATTTCGACAAAAAGGTCTGGTACGGCTTGCACGGCTCCGACGCGAACGACTGCCTGGCCAAGCTGGTGCCTCTGGCCACCGGGCGGCGGCGCATGATCTCGTTCATCGGCGGCTACCACGGGCAAACCGCGGGCTCAGCCGCGCTGAGTGGGCACACCGCGCAGGCGAAGGCGGGCGGCGGGGGGAACGTGGTGAAGATTCCCTACCCGGATCCCTACCGGCCAGTGCTGGGGTCAGACCGCGACTGCTCCGACGCGGTCCTGGACTACCTGGAGAACTACATCCTGCGGACCATCTGCCCGCCCGAGGACAGCGCGGGCATTATCGTCGAGCCGGTGCAAAGCGACGGCGGGGACATCGTCCCGTCCTCCCGGTTCCTCAACGGCCTGCAGACGATCTGCCGCCGCTACGGGATCATGCTGCTCATCGACGAGGTGAAGATCGGCTTTGGCCGGTCAGGGCACATGTTCGCGTTCGAGCACTTCGGCGTCGAGCCTGACGCGGTGTCGCTTGGCAAGTCGATGGGCGGGGGGATGCCTATCAGCGCCGTGGTGGGGCGCCGTGAGCTGCTCGACGTGGCGCCTGCGATCAACATGTACACGATGGCGGGCAACCCGGTCGCGTGTGCGGCTGCGCTGGCCAGCCTGGACGAGATCGAGGAACGGGGGCTGATCGGGCACGCTGCCCGCACCGGCGATTACCTGCTGAACCGCCTCCGCGAGGTGGCAGGCCGTCACCCGCTGGTCGGGGACGTGCGCGGTCTCGGGATGATGCTTGGCCTGGAGACCGTGCGCGACCGCGCGACCAAGGAGCCGGCTGACAGCGAAATGGCGAAAATCGTGTTCCGTGCGTTCGAGCTCGGCCTCGTGGTGTTCTATGGCGGCATCTACTCCAACGTCATGGAAATCACCCCACCCTTGATCATGACCGAGGCGGAGGTGGACGAAGGAATCGCCATCTTGGACCAGGCCATTGGCGAGGTCGAGGAAGGCAGGATCAGCGACGAGGTCCTTGGTGACTATGCAGGCTGGTAACGCGGTCTCCCCCGGTGGCGAGCCTGGGACGGCCGACGGGGCCGCCCCCGGTGCCGTGGCGCTGGACAGCCGCGCCCGCGCGGAGCTCTCCGCCCGGGCGCAGGCGGCGGCCGAAGCGCTCCGGGCCGAGGGTGTCACCATGGTCGCGTTGTGCTGGGTGGACAACACGGGCGTGACGCGGGTCAAGACCACACCCATCGGCCGCCTGGGACGCGTGGCAGGCTGGGGCATCGGGATGTCGCCGGTCTTCGACGTGTTCCTCATCGACGACTCAATCACCACCAGCCCGCTCATCGGCGGCCCCGGCGGCGATCTGCGCCTCATCCCGGACCTGGACCGGCTCACCGTGCTCGCCGGGCAGCCCGGGTGGGCGTGGGCCCCTGCCGACCGGTATACGCAGGATGGCGGGTATATGCCGCCTGCCAGCGCTCCTTCGCCCGCCGCATGGCGGCGCTGGCGCTCGCCCGCGGCCTGGAGTTCCGGGTGAGCTTCGAGGTGGAGTGGGCGGCCGGCAACGAGGACCAGGGCCGGTTCGCGCCCGCCTGCATGGGCCCCGCGTACAGCATGACGCGGGTCGTCGAGCTCTCCGACTACGGCCGTGAGGTGGTCGCCGCGCTCGAGCGCGAGGGCGTGGTAGTGGAGCAGTTCCACCCCGAATACGCGGCTGGCCAGCTCGAGGTCTCCGTGGCCCCGGCCGACCCGGTGGGCGCGGCCGATCTCAACGTGCTCGTCCGCCAGACCATCCGTGCTGTCTCGGCCAGGTTTGGCTTCCAGGCGTCATTCGCACCCTCGGTGGTGGCAGGGGCAGTCGGCAACGGCGCACACGTTCACCTCAGCATGTGGCGGGACCAGCACAACCTCTTCGCCGGCGGTCCGGGCCCGCACGGCATCACCGAGGATGGCGAGTCTTTTGCGGCGGGCATCCTCGCGGCGCTGCCGGCACTGTCAGGCATCGGTATGCCCAGTGTCGCCAGCTACCTGCGGCTGGTGCCGTCACACTGGGCGGGTGCCTACCAGTGCTGGGGGCTGGAGAACAGGGAGGCTGCGCTACGGCTGGTGACAGGCTCAGCTGGCGAGCACGAGGAGCGCGCCAACATCGAAATCAAGTGCTTCGACGCGGCAGCCAACCCCTACCTGGTGGCGGGCTCACTCATCGCGGCGGGGCTGGCCGGGATAGATGCGGGCAGCCGCCTTCCCCCGGAGTTTCATGGCGACCCGGCCGCCTGGCCGGAAGAAAAACTCACCGCGCTTGGGGTCCGCCGGCTGCCGCGGACGCTGCCGGAGGCGGTCAGCCACTTGGAGGAAAGCGCCCTGCTGCGCAAAGCAATGGGCGACGCCCTGTTCGAGGCCATCGTCGCGGTCCGGCGGGGAGAGACAGCGCTGTTCGCCGGTGCCACCCCGGAAGACGTCGCAGCGCAGACCCGGTGGCGGTGGTGATGGGCCAGGCCGCGGACGAACTCACCGTGGCCGAGCGTCTTCGCTCGCAGACCGGCACGCTCACACCGGCGGAGAGGAGAGTCGCGCGGACACTGCTGGCGGATTACCCCGTCGGAGGGCTCGAGCCCGTCGCCAAGCTCGCCGCTGCCGCCGGAGTGAGCGCACCGACCGTCTTGCGGCTGATCAGCAAACTCTCGTTCGACAGCTACGTGGAATTTCAGCAATCGCTGAAGGCAGAAGTCGGCGCCCGCATGTCATCTCCGCTCGAAATGCACGCCGAGCGCCCCGGGGACCATGGGGGCGCGCTCGACAGAACAGAGCGCGTGCTTTGCGGGGGCATCCAGTCCAGCTTCGCCCGGCTCCCGCCCGCCGAGTTCGAGCAGGCGGTCCGGCTGCTGTCCGATTCCCGGCGCGGCGTGATGCTCATCGGCGGCCGGTTCAGCTCGATGCTCGCCGAATACCTCGCGGCGCACCTGCGAATCCTCCGCCCGGGTGTACGCCTGGTCTCCGGGGCAGCGGCCGACCGCACCAGTTCCGTGCTGGACGCCGGGCCGCGCGACGTGCTCGCGGCGTTCGACTACCGCCGTTACCAGCGTGACACGGTACGCCTGGCGGGGGCCGCCAAGGAGCAGGGCGCGACCGTGATCGCGTTTACCGACCCGTACCTATCCCCGCTGTCGGCGTTCGCGGACGTCATCCTGACGTCCAGTGTCGCCTCCGCGTCGCCGTTCGACGCGGCAACGCCGGCCCTGGCTCTGGTCGAGGCGCTCATCACCGCCCTGGTGGACCAGATGGGCGACGCACCCAGGGAACGGATGAGCCGCTACGACGCTCTGCACGGCGGGGCAGTGGACGGAACGAACGGGGAGCCTGCCATGTGGCCGGAGGCACGGCAATGACCGGGGCAACGCTGCGGCTGATCGATCACCACTGTCACGGCGTTGTCAGCGAAGTCCTCGACCAGCCAGGCATCGAGGCACTGCTGACCGAGGCCGCCAGCCCGGCCGCACAGGGCACGTCCATGTTCGACAGCCAGCTTGGTTTCGCGGTGCGGCGCTGGTGTGCGCCGATCCTCGACCTCGAGCCCTCCGCGCCTGCCGGCGAATACACCAAACGGCGAGCCGAGCTGGGCCCCGCCGAAACCAACCGCCGCTTCCTGCAGGCGGCACAGGTCGACGCGTGGCTGGTCGACACCGGCTACCAGGCCGACCGCATCCTCACCCCCGGCCAGCTCAGCGACGCGAGCGGCACACCCGCACACGAAATCGTGCGGCTGGAGGCAGTGGCTGAGCAGGTTGCGAGGGCGGGCGGCAGTGCCGTGGGCTTCGCAGCGGCGTTCGCGGAAGCACTCCAGCGCGCGACGGCGGCCGCGGTGGGGCTCAAGAGTATTGCCGCCTATCGTTATGGGCTGGGTTTGGAAGCGGGGCGGCCTGCGCAAACCGAGGTACGGACCGCAGCCGGGGACTGGCTGGCCGACATGGACGCCGGCGGCGGCGCGCGGCTGACCGACCCGGTGCTGATCCGGCACGTTATCTGGGCCGGGGTGGACACCGGGCTGCCGCTGCAGTTCCACGCTGGTTTCGGGGACCCGGATGTGCGGCTGCACCGGGCCGACCCGTCGCTGCTGCACGACTTCCTGGCCGCCACCCAGGCGCCCGGCACAGCGATCATGCTGCTGCACTGCTACCCGCACCACCGGCAGGCGGGGTACCTGGCGAACGTGTTCCCGCACGTGTACATGGACGTGGGGGAAGCCCTCAACCACGTGGGCGCCCGGTCGCGCGCGGTGCTCGCCGAGGCGCTCGAGCTGACGCCGTTCCACAAGATGCTGTACTCCTCTGACGCGTTCGGCCTGCCCGAGCTGCACTACCTCGGCGCCGCCCGGTTCCGCCGCGACCTCGCCCGGGTCACCGACGCCTTTGTCGCCGACGGCGAGTGGTCGGCCGGCGACGCCGAGCGGGTTCACGAGCTGATCGGGTCCGGCAACGCCCGGCGCGTCTACCGGCTGGGTCAGCCGTGAGCGGGGCGCCAGGCGGGCACCGCGTGACCATGGAGAGCTTGCGGGCAGACCTGCGTGCCGCGCTGGCCGCCCAGCTTGACGGCGCGGTCCGGCTCCGCCACGAGCTGCACGCCCATCCGGAGCTCTCCGGCTCGGAGACCTGGACAGCCGACAGAATCGCAACAGCGCTCGAGGCCCCGGCAGCGCCTGCGCTTTTCGGCACCGGACGCCTCATCCGCATCGGGCCGCAGACCGGGCCGTGCATCGCGGTCCGTGCCGAGCTTGACGCCCTCCCGGTCCCCGAACAGAGCGGCGCGGCCTGGTCGTCGCAGAATGGGGCGATGCACGCCTGCGGCCACGACGTGCATCTCGCCGCGCTAGCGGCGCTTGGCCGCGCGGCGCGTGACGTCCGGCTCCCCGCCGCGCTGCTCGCGGTTCTCCAGCCCCGGGAGGAGACCTTTCCTTCCGGAGCCAGGGACGTTGTCGCAGCCGAGGCGTTCGCCACTGAGCGCGTCAGCGCGGTGGTGGGAGTTCACCTTCAGCACCAGCTCCCCGCCGGGACGGCTGCGGCGCCTGCGGGCACGGTGAACGCGGCGGCCGACGACTTCGAGATCCTGGTGGAAGGTGCTGGCGGGCACGCGGGATACCCGCATCTGGCGCTAGACCCCGTCCCAGCGCTCTGCCATGCGGTGCTTGCGGCGCAGCAGATCATCGGCAGGTGCACCGACCCGACCCACGCCGTCGTCGTTTCATTCGGCATTCTGGAAGCGGGCCACGCCGCGAACGTCATTCCGGGGACAGCCCGCGCACGCGGCTCGCTGCGCGCGCTCGACGAGGCTGACCGCCCAGATCTGCACAAGAGCCTTAACGAAATCGTGGAGCACACCTGCCGCGCTCACGGTTGCCGTGGCAGCGTGACAATTGTCGAAGGCGAGCCGGCACTGGTCAATGACGGAGCGCTGGCGACCGCGAGCTGGCCGTGGCTGCGGCAGGCCGGCTTCACGGTGGACACGCAGTTCCGCTCGTGCGGCGCGGATGACTTCTCCTTCTACGCACGCAGCGCTCCCACGCTCATGATCTTCGTCGGCTCACGAGGGAGGTTCAGCCTCCACCATCCCCAGTTCCTGCCGTCAGATGACACCGTCCGCCAGGTCGCGGAAGCCATGCTCGCCGGCTACCTGGGCGCCCTGGCCCAGCTTTAACCGGGGGCGAGCGCACCTGTCACGCATAATCCCCCGTTCGCATTGCCCCGACTCGCCGTGGTGGGCGCAGGCGAGCGCCCGGGAAGAGGAGACCATCAGCCGGTGAGGACCTTGCGCAGGGTGGCGGCGAAGGCGTCCGGATCGCTTGTGCTGCCGTATTCGCCGCCGAGGAATCCGTCGTGGCCGCCCGGGAAGGTGACGGGCGTCGTCCCGAGCCGTTCGGCCACGGCCAAGGCCGCGCGGCCAGCCATCATCCTGGCCGATTCCGCTCCGACGGCGACGACGATGCGGGTCGGTGCTGCGCGGAGCGCGTCGAAATCGTGCTGGTAGCCGGGGGTCGAAGGCATGTTCAGCCCGACGAGTGGGTCGTCCCGGGAACCGTCGTCCCCGGTCGGCAACCCGAAATCGGCGGGGTTCGGACCGGGCTGGTCAGCGAAACCGGCCGGGATCGGGCCCTCATAGCTGACGAGCGCGATGAATTTCGCCATCGCCGGGCCAAAGCCCTCGCGCAGGTAGGTCTCATGGATGCCCTCGCACGCGGCCAGCGCCGGCTCGCGGTCCGGTAGCTCCTGGGCGGCCGGCGGCTCGTGCGCCACGAGGGTGCGGACCTGCTCCGGGTGCCTGGCCACCAGGGCCAGCGCGTTGACGGCGCCACCGCTGCTGGCGAAGATGTCCACCGGCCCGGCGCCCAGCGCCGAGATCAGCCGGTGCAGATCGTCCGCGTGCTCGTCGGTCGTGGACCGCAAGGCGCCGTCGGTACGCTTGCTGCGCTCCGCCCCACGGGGGTCGTAGGTCACGACCGTACGGTCGGTGAAATGCCCGGCCAGGGTGCCGAATCCGGTGGCGCCCATCGGCGACCCGATGAGCAGCAGGACCGGCTGGCTACTGGCATCGTTGCTCCGGACGTCGTAGTGCAGCACGGCGCCCGGCACGTCCAGGGTGTGAGTCTTCGGCTCGGTCATGGATGCCCCTTTCGGAGGGTTCCCGGTCTCCACTCGTGCTGACTCACCACGACGGCAAAACTCATCGGCCTACCGCCCGGGTTCCGCGGTCCGCAGGCACACGAGCGCCCATTCGGTCCGCTGTTCATGCGGCGAGGTGCGCTCTAGCCTGCGGAAACCGGGTCTCCAACGGAGATCTGGCCATCAGTCAGGATGTCGGCGTTGAGCCCGCCGCGGTGGATGAGTTCCTTGATGATCCCAGGCCGTGTCATTTGCTGCAGATGCAGGCACGGCTCGCAGAGTTCGACGCCGAGACACTCGACATTTCCGACCCGAAAGCGCCTGCCGACCAGCTGGTTGAGCCGCACACCCCGCACGACCACCTGACGGCGCGATTGAGCGCCGGTCAAGTTAACGTCCTCCAGCGCTTCCGCCTCGATCAGTGTCAGCGCCTGGCCGGGCTTTACGCCCTGCCCGCGGAAGTGGCGGTCGCCCCTGAGCCCCTGGCCCGCGAGTGCGCTGACAGACTCGACGGGCATGATCGCCTCGCTCGGGCCGATGTTGATCGCCTCGACGCTCACGAGCCCATCATGGCGGGCAGCGCCACCGATTCCAACACGGTATTGGCCGACGCGTTACACCTGCCGGCGACATGGATGCGATCGAATCGGCCGACCACGGTCACGCTGGATATCGCCAAGGACAACGCGCAGTTCGGCCTGCGCGCCGTGGACAAAGATGGGAATCGCAGTCCGGTTGCCTTCCCGAAGGCAGTAACCACCTAGCCGTGGCGTCGGCGCGCCGTCAGGACCGGCTGCGTGCGGCGGCTACGGATTCCGGGCGACGGCACCGTACACAGCCGCCTCAGCCGCAGACGGGCGCGGGTCCACTTCACCCTCGGTGCCCCACTCGGATACGGGCTGGATGCCGGGAGGTACCTGCTCCAGCCCCTCAAGGAACCGGGCGAACTCCTCCCGGCTGCGGGGACGGAACACCACACCTCGCACTGCGTTCACGGCGTCAAGCTCGGCGACGGTTTCTGGCGGCATGAAGTCGTACGTGGGATGTGAGATCGTGAGGTATGGGATGTGAGATTGTGAGGTAACTGCCTGCCGGCAACGCCTCGATCAGCCGGCCGACGATCCCGTACGGGTCGTCGCTATCAACGATGAATTGCAGGACCGAGACCAGCATCAGGGCCACCGGCTGGGACAGGTCCAGGACGCGCCGTAGGTCCGGGTCGTTGAGGATCTTGCCCGGCTCACGCAGGTCGGCGTCGATGTAGGCGGTGGCGCCCTCTGGTGAGCTGGTCAGCAGAGGGCGGGCGTGCGCCAGCACGACCGGGTCATTGTCCACGTAGACGATACGCGCGGCCGGGGCGATGCCCTGGGCCACCTGATGGGTGTTATTGGCAGACGGGATCCCGGTGCCAACGTCCAGGAACTGGCGGATCCCGGCCTCCCCAGCCAGGTACGTGACCGCGCGGCGCAGGAACCCGCGGTTCTCGATGTCCGGGCTCCTCGCCGCTCATACGGTCCTCTCTCGGTGCCGATTGCGCCATGCCGGCCGAAGTGCTGCATCCGTGCTGTACACGTTGCCCGAATCGTAGTTCTTTCACGGCTGCGATGCCCCTGGCCCACGGTCCGGGCGTCGCGGCGGCGGCTCGGTCAGCCGAGTGGCCGATCCCCCCAGCAGGTCCGCTACGTCCGCGGGGACAGGGTCAGCCTTGTACGCCAGCACCAGCTATCTCGATCAGGGCGGTAACAGCCTGGCGCCGTTCGTCGTCGTACTGGCCTTCTGGGGCTTCCGAGCCACCAACGTAGACCCTGGGGCGATGCACGAAAACCCACGCCAGCGCACGTGCGGCCGGATTCGCCGGGTCGACTCCCTCGTGTTGCAGCAAAAGGTCGGTCAACCGCGCGAGGAGCTTGTCCTCTGCCTCCGGCGACAGCGCGCCTTCGGGGATGTAGGCGTCGAGCATGGGCATGGTCTTCTCCCCTTGGGTCCGGGAGCGGGCTTAGCTAGGAATCGGCAGGGAACGTGCGCGCCGATGTTCGGATTGGCATTGAGCGCCCGCCACGCCAGCTCGATCTCTCGCGTCAGCAGCGGGTACACGATCAGGTGCCGGAACGGCCTGATCATGGCCATGTAGCCGGTCCCGAGCAGCCCGTTTGGCTTGACGAGGACGGCCATCTGGCCGCGGTAGCGGCCGGTCCCGGACCGGACCCAGCCGAGGTGCATGACCCCGTGAACGGTGCGGTTGACGATCTCCGCGGCCCACTCGTCGCCGGTCAGGTACAGCGAGAAAAAGGGGAGGGCAGCGAAGTCCGGGCCGGATGGGGCCTCGCGCAGATCCGCCGGCAACCGGTCGCGAAGCGTCGGCCGCTCCGAACCGTGGCCGGCGTCCGGGCCGTCCCAACCGAGCAGCTCCCCGGCCTTCCACCGGATCGCCCAGAGCGTGCGGGCAATGCGGGACGGGCCTCGCGACGGGTCGCCCGAGGCCATCAGCTGCACCAGCCGAGGGAAGCCGTCTGGGCCGCCCGGCGTCGGCAGTGCCCACACGTCCTCGAGCCGGAAGTCCCTGGTGAGCTGGTGTATGCGCCAGGGCTGGGAGGTGTGCGCGGTCTTCGGGAGCCGCATGCGGACCCTCCATCTATACGGTACCGTATAGATGGAATGTAGCACCGCCCGCGGTGCTGTCAACGCCCGGACTGATAGTGAGAGGCCATGGCCGCCATCACCCGGACGCCCCGTAGCACGTGGATCGAGGAAGGCTTGCGGGCCCTTGCGGCTGGTGGCCCGGAGGCCGTTCGGGTCGAGGCCCTGGCGCAGGTGCTCGGCGTGACCAAGGGTGGCTTCTACGGGCATTTCGCCGACCGGAACGCGCTGCTCGACGAGATGCTCGACACCTGGGAGCGGATCAGCACCGATGAGGTACTCGAGCGCGTCGAGCGCCATAGCGGCGACGTCAGGGCCAAGCTACGGCTGGCGGGCGCGCTCACCTTCTCCAGCGAGCTGCTGCCGATCGACCTCGCAATCCGCGCCTGGTCCCGGCGTGACCAGGCGGTCGCCGAGCGCCTCCGACGCGTCGACAACCGGCGCATGGATTACCTGCGCTTGCTGTTCGGGGCCCTCTGCCCCGACGAGGACGAGGTCGAGGCCCGCAGCATGCTCGCCTTCTCACTGGTGATCGGCAACCACTTCATGGCCGCCGATCATGGCGCACGCAGCCACGCAGACGTGCTGGAGCTGGCCGTAAGGTGGCTCTTGGTGTAATAGCGCCGTGAGCGGTGCGATCGGGAGAGTCAAGCGGCTAGCGGGCGGACTCGTCTAGCAGCCGCCGGTGCAGTTCGGTGGTGAGCTTATGGATCGCGCGAGTCAGGTCGGTGTTGGTCTTGAGCTCCAGTTCCTGTTCGTTGAAGTCATGATCGGCCTTGGCCTGCTGGAAGGCCGACTGCCGGTTCTGGCCGATCATGACAAACGTGGACAGGAAAATCGCCTCCAGCGAGACGATTAGTGTCAGCTTCGGCCACGGGTCGGACTCGATGAACAGCATCCACACGGCAAACAGGACGGCGTGAATGTAGACGAACGGCATCGACCCCGCGAATGCGGTGATCCCATCCGCGATCCGAAGCTGAAGGTCTGCGGTCCGTTGTGCCTGATGCGCCACCACGACGGGGCTCTGCTGACGCCTCTCCGACTGCCCAGTTTGCATGTCGTCTCCAAGCTCAATCTTTGACCCGGCAGTGTAGATCGCGTTATGCGGAGGCGCGACAGCGAACGTCTGGCTTGTTCAGCTCATCCGGCGGTATTGCCATACGCACAGGGGGATGAATAGGGCCAGCAGCCCGAGGATCCATGCCGCCGTTTCTCCTAGCGAGCTGGGCACGCCGCCAGTGAGCGCGTACGACCGCGCCGTGTTCGCTGTCAGTGTGACGGGGCTTACCTTCGCGAAGGCCTGCAGCCAGTCTGGCATGCTCGATACCGGCACGAAGACCGAGCTCGCGGACACGAGAGGGAAGATGACGACGAAGCCGGCTGACTGTGCTGCCTCGGCGCCACCCACGGCAACGGTCCGAGCAGAAGGAAGTCGATGTACTTGACTCCCCCGGGCAGCGAGCCTCGCACTGCGCCGCCGAACACTTAAGCGAACAGCAGCACGAACATGACCGGCTGGATCGTCGAGAAGATCAGCAGCTGGGGCTGGCGAATGAAGTGGCGCAGGTTACGTGCCGTGACCACGCCTGCGTCGGTCACGGCGGAACGGGTGCCCAGCAGCGACGTGCGCCGCGGAGCCCGGAATCTCCTCGCCTGGTAGCCGTCTGCGCTGCGCGGCCCCGCCGCCGGTGCGCCGCCCGCGCTCACCGGCGTCGCCGCACCGGTGCCGTCCACGCCCGGCGGGCCGGTGCCGTCCACGCAATCACCGGCGACGTGCTCATCGGCGAAAACTCGCTCATCGGTGCCGGCGTGAAAATCATCGGCGACTCCCACGGCCCGGTCCGCATCGGCTCTCGGGTACAGATCCTGGAAAACACGGTGCTGCATCTGTTGCCCGACACGAACTGATCATCGACGACGACGCGGTGATCGGCCCGGGCGCGATGGTCCACGGCTGCCACATCGGCCGCGGCAGTGTCGTCGAGCCGGGCGCGATCGTGTGCTACGGCAGCGTGGTCGGGGCCGAGTCGGTGGTACGCGCCGGTGCCTGCGTTAAACAGCGCGACCGTTTCGGTGACCGGTCCATCCTGGATGGTTTCCCGCCAAACTCGTCGACACCCTGACCGACCCGCCGCCGCTCCCGGGCCTGCTCCCCGACGCTGTCGCAACTCTGCGCAGGGTCCAACGGTGATCATCAGTCCCCGCCGCGGGGTACGCGTGGGGCCCGGCCGGCACGATGCTGGTAGGACCCGTCACCAATCAATCACATGGCAAGGGAGAGACCGATGGCAGGAACGCACGAGCCGGTTGCGGTGCTCGGCATTGGGGCGATGGGCCACGGGATGGCAGCAAGTGCTTTGCGCGCTGGCATCCCGACGATTGTCTGGAACCGCAGGTTGGAGGCGACCTGGGACCTGGCTGAGCTCGGCGCGGAGGTGGCCGAGACCGGCGCCGGCGCGGCGCGGCGAGCCGCGATCGTCGTCACGATGGTGACCGACGCCGACGCCGTCCTTTCGGTCGCCCGGGACCAGGGGATGCTTGCTGCTCTGGCTCCGGGCGCGATCTGGGTACAGATGAGCACCATCGGCGTGGTGGGGATTGACCGCGTCGCGGCCATGGTCGGTGGTGAGCGTCCTGACGTAATGCTCCTCGATGCGCCGGTGTCGGGAAGCAAGGATCCGGCAGAACGCGGCCAGCTGACGATCTTTGCGTCAGGACCCGGCGAGGCGCGCGCGCGTGTCGCTCCGCTGTTCAATGCGCTTGGCCAGCGCACGATCTGGGCGGGCGAGGCCGGGGCCGGATCGCGTCTGAAGCTCGTAAACAACACCTGGCTCGCGTTCGCGACCGAAGCGGTCGCCACGTCCGTGGCGCTTGCTCACCGGCTGGGCCTTGACACCGAGACTGTGGCGGACGCGCTTGGCGGCGGCCCGCTCGTGTCCACCTGGCAGGCAGCCAAGCTGCAACGGATCGCCCACAGCGAGTTCTCGGCCCAGTTCGCGCTTTCGCTCGCGCTTAAGGACGTGCACCTCGCCTTGGAGGCGGCCAGCGACGGCCGGTTCGCTGCCCTCGCCTGCCTGGCCGACGAATGGCAGCAGGCCGTTGATCAAGGTCTCGGCGAGCAGGACCTGACCATCGTGACCCGCATGCTCGAGCAGCAGGAAGGAACGTCCTGACCTTCACCGGGGTGCTTCGCGCACACCGCCACCCGACAGGGCGTTAGCCGCCGTCGCCGAGATCAGTGACGGCGCGACCCGCACACATGGGAATGAGTCGGCTTCTCGTGCACCGTCGCGACCACGATGCCGTCCGCTATCAAGTTCCTTGTCCAGGCTACGGCGTGCTGTGGGCCCTTCGCCGGCGCGTCGACGAGGACACCCCTCAGATACGCGGCCGACCTCACCCGCAAGCGTCATTCAGGCCAAGGCCAGGCGGGCTCGCCACCACGCGATCGCGGTATGCGGCGGGCAGGCGCCGCAGCAGGGGCATGAGGACCAGGTAGCCAGCCAGCGATTACAGTACTGTAGTACCATAGTACTATCATCTTCATGACTGACGACGTTCGGCAGTTCAAGGTGTACCTGCCGGCGGATCTCATCCGCGAGATCAAGTACCGCGCGGTCGACACCGAGCAGTCGCTCTCGTCGATCGCCGCGGCGGCCCTGCGGCAGCACCTGCAGGCCGCGCGGCACGAGGGAGAAAGCATGGCGACACGCGGAGTCGAGGGGCTCATCATCCAGACCCGCAACTGGGGCAAGACCGTCGCGTTCTGGCAGGCGCTGGGCTACCAGGTGGAATTCGAGACCGGCCGCAACTCCGGCAGGCTCGAGCATCCGGCCGGCGGCCCTTACCTGTTCATCGTCGAGCGTCCCGGCAGCCAGCACCCCGAGATCCAGCCGCTCGTCGGGACCGGCGACGCGGATAGCTTCGAGCCACCCTGCGCTGGCACCGTCGAGCAGCCGTTCACCGGCATGCACTGGGGAGCGGCCCAGATGCTGCTGCGCGACCCGGACGGCCGGCACGTCAGCATCCAGGCACCGCTGCCCGCCGCAGACGACCCAGCACCCGGCTCCTGACAGGCCCCCGCACAGGAAGCGAGCAGATCCATGGCAGCAGTCAGCGTCCGCTACATCGTCAACGACATCGACGCCGCGATCAGCTTCTACACCAGGCACCTCGGGTTCAGCGTCCACATGCACCCCAACGACATGTTCGCCATGCTCACCCGCGACGACCTGCGGCTGGTACTCAGCGTCCCGGGAAGCGCCGGCGGCGGTGGCCAGGCGATGCCGGACGGCACGGTACCCGAGCCCGGGGGCTGGAACCGGTTCGCGGTCGAGGTGCCCGACCTCACCGCGGCCATCACGCATCTCCGCCGTGACGGCGTCCGGTTCCGCAACGACCTGGTGACCGGCGTAGGCGGCAAGCAGATCATCGCCGAAGACCCTTCCGGCAACCCCGTCGAGCTGTTCGAGCCGACCATGCCCCAGGCCAGGCTGTCCCGGACCTGACAGTCCCGTCGAAGCGATCGCGCATCGCCGCCGGCCACGGAAACGGGGACGGCCCCGCTAGCACGCAGACGGCTTCCACCTAGGTCCCACGACCTCCCACGGGAGCCCGGCTGCCCCGCCCACGCAGGCTATGGCCCAGACCGTCTGTCGTTACCCGCACCTGTCAGTTGATCAGCAAGGAATGGCGGATTTCCTCCGCTTACTGGCTCACGTTTTGCCTCGCCGGAGCGTCTACATGGCAAAGACGAGGTGCTGGGCACGTTAGGTGGGACTGATGACTGTGACGCACGCGGTGGTGGATTCACCGTTGGGAGAGCTGACGTTGGTGGCCAACGACGGGGCGCTGGCGGGGTTGTATTTCGCTGGTCAGCGCAACCGGCCCCGGCCGGAGCGGCTGGGCGACCTGTCCCCGACCGTCTTGGCTGAGCCGCTGCGACAGCTCGGCGAGTATTTCGCGGGCGAGCGGACCGCGTTCGATCTGGAGCTGGATCTGCACGGGGATCCCTTCGACCGGCAGACCTGGCACCTGGTTTCGGCGATCCCGCACGGGCAGACCCGGACCTACGGGCAGCTGGCCCGTGAGTTGGGCGAACCCGGCCTGGCGCAGCAGGTCGGGGTGTCGAACGCTCGGAACCGGTTGTTGATCGTGGTGCCGTGTCACCGGGTGGTTGGCGCGGGCGGAAAGCTGACCGGGTACGCGGGTGGGCTGGCACGCAAGCGGGCGCTGCTGGACCTGGAGGCGCCGGTCGCGGTGACGGCCGGGCGGCTTTTCTGATGATGACGTCTCACGTTCCGCCCGTCCGGGACGTTTACCTGGTGTGAGCGTGCGACCTTTCGAGCAGATCGTGTCCGCCTACGGGCCGATGGTGCTGCGGGTGTGCCGGGCGGTGGTGGGGCCGGACGAGGCAGAGGACGCCTGGTCGGAGGCGTTCATAGCGGCGCTGCGGGCGTACCCGGAGCTGGACGCCGACGCCAATGTGGAGGCGTGGCTGGTCACGATCGCGCACCGCAAGGCGATCGACGTCACCCGGGCCGCGGCGCGTCGGCCGCGGCCGGTCGAGTCACAGCCCGACCGGCCAAGCAGTACGGGGCGGCCGGAGGACTGGGACGGCGACCTGTGGGCAGCGCTGGCGGCTCTGCCGCCGAGGCAGCGCGTCTCGGTGGCCTACCACTACCTGGCCGGGCTGCCGTACGCACAGGTCGCCGCGATCACCGGCGGCAGTACCGATGCAGCGCGCCGAGCCGCCGCAGACGGCATCAAGACCTTGCGCGTCACGTATGGCGCGGACGACGGAAAGAGAAGGGCCGCCGAGGCGGCCATGGCACAAGTGACGCCGAGAACGGCCACGGCACAAGAGAAGAGCCGATGACGGCTACGACGGAAGAGGAGGGCCGATGATGGCCACGACGGAGCGGGAGGCCCGACACCTGTTCGGAGCACTGCCGGAGCCTGATGAGCAGGCCGCCGCGCGGCTGCACGCCCGGTTGGTCGCGGCCGCGGCCCGCGATGGGATTCTCGATGTCGCGTACCGGACGGTTGACACCCCGGTCGGGACGCTGCTGCTGGCCGCGACCGAGCAGGGCCTGATCCGGGTGGTTTACCCCAACCAGGGTCATGACGCGGCGCTGGCGCAGCTGGCGGAAATTGTCAGCCCCCGGGTACTGCGCGCGCCGGGCCGCCTGGATGTGGTGGCCCGCCAGCTCGACCAGTACTTCACGCACCGCCGCACGGTGTTCGACGTGCCTGTGGATCTGCGGCTGTCCAAGGGATTCCGCCACCAGGTGCTGGGGCACCTGCCGAACATCCCGTACGGGGTTACTGAAAGCTACGCCCAGGTAGCCGCAGCGGCGGGTAGCCCCCGGGCGGTGCGTGCGGTGGGCACTGCATGCGCGACCAATCCGGTGCCGATCGTGGTGCCGTGCCACCGGGTGGTGCGCTCCGACGGCTCGTTCAGCGGGTATGCCGGCGGCCCCCAGGCCAAGCAGACGCTCCTGATGTTGGAGGCCGCGTGATGACTGCGACAACAACTGACCGCTACATCCAGCGGGTGGCCGCAGCCGACTGGGACGCGACGGATCGGGAGGTCGACGACTACGGGTGCGCCCTGTTGCCGCGGCTGCTGACGCCGGCAGAGTGCGCCAGCATCGCCTGGCTCTACGACGAGCCGGAACACTTTCGCGCCACGATCGACATGGCACGGCACCGGGCCTCGATGTGTGCCACCTGACCGGGCCCAAGCCGTAGTCGCGGCTATCCCCCTTCGTCTGCGCCGATGTCGAAGGTGTTGCCGACCGGGACTGGGTTGCCGAAGAAGTCACGCGTCCCGGTCGTGCAGCCGGTCAGGCCGGCGCAGGCGTTCGTACTGTGGTTGATCGCCGGCGAGCCCGCCTGCAGCGTCCACTGGGTGCTCGGCCTGCCGGTCCCGTCGTAGCCGAGGCTGTTCACCAGCGGGTCCTGGTTGTAGATGCCGTGGACTTCGGGGTTCGGGTCGGTGAACGTCCCGCCGGTGTAGAAGTAGAGGTTGTAGTCGCGGAGCGCGGGCGACGAGACCGCCACCCTGCGGCAGCCACGCACCGAAATAGCCACCAACCAGGAGTGCATTAGTCGCTCGGCGGGGCCACCGGCGAGCATCACCACCTGCCCGATGCGGGTGCCCATCTCGATCTCGCAGACACCGGGCCGGGCGACCGCGCCGCCCACGGTGACCAGGGTGGAACCCGGGGCGGAGGGGCCGCTGGACTTCGTCTGCGCCGGGGTGGCGGTGGGGCTTGGCGCAGGAGCCGTCGTCGGCGGAGCCAGAGTGGGCGACGGGGCGGCCCGGCCCGGCCCGGAACTGCTGCTGCGGGAGCCCGCGGCAGGCGAGGCGGATGCCCTGGCATGATGACGAATGCGTTTTGTCGTACGGGTGGGCGAGGGCACGGGGGTGGACGCCTTCGGGCTCGGCTTGGCCAGGGCTGTGCTGGTCACCGTGGTGGCGGGGGCAGAGTGCGCGAAGAAAGCGGCGAAACCGACCGCGCTGACGACGCTGAGCTGGGTGGCTCGCCAGGTCAGCTTAGACAGGCGGCGCAGCCTCCCGGCGCGCGCCTCGCCCACGGGCTCGCCGTACCTGTTCGGATAGCCCTGGTAATGCCCGCCAGGCGGCGGAGGCGGTGGGGCACCGTTGACCGGGGGCATACCCGACCAGGGTGCCGGATCTGTCGGATACTCATACGGTCACGCATACGTCCATATCCCACCAGAACCAGCGTTAAGAAACTAAAGAACCACTCAAGAAGCCCGGACATGGCGATCAACGCCCGACTACGGGCACTTGGCACTCAAGCTGCGGGCCGACAGGAAGAATTTGCCACCATCGGTCTTCGACAAGCACCGGTGGACCAACGACTCGCTCACAGAGTAGAGTCCGGCCCACCTGCCTGGCAGCCGACAGCCCGATCGGCGGCAGATGAGTGCGTTTCGTGGAACGCTGGTCGGGTGACTGACTTCATCAGCGAGAACCTGACGGGCTCGCGGTTCGAGGACGTTTACCTGACGGGTGCCCGGTTCCATGACGTGGACCTCACCAACGCGTGCTTCCACCTGGCCGATCTGACTGGGGTCAGGATCCGTGGCGCAGCCCTGGTTAACGTGGACATGAGCGGCGAGATCAAGAATCTGCGGGTTAACGGCGTCGACGTCGTACCCCTGGTGGAGGCGGAGCTCAACCGTCGCTACCCGGACCGCGTGAAGATGCGGCCGACCGATGCCGACGGGTTCCGCGAAGCATGGGACATCCTCGGGCGGCTGTGGCAGCGGACCGTCGAGCGGGCTCGAGGGATGGCCCCAGAGCAGCTCCACGAGCAGGTCGAGGGAGAGTGGTCCTTCATCGAGACGCTGCGCCATCTCGTCTTCGCCACGGACGCCTGGGTGAAGCGCGCAATCTTGGGAGAGCCGTCCCCCTGGGACCCACTGGACCTGCCCCACGACGAGATGCCCGACGAACCCAGCGTCCCGCGTGACCGCGGCGCGCGGCCGTCGCTGGACGAGGTGCTCGCACTGCGCGCGGACCGCATGGCCACCGTGCGGCAGGTGATCGCCGATCTCACCGACGAAAGGCTGGCCGGCATGACGCAACCAGTCATGGAGCCGGGCTACCCGGAGCCGGAGAGCTTCGCCGTACGCCGATGCCTACAGGCCATCCTCAACGAGGAGTGGGAGCACCGGCTGTACGCCGAACGGGACTTTGACGTGCTCGAGTCCCCCGCGGCGCATGTCGTTTCATCGCGGTCATGAGCGGACGCACACGGCTGCGACGACGATCAGCTAGTTCCGGATGTGGATCTGGTAGCTCTCGTAGCAGTGGTCGGAGTCGTAGACCTCCACAGGCGCTCCGTTGCTCGAATCAAGAAATTGTGAGCGCAGCATTAGCTTGAGCGTCGCGGATGGCGCCTCAGATCTCCAGCCGCGACTCCTCGAGGTCCAGCTCGTGCAGGATCCGGTTCATCACCTCGTTTGAGAGTTTGCCGTCGCTTCGCATCCGCAACAGCGCCTGGCGCTGCGCCCCCAACACGAGCTGCACCATCTGCTGGTAGGCGAGCGACCGGTCCTCGTACCCGTCGTCCACGATCTTGCCGGCCCGGGCCGCGAAGCGGCGCTTGCGGTACTCATAGAGGTTTCGCATCCGCTCCACCGTCTCGTCGCGCGTCCACTCCTCGCCAGCCAGCGCGTCGATCTGCGCGATCGCCGCCTTGGTCGCGACGAGCCGCGCCCGTATCTCCTCCTCCGCGTCCGCGCCACCGTCACTCAACCCAAGGCGCCGGATCAAGACTGGCAGCGAAAGCCCCTGCCCGACGAGCGTGAAGAAGATCACGGCGAACGTGAGGAAGACGATGAGGTTGCGCTTCGGAAAGCTGCCGCCGGCGTGGGTCGTGAACGGCAGCGCGAGCGCCACCGCGAGCGAAACGGCCCCCCGCATCCCGCTCCAGGCCACCACGAGGCGCCACTGCGCTCCCACGCGCCGCGTCCGCTGAGCCGGGCGCCGGTCGATCGCCCGGATCACGTACGGGACGGTGAAAAACCACACGAGCCTGGTGCCCACGACCACCCCTGTCACCGCCAGGGCGTAGCCGCCGAGCGTGATCGCCGAGTATCCCGACAGCCCGCCGATGACCGCGCGAAGCTGCAGCCCGATCAAGACGAACAGGATCGCGTTGATGATGAAGTCGAGAATGTCCCAGACGAAGTAGCCCTCCAGACGAGCGCGGCCCGGGACGATCTGCGGTCCGCGGATGCCCATATAGATGCCCGCCGTGACCGTTGCCAGAATCCCTGAAGCGCCGACGGCGTTCGCGGGCACGAAGGCCGCGTAGCCGGTGAGCAGCGAGATCGTCACGTTCACCTGGGTGTCGGTGATGCGCTTGCGGATCTCGGCGACTATCCACCCCACGGCGAAGCCCACGGCCACGCCCCCGGCGCCCCCAACGACGAACTTCAGCCCGGCTTCAGCGAGCGAGAAGCTCCCGGCCACGACGGCGGCGACCGCGACGCGGTAGGCCACGAGCGCGGTCACGTCGTTAAACAGGCCCTCGCCCTCGATACCGCTGACCAGGCGCCGCGGAGCGTCGAGACGCCGCATGATCGCCGCCGCCGCGAGCGGGTCGGTCGGCGAGACGATCGCCCCGAGAACGAAGGCAGCTTCCCACGGCAGGCCCGGAACGAGCGCATGCGCGGCCCAGGCAACCGCGCACATCGTCGCGAGCACCAGCCCAACCGTGCTGAGGGTGAGCGTGCGCAGGTTGGCCCGGAAGTCGCCGAAGTTCGCGAAGATCGACGCGCCATAGACAAGGGGCGGCAGGAAGACGACCAGCACGACCTCGGGGTCGAGCTTCACCTCGGGCAGCCCGGGCACGAACCCGAAAATAGCTCCGCCGACGACGAGCACGATCGGATACGGCACCGACAGGCGACGGGCGAGCACGCTCAGGCCCGCCACGGCCACCAGCAGCCCGGCGATCAGCAGCTCGGCTTGGCCCATCGCTTAAGTATCCTCACCCGCCGCCCAGAGCAGGCCCGGCCCATCCCGCCCCTGGCCATTTCATCCAGCCCCTATGCGGGACGCCGCCAGACCTCCCGCAGACGGATCAGGTCCGCGGCCGGGATCTCGCGTTTCAACTAAGAGCTTGCTGAGCGCGGCACTAGCTTGAGCGTCGCCGCCCGAGCCTGGAGGTTCACGATGTGGCTGATGATGCTTGCGGCGTAGCGCCGGTACTTGGTGCGGTACGCCGCGTCGAGTTCATCGTTGATGTCGTGGCAGGCGTCGGCGAAGGTGACGTCTTTGCTGACGCCCCCGGCCTGGATGTGGCCTTCGTGCCGTTGCTGGGTGCAGCGGAACCAGGCGGCACTGGGCCCGTTGACGGATCGGACATAGAGGCTATCGCCGTGGCGGACGACCCAGATCGTTCTCGGGCTCCCCAGCGTGCCGTCGCGCCGGAGTGAGGCGATCTGCAGCTCTTCCGCCGCTCCGATCCTTGTGAGCTCATCGCTCGTCCAGGTGGTCATGGCGAGTGCCCCAGAGTTCGAGTGATGTGGCGGTGGATGGGTGGCATGTGGGTCGGGTTTCTCCGCCCTCAGCTGCAGTTCGGATCTGCTCGACATCAGCTCGCACGGACTCGTTATCGAAGGTCGCCTCGGCCACGAAACTGGCGCAGTTGAGAATGACCGCTAGCAAGTTGTTGAAGTCGTGCGCGACGCCACCGGCCAGCCGGCCCAGGCTCTCCAGGCGCTGAGACATGCCCGTGCCGGTGTCAGTCACAATGATTTGCGCCGATCCTGGTACCGAGGTCGTGGAAACAGTCAGGACCAGCTGGCCCACGGCAGCCAGGTTTTGCTGGCGGACCAGGTCGGCCTGCGCCGCCTCGAGTTCCTCCATCGCGATCCGCAACGACGCGGTGCGCTCCTCAACCAGAGCCGAGGCGTAGTCCCGTCGTCGGCCTAGCGTCTCGACGACCGTGGTCATCAACACCGCAGCGAGCGCGCCAAATGCCAGGATGATCCAAGGCATATCTTGGGCCAGCGACCCGACGAGGGGACGGCAGCTGTTGGCAACGATTAGCCACGTACCCGCTCCGACGCGGAACGGGTACCGAAACACTCGTGTGCACAACGTCTGGATCCGCACCGATGGACCGCAGCTGGCAGAACTCGCCGCACTCGTTGACGCCCGCCGACTCACCCCGCGCGTAGCGGCAACTCTCCCACTGGACGAGGTGGCCGCAGCACATCAACGAATCGCCGCAGGCGGGCTCCGAGGCCGGATCGTGCTCCAGCTAAGTGCGTGAAGCACGCGAAGCCCGTCGCAGTCCGGAGTAGCGACACTGCTCTGCCGATGCGGCAGTGGGCGTCACCCAGAAGAGCACCTTCCGGAGCGGAATCCAGAACTGGAAGATCTGGCGCGACCTTTACAGCGTCTCAGCCGGCCTCGATAACGCAAATAGTCGGCGAGTATCCGTGGCTCATGATCGGTCCAGTGTGGCGAAGAACGCCGCGATGTCGCGGGCGACGAGCTCTGGCTCCTCCGCCGGCGCGAAGTGTCCACCCCTGGGCATTACGGTCCAGCGGCGTATGTCGTAGAGCCGCTCGGCCCACTCGCGTGGCGGCTGGCCTTCCGGGACGAGTGTGTGCGGGAAGACGGCTACGGCGGTCGGCACCCCGACGATATCGCCCGGGCCGAGGAGCGGCTCGCCCTGCCAGCGGCGATTGTCGAAGTAGTCCCGCATCGAGGAGGTGATGGTGCCGGTCACCCAGTAGAGGGTGACCATGCTGAGCAGAAAGTCCCGCGAGAAGCGAGAGTCGAGGTCGCCGCCGCAGTCGCTCCACGAGCGCCACTTCTCCAAGATCCATGCGGCAAGCCCGGCTGGTGAGTCGTTCAGCGCGTAGCCGAGAGTCTGCGGCTTGGTCGACTGGATCGCCGTGTAGCCCCGCTCGGTCTCGTCCCACCACCTGGACTGCTGCAGGTAATCGCGCTCGTGACCCGACAACGGCCGCGAGCCGGGCCCGGTGTAGGGGGCGAGCTCCAGGTTCGTCAGATGCAGCCCGATCAGCGGCCCGGGATCATCCAGGGCCATGAACGTCGCGATGCCCGATCCGAAGTCTCCGCCGCCGGCCCCGTAGCGGGCATAGCCCAGGCCGCGCATCAACCGGTGCCACAGCGCAGCGACATAGCGGTAGGTCACCCCGCCCGCGACCGCGGGCCGCGGCGAAAAACCGTATCCGGGAAGGGACGGGACAACCACGTCGAACGCGGGCCCGCCGATGCCGTGCGCGCCAGGGTCGGCCAGCAGCCGCGCCACCGGCAGCAACTCGGCGAAGGCGCTCGGCCAGCCATGACCAAGAACCAGGGGAATCCCCCTGCCGTGGCGCGCCCGCTCGTGCGCGAAATGAACCACGGCCTCCCCGATCTGCGCCCGGTACTGCGCGAAGCCGTTCAGCTCACGCTCTGCCGACAGCCAGTCGAACCGATCGGCCCAGTATTCAAGCAGCCCCGCCAGCCAGTCCCGGTCGGTGCCTTGCGCCCACGGCTCCCCGGATGCCGCCTCGGGCAGGCGGGTGTTGCGGATCCGTGCGCGCAGATCATCAATCACCGCCGCATCAACCCGGATCGAGAACGGTTCGACCCGGAACGGCGAAGCTTCACCAACGGGCATGGCGTCTATCCTCTCCGCGATGGAACAGACGGTGCTTGTGGATCTGAAACGCGCGTGTTCGCACTTGGCGCTGAGGCGGCGCGTCCCTGTCTGCGCCGAAATGTGCCGCGGCTCGGCGCGCGCGCCTGATGCCGTGGCGGGTCGCGCCCAGCTAGCAATGCTGCACCACCGGCTCAACCTGTCTGCGCACATGCTGACGCGAGGTAGCCGTGCGGAACGCCGACTTGGCCACGCCGATCACGGGAACGCCGAACTCGGCGTGCACATAGGCACCCAGGCCCGGTCTGCCAGCCGGGTCAAGATCGGCGTAGCCGTCAATCACCAGCAGGCTCAGCCCGCGCACACCGTCCAGCACCGCGCGCAGTGGCGGCAGTTCCCGCAGGAAGAACTCACCTGGCTGGTACGGCAGCACCTCGGGGACGACTGCGGTGTGTTCGGCCAGCACCTCGGCGAACGCGGTATCGACGGCCAGCACGGCTGCCGCCCGGGCGCCGCCGGAGCTCAGAGATGTCACCAACCGTGACTCATCCGCAGAGATCAAGGGCGCGTATTGCCGCCGATCTGGCGCCGGAGGCTGCCTGGACTTGGGCGGCATCGGCTGAGCGGGCACCGCTCCGTGACGGCTACCGGCCAGTGGCCGGATCCCGCGGTGGGACTATGCGGGTCACCAGTTCGCTGGCGGCCGCGGTGACCGCCGCGACTGCGACCACTGACGGCCACGCTCCGGCTTTCTTCGCTAGCGGGTGCGATCCGCCCATCGCCGCCGCGTACAGCGCGCTCAGCCCGACCATGGCGACCGGCCCGGATGCCCGGTACCACTCCCGCGCGCACCATGCGCCGGCGGCGGCGAACAGCGCGCCACCCAGGTCGCGGCGGCCGGTCCGGCGCGCGACGAGGAACCCGCCGACAAGCCCGAGGGCGGCGACAGCGGACGGCGGAGCCGCAGATCTGTTACTCATGCCCCCACGCTATCGGCCGCCGTTGCCCGGCTGTCACATCTTGCCAGGCCGTTGTGTCAGTGAGGTGTAACCCGCAAGAACGGCAAGGAGGTCACCATGGACGCTCGTTTCAAGGGCAACACCGTTGCGGCAAAGTTCGCGAGTACATCAACTCGGCGGGCGCAGTCGTGTCCAATTCGACCCTGCCGGCCGCGACGCAGGAGCTGGTGAAGATCCGGGCCAGCCAGATCAACGGCTGCGCCGCCTGCACCGACATGCACACCAAGGACGCCGAACACGCTGGGGAAAGCCAGGTGCGGCTCAACCTCGTCGCGGTGTGGCGGGAGGCGAAGGTCTTCACCGAGGCCGAGCGGGCTGCTTTGGAACTCACTGAGCAGGGCACCCGCATCGCCGACGCCGCCGGTGGTGTCACCGACGAGGCCTGGGCGGATGCGGCCAAGCACTACGACGATGACCAGCTCGCGGCGCTGGTGTCTCTTATCGCCCTCATCAACACCTACAACCGCGTGAACGTCATCACCCAGCAGCCCGCCGGTGACTACCAGCCCGGGCAGTGGGGATAATCACCGATCTGTGTCAGGCTGGGTGGGACGAACTCAGCAGTCCAGTCCCACCCACCCTGGCGCACCGCGATTCAACGCCTCAGACCTGCGTCAGGCGATGCGGGCGTGGAGAACGCGCTAATCAAGCACAGCAAGCGCCGCTCCCGATCCGCCGCTATGCACGGCCCGCAAAACGCGATGGCGCGGTGCATTCTTGACGCAGACCTGGACTGATCTGTGTGTTCCAAGCCATGGTCGTGGAACCCGGCTGGTGGGCACCCGGTGCCTAGCGCCAGCTGGGATCAGCATGACCGGCCCGGGCCGGAGTCGCGGCCGCGGGAGCTTCGGCGGATGCTGTTGAATTTGCCGCAGCCGTTCGACGCAGGGGTGCAGGGCGGTTACCTGGCACCTGGAAGGAGAGCGACCATGGCTGAGTACGCGATTTTGCTGTACGCCCCCGTATCGGACGTCGAGGCCGAACCCGTGCCGGAGGAGCTTGAGGCGCACGACCGGCACGCCGAGAACGTCCATCGGGGCGGGTGCCATGGTCGCGGCGTTCGCGCTGCAGCCCGCCACGACAGCGACGTCGATCCGTCGTAACCGACGGGCCGTTCCTGGAAGCCAAAGAAGTCATCGCCGGTTTCTACGTGATCGAGGCGCCCGACTTGGACGCCGCCCTGCAGATCGCCCGGCGTAACCCATTCTCCAGCAGGGCGGCGGTGTCGAGGTGCGGCCAGTCGCGGGATGACCGAGCCAGCTGAGGTCGCGCGGGCGGTCGCCGAGGCGCACCGTCGTGAGTGGGCTGTGGTGCTCGCCGCGACCGCCTGCACCGTGCGTGACCTTGATCTGGCCGAGGACTGTGTGCAGGAGGCGTACGCCTCAGCGCTGGTGGCCTGGGCCCGTGCCGGAATCCCGGACAACCCGGCTGCCTGGCTCACCACGATAGCCAAACGCCGGGCCATGGACGCACTGCGGCGCGAGAGGGCGTTCCGCTCGAAGCTGCCACTGCTGGTCGAACCTGAGAAGACGGTGAATGACGAGGTAGTGATGGGCCAACAGGCTCCGGAGGCGGGGAAGACGCCGTACCGGACGAGCGATTGCGGCTGATCTTCATGTGCTGCCACCCGGCGCTGGCGCCCGAGGCGCAGGTGGCACTCACGCTCCGGCTGGTATGCGGGATGCCGACCGCAGACATCGCCCGGGCGTTCCTGGTATCGGAGCAGGCGATGGGCGCCCGGCTGACCCGGGCGAAGCGGAAGATCTCGGCCACCCGGATCCCTGTCCGGGTGCCCGGCGCTGCCGAGCTGCCGGACCGGCTCCAGACGGTCCTCGGCGTGATCCATCTGCTGTTCACCATGGGTCACACCGCGCCGTCGGGCGAGTCGCTGATGCGCCCCGACCTGGTGGATCGGGCGCTGCACCTGACCCGGATGTTGCGGGAGGTGGGAGCCGATCATCAGGCCCGGGATTACGACGAGGATGAGCCCGATTGTGATCGCGATCCTGGCCAGGATAGATGCCTGGATCAACGCCTCGTCCGTCGAGAAGATGTATGCAGCATCCGCCTCTGGGTGGCAAACGATGCGCACGCCCCTATCGTGCACGATCCATCCTGCCCGGGCATCTCGCATGGCCCGAGAGCAACGCCCGGTCGTGCCGCTCTCGTCGCTGCACCGCCGTGGCAGATATGCCGCCACGCCAGACGGCGCCAGCATCGTGAGCTCGAGGGCTGGATGGATCACAGCCGGTGGATAATAGCAAGCCAGGCGTGTGCCGTCGGGGTGCCGAATCCGGGGTTGATCGCGAACGCGACCGCCGCGATGTCGGTGACGGCCCAGCCGTCGCCGAACGCGGCAACGAGTTCGTCCTGGCGAACCCGGCGGGGGCCCCGGTCTCCCGGCTGGCGGTCGCTGAAGCACATCAGGTAGCAATTGCCGCCGGACTTCAACACCGACGCCAAGCTGGTGACGTACCGGGCGCGCACCTCGTCGTCGAAGACGTGGAACAACCCGCTGTCGATGACCGTGTCGAAGGTCATGGCGAGTTGCCCCAGGTTCAGCGCGTCAGCGACCTCGAACCGGGCCGTCACGCCGCGTTCGGCCGCCTTCCCGCGCGCCTGATTGATGGCGCGCGGCGACACGTCCACGCCCACAACGTCCGCACCGCAGGCGGCTGCCAGCAGCGCGTGCTCCCCGGTTCCGCAGCCCACGTCGAGCACCCGGCCACAGAGCAGGCCGCTATCCGCCAAACGAACGAACGTCGGCTGCGGCCGCCCGATGTCCCACGGTGGCGGTGTGCTCGCCTCGTATACCGCATCCCAGTCTGGTGGCCGGGTCGTCATTGCCATCCCCTTGCTGGACGGAATCCAGGTCCGCCGGTGTGTCACACGATCCACCCACTCGCGCCAGCGCTTCAAGTCTGTCAGCACCTCGACCGGATTCTCTGCCTAGGGCACGTTCCGGATCCCTGCGCCCAGAGCTACGTATGGCTCCCTCTCTACCTCGATCAGGCTCCGACCACCCGAGAATCGGGGTTGCGCGGCGGCATTAGATCCATCCTCATGCCGCCGCCCGGCCGGTGGATCGTGTCCTCTGTGGCGTTCTCTTCGAGCTTTAGGCTTGCCTGCATGCGAGCAGGAGGGACGGTGACGCTGTGGCGGCCGACCGGGCAGGCGGAGCTTGATCTTGTTGCCGCGGCCGGGTGGCAGGCCTGGCCGGCGCGGCTCCTGGATCGTAGAAGAAGCCCGCTACCTCAAGCACTCTAGCGGTGAGCCTTAACTGGTGAGCGTTTCCTTCGGGCGCACTACGCAGAACTCGTTTCCCTCCGGGTCGGCAAGAACAGCCCAGGATTCAGCGCCGGTCTGCCCGATGTCGACCCGGCGCGCCCCGAGTGCAAGAAGGCGGTCAATCTCCTGATCGCGGTCCGTGGCGCTGCTGGTGAGGTCAAGATGCACGCGGTTTTTGACCGTCTTGGGATCTCTGACTGGCATAAAGCAAATGCCGACGGGCGCGTTCTGGTCAGTTCCGATGACGATCTCGCGCTCGCGCTCGGAGAGAACCTTCCAGCCAAGCGCCTGCGTCCAGAACCGGGCCAGGCCGGGCAGGTCGTGGGCGTCAACGACGATGTGGTGGAGTCGGACAGGCATGCCGACAGTATGCGCGGCACGCTGGACCGCATCCCGCGAACCCGCGCTCTACTAGCCGCAGGCTGATGAGTTGGCGGGACCCGGTCCCCGAGTAGCTCGCCGTGCCTGGCCGGGATGGGGGCAGGCCCAACGGGACAGGGCCGTCCACTTGGGGTTATTGCCCGAACGTGAAGCGTGGTGAGGACTGGCTCAGCACTGTGACCGCCGGCGTGATGGACCAGACGGCAGCCAGCTCATCAGCGATCGCCGCCGTGAGCTCCTGAACGTCCGATGCTGCCGAGTCGTGCAGCGCTTCCGCCACGATCAAGGCAGCGGTCGTGGAGTTCTGGACGGCCGACAGGCCGCTTTGCCGGTTCGTCCATCGCCGGGCGTGTACCTGCCCCGCCCGGTCCGCGAAGATCACCTCATCGGGGTGTGGGTGCTCCACATCGCCGGAGAACGTCAGGTAATCCTCATCGCCGGCCGCGTACCGCACGCCGAGATGACCGGTGATCTTAGAGATGTCGAAGACGGCCACCGGGATGGCGAAGGCGAGTGAGACAGCGTTGCACACCTCGACAAGAGGGTGAAGCCGGGGCAGGCTTCCCTCCTTGCGCAAGCGCCGCAGCAGCGATTCCGATGCGCAACGGTACTGGGTCGGCTTGAGCCCCATCCTGGCGAACGCGCGCCGCCATGCCTGTATCTCGGGCAGCTCACCTTCCGGCCCCGCAGCGAGCCGGGACCGGGCGACGGCGACGAACTCGGCGGCGCGAGAGCCGACCGAGACGCCGGGGGTGATTCCCCCGGCGAACAAGATCCCGGGAACCAGCTCAGGGAAGTCACGCCAGATCTCACCAGAGTGCTCAAAGTGCACGAATCCACCTCGCCGGCGGGAGTGATGCCAACCTTAGATGACAGGCTGGTGCCCGTCGCCGCTCCACACGCACAACGCTACGGGCCCCTGCGCGGCAAGGCCCCCTGGTCGACGACTCCCCGGCAGATACCGGTTCTGCCCCCGCGGCGGCCGCACAGAGACAGCAGCCCAACCTGACGCAAGGCAGATCATGGCACCGCAGACGACCTCCTAAGCAGTAGGTCGCGCGTTCGAATCGCACCCCGGGCGCGGCTAGAGTGCGTCTGGGTTTGTCAGCACTTGCGTGTAGGCCTCTGCGCCGCCAGGCCCGGTCGGCCCGGTCGGCAGGGTCAAGAGCCCGAGCTGAACGCGGACAACGGAGGGTATGGCGGTGTGATCGTCGCCATTCTGACGCATGTACCGCGCCCACGCCTGCTGCGCGGTCAGCTTGGGAGCGGCAGACGCAGGCGCCAGAGCGAACGTCTCCCCCACTTGCGGATCGATCGTGATCGTCCTCCGCTCGGACGCTGCCCCGGCAGCCGCTGGCGCTGATGGCTGCAAATCAGCAGATCGTGTCGTCCCACAACCCACGACAGTTGCCAGCACAACGCTGACGCCTACGCCAAGGACACCACGCCGAATCCGGCTCACATTATTTCGACGCGCGACGCCGGGCGCAGCTTCCGGATAGCAGGCTGGCCGAGGTCGATCCCGGTGAGACTGAGCTTGGCGGGGTCTACGCTGCACCCCCCGGACGGCAAGGTGACGGCCGCGGCGGCCGCGGTGCTCACCGCCACGGTCAGCACGATGATGGCGGCCACCAGCCAGGGCGTGCCCGGCAGCGTGCACAGCTTGGTCCACTCAGGGTGCAGTGCCTCGCGCAGGCTGGGCAACCCACCGTGCAGCGCGTTCCGCATGCCCTCCGGTTCCCCGGCAGTGCATCCGACAGGTTGCCGGCTGCGCGGGCGGGGCGCGCGGGTCAGGGCCGTGGCGCGTACTCGATCGAGTGAAACGGCCAGTCGCGTTCCAGCCATGCGAGGACCGTGTGGTAAAGCACTGGGTCCAGCGCGGCACGGTCCGCGCGCACCCAGGAACTGACGGCCGCACGCCGTTCGCCCTCGCTGCCGCCGCCCAGGTCTTCGCGGCGCGGCGGGTAGGTGTAAACGCAGCCGATGACTTCGACGGCGCCGATGCTGAGCACGGTGTAGGTGAACCCGCGGCGCTCGGCGAAGTCCTGCGCGTGGCGTTCGAGGTCACGCAGATTATCCGCCAGGCTCATCTGGTGCGGCCAGCCCTTCCCGGCGAATCCCGGCGTCGCCTGGATGCGGTCGATACTGGCCGTCCACGCGGCATAGTCTGCGGCGTTGTGCCGGGGCCCGAGCGGCTCTAGCCAGAATTCCTCCGCCGCGAGCCCACCAGGCACCGCAAAACTCACGGGAACGAACAACTGATCACCCATCAGGCGATGCTAACTGGACCGCCATCGCACCCACCCGCCCGGCCACAGCGAACTGGCCCTGGCTGCCGACGCATGGACGGCGCTATCCGGGCAACCCCGGAGCACGCTGACGGGCGTGGTCACGGACGTCCTGGGACGGTCTTCTGCGCCAGGTTACGCGCCGGATCCGCCGAACCGCGGCCACCCGAACCGCCTGGTCGTAGCCATACAGATCAAGGCGAACCACAGTCCGAGAACGCCAACGCCAACGCCAACCGCCGAACCGCCCGCGCCTTTCGCCACCACCCCCGGTACGTCAGCGAAAACCGACTCGCCCGCAAAGAGCACGGCGAACGAGATCACCAGATCGCCATCGCAACGGCGCTGCGCGGGGACTGCCTCGTCGAATCCGGCTCCCAGTCCGGATCCCGCCAGGCTCGCTTAGCCTCCGCCACCAACTTCACCGGCCCGTGGCGGTATGACCGCCTCGACAGCCTGGGCCACTGGCTGCAGCTGGAGGTCCCAGACCAACGAGCCGCCGGGCCGCCTCGCAGCTAGCACCGATACCTTGCCTATAGCAAGACCTTCGCGTGTGATGGGAGATGATGTCGGTGGCGGACGACGCGGCTGCTCCTGTCGGGCCGGGCCCTAAGTTGGACACGACGGTGTCGCATTCGGCGCGGATCTGGAATTACTGGCTGGGCGGCAAGGACAACTACGCCGTCGACAGGGAGGCTGGCGACAAGGTGGCCGCGATGCTGCCGAGCATCGTTACGCAGGCCCGGGCGGACCGGGCTTTTCTGGGGAGGGCGGTCCGGTATCTGGCGGGTGAGGCGGGCATCCGCCAGTTCCTGGACATTGGCACCGGGCTGCCAACAGCGGACAACACCCATGAGGTGGCTCAGCGGGTGGCACCGGAGTCGCGGATCGTGTACGCCGACAACGATCCTCTGGTGCTGGCGCACGCCCGCGCGCTGCTCACTAGCACCCCCGAGGGGGTCTGCGACTACGTCGACGGGGATCTGCGTGATCCGGACAGGATCCTTGCCGAGGCGGCGCGGACGCTCGACCTCGCCCAGCCTGCCGGCCTCATGCTGCTGGGCATCTTGCACCACATCTCCGACACCGGTGATGCGTACTCGATCGTGAGACGGCTGGTGGCGGCGCTGGCACCGGGCAGCTTCGTTGTCATCAACCACTCGACCAGCGCTGTCCACGGCGCGGCCATGGAAGAGGCGGTGCGGCACTGGAACCAGGTCGGCACACCGCCGATGACCCTGCGCAGCCCGGAGCAGATCGCTGCCTTTTTCGACGGGCTGGACCTGCTGGCACCTGGGGTGGTGTCGTGTTCCCGCTGGCGGCCCGATCTCAGCCCGTTGGGCGGGCAGCCCGCCGAGGTGGACGAATTCTGCGGGGTCGCCCGCAAACCGTCAGCAACCACGACGGCACCGCCTGCCTGATCGCTTGCCCCCGTGCCAATCGGCCAGGTTTCTTAAGGCCCAGCCTTGCTGGCACAGCGCACCCGGCGAAGCCGGGCGGCGGCACTGACGGCTGCGTCCAGCCTGCGCGCAGCGGCCCATAGCCGCACCGCCGGGCACGGTCACCGCCGCCGCTCAACAATCGCCAGCCGACGGCGTCTTATGTGTATGCCGTCCAACCATCGCACGCGCCCGCCGCGCGCCACCATCGGGACATCCGGGTCCGGTGGTGCGGATGACCGAGCACAGAGCAAGCACACCCGGCCGGCGGCCACGGCGGCGGCCACCCGCCGCATCCGATCAGCTCGTCGATGACCTTTACCGGGGTCACGCGCTCCGGCTGACCCGGATAGCGCTGCTGCCGGTCGGCGACCAGCCCAGCGCGGAAGACGTGGTGCAGGAGGCTTTCCTCGGCCTGTTCCGTGGGCTGGGCCGGCTGAACGATCCCAGCCGTGCCGTGGCGTACCTGCAGGTATCCGTGCTGAACGGCTGCCGTTCGGTGCTGCCGGCACGCAAGCGGGCCAGGCTGCGCGGGGCGGCCACCGATTACCCCGCGGTGTGGTCGGCCGACGTCACCAGTTTCCAAGCCTGCACCACGCAGCTTTACCGGTTCGCCATCGGTCCAAGCGGCCGGCCCAGCCGGCTGACACCACCGATTGCGGATAGCCAAGCCGCCGCGTCAGCTTTGAACGCAGAGGCGGTCATCCCTGCACCGTCATATCTAACAGCCGGGGAAGGCCGCGACACTGGCAAGCCGCGTACCCATTTAAGTGCGTCGCCTCGCGGAACTTCTCGATCGAGCCCGCTGTGACGCTCACGTTGCCGGGCTCGTCGAAGGAGTTAGCCGCGGTGATTTCCGGCCCCGTTCACCTCCTCGACCGTTGCAGTCTGCGGCTGCAGCGGGGGTCGCCAACCGGATCTCGGCGGTTACGTCCCGGACCGGGTCCCGGTTGACCACGCTCAGCATCCGGGTCCGGCGTTCCGCCGAATAGGTGGCTACCGCATCCAGCACCGGGAACGGCCCCCGGTCGGCCACCCGGTGGATCCAGGGGTTCGGCTCCGCATCCTCGACGACGTCATGTCGCTCGCAGTCCACGAACACGTCGACCGAAGTGTCGCCGAGGTGATCAGCGAAAGCCGCATTGGGTGGTAGATCGACTGGAGGAACAGCCGGCGACCAGCTCACAGGCGAGCACGATGCAGTATGCGTCGATGAGCTGCGGCCAGATCCGTGACATCGCGCGGGGTGTGGCTTGACGCGCACTACTGCCCGGGCGGTGGATCGCGGTCCAGGTCGGCCTCCGCGAGCAGGCGGACGGCCGCGCCGGGGTCACCCAGCAGTGCGGCGAGCAGGTGCCGTGCCGACCACATGCCCGACGCCCAGGCCAGCCCGCAGGCGAGGCCGCCGGGCCCGGCGGCGTGCACCGCGCCGAGGGTGTAGCGCCACGGCACGCAGACGCCGTCCACAACGAGCGGGTCGTGTGCGTAGTAGGTCGCGGGAGCGTCGGGCAGCACCGCGCTCGCGATCGCGGGAACCGGGCGGCGTACCGGTGACGACTCGACCAGGCCGGCGACTTCCTCCGAGACCAGCGGCAGGTCTAGCAGGTCAGCGAGCCGCGGAGCCCGGTCGTGTGGAGCCAGCACCAGCGGGCGGCCGGCCGCAAGCGGCCACAGGTCCGCAGCGTCGAGCACCAGCGCGTCCCCGGCGTCGGCCACGACAACGTCGTTCCCGCATACCACGCGCACCCGGTCCGGCGGCGCGGCCTCGGCGACGGCCGCGAGCTCCGTCCACAGTGCCCGCAACTGTGCCCGCGTCACTGGCCGCCCTGGGTCGGCCAGCCGGTCCAGCAGCTGGTCCGCCCCGCCCGGCTCGGCGAGCAGCTCAGTGAGCGAGGTGCGTACTCCCAGCGCGCGGGCCATTGCCGGGTCGGCTGGCAGGGCGGCCTCGTCGTACAGGGCCGCGAGCAGCGGGTCCGTGCCGGCGGCGCGCACGTCGGTGGGCCGATGGCCGCCGAGGACCGGGTGGCGGCGGAGCCACCAGGCGGTGTAGGACGGCAAATCGGCGTGGCGGCCGTCTGCGAGCAGCACCCGGGTGGGCTCGACGAGCGCCGCCCGCAAGGACGGCGTGGCGAGCAGCTCGAGTGCCCGCGGCCAGCGTGCCGGGTCGACGAGCTCAAGGTCGCGGACGGCCAGCACCTCTGCCGCCACTGGCGGCACACCACCGCCGGGCAGCCGCGCACATGCGTCGGCCGCCCACTCCTCCGCACCATCCAGGTCGAGGTCTGGTGCATCAAGGGCGACGTCTTCCGCGGCCAGCAGGCCAAATGACGACAGCACGCCGACTGCCTCGAAAGTCGCGGCGTCGTGGCGCTTGAGTATCGCCGGGCTGAGGGTGCCAAACGGCGTGTCCGCCGCGACCACCTCGGCCAGCGGGCCTCCGGGGAGCAGCAATTCCCCCGCCGGATACCACTCGCCATCGGCGCCCGGCAGCGCCAGATCCGCGAGCCAGGGCTGCTCACCCGGCCGCAGGTGCGCGGCTGCGACGAGGCTGAGCACCGCGTCGGCGACGGGCCCAGGATCCTCTGAGTCGTAGGAGCCCGCGACGGTTGCGCGCACGGCCGGGTCGGCGAGGACGCCGCGCGGTGTTGCCTCGGCCGCACCCAGCCGGGCAAGCAACGGGTGCACAGCGCCGGGATGCACGATGCGGAGGCCGAGTAGCGACAGTTGCCCGGGGTGATCGAGACCAGGCCCAGGCAACAGCAGCCCGCGCGGGCCCCGCACCAGCCGCCCGTCGGCCAACGGCACCGGCAGCGCGCCGAGCTCTCCAGGATCTGCGGCGGCTAGCGCCTCATACAGCCGCCGCCACCAGGCCGGGTCGCGGTCGAGCGAGGCGAGCATGTCGGCAAGTTCGGCCATTCGGAGCCGCCGGACGCCCAGAACTGCGTAGGCGGGATGCCGCGCCGGCCCCGCGATCAGGCCGTCCAGCACTGGCGCGAGGTGGCCGGTGAGGCCCGGGAGGGCTGCGTCCAGGACGACCGCGTCACGCGGCCGGATTCGCAGGCCGCGATGCTGCACGGCGGGAAGGAACGCGGTCTCCTGCAGCCGCGCCAGGATCGCGCGCCGCAGCTGCGCGTCAAGCTCGCCCAGCCCGACCGGACCCGGGACCAGATCGAGCAGGCCATCCCCTGGCCCGAGGCTGGGCAGCAGGCGAGCGTAGACCTCGGCGGCCTGATCGAGAAGGAAGCCGGTGAGCGGGCCCGGTGCGACGTGGCGGCGGTCGGGACTGAGCGGGAACGAGGCGAGCAGCAGCGCCGGGAGGCCAAGCGGCTCATCGGTCGGCGTGGGCGCATGCACGACAGCACCGACCTCCTCTGGCAGGCGGCCGACCGGCGCGTCACCGTCCTCGCCGCCCAGCGTGACCGGCACCGCCCAGCGCACCGACCACGACGAGCGCACACGCTCTTCGGCTGGGCGGCCGGCGAGCAGCCCAGGATCGGCCCGGCCGCCCGCAGTTCCCGTGCGCCACCTGCAGGTTGTGCCGTCGACGGTGATGGTAACGCCGTCGCCGTCGTGCGCCGCGGTGAGCGCACGTGTCAGGCCGTCGACCTCGATCTCGATGGCAGCGAGCGCGGGCAGCGCGAGGAGCAGCGCTGGCCCTGTCTCGGCGAGCAGCCGCTTGATAAGCCGGCCAGCGGCCTCGTCCCGCAGCGGCAGCGTGACTGCTGTCGCGAAGCCTTCGGGGGGCGCGCCGTCCGCCGGGAACGGCAACCGCAGCACGGGCAGGTGACCCGACCGCGCGGCCAGCTCGCCGGCCAGTGCGGGAATCCGCTGGATAAAATCGCGGGCGGCGCTGCTCGACCAGCTCACCGCACCGGTGAGCGAGGAAATGCGCGGCTCGTCGCTGACCGCCACAGCGGCAGCGAAACCCACACCGAACCTGCCGACCGCCATCTCGTGCGAATCGGGCCCTCGCTTGCTGGAAGCACGCAGCGTGGACAACGCCGCGACGCCCGCCGCGTCCAGCGGCGCCCCTACGTTCGCGGCCACGAGCGTTCCGGCACGCAATGTCAGCCGCAGCCGCCCTGCCACTCCCCCGCGCGCCGCCGCATCCGCCGCGTTTTGTGCCAGCTCCACCACGACGCGGTCCCGGTAGCCACCGAGCGCGTAGTCCTCCTCCGCGTTGGCGTCCTCACGGAACCGCGCGGGCGACGCCGCCCAGGCATCGAGCACCCGGCGGCGCAACTCCGCAGTACCGAACGGGTCAGAGTGGCTGTCCTGCACAGTGTGGATCCGCCTTCCGTCACAATGCCCGCATATCCGGCTCGTTCGCCAGAACCGCGTGCCCGCCTGTCCGGTGCTCGCCAGACCCCACGACCAGGCTTACGCCCCGACCGGTGATTGCGCACCCGAACGCCGCAGCCAATGTAACCGCCCCTAATCGGCAGGCGCTTTTCACTTGCCGACCACCGGCGACCCGTCCCCCAAAGGTGCGTCAAACCCCCGTGACCGCACCTCGGGGTGGGTGGGACGCACGTATAACCGCCGTTCGGCGCGGGTCCGGCCTCGGCAGCGGGCCCCTGCACTGCTCGTTCAGAACACGCAATCTGGGTGAATGGCCGACGTGCCCCCCCGTCCCATGAAAGGGTGCCGGACAGGCGGAATGTCGTAGGTGCTCACGTGTCGCTGCGCCGAGATCCGTCAACTTGATTATGACGGCGAGAAGCGACCGCAGACTCGCCACATCACCAACAGCGGCGCGTTCTACAAAGCGCACATGTTCGAGCGAACCTGTGTCAGGTGGCGTCGAAGCTGCGCGGGCCTGAGTTGCCGGGCGGCCGGCTCTGGGCCATCGCGATCGTCTCGATCAGTGCGGTGCCGATGCCGCGGCCTGGCCGGGCTGATGCCCCGGGATCGGCCGCCGGTATGCCGACGTGATCTATGGCGATGCTCATGGCTGACTCTCCTGGTCGAGGCCGGCGAAGCGCTCCCGCGCCGCGCGGGCATCCACGCCCAGCGCGGCGAGGAGCTCGGCTGCCGGGTCGGGGCGGGGCAGGTCGAGCAGGGCCCCGAGCACGATCCCGGGGCCGGCCCTGCGGTTCTTGCGGGCTCGTGGATGCCCGTGAAGATGGCCTTGGCCGCCGGGGTCAGCCGTAGCCGGACCGGCCACGCGTGCGCACCGCGACCGGCCCGGCGGTGATCCCTGGCTCGACGCCGATCGCGGCGAGCGCGTCGAGGTCCAGCGCGTCGAGCGCCCGGCGGGCGGAGTCAAGGTCGCAGCCGAGCGCTTTCGCCGCCGGAGAGGCCGGGTCGATGAGCATGGCCAGGACAATGTGCTCGGTGCCGATCGTGCGATCCCCGCGCCGGATCGCCTCGTCCCTAGCGTCGTAATAGGTGGCGCCGAAATTGTACTCGGGGCCGTGACGTTGGTCCCGTGCCTTCGCAACGCGGTGCTCCGCCAGCCGCCTGATCATCACAGCGCTCCTGCGTGCTTGGCATGCACGGACTGCCGGGTCATGCCCAGCACATCCGCGATCTGCTGCCACGACCACCCCTGATCCCGGGCCCGGGCCACCTGCCACCGGGGCGCCTTGTCGCCCTGCTTTCAATCGGGACCGTCGCCGTAGCCTCCCATGCGGAGCGGTCGCTGGCCCTCGGCAGGCCTACAGCCTTGAATAACCGTTCAGCACTACCCACACGTAAACGTAACAGGCCGGCCCGCGCGGATACGGGCCTCAGGGACCTCAACGGCCTCAGCATCGACCGTGGCCCGCAGCGCCCGCGGCGGCCCCTGTTTCGTCTCGCGTCATTTCGGGGCGCAACCGTTTCGGCCGCGTGTCCATCCCTGACGGTCCAGCCACGGTGCCATAGGCATATTGGCAGGTCACCGGCGGTGGACAAACCAGCGATATGCCGATAGGCAAGAAGGAGTGGGTGCTGGCCAGCCCGACGTCCGCAATAGCCAATCCAGGCAAAGGTGGTGACGTAGTGATGGCGCTACCCATCCGGCGCGGAAGCAGGTTCCCCGCCTCCCTGTTCGAGCCCACAGCGTGGTGGGACCCGGTCAGCGAGTTCGAGCACCTGCGTGACCGCATGGGCCAGCTGTACGACCAGATCACCCAGCAAGGCCCCGGCCAGTCGCCGTGGCAGCCGGACATCGAGGTCGACGAGACCGAGGAGTTCTACCTCGTCAAGGCCGAACTCCCTGGGTTCACCCGGGACAACGTCGAACTGCAGGTCGACGAGCACAGCCTGAGCATCACCGGCTCGGTCCGCGAGGAGCAGAGCGAGCACACGATGCACAGGCGGACCGGGCGGTTCTTTTACCGCACGGCCATGCCCGCGGACATCGACACCGACAAGGTCCAGGCCACCATGAAGGAGGGGATCCTGACGATCCGCCTCCCGAAAACCAAGCAGGCGGCCCGCCGGGTGCAGATCAGCGCCTAGGCGTCCGCGCCAAGCAGGCTGGGGGGCCGGGGCGGAAACCCCGGCCCCCCAGCCTTTCTCACTCCGCCGCCTGCGAGGAGACGCTCGTCAGCGCAGCGGAAGAGGGCTTCTCCCGCTCACCAGGGCCATCGCGAGACCGGCAGGCGCCACCAAGGTTTGACAGGCTGCCGCCGCCGTTGCGCCTGACCGGCAGATGGACAACCAGTTACCGCCGTGTGCTGTCCCCGGGCCACCCGGCCGAGCACCTTCTGGAATCGGCAAAGAACGATCTCCCGGTCAGGCTGCCTTCCAGCTGTCACGCGATCAGCCTGACAGCGGTGCCACATCGAGGGCACCGAGCCCCGATATGACCTCAACCACACAAAGCGGCCACCCGCGCCCACCGCGCGCGGAACACAGCAACCACCGACCCGCTCATACACGGCAGGGAAACCCGCGAGCGTCCCTGAACTCCCGGGCCCCCCAGGCTCACGCATCGGCGTTGACCCGCACGAGGGCTCGCATACCGCGGTGGCGATCGGCGTGGCCGGGGAGCCGCTGGATGAGTTGCGGGTGCGCTTGTCGGCCTCCCAGGCCGAGCGGCTGCTGGCGTGGGCGGCGGCCTGGCCGGAGCGGACCTGGGCGGCCCGGGGGCGCCGGCGGCCTGGGTCACCTGCTGGCCCAGCAGCTGGTGGCGGCCGGCGAGCGGGTGCTGGATGTGCAGCCCAAGCTTGGCGCCCGGGTCCGGCCGCTGGCGAGCGGGGCGACGAACAAGAGCGACCCCAGCGACGCCCGTTCGGTCGCCGCCGCAGCGCTGCGCTCGGCGGGAGGTAGCACCCGACGACCACGCAGCAGTGCTCAAAGTGTGGTCCAAGCGCCACCGTGACCTGGGCCGCACACGCACCCAGGTCGTCTGCCGGCTCCGCGCCGTGCTCTGCGAGGTCCTGCCAGGAGGCATCTCCAAAGACATAACCGCAGCCCAGGCCGCCAATGTCCTCGAGCGGATCAAACCGTCACAGGCCGTCGCCATGGCCCGCTGCGAACTCGCCGCCGAGTTCCCCGGCGGCCTGCGCCGCATTGACACCCAGATGCGCGACACCAAGCTAAGGCTGGCCGTGGCGGTCAAGGCATCGGGCACCACGGTCACCGAAGTCTTCGGCGTCGGCCCCGTCATCGCCGCCACCACGATCGGCTACGTCGCAAACGTGTCCCGCTTCGCCAGCCGGGATCACTTCGCCGCCAACAACGGCACCGCGGCGGGTCAGCGGAGTCGTGGCCGTCGGCTGCGCGGTCACGGGCGGCGGGCACGAGCGCGGCGAGCATCAGCATCCCGGTGAGGGCGAAGGCCGCCGGATAGCCGGTGTAGACCACGAACACGCCGAACACGGCGGGACCGGCCCCGTACCCGGCGTCGTAAGCCAGGTTCCACAGGGCGCTGGCTGTGCCGTAGCCGGAGACCGGCGCACGGTCGATCATCAGTGTGAAGGTGGCATTCTGGCTGATCCCGAAGCCGATTCCGAACAGACACATACCCGCGATCAGGGCTGCCGGAGCCGCCACCCAGATCAGGATGGTCATCCCGGTGGCGGCGGTCAGCAGCCCGGGAACCAGCAGGCCAGCGTGACCGTGCCGGTCGCCGTGGCGCCCGGCCCACCAGCGGCTCACCGTCGAGGCCACGGCCTGCGCGAACAACCCGAGCGCGGCGACGCCGCCGGACACGCCGGCCGCGAGTGGCAGGAACGCGGCGACCACGCCGGCCGACACGGTGGTAGCCGCGAAGACCAGGGACGGCCGCAGTTGGCCGCCGGATCGCAGGCTGGCCAGCAGGCCGGCCGACTGCGCCGTGCTCGGGTCCGCTTCGGTCGGGGGATCAGCCGGGCCGGCTAGCCAGGGGATTGCCGCCAGCGGGGCTAGCGCACTGGCGGCCGTGATCGCTATGACCACTGCGTAACCTATGTTTTCGGCCAGCCAGACCCCGGACGGCAGCGCCACGATCGCGGGCACGCAGGCCACGACTCCGGCCAGGCCGATCCCCTCGCCGCGCCGCTCCGGCGGCAGCGCTGTGGCCACCAGGGCCCCGATGACGACGGTGTTGAGGCCGAAGCCGATGCCGCGGGCGATGCTGACCGCGACGATCGTGACCACGCTGTGGGGGGCCAGCAGCGCCAGGGCCGGCCCGCCGAGCAGCAGCGCCCCAACGGCGAACACCGTGCGGGAGCCATAACGCGTCAGCAGCCTGGGGGAGGCGAACTCGGCCAGCACGGTGGCCAGCATGAGCGAGCCGGTCACCACGCCGGCCTCGGCACTGCCGGCGCCCGCCGACACTGCATACATCGGCGTCACCGACAGCAGTAGGTAGAAGCTGGTGAGCGCGCCGAAGGAGGACATCAGCGCCAGCGCAAGGCGGCCGCTGATGAGCCGTGCGCGCGGTGCGGGGCGGTCGGACTGCCCGCTGTCCGCGGTGCGCCGGGGGTGCTCGGTCTGGGTCATGGTGCTCATGTACGTGACCGTAGGCGCCAAGTGGGATGCTGATAAGGTCCAATTTCATGGCTATTCAGTGGTCCGGTTTGGGGCCGGAGCTGCTGCTCCAGCTCGACCGCCAGCGAGGTCAGCCGCTCCGGTCGCAGCTCGAGGCCGGGCTCCGTGATGCGATCAGGAGCGGCAGGCTGCAGGGCGGCGAGCGGCTGCCGTCTTCGCGGGAGCTGGCCCGCGAGCTTGGCGTTTCGCGTGGCCTGGTGCAGGAGTGCTACAACCAGTTGCTGGCCGAGGGTTACCTGACGAGTCAGGTCGGTTCGGCGACCCGGGTCGCGGCTGGCGCTCGGCCGGCTCCTGCGGGGCCATCTCCGGGGCCGGCCGCGCCGCCGCGGCTTATCGCGGACTTCCGGTCTGGCGTGCCGGACCTGGCGAGCTTCCCGCGCGGCGACTGGGTGTGGGCGACCCGGGAGGCCTGCCGCAGTGTTGCCACGCCGGACCTCGACTACGGTGACCCGCGCGGCAGCGCCGTGCTGCGCCAGGTAGTCGCCGCGTACCTGCGGCGCGTGCGCGCTGCCGCCGCCGGCCATGACCGCATCGTCGTCTGCACCGGATTCGCCCAGGGGCTCAACCTCGTGCTCCGGGCGCTCACTCAGCTGGGCGTCCGGCGTGCCGCGCTGGAAGACCCCGGCCATGGGGACCTGGCGGCCAGCGATAGTGGGCGGGCCGCCCGGGCGGTGGGCGTCGATGTGGTGCACGTGCCCGTCGACGAGCTCGGTCTGGACGTCGCCGCGCTCGAGGCGAGCGGCGCCCGGGTCGTCGTGGTGACGCCGGCGCACCAGTCACCCACCGGAGTCGTGCTCGCGGCGAAGCGGCGGCACGCGCTGGTGGAGTGGGCGGCCCGCAACGACGGGTTCGTCGTCGAGGACGACTACGATTCCGAGTTCCGCTATGACCGGGAGCCGGTCGGCGTGCTGCAGGGGCTTGCGCCGGACCGCGTCTTCGCCATCGGCACGGTGAGCAAGTCGCTGGCACCCGCCGTGCGGCTCGGGTGGGTGCTGGTGCCACCGCAGCTGGTCGACGCCGTCGCGGCGGAAAAACGGGTCAGTGACCGCGGTTCGTCAGGCCTGGACCAGCTCGCGGTAGCCGCGCTGCTCGAGTCCGGCCGGTATGACCGGCACCTGCGCCACATGCGCGCGGTGTACGCACGGCGGCGCGGCGTGCTGATCGATTCCCTGGCCAGGCACGCGCCCGGGGTCAGGCTGACTGGGCTGGCCGCCGGGTTCCACGCCGTGGCGCACCTGCCGGACTCAGCCGACGAGCAGGCAGTCGTCACGGCCGCGCGCCAGCGTTCGGTCGGCCTCTACGCGATGGGCCCGCAGCGGGCAACTAAGGTTGCCGCCCCACCGCAGCTCGTGCTCGGCTTCGGGAATGTCAGCGAGCGCGCAGTTGAGTCCGGCATCGCTGCGGTGGCGGACCTGCTTCGCTGAACAGTCAGACGATCGCCGGGGACGATGGCCTCGACGGGGTACGGGCCGGACGCGGAACGGGCCTGGCGCAGGAATGGACAGCGACGTCGTTTCCTAGCACCCCTGATCCCTGCCAAACGCTGACAGCTGGCCGCCGTTCTGCTCAAGCGACTCCACACACCGCCAGCCTCGGGAAGGTGACCGCTACGGCCTGGCGCCAAGCCGCGCCGGGCAGGTGTCAGGCAGGACGGGAAGCCCGGGCCGCAGCGACGCTGGCAGCGCGATATGGACGTGCAGCGCTGGGCGGTGAGGACCGGCCCCAAGACGGTACTCACAAAAGGTGTGACGTCGAAGCGATCATTACCACGTTCAGGTCGTCAACGGCCGTGACCGCACACGGTGGAATGCCCGCGTCCAGCACGTGTGGAGGAAGCGCATCGTCACCAAGGACAGTGCGCAGCAGGTCGGCCGTGATCCCGCCGTGCGTGACCACCGAAACCCACCTGCCCGGCCCGCCGGGCAGGTGAGCGAGGAACGCCTGCAACCGTGCCCCCGCCGGCCGGGATGAGTCCCCTTCCGCGGGCACGAAGTCGCCCGGACAAGCGCTCTTTCTCGCCGTGCTGTACCAGGTAAACCAACGTCACGCAGGCGATCCTGCCCGGCTCGCAAGCCCGCTGCCACCGTATTAGCACCTGGCCTGGACCCGGCATCTGACCCATGCGCGCTCAAGTAGCCGCATATGGTTATCGCCGACGGTGACCTTCAGCTCTCAGCAGCACAGGCATTACAGGTTGCGGCGAGCCGGACGCAGCGGGTGCTTGTCATCCTGACGAGTAAGCCCAGTTCCGGATGTCCATGCACAGGTGGCACTTTGTCGGAGCCGGGCGTCCATGAGGCCGAGTACCGCAGTCATGGCCACGGGTTGCAGTCTCCGCGCTCCTTATCCTCGGCTCGGCCGCCGTGAACTTACCGGGTGATCCGCTGAATGCGTTCGGCGCAGTCGGCGGCGCGCTGAAGCAGGACGGTGCGTTCTGGGATGTTGCGGGTGAGGGCGGCGGCGCGGCGAAACTCTTCAGCTGCCTCTCCGTGGCGGCCGAGCTTCGACAGCAGGTCACCGCGGACGCTGGGCAGGTGGTGGTAGCCGGCCAGCGCGGGTTCCGCGGCGAGCCGGTCGACGATTTCCAGGCCGCGCTCGGGGCCCGATGCCATCGCCACCGCGACCGCGCGGTTCAGGTCCACGACGGGGGAGGGTGCCAGCAGGGCCAGCGCCTGATACAGCGCGGCGATGCGGGCCCAATTGGTCTGCTCCGGCGCGTGCGCCTGGGCGTGACACGCCGCGATCGCGGCCTGCAGCACGTACGGGCCGGGCGGGCCGCCGAGCCGCTCGGCCCGGAGCAGGGCGGCGAAACCGCGCCTGATCAGCAGCTGATCCCAGCGGCCCCGGTTCTGCTCGAGCAACGGGACCGGCAGCCCGGCCGGGCTGAGCCGGGCCGCCAGGCGTGACGCCTGCATCTCCATCAGCGCGACCAGGCCATGTACCTCGGGTTCGGCCGGCATCAGCTCGGCCAGCACGCGGCCGAGGCGGAGCGCTTCGGTGCACAGCGCAGGGCGCATCCAGTCCTCCCCGGCCATCGCCGAGTAGCCCTCGTTGAACACCAGGTAGAGCACCTCGAGCACCGACGCCAGCCGGACCGGCCGCTCGGCCGGCGGCGGCACCTCGAACGGGGCCTGCTTGCTGGCCAGCGTCTGCTTGGCCCGCACGATCCGCTTCGCGATCGTCGGCTCCGCCGCCAGGAACCCGCGCGCGATCTCCTCGGTGGTCAGGCCGCCCAGCAGGCGGAGGGTGAGCGCGATCCGGGCCTCGGTGGACAGCACCGGATGGCAGGCGATGAACATCAGCCGCAGCATGTCGTCGCCCATCTGCTCGTCGGCGTCGAGGACCGCGTCGAACTCCGCCGAAGTGTTTTGCTGTCCCGCTTCCAGCTCTCGGCCGAGCAGACTCAGCTTGCCGCCGAGCCGCTCGTTCCGCCGGATCCGGTCGATGGCGCGATGCTTCGCGGTGAGCATGAGCCAGGCGCCGGGGTTGGGCGGGATGCCTTCGTCCGGCCACTGCTCAAGCGCGGCGACGAGAGAGTCCTGCGCTAGTTCCTCCGCGAGGCCGACGTCGCGGACCAGCCCGGCGAGGCCGGCGATGATCCGGGCCGACTCGATCCGCCACACCGCCTCGATCGCGCGATGTGCCTGCCCCGTGCTGTCCGCCTGCCCCGCGCCTTCCACCTGCGCCGTCTCCATGGCCTGCGTCGTTAACCCTCGGGGCCGAACACCTGGCGGATGTCGCCCTCGCCGTCCCCGACCACCTTCCAGAACCGCCGGGCCAGCTCCAGCGCCTCCTCCTTCGACCGGACCTCGATCAGCGCGAAGCTGACGATCACCTCCTTGGATTCGGTGAACGGCCCGTCGGTGAGCGTGATGTTCCCGCCGGAAGAGACAACGTGCGTGCCGCGGTCCAGGCCGCCCGTCGCCAGCAGCACCCCGGCCCTGGTCAGCTCCTCGACGAAGCGCCCCATCTCGGCGAAGAGCTGATCGTCCGGCGGCGCTCCACCGCCGTTGACCGTCATCAGGAACCGCATCTCGTAGCCAGACCTCCGCCCAAAGAGAATTATCTGCTGTCGTGTCCATCCAGACGGTCCCCGTTCGAAGCGTCAGCAGCAGGCCGGACTAGCCGGCCTCAGCAAGCGATTCGAAGGAGACTGTCATGAGGAAAATCGTATCGGGCCTGTTCATCTCGCTGGACGGCGTCATCGGGAATGCCAACGACTGGATCGGCCCGTGGTTCAGCCCGGAGCTCGGGCAGGCCGTCGGGTCCATGATCGCGGCACAGGACGCGATGCTGCTGGGCCAGGTCACCTACTCCGAGTTCGCGGCGCACTGGCCGCAGCAGTCCGGCGAGATGGCCGACACGATGAACGGCACCGCCAAGTACGTCGTCTCCGGCACGCTCAAGTCCGCGGACTGGCAGAACTCGACCCTGATCCGGCGCGACCGCGCCGCCGCCGAGATCGCCGAGCTCAAGCAGCAGTCCGGCAAGAACATCGGCATGACCGGCAGCGCGACCCTGGTCAGCTGGCTGCTGCGCGAGGGCCTGCTGGACGAACTGCACCTGTTCGTCTTCCCGGTCGTGCTCGGCTCAGGCAAGCGCCTGTTTGCCGAGCCCGGCGGCAAACTGCCGCTGAAGCTCGTCGACTCGGCGACCTTCGGCACAGGCGTAATGCACCTCACCTACGCCAAGGCATGACGACGTGGCAGGCCGGGGTTTCCGTCTGGTAGCGGCTCCGCGGTCAGGAGCCGCTACCAGACGGAGCCGGTGATGGGGCCGTCCGGGACTGGATCAGCCTGGCGATCTCGGCGCTGACCGGCGGCCGGCCCGTCCCGTTCGGGTAGGTGCACTTCCGGGTGACCAGGCGGCGGTGCCACCGCAGGACACCGCCGGGGGTGACCAGCCGATGCGCTCTCAGCCTTCCCGGCAGGAGCCGGATCAGCGTGGCGAGGATTGCGCGGTCGGCCCAGTCCAGCCGGAGCCGGGGATTGGCGCGGCGCAGCACAGCGACCTCGTGCCGCAGCACGAGCAACAGACCTCCAGCCAGACGGGCCACCGTTTGCTGTCCGTCTGGCCGCCGGAGGACAGCGCCGCCGGCCCGGATTCCGGTGCGGCGCGCGGCGGGTTCGTCCGGTGTGCGTGTGGTCACCGGCGCTCGGCCTGTTCACGGTGGCCGCTCAACGGGCGGCTTGAACTCAGTGGGATTTGACGCCCGGATCTAGCTAGCGTTGAGGCGGCGGCGCGGCGACGACGTAGTCGAAGCGGATCGGTCCCGCCGGGCCGCTGAGCTTGATGAGGCGGAAGTGCCAGGTCGCCTGCGGCATCGGGCACCACTCCTCGCCCTGGGTGCAGACCTTCAAGGCGCCATCTCGCCGGCAGGAGGACGACGGGTCGTTGCGGCTCGCCCAGCTCCAGACCTTCGCGCCGGCAACGTCCGGGATGCGCGCGACGGCGAAGGCGCGAACTCCGTGCCGGACCGTGAGCTGATTGCGAAGGATTACGCCGCTCCGTTCGCGGAAGCTGAACGTCCTGGTTACACGGCCGGCGCCGAGCTGGAACGTCCGCGTCGTCTGGAACGCGGTCGAGCGCTGGCCCGGCTGGTGCCGGCTCACCGCTCCCGCAGGCGTAGCAAGCACGGCCTGTTCCAGACCGTGATGTGGTGCTCCCCGATTGGCGTGTGCCGGCCGCGTCCCGCAGGCGGTGAGCGCTGCCGCGAGGACAACCGCCGTTATGGCCATGCCTGCCGGACCGCTCGCCCGAACGATTCGCGCGGCAGCTCGCTGCGCTGGCATCCCGTTCCTGTGCATCGGGCACCTCGCTGAGCCGGCTGAGTGAAGACCACCCGGGATAGCCGGTCTCCCAATGCTATGACGGCCGGGAGCTAGCGGCGGTTGCCGAACGGCTCCGGGTACCGCGCCTACGGCCACGGGGAACGGCCCGGGGCCGTGCGCAGGGCAGCCCGTCAGCAGCCCCAAGTGATCGTCAGCGGACACACCCCGATGAGCGTCCGGCTGCTGCTCATTCCCGGCTATGCCCGAACTGGCCTGAACGCACCCACCATCAACGCCCGGCCCGGCACGCTCGCCCGGGCAGCACCCGGCTGGCCCAGGACGGCGCGACAAAGCGATCGATATGAGCGCGACCGCCAGCAACTACTGAAAGCCTGCCGGAAGCCCATAACGAAGCCCATAATCAGGCGGCAGTGTGCGCGGTTGCCATCGGCGAGCCGTTCACACTCTGCAATCGGCGTCAGGTGTGGATGCGACAGCGCTGCCACCGCGGGCCTTTACAACGTCGGCATGGTCGTGCGGAAAGCTGACACTCCACAGCTCGCTCGTAGACGAACCTCACCTGCAGACGCTCCGGTAGTACATGCTGACCTTATCGCGGCATGACCGGTTGACGTTATGGCGTTGTGTCAGCGACGGTCGGTGCGTCCAGAGGGGTTTAGCGGAGGCTTTGGTTGCGTGCTTGCTGACACCGCTGCGACGATCCCACGAGGAGCTGACTGTGCCGGCCAGCCGGCCGGAATGGGAGGTCCAGGATGGTCATGACGGAGTCTGATGGCCTGGAGCGTGTCGCTCACGACTTTGGCCAGGTCGTCCGTGGCGAGCCTGTCGGTGTCGTACAGCCTCGGTCGGCGCGGGAGGTTGCCGCGCTGGTGCGGGATGCGGGCTCGGCTGGTGAGCGGCTGACGGTGCGCGGGGCGGGGCACAGCTTCGGCGGCCAGTCACTGCCCGCACGGTCAGTGGTGGTGGACATGTCGGGGCTGAGGGGAGTCGAGTCTGTCGACGGGGACCGTGAGCTGGTGCGGTGTGGGGCTGGGGCGACGTTGCGCGACGTGGTCACGGCGACGCTTCCCCACGGCCGGCTGCCGAGGGTGATGACCAACCTCCTTGACCTGACGGTAGGAGGCCTGCTGTCGGTTGGCGGCATCGGGCCGGGCAGCCAAAGCCATGGGTCGATGGTGTCCAACGTCGCGTCCATGGTGGTGGTCACCGGGGACGGGGAGATCCGCCGTTGCTCGCGCACCAAAGACCGGCAACTGTATGACGCGGTACTGTGCGGGCTCGGCCGCTGCGCGGTCATCGTCAGCGCCGAGCTGGAACTGCGAACTGCCAGGCCGCATGTGCGCACCTTCTACCTTCTCTACGACGATCACCGCCGCTGGCTGGCTGACCAGCAGGCGCTCGCGGGCTCGGTGCACGGCATGGAAGGCTTCTGCTCGCCCACCGCCCAGGGGCTGCGCGGAACCCATGGCCGGCGCGCGGCGTTCGCGACCTGGTTCTACCCGCTGCAAGTCTGCATCGAGTACGAGGAGACCCCGCCGGAGCTCCCGGCCGGGCTGTCGCCCTATCGAATCGTGCACGTAGAAGACGACCTCACCAGCTACTTCCCCACCCGCCACGACGTCCGGTTCGAGACGATGAAGCGACTGGGGGCCTGGGATCGCCCGCACCCGGCCGTTTCGGCGCTCATCGACGTCACGACCCTGGCCGAGGTCTTGCCCGACGTCCTCGCGGCGATCCCGCCTGGCCTTGGCGATGCCCACCGCGGCATCTTCCTGGTGGACCTGCAGGGGGCCCCTCCCCTATTCATGACCCCAAGCCCGGAGCACGTCGCGTTCTTCAGCATCATGCACGCCGGGGTGCCTCCACCGCTGGTCGAAGACGCACTCGAGGCATTCAGCCGCGCACGAGACCTGCTCATGGACGCAGGCGGAAAGAGTTACCTCGCAGATTGGCTAGGAAGCGTCGGGCCCGCGTATTGGCGCACCCACTTTGGCTCCCACGCCCACAGCTGGGAAACATGCAAAACCATCTATGACCCCTCCACTGTGTTCTGCTCACAACTGCTCCCCTAGCAGCGCCACAAGAACCGACGGAAAACACACGCTCATCGGCATACTAAGGCGTGCATAAGTAGTCGTCAGACCGATTCTGGTTATGCAGTGATGTAACGCAGGTGCGGGTCGGCGAAGAATGCCCGGACCACTCCGGGGCGTTTCTGGAGGCGTCGCAGCGCGCCGCTAGCCTTGGATTTGAGGTCTTGCTTGCTGGTGACGCCTGTCTTGCCGATGCGGTCATGCTTGACGTTCTTCCAGACCCATTCATCGGGGTTGAGCTCGGGTGAGTAGCCAGGCAGGAAGAACAGCCTCAGCCGGCCTTC
>WNGR01000351.1_pt1 | contig 51577 bp, 41 predicted proteins | sample 5407581 | NCBI WGS metagenome assembly WNGR01 (sample SAMN13153383, study PRJNA577476) | soil metagenome | isolation source: 80 cm soil or saprolite under Garry oak tree replicate 2 | place: USA:California | collected 2016-06-15 | reverse complement strand
TGTTCATGGACAAGCGGGCAAAGTAGGTGTCGCGGTATGGATGACTGGCAATGCGCAACTGGGGCAAGCTGCGTTGGAGCGGGCACAGAACCTGCTGCCTTTGTATGGTCACTACTTTGGCGCCGAGTACCCACTGCCGAAGCTGGACATGATTGCTGTACCGCATCTCGGCTTTGAGGCAATGGAGAATTGGGGCGGCATCACGTTCGACAATGATTTGCTGCTGTACGATCCGAAGTCGTCCTCCGACGCGACGCTCCAGGCGATGCGTCACCTGGTTGGCCACGAGGTTGCTCACCAGTGGTTCGGCGATCTTGTGACCAACGCTTCGTGGACGGACGTTTGGCTGAACGAGAGCTTCGCTGAATGGATGAGCTACAAGGGTATGCAACTGCTCGATCCGAACGACGAGCCGTGGCTCAACTTTCATGCGGCCAAGAAGAAGGCCATGGACACCGATGCGGGCCCTGCAAAGTCGGTTGCGGACAATGCTTTCGATGCGAACACGTCGTATCGCAAAGGCCCCGCGATCCTTCGAATGTTTGAAACATACCTTGGCGAAGAGACATTCCAGCGAGGGATTCGGGACTATATCCAATCCCATGCCTACGGCAACGCGACGACGGCCGACTTGTGGGTGAGCCTCGCGAAGGCGTCAGGAAAACCCGTGGCTGCGATCGCCGGCAGCTTTGCCAATCAGCCGGGAATTCCGCTGGTGGAGGTTGCGACGCAGTGCCAATCGGGCGAAACCGTAGCGACGCTAACCCAGCGGCGATTCACGGTAGATTACCTAGATGCAGAGGCTCTGACCTGGCAAATTCCCGTCGCTGTGGGTGAGATAGGCTCACCGCAGAGCGAGGCGAAGACGGTGGTTCTGAATAAATCTCCGGCGACTCTGCGCTTCCCTGGCTGTGGCAAAGCAATCAAGGCGAACCTCGGAGACACTGGTTACTACCATGTACAGTATGATGAAGCGGACAGAAAGAGCCTGACCGCGAGCTATGCTGACCTGGCTCCTGCCGACCGGGTGAATTTGCTGACGGATCAGTGGTCGTTGGCGCGGTCGGGCGACTCGAACATCGGCACCTATCTCGATCTGACGCGGCAGTTGTCGAATGAGACGGAGCTTGTCGTCTGGACCGATGTGCTGGACGTGCTTCACCAGATTGACGGGCTCGAACGGGGATCGCCGGGTCAGGCAGCCTTCCGCGCCTATGCGCGAACGCTGGTGCAACCGCTGATGCTCAGGCTGGGTTGGGAGGCTCACGTCGGCGAGAAGGCAGGGACAGCGTCATTGCGTGGACGCCTTATCTCGGCAATGGGGAGTTCGACGATCCCAGCGTGACGGCTGAAGCCAGGCGGCGGTTTCAGGCGCTGCGTGAAAAGTCCGTGCCACTGCCTCCCGAAATTCGGGCCGTTGTACTTGAGGTGGTCGGACGGCATGCGGACGCGGGGACCTACGATCAACTGCACGCGCTGGCGAAGGCGGCCGCCACGCCGGATGAAAGGCGGGACTTCTACTGGGCGATGGCATCCGCCCAGGCCCCGGAGCTGATAGATAGGACGGTGGAGCTTACTACAACAGATGAGGGACGCAATGGCCAGTTTCCGATGGTGCTCGTGACCGCGGCGCAGCGGAGCGATGTGGATCGTCTGTGGCGCGATGTGGAGCAGAATCGCGACAAAGTTTTTGGGGGCAAGATTTCGGGTGGCTTGTTGGAAGCGATCGCAGAGCACTCTTTCAACCCTGAAGTGGCGCGTGACCTCGCAGCTGATCCTGCGCTCGCATCGCGGACGAGCCCGCCGCCTGCGGTGAGGTCGATCGAAGTCGCGGCGAAATGGCGGCCGACAGTGCTGGCGGGCGTCGCCGAATGGCTTGATAAGCAAAAAGGCGCCTGAGAATAGGTAACTGCAAAGAGCCTGTGACCACGCTCGGCTCCATGGTTGGTCGCGTCGATTGACGCGGAATCGCCGAGTATCAAATCGAGCGGTTCAGTCTGGAAACGTGCTTTGCCCTGTTGTCAATTGAGAATCAGCCGTAGTCCGAAGCAGGTACGCAAGTAAATTCTTGCTGATTTGTTAGGGCAGATATTCTGGAAACTCTTACACAGTTTCCGGATTGCTGATAAGGAGGGCTCTTAGTCCCGGCAAGAGAGCCCTTCCAACGGACGTCATTGGTGCGGTTTTTGCATGCTATTCTGGGTCCGCGTCAAGGGCGCATGTGGTCCTGTGAAGAACAGAAATCCACCTGACGTTACCAAGAGCATTCTACGCGTGCCGGAAAACGCGGGGGGAATTCGAGAGTGCCATCGTTGTTTCCGTCATCTTGCTGACGACGCTTTTCGACTTAATCGGCGTGGAAGTGCGCGATGATGAACTCAGTCCCAATGCATGGAATTCAAGTCGAACAATTCTCCCTTGGCAGGCTCATCTGCGCGTTCGTCAAGCCTCAGCTGAGACACAATCTCCTGTGTCTTCTCGGAGGCATTCCTATGCTTCTGTTTAGCATTGCGGGATTCACCATGTACGCCAGACCGTTTTCAACGGTGAACCCTTCGGCTCCTTCTCTACCGATACGGCTCATACCGATCCCTTCAACCACCAGAACTGCTACACCATCGGGTCATCTGTATTTACGGTTTGTATCCCGCACCCGCCCCCGTACGCTGGCCAGACTGTCACCATCAGTGGCACTTTCCGCCTTCCCTACATCCACGGCCCTGCCCACTTCAACGATGAACTCGGCATCTTCAAGGGCTTCAAGGTGAGCGAGTCCGGCAAACTACAGATCCGCTTCCAGGGCTTTAACTTCCTCAGCCGTTCGGTTGACACCTATCAGCAGTACGATTCCTTCCTCTATCTTGGGTTTAGTAATATCGCCATTGCGCCCGACAGCGTCTCCACGGGAGGTATCACCACCACGCGAACCGGACATCGAACGGTCCAACTCGCAGCGAAGTACTACTTCTAGAGGCGATTTCCGTTCTCAGAAAGAGTATTGAAGGATCAATATTGATAGACGATTTTCGAACTCTTGCGCTTTGAGTGTCTGAAAATCGTTCAAGCGCTTTTGGAACTCTCATACTGGCTGGAGCCTTCCACCTTGAAGCAGTGATAACGGAGAAATAAACCAGCCAACGCACCCGCTCATTGCGTCGAGCCTTTATCTTCAGTTGGCAAGAACTGGTAGCTCACATAGGCGAAATGTGCGCCATCGGGAGCCCAGTTAGGCACGTTATCGCTGCCGGACCCGCCCACAATCTGCACCAAATCCCGGATCTCCCCGCCAGTCACGTTGAGAATGCGCAGGGTCACGTCCTTGTTGGCCGGGTGCCCCGTGACATTTTTGTCGTACGAGAGAATCAGGATCGATTTCCCGTCCGGCGAGGGATGCGGTGTCCAGTTGGGCCTTTCGTCAAAGGTGACCTGTCCGGGCTGGCTGCCGTCGGGCCGCATACGCCAAATCTGCATTCCGCCTGCACGGTCGGAGTTGAAGTAAATCCACTGGCCATCGGAAGAATAGTCCGGGTCGTCGCTGACGCCGGTGCCCAAAGTCAGCGCGGTTTCCTGCCCGCCGTCTGCCGCGATGGAGTAGATGCTTAACGTTTTGTGGCTGGGTCGCGTAAAGAGGATAGTTTTCCCGTCCGGCGACCAGCTATGGAAGTAAGAATCTGGATTTGCCGTAACAAGCCGTGGGGTGCCGCCCGTGGCAGGCACGATATATATGCGCCGGCCGGGTTGGTCCGGCGTGGTGCAGGTCATGGCGAGCCATTTGCCGTCGGGAGAGAGGCCGTGGCTGCCGGTACAGTCGGTCGCGCTGCCGATGTCGATCGGCCTCGCCTCGCTGAGCCTACCGTTGCTTTCACCCGCAGGTACGCTCCATATCTTTCCCGCGCGGTCAAAAATCAGCGCTTTGCCGTCGCGGCTCCAGTTGGGCGCTTCCATCTGCCCTTTGCCGGTCTGGATTACCAGGTCGATGGGCACATTGGGGTCGATGCCGATGGTATGGAGAGTGCTATAGAGTTCCATGGGCGCAGGTGCCGCCGGAGGATGGAGCGGCTGCAGCTCTACATGCGCGAAGGTAGCCTGTTCCACCTTGCCCTGTTCGCGGGCGCACATGCCGAGGCCCGCATAGAATGCCCCGTCAAAGCGCAGCTTCATGGACCCGCCAGCCTGATGCAGCGGCTCTCCGTGCATGCTGAGGAAGAGCGTGATGGTGTCGCCGCGCTTTTCCAGGCGCATCCGCTGCGGTGCCCCGATATCGAAGAGGATGGTCTGCATAATGCCGCCATTGGTACGCCGGTATTGCAGCGCCGTCTCGCCTGAACCATGGATGGCTGTCTCAGCGGACAAGGCGTCGGAGTCGAGCGTCTGACGGAACATCAGCAGCGCCTTGCGATGCGGTTGTGAAGTCGCGTTGCCGTCAGCCACCTTAACATCGGCGGTGAGCGAAACGTCGCCTGAGACCTTCTTCCACACGAAGTGAAATTCATCTACGTTCGCCCACAGATCGCCGCCAGCTGAGCGGATGGTGTACACGCCAGTTGCAGCATCGAACAATGCCGTTCCGGGCGGCGTCACGCTGCCTACATCGGACTGGTACTCAAAGATGCCCAGAGAATTGCTGGCTGTTTGCGCAGATGCGATGCTTGATCCTACGAACCCAAATGCCAACGCAGAGAATGCCAACAGTCCAATTCCGATCTTTTTCCGATACACGATGAATGTCCCCCTTGTGGACGGAATTACTCTACGACAAGACGGCCAATCCTCGCGAGCAAGCAACGCGTCCAGATACAATTTCGGCGAGGCTCAGCATATCTCTCCGGTGTAGGCAAAGAACCTCGCAGCAATTGAGTAAGCACCATTCCCACGAGGTAGAACTATGCAAACGTCGAATTTGCCCGCCATCTATCCGAGCTTGTCAAATCGCGTGATACTCGTGACAGGGGGCGCAAGCGGGATCGGAGCAGCCGTCGTGGAAGCCTTTGCAAGGCAATCTGCTTCTGTCATTTTTTTGGACGTGCAAGACGAAGCCGCGGGGTCGCTCCAGGAGAAGATCGAAGTAGAATACGGAAAAGCTCCGGATTACTATCGGTGCGACCTCACCGACATCGACAGCCTTCAGGCGACGATTGCGATGGCGGTGGAAAGGTTCGGCACAATCGAAGTGCTGGTCAACAATGCGGGCAACGACGCCCGCCACAGCATCGAATCGGTGACACCGGAGTTCTGGGATCGCTGCATCGCGATCAACCTGAAGCAGCAGTTCTTTGCATGTCAGGCCGTCATTCCTAAGATGCGGGAGGCGCGCCGCGGCTCAATCATCAACATGAGTTCGATCAGTTGGACCATACCGTCGACCGGGCTATCGGTGTATGTCACGGCTAAGGCCGCGATCGTGGGTATGACCAGGACGCTGGCCCATGAACTTGGCGGCGACAATATTCGTGTCAACTGCATTATGCCCGGCGCGATTCTCACGGATCGGCAGAAGGAATTATGGTTCACCCCGGAGTATGAAGCCGAGGTCTTGCATAGCCAGGCGCTCAAGAGGCTCATAACTCCCAACGAGGTCGCCAATCTTGCCCTTTTTCTGGCGTCCGATGCAAGTGTTGCGATCACAAACCAAAGCTTTGTGATCGATGCCGGCTGGACTTAGCGGTAGCAGTCCGGCGACGATCCGCATGCCTCGCGCCAAAGCGTTCGGTTCTTCGGCATGACGTGCACCTTCGAGGATGACACTACTGGGCGTGCCGTCGAGATTCGTCTGCTGTATTTAGTTAGACAATGGCGCCACCACCGCATCCGCGCTCGCGCTGCTCGATATCAAGGAAGCTCCGTCCATACAGAATCGTGTCTTGCAGACCGAAGCGCGGCGTCGATGAACTGCACCCCTTGAAGCCCGTCTGCGCACGTCGGAAGCAACAACGCAACCTCATCCGGCTCTCGTTCTTCGAGGCGCGCTCTCACCAGCTCCGCAAAATCCTTGTACAACTGCGCGAACGCCTCGAAGTAGCCCTCGGGATGGCCAGTCGGAAGCCGTGTGCTGCGGGTTGAGGCAACTCCGTTCCCAGGCCCTCCCCGCGTCAGCGTCCGCGCCGGCTCGCCCAATCGCGCGTGACGCACGTAGTTCGGATTCTCCTGGCTCCATGCCAGAGAACCGATCTCGCCATAGATGCGGATGTTCAGGTTGTTCTCCTCGCCCACCGCAATCTGCGACGACCAGAGGCTTGCCTTTGCGCCACCTTCAAACCGGATCAGCGTCTGCACATTATCGTCCAGCCGCCGCCCCGGCACGAACGTCGTCACGTCGGCCGAGATCTCTGTTGGCCGCAACCCTGTGGTGAACCGCGCCAAATGGTAGGCATGGGTCGCAATGTCTCCCAGACAGCCTCCCGGCCCACTGCGTGCCGGGTCGGTCCGCCACTCTGCCTGCTTGGCTCCGGTGTTCTCCAGCGGTGTGGCCAGCCAGCCCTGCGCGTACTCCACCTGAATCATCCGCACCGGGCCTAGCGCTCCACCCAGCACCATCTCGCGCATCTGGCGCACCATGGGATAACCGGAGTACGTGTGAGTCAGCCCGAAGACCAGCCCGGACGTCTCCACCTGCCGCGCCAGCTTCACCGCATCGTCCACCGTCGTCGTCAGCGGCTTGTCGCACATTACGTGAATGCCTGCATCCAGAAAAGCCTTCGCGACCGGGTAGTGCACGTTGTTCGGCGTCACGATCGCGACCGCATCGATACGATCAGGATGCATCCGCTCGGCCTCGGCCATCTCGACAAAGCTGCCGTACGCTCGCGGAATCTTCAGCTCCGCGGCGTAGCGGCGCGCCTCCTCCGGCGTGGAGGAAAGCGCCCCGGCAACCAGCTCCCAGCCATCGTCCAACCGGGCCGCCGCGCGATGCACGGCCCCGATGAAAGCCCCCTCGCCTCCGCCCACCATCCCGAGGCGCAGCTTCCTTCCCAGTTTCTTGCTCATGCACCCTCGCTCCCAAGTCCCAGCAGCCGCGCAATCATCTTCCGGTCCGTGCCAGCATTGGCAAAATCGTCAAACGCCCGGTCGGCAGTCTGGATGATGTGTCGTTCAATAAACGGCGCTCCCTCGCGCGCTCCCTGCTCCGCGCTCTTGACGCAGCACTCCCACTCCATCACCGCCCAGCCGTCGAACCCATACTGCGTCAGCTTTGAAAAGATCGTGCCGAAGTCCACCTGCCCGTCGCCCAGCGAGCGAAAGCGGCCCGCGCGATTGACCCAGGCCTGAAACCCGCCATACACACCCTGCCGTCCTGTAGGCCGGAACTCCGCATCCTTCACGTGAAACATCTTGATGCGTTCGTGATACAGGTCGATGTACTCCAGATAGTCGAGCTGTTGCAGAACGAAATGGCTCGGATCGTAGAGTAGGTTACATCGCGCGTGGCCACCCACGCGATCCAGGAACATCTCGAACGTCGTCCCGTCGTGCAGGTCCTCGCCGGGATGAATCTCGTAGCAGAGATCCACGCCGTTCTCTTCAAACACATCGAGGATCGGCCTCCATCGCCGCGCGAGTTCCTCAAACGCCATCTCCACCAGCCCCGGCGGGCGCTGCGGCCACGGATAAAGATAGGGCCACGCCAGCGCCCCCGAGAACGTCGCATGCCGGTTGACGCCCAGGTTGCGCGAGGCCTTCGCCGCGAAGTTCAGCTGCCCAATCGCCCACTCGGTTCGCGCTGCCGGAGCATTGTGCACGGATGCGGGCGCGAAGCCGTCGAACAGCAGATCATAGGCCGGATGCACCGCGACAAGCTGCCCCTGCAGATGCGTGGAGAGTTCCGTCAGCTTGAGTCCATGAGACTCGATCGTCCCCAGCACTTCTTCGCAGTAACTCTTGCTGTTGGCAGCCTTCTCGAGGTCAAACAACCGTCCATCCCAGCTTGGGATCTGCACACCTTTGTAGCCGAGCTCTGCGGCCCAGCGGCAGATGGAATCCAGCGTGTTGAACGGGTGCTGATCGCCTGCGAACTGCGCCAGGAAAATGCCTGGCCCCTGGATCGTCTTCATCGATACCTCGAACTGATGCTGAGTGGGAAAATCTCCGTTTGCGCAACGCGGACGAGCCGCTATTGAGGTGGCGGTCCCGCCTGTCTCGCGGGCGGTCCTGCCGGACGGCCCGCGGAATCAAACACATTCAAACCCTTTTTCGCATTCGGGTCCATCGCCGCCAGGTCTGCGCGATAGCTCACCGTCTTCGCCGTAGGGAAGCCCGCCGGCACAGCCTGCGTCACCGTGCCTGTTGCCGCCCACTCCACCCCGCGCTGGAACAGCACGACCGCGTCCGTCGAGCTCAACGCCATCACGTCGTGTCCCCACGTCGTGTGAAACACCCGTCCCTTACCGAACCGCGACACCATCACCATCGGCTCGTCATACCCGCTCCCATGGTTCGCCGGGTCGGAGTACGCCGTCGCCAGCAACGTCATCTTTCCCGGCCCGCGGAGGTTGGCATACAACTCATCGCCCTGGTGCATCCACGTCTTTGGCAGCCCGCGCATAATCGGGTGCGTCGTATCGCGCGCCGTCACCAGAAATGGAATCCGCTGGCCGTGCTGGCCCGCATTGCCGGGAGTCTCCTCGGCGGTCAGCTTGCCGTCCTTCCAGATCCAGTGCGGCCCGGCCTTCTCATCACGTTCACGCCAGCCGCCCACGCCGATCATCTCGTTATAGGCCTGCCAATGCGGAAAGGCGTTGTCGGCGGCGTGCACAGTCACCAGCCCGCCGCCATCTCTCATGTAGGCCTCGAAGCTCTGCTTCACGCTATATGGCCAGCGCTCGTCCGGAGCGTCGTAGTTGAACACAACCACCCGGTACCTGCGCCAGTCAAGATGGAAGCTGCTGAAGTCTGATTCCTTCGTCGGTGCAGTCAACACATCCACGTCGAACAGCCCAACCTCTTCCAGCTCCTTCTTCAGCACTGGAGTTATGGCCGCCCAATTGTGATACGGCGCGGCGCTCTCTCCATCCAGGATCAGAACGGGAATACGGCCGGCAGCCCATGCGCTTACGAAGGAAAGACAACAGAAAGCGCATAGTGCACCGGCGAACTTCTTCATGGCCTGTCCTTTTACTGTCTTTCTTGATTTGGCAAAATAAGCTGTACCGTCCGTACGGAATTGCTGTCTTGGCTCTTGCCGCTCGTCGATCCTGTCAAAATTGATTTTCCGACAATCTCCTCAATCACGCTAACCTGCATAATGGCAAATCGGCAAATCAGCGCTTCCAACGAAGTGGTGGCCATTGCGAACACGACAGATAGTAGATCTGCGAAACGGAGAAGATAAATGACAGACGTGAATCGAAGAAGTTTTCTGAGAGTGGGTGCAGCGGCTGTTGCGGTCCCGTCTCTGGCTGCACAAACCAGTCTGGCGCAGGCTGGCGCGCCGTCCCTGCCGTCGTCCGGGACCGGTGGCTGGATTTCGCTGCTCAATGGCCGCGATCTGAGCGGCTGGTACTCGATGCTGGCGAGTTCGGGAAGGGATGTTGCGGAAAAGCGCGGCATTGTGCGGATGGAAGAAGGCATGCTTCATATCTACGGCAACGAACTCACGGCCGAGCCCGCAGAGGCAGGGTATCTCGCCACCGTGCAGGAATTCGGGAACGTTCATATTCGCGTCGAGTTCAAATGGGGGCTCAAGCGGTTTCCGCCGCGTTCCCTGTGCAAGCGCGACAACGGGTTGCTGTATGGCCTGGTCGGCGCCGACAAGGTTTGGCCCACCTGCGTGGAATGCCAGATCGAAGAAGGCGACGTGGGAGACTTTTTCCTCCTCGGCGGGGTCCGCGGCGTCCAGGATGGTCACGGAGCGGGCTTCTTTGGCGAGGGGCTGGAGCCAAATGGATGGCCGACGCGCGCGCAGGCGCCGGGTAATTCCAGGGCCGCGGCGTCCGAGCCGACAAGCGGCCGAAAGATCAAGGATGGCAACTTCGAGATACTGGACGACTGGAACGTCGTCGAGGTGATCTGGCAGGGTGACCGTGCGGCAAACATCGTTAACGGCAGAACCGTGAATTCGATCTCCATGCTGCAACAGCCCGATCCGCAAAACCCAGGTCAGTTCATCCCGCTGACTCGCGGAAAAATTGCGATCGAAATTGAATACGCGGAGACCTGGTTCCGCAGGATCGAAATCAAGCCACTCACCTGATCGTTTGGAAGAACGGTTGAACGGGGTGGGTTCATCCCCTCCCGGCCTCGCCGGTTTTACTCCGTATAATCGACTCGTTGGTCACAGGGTTGCCCCCAGTCGAGGCCTTTGCAGCATTGATCGTCGTCGCTGAGCAGCCACGATCGAAACAGGAGCGCGGTCATGAAGACAGTATCTAATCAACAAAGCAGCAGGAAGGATCCTGCATCCCCAGGGCGCAGAACCTTCGTCAAAGGCATTGCCGCCGTGGGCGCTGGAGTCGCAGCTTTCCCTCGCTTGATGGCCACGGCTGAAGCGAAAGCCCTGGCTTCCGGCAATCGATTCCTTTCGCAAACCAACGGAACCGCAGGCGCGCCCGAAGCTTCCCAGACCTTCCATGGCGACAAAATCAGCTGGCACGGATTCGACCGTTACGACTTTGTGATGGATATGCAGACCTTGGCTATCACGCCCTTTAAGGCGCCTGCCGGCGAAGAATCCGGCAGTATTGGAAACTCGGCCCCGGGAGAACTGCGGTGTGTTGTGGTTGTGCCCCTACAAGCGGCCCCCGGCAATCCCTGGTCCTGGCGTGGCGTTTACTGGAACCACCAGCCCCAGGCTGAGGTCGAATTGCTCAAACGGGGTTTTCACATCGCATACATCTCGGTCGACCCTACGCCGAAATCATTAACGGAGTGGGATGCCTGGTATGCCTACCTCACCAGCCAGTACGGGTTGTCGAAAAAACCCGCGTTCGTCGGCATGAGCCGGGGCGGAGAATTCGAATATAGATGGGGCACCGCCAATCCCGACAAAGTTTCCTGCATCTACGCCGACAATCCAGGGATGGACCGCGATGGTTTTCAGAGGCTGGGCGACCTGGCGCGCGCCGACGTGCCTGTGCTTCAAATCTGCGGCACCATCGATCCGATACTTGGCAAGAATGCATCAGCCATCGAGGCGATCTATCAGCAGTTCGGCGGACGCATCTCGATGATGATCAAAGAAGGCTACGCCCATCATCCGCATAGCCTGCGCAACCCCAAGCCGATTGCGGATTTTATTGAGCAGAGCGTGCAGGAGGTCAGGAAACCTTCGCCAGCCTTCGCCGGCGATCGGTTCACAAGAACCTCCTACTACAGCGTCGAGAGTTTTTACCGCGATTACCCCGATGAAAACACCTGCATCACCTGTCGCGGACCTCTGTTTTCGCCCTGCTACGACCGTTACGACATCAGCGTTCCCGGCACGCCGATGTCTACCACGGTGATTGTGCCGGCCACCGCGGCGGCAGGTATGCCCTGGGTCTATCGCGCGGGTTTTGTGTTCCGCGACGCCAGGGTCGATCAGGAACTGTTGGCCAAGGGCTTTCACATCATCACCGCCCCGGTGACGACCAACGCCGACGGTCCGCTAATGAAAGACTGGAACACCGCGTACGACTATCTGATCGGTCACGGCTTTTCGAAGAAGCCTGTGATTGAAGGCGCGGGCGGCGGAGCCGGCGAAATGTACGAGTGGGCCATCGGAAACCCTGACAAAGTTTCTTGTGTCTACGCTGAGAACCCGCGCATGCGCAGCGCGCTTGCAAAAACGCAACCCCTCGACAATCTCGCCCCACTGGCCAAAGCCAATGTGCCGCTTCTCCATGTTTGCGGCAGCCTCGACCCGTGGTTCAAGGACAATACGCTTGAGGTGGGAAAACGATACAAGAAACTTGGCGGCAGGATCGAGGTCATTGTCAAAAAGGGCGTGGGACACTATCCCCTCGCGCCGGAGGATCCGGCCGCGGTTGTGGACTTTATCACCCGCGCCGCTATATAGGTGTTCCGCGCTAAGATTGCTGGATGACGATGGATGCCTCCTCGCTTCTCCGAATGACACGCTATTTGATTCCAGCTGCCGTCCTTGCGCCCGTCTTGCAGATGAGTGCTCAGCCTCCCAGAGCCGCCAGGCCCCAGGATACTGAGGTCTACCAGCCGGCCCCGCCCGTGGTGACTCCGTCGGCGACGGTGGGCATGCCGCCGTCCGATGCCGTCGTCCTCTTCGACGGCAAAGACTTGCAGCAGTGGGTGTCAGCCAAGGACGGCACCACTCCAGCCGACTGGGACGTCCACGATGGCGTGATGACGGTAAAGAAGGGCGGCGTAGGTAATATCCAGACCAGGCAAAAATTCAAGGACTACCAGCTCCACGTCGAATGGCAGATTCCGAGCAAGATCGGAGGCGAGGGACAGGGCCGCGGCAACAGTGGTGTCTTCCTCGCTTCCACCGGCCCCGGCGACGATGGTTATGAGCTGCAGGTCTTGGACAACTACAACAACGCGACCTACACGAATGGCATGCTGGGCAGCCTGTATAAGCAGTCCATACCCCTGGCCAATGCATCGCGCAAGCCGGGCGAGTGGTCCAGCTATGATGTGGTATGGACCGCGCCCCGCTTCAACAACGACGGCACTGTCAAGACTCCCGCCTTCGCCACCGTCTTCGAAAACGGCGTACTGGTCGACGACCACTTCCAGCTACAAGGCCAGACACTGAACGCCGGCCAGCCCTTTTATAAGGCCTACGACACCGTGCCCATCAAACTGCAGGCCCATGGCGACAAGAGCGAGCCCATCAGCTTCCGCAACCTCTGGGTGCGCGAGGTGAAACACTGGGACGCCGAGCCTGCCAAGTAGACTGCGCGAGCAAGGCAATGCGAGAGCCAGCGCTTCGCTTTTGGCGCTCGCAACAGGGCGCGCTATTGCATTTGGCTGATGAACACCAATGCCCATGCCGACAAAGTGATCTCAATGTGCAGTTTGCTCGAGGCATCTCTTCACAAACTTTCTACGTGTTTCGGCAAAGACATGAATCCGTTTGCAGTTGGTACCGGAAACTGGCACCTCGCCTGTGGTCTTCCACCACGCGTCAGTGAGCGCAAAATCGCCGAGGCTCTTTTCCAGCCGCGGCAGCTCTGGAAACGCGGTTTGCCCTGTTCTCATCATCTGAGATGAAACCTACCTAAAACGGCTTCCCTAGTGGCGGTTGACAAAATCACGGCTCGTAATTCATGCACCAGAGTCGAAGATCGAATACTTCCGTCCTACCACGGCTCAAAGACAGCAAAGTGATGGGTGTGGCAGATGAAGACGCGCCGGAAGATCCCCAACGTCAGGAGACCATCGTAGGCGGATGTGCGGGAAAGTCCTTCCGGGGAGTCTGCGTATGTGAAAAAGGACACCCTGGGGAATTCGAGTAAGCCGATCTGCAAGTCTTGCAGCGGCATGGTCGAAACTGGACGTTGTGCTCTATCGAAACCGCCACCAAGCAACGAGGTCCTTGCTAGTAATTCCAGCGGCATGTATCGAGCAGTGTAGAACAGGAAAGAGACGTTCGTGCCGGAGTCGAGCTTTAGGCGAACGGGCCGCGTCCCGTCGGATAGACGAGCCGCGATGATGAGCGACCTGAGCGCGGGCATACCGTTAGCCGCCCGAGCTAGTGCCACCAGTGCAATATGCGGTCCTTTTATGTCAGCGGCCATGGCAGATGAGTCGTCGAGACAAAGCAGGTTGTGAGCATTGTCGATCAACATATCGAATTCGCCGAGAAAGTCCTCGCCGAGGACACCGCGAAAAAGGTGGAGATCGACGGAATGGGAATTCTGGAAGTCAAACACGAGTACCTTTTGATTGGCGACGCCATGGGAGCCGGCTTCGAGCAGGTCGAGTTGCGCGACGGGAGCGGATGCAAGAAATCCGACTCCTGCTACCCCGGCCGAGCCCTGAGTATTTAGATCGAGCTCTGCAGCCAAAGCGGGATCAACCATCGTCATCTGGGTGCCTGTATCCAACAGAAAGTCGTAGGGGCCGGAATGGTTGACGGATACCGCCACGATCATCTGGTAGCGGTTTACAAGACGGAAGGGTACACTGGCGACATTTCCAGGGCAGTGCGGTTCTGCGGGAAGTGCCGGGACGATGGTTGCGGCAAGAACGAAGGAAGCGAACCAATTGAAGGTTGACATTTTGAGAGCTCCTGAACCGGCTCTGGCCGCTGGGCTAAAGCTTGATTGTTCGCACCGCTATGTCCGGAGCGGATCCCTCTGGACCGCCACTCGCCAGTCAGGCGGCCGAGACACAGCGCGCGCCTGTTGACCGTTCCGCAACGTCTGTTGATCGCTGCGAACGAGTAAATAATTCAGCTCCGCTCTAGCCCTCAGAAGGGACAGTTGCCGCCAGTACCAGGACTGCGATGGTGCGAAGCCTCGTTATATGAAGGGTGGAACTCCGCTTTTTACGGCCTCTCTCCACGTCTCCGGAACTACGGAAGAACGATGACCTTCCCGACCATTCCCAGGTTGTCGTGTACCACGCAAATGTAGGGGTAGATACCCGCCTGGGTGAAAGTCACGCGGAAGCGCGTGACGCTCAACGGGGCCTGTGCCAGACCGATTCGGTCTTGAGGCGCTTGCGTGATGAATCCGGAGTGCACAGCATCGGACGGCGAACTGATATAGGCGTGGCGGGCACCATACAGGGCCGCGCAAAGGAGGGGCCCTTGTGTCCGCAGATGCGTGTCGCGCGACGTCCCCCATCGGAGAGGATGCCGCGCTTGGCCAAACCGTCACACCCCCGGGCACGTGCCGGGGTCCGGCTCGTCAAATCTCGCGGAGTCGCCCTGAGGCACACGCGGGAAGGTGACGAAAAGGACGTATTGGATCGTGCCTGTGTTGATGACCTGATCCACTTCGCCAGGTCGCTCGATGAACGCCTGCCCCGGGCTGTACGTGTCGATCTGGCACTGGCTACCGATCGCTCGGTAAACGGTGAGCGCGCCCTGCTTGACGATGATGATCGCGCCTCCCGGATGGGAGTGCCAGCCCGAAGAGCCGCCCGGATCGACCGTGATCTGCGCCATGGCGACGTCGGCTCCGACTTGAAACGGGATCGTCCCACCAGACACGTCAGTCCCACGCGCCAAGGGGACATTCACCAGCCCTGACGGCTGCGTGGCGTTCGCTCTGAACTGTACCACTGTAATGACCGCCAGAAGAGCACTGAGCACTCCCAGCACTTTTGCCAATTTTCGACGTCGATCCATTTTCCACCTCCTGTGAAGTTGAATTGCAGCTAGGTTCGTCATGGGACCTCCACACATTCTTGAAGGTGCCAACATGAGCCAGGCCGGTCGCATCGTCAATGCCAACCGGGTGATATGTCGGTGACACCGGAAGTTGTTGACACACCAGCAGCTTGTGAAATGAGGTGACAAGCTCACCATGCCACACAGAACCCCGGATATACTTCCCACTTGGGGGTCTCCGCACCGGCGTGGCCATTCCAGCCAAATTGAACGTCGTATGTTTTGGCGTCTTTGAATTCAACTTCGCGTCGCGGGAGTTGCGCAAAGGCGGAATGAGGGTGCGACTGGAGGGCCAGCCATTAACCATCCTTGAATTGCTGCTGGAGCGGCCAGGGGAACTGGTCACTCGCGAGGAGTTGCAAAGGAAACTCTGGCCGGAGGATACGTTTGTCGATTTCGAACACAGCCTGAATGCGGCCGTGAAAAGATTGCGGGCTGCATTGAACGACTCCGCCGACCAGGCCAGGTACATCGAGACGCAGGCACGCCGAGGCTATCGATTCATCGCCCCTCTCGAGAGTGTTGTCGCCAGTGCAGAGGCAATCGCCTTTGCGCCGCCTGCATCAGTGACGCGGGCGCCATCGGGCCTTGTTGGCCGGCGATGGTGGGTCATTGCGGCTATCGCGTTGTGCGTCGCCGGCCTTTTCGGTTACCTGCGCCGCCCGCTGCCGCCGCTGCGAGTCACCGAGTATACCCAGATCACTCACGACGGCCGCCGAAAGGCTCTTGCCGGAACCGACGGAGGCAGGCTTTATTTCACTAGGATTGACGACCCGCAACCCACTGCACAGGTTGCGATTTCCGGGGGAGAGATCGCGCAGGTTCCAGTGGCGCTGCCCCTTCCCGATATCAAGGCCGTTTCTCCGGACGGGTCCGCTCTTCTCGTTACCTCGTTCGATGGAGGCCACGGGAGCCTATGGAATGTTGAGGTCCCAGCAGGCTCGCTCCGACGCCTATTGGCAGACGTTTGGGTCGATTCCGCGGCCTGGTCCCCTGACGGCAAGTCCGTGGTCTACAGCACGGGAAACGGAGACCTCTATGTCATCCGGAACGATGGAGCAGGAACTCGCAAACTGGCCGCTGTGGGCGGCGTGCCAGGCCCACTCAGTTGGTCTCCTGACGGCAGTAAGATTCGGATTTCCAGGGATCATCGGCTTTGGGAAATATCGTCCGACGGATCGGGACTCCACCCGTTGCTGCTGGGATGGCACCCCTCGTCCCCGCTGTGCTGCGGCCATTGGACTCCCGATGGGAACTTCTTCGTATTCCAGGCACGCGGCTCTCTCTTTGCCTATAACGGCCTTGTCCCCGCAAGTCAGCTATGGGCTCTTGATGAGCGCCGCGGGCTGTTCCGGCGGGCGCCCACCGAGCCGGTTCAATTGACGTCAGGCCCAATCCGCTGGAATACCCCAATTCCCAGCAAGGACGGGACCAAGATATTTGCCCATGGTGTCATCTTGCGAGGCGAATTGGTTCGCTATGACGCGCAATCCAGTCGGCTCCAACCCTATCTCGGAGGCATTTCGGCCGAAGCTGTCAATTTTTCACCAGACGGCCAGTTCGTGACGTACGTTACATTCCCTGAAGGCATCCTGTGGAGAGCTAACCGGGATGGAAGCCACCCTGTACAGCTGACCGATGCTCCCTTGTATCCCTTGGGCCCCCATTCGTCGCCGGACGGTGCCCAGATATTGTTCACCAACTTTGACGCGGAGGGGCACTGGAGAGCTTACGTCATTTCCTCGCAGGGTGGCACTCCCCGGCCCCTTCTCCCGGAAGACAACGGGTCACAGCACGATCCGAGCTGGTCTCCTGACGGACACAAGATTGTCTTTTCTACGCTGGAAACATTAGGTGTTTTCAACTCCGTGTTACGGGTTCTCGATCTTGCCAGCCACCAGATCACGACACTTCCCGGGTCGGAAGGCGTGTGGTCGCCGCGATGGTCACCCAACGGCCGCTTCATCGCCGGGTTGTACACCGGCCCCACAGGAGGCATGAAGATCTTCGACTTTGAGACGCAGCGGTGGTCGTTAGTGCAAAAAAAGGGCGAGACCGATTTCCCCACATGGTCGTCAGATAGCCAATTCATTTACTTCCTGAGCCCCTGGGATGATCCGGGCGTGTTTCGACTCCGCGTATCAGGTGGCAATGCGGAGCGCGTTGTCGATCTGAAGGGATTCCGTTTCACCGGGTCGGTTGGCTTTTGGTTTGGTCTTGATCCGTCAGACACCCCGATGTTGATTCGCGACGTGGGAACGGACGATATTTACGCCCTGACACTGGAACAGAAATAACAGTGTCAGACAATAGCTCTCCCTCGCTGCTGGTACAGTACGCGCGGATGCTTAGACACGAAGGAACTGCGACCACTCTCCTGTACGTACGCCGTTTAATTGGTGAGAAATCGCCGAGTTACTCATGCAAAGTAGGAGATAGCGGGAGGTCGCCTTGTAGGAATGAACCGACGACTGACTTGACAGTCAAAACGCAGTCGCCACTTTATTGTGTGGTCGGATTTTCGAATGAAGTGTCGAAAATCCCCGAAGTGCCAGAGCAGGATCGTTGCGACTTCCAAGTGAGTGCATCGTCTTGCGGGAGTTCAGTGCTGTAGATGTTTTTGTAGGTGGACTCGCATCCGACGGAAAGCGAAAAGTCAATATTGATGCGGCCTTCCGTGCCAGCGCACCTGGCCCAAACCCAGGTGGTCGCACTCACTATTCGCAAACCTTTGAAAGGAATGGTCGGGGCGAGAGGATTCGAACCTCCGACCCCCTGGTCCCGAACCAGATTTGACCGGTTGCTAAAATCTATTGAAAATGGTGGATCGCAACTGGTTCAGATTGAATGTATTGCGGGCCTATTGTGGAATCCTGTAGCTCTGATCTGTGCTTGGAGGCGTTGACCGCCACAATTTCGACTACACCTCCCCAGCGTCACTCACACCGTGATGACGGCAGCTAACGGTGCTAAAACGCTCAAGCGGCCTTCCATTTTCCCGCAAGGCAACCTTGGGATTGGACGGGAAATATCGAAGGCACTGTAAGCGCGTCTACCGATACCAATCCTGTTGAAACTCCTCTGCGATCTGAATGAGCGCTAAGCCCTGTTCTCGCCAATTGAGAATTGAACTTACGCAAACCAGACTGAGGATCGCCTCGAATAAAGATCAAGCCGTTGCGGATTCCGCTCCCCAAAACCTCAAAAACCAGCCCCGAGATTACTGCAACTTCGCGTACTCAGCTTTCGCTTGGATGAAGATGGGCACATCGGGATCGGCGTTCTTCCATGTGGTCAGGAAATCCTGGTACGCGGTCCGGGCTTTCGCGGTGTCGCCCTGTATCGCGTAAGCGCGGGCCAGCCCGAGGCGGGCCAGCATCCCAAAGGGCGAGTTCCGCACCATCCCGCGATGCGCGATGAATTTCTGGAACTCCGCTGCGGCCCGGTTGCCGTCGTGGAGCATCAGATACGCCTCTCCGCGCACATAGACCGTCAACAAGCTGGGATTCATGACGGTTGAGGCGCTCGCCAGATCGAGCGGGCTGGCCACCTGCAGCAGTTCGACTGCCCGGCTCGGGTCTTTCCGTTGCAAGGCAATTGCCGCCCGGATCACGGGCAGCCAATATCGCTGGACCAGCGTGTCCAGCGGGAAGGCCTTGTCCAGTTCTGCTGCAAGCCTCTCCGCGGATACCGTGTCCCCCGCCTGGGCCAGCGCCAATGCCCCGATCAGCCGCACATCGCGATCCGGGGCCAGCTTGATCGCCGCTTGCGCATCGGCGCGCCCTTGTGTCCCGTCCCCCGCCCCTGCCTCGAATGGCGCCATCTTCACCTGATAGCCCGCGGCCGTCTCCTTGGCGCCATTCTCCAGCGCCAGGTCCATCGCCCGTCGTGTAAACTCCCGCGCCGACTTCACCCGTCCGTACCACGCCTCCGTGTCCGCCTGTGCGCCCAGCATCGTGCCTTCTTCGCTGCGCTTTCCCATCGCAGAGGCGGCCAACTGCGCCATCCGGGCCTGATCGCCCTTCAGAAATGCCAGCAGATAAAGCGACTTCGCCCGTCCCACGTACGGCAGATTCCGCTCGTCCGACAGCTTGTACACCGCCTCCGCCTCATCCAATCGGTTCAGACTCACGAGGTCCGCGCCGAGGGCCTGGTAGGTGCTTGCGTCGTTTGGCATCAAGCGAAGCCTCTCACGGTCTTCCTCCACTGCCCTCTCGAGGTTTCCAAGCTTTGTGTAAAAAGGTCTCAGCGAGACGTCTTCCCTCGGGTAGGTCTGCCGCAACAGCTCGGCGGAGGCTGCCGCCTTTTCCAGTTCTCCCGTCCCGAACTGGTAGTAGTCCATTTCGATCCACAGGCGCTCCCGCTCGCTCACCTTCTCCCGCAACTCGTAAGCCTTACGGATACTCTCGGCGGACAGCTCCGGCTCAAGCTGGAAGTGATACGACCACGACATGGCGTCGTAGGCCTCGGCGAAGTTCGGATCGAGTTCCACCGCCCGCGAGAAGAAGGGAAGAGCCTCGACGTGCGCCCCGGTTTCGGACTTGTGCAACCCCACGCTAAAGGCTTTTAGAGCTTCGAGTGAGGGAGTCGTGCCCTCCAGGAGTGGAGTGTCGTACTTCTCGACGGTCGCGAGCGATTCGCCGACCTGCGTCCTGAATTGGCCTGCCATTTGATCCAGAGCATGCAGCACGTCTTCTTTTCTGGCCGCCTGCACCTGCTCCTCGGCCAGGACCTTGCCGCTTTGGCAGTCCTTTGCGCGCAGACCGAGGACATACTGGCTGCCGAGCGGCGCGATCGAGCCGTCCAGCACGGCGGCGCTCGCAGTGCGCTCGCAGATCTCCCGGGCGACCGTTGGAGTAAGCCGCGCATCGGCCGGTTGGCCCATCTCTTTCAGCACCTGCTGGATTCTGTCATCCGGGATAAGGCTTAGGAACGGCGACTGCTCCAGTTGCACCGCCATGCCCCGCCGCAGCGTGCCGTCGAATACCGGATCGCCGGTGGAGTTGTCGAAGTCGGCGAGCACCACCGTGTCCGTTGCAGTGAGGACTTTTCGGTTGTGTTGGAAGAACAAGAAGGTTCCGGCGACGACGACAGCAACCAGAAGAACGGCGACAGCAAGCATCCACCTCTTTGGGGGGCGGGGTGCGGGTTGCGCTGAGGCTGAGATCGGAGCCACTGGCGGTATCGCCGCGGCGGTAGATGTCCCGTTCTCCGTGGTGACATTCGCAATAAACCGGTAGCCCGCCGTGGGGATGGTTTCGAGGTAGCGCGGAGTGCGACTGTCTTCGTTCAGTGCCTTGCGTAAGAGGCCAATGGCGCGGGTAAGGGCGTTCTCCGTCACCATGGCGTCCGGCCAGACTTTGTCCAGCAACTCCTGCTTCCGCACCAGCCGGTTCCTGTCTTCGATCAGGTAAACAAGCAGCCGCAGCGCCTTAGGCTCGAGCTGGATCGGCCTCCCGTCCTCAGTTAGACGGAATTCGCGATCATCGACTTCGAATTGATCGAACCGGTAAACCATTTAGTTTCTCCAACTTAAACGGCCATCACCAGAACATCATTTGGATCACGGGAACATCCGAATCCCTCAAAGAAGCATCCGGTGGACCTCAATACCATCACCCAACCGGAGCGACATAGTTCACCCCATCGAGGTGAACTCCATGTCGCTAACCCACCGATTCAACCGCCTTTTCGTCCTTCTGGCCTTTGCAACCGTCGTCCCGGCCGTGGCCCAGGTCCCGGAACAAACCGCACCAACTCCCAATATTGTCACGGCCAAGATCAAGTTGGACGATCTCTCCATGATTATTGTTCCCGTTAGCATAAATGGATCAGGCCCGTATGACTTCCTGCTCGACACGGGTGCCGCGAAAACCATGGTCGACCAGAAGCTGGCTGACCAACTCAGTCTTCCCCGAGCGGGAGAAAAGACGGTCGTCGGGATGCTTGCTTCCGCCAGGATGTCGGTCGTCCATGTGAACTCGCTTTCCGTCGCCGGCGCCACGGTTCCTGGTGGAGACATCTTCAGCTCCGATCATCCGGCAACCGTCACCAGCAAAGTGCGCGGCGTGCTCGGCGAAGACTTCCTGCAGAACTTCGACCTGCTGATCGACTATCGCCACCAAAGTATCCGTTTCGAATCTCCACTGGGATCAATGTCAGCGACGGCCGTCGGCGAACACCTCCCGCTTCAACTCAACGGAGTGCTGCATGGGCAACCGACTCACAATCGGCTGGTAGTCTCCGGCCACATTCCGGAACTCGGGGACAGCCCGATGTCGCTACTCCTGGACTCCGGCGCCAATAGCCTGGTCCTGTTTCAGGACAGCCTCGGCGCGGGCTCAAATCAGCAGCAGTCGGTGCAGGCCGGCAACTTCAATAAGTGGATCTCCTCATCAGCCGCCGCGCGTTCGGTTCGACTCCTCAGCCTCGGAGCCAACTCCGTCGAGAACCTGACCGTGATCGCCCTCGACCGGCGTGCCGACGTGGACACCGATGGGCTCGTTCCCACATCCCTGTTCCATTCCGTCTTCATAAGCCACCAGGGGAAGTTCGCCATCCTGAACCCTTCGTTTCCCAAGATTAGCCGCTAAAGAAACGGCGACTGAGAGACCGAAGTGAATGGAAGAGGGGTTATCGGTAAATTACAGACGCGGTCTCAGTGGGCGCAAAATCGCGGATGCGCACTTCGAGGGTAATCGGAGCTGGAAACGTGATTTGCCCTGTTATCGCCAGTTGACGTACTACTTTTGGCTAGCCTGTCACTCGGAAGCAATTGATCGACCGGTCACGAGCGGCAATGCGTTTCCATCAGGGGGCATTCCCTTCTGTCCACGAATCTTCCTTTTACACCCGGACGGTTGCAATGCGGGCGTACAGATATTCCTGGAATATTTTCAATGGTATCCTTGCCCAACTGGGCGGCAGAGACAAGCTCTCCGTTTCGGCGAGCGACTGTATCCTCTGTTTTAGTTCGGTATAGTGCCTCATCTCCGGTTACTCGAATCGATGTTCATCTGACGGGGGTTGCCTTGCTATTCATCTATCGTGGAGTCGGATTTTTGACAGCGCTTATGCTTGCACCTTTAGCTGCAATGGCCCAAGGACAAGTCGCTGTGGCGGCAGTTGTGGCAAGCAAGCATCCTGTAACGGATGAGTACCACGGCGTGAAAATCGTCGATAACTATCGCTGGCTTGAAGACGGCAAGAGCGCAGAAGCCGGGCAATGGGTTGCGGCGGAAAATGCCCACTCGTTGTGGTACTTCCAGCATGCAGCGGCCTGGAAGTCAATTCTGCAGGATATTAAGGCCCCCAAAGACAACGCAGGTGCCATACAGCGCAGCCTGGACTTTCGGGCTGGAAGGTTTTTCTATCTACAACTGGATCGCACAGTGCAACAGCAGGCGGTCCTGATGACATGTACAACTCTCGGAACACCGAGCTCTGCACCGGCAAACGCCAGAGTTTTACTTGATCCGAATAGGCTTGACCCAACGGGTCATACTTCGATCGATTGGTACAAGCCATCACTTGATGGTGGCTTGATCGCGGTCGGGCTTGCGGTTGGCGGCAGCGAACGCGCGGCTCTTACCGTCTTTGACACAGCTACAGGCAAACAGGTAGACGCGGCCTTCGCGCCGATGGGCTTCCCCGGCGGCAGACGTAGCTTGGCATGGTTACCGGGAAACAAGGGTTTTGTCTATGCGGGCTACGACCCCGCAGTTGCTGCCGCCGCTCAGGCCACCGTGCTCAAAAACCAGAAGGTGTTCGAACACATTCTCGGGACCTCGCAGACTGAAGATCACGTCGTCCTCAACAAAGGGCTGACGGAGCTAGCACAGATCGCGCTCGATAGTGATCCGACAGGCAAATGGATCGTCGCCAGCTCAGAAGACGGCGACGGGGGCAAGTACGCGAATTTCATGCGTTTGCCGGATGGATCCTGGCAGCAGGTCTCTACCTATCGTGACGAGGTCGTAGCGATTACTCCGGGTACCGCGGAGGAAGATGCGCTTTACTTGACCTCGCTCAAGAACGCACCTCGCGGCAAGATCCTTGAAATCTCCGCGAAGACCCCCGTGCTTTCTCAGGCAAAAACCATCATCCCAGAGGGGACAGCAAGCATAGAACACGACGACCCAGGGTCAGATTCCCACCGGGTCCTCGTGACGAAGGACCGTCTGTATGTGACTACCATCGACGGTGGACCGAACCGTGTGCAGGTGTACGACCACAAAGGCCGGCCGCTCCCGGACGTGCCGCTCCCACCAGTCTCAGGAGTTTCAGAAGTAACCGGTCTTGGTGCTGAAGCTCTGGCGATCCAAGTGAGTTGTTTCCTTACTCCACCTGCTTACCTGACGTATCAACCGGGCCCGAATGCTCAACCAGAGGCTACAGCACTCTCGCGGTCAGCAAGCGACATTCTTTCCAACTATGTAGTCGACAGGACTTATGCGGCTTCGAAGGATGGGACCAAGATTCCAATGAACATCATCCACCGGCGCGGATCTCCCATGGATGGAACTGTTCCAACCCTCGTTAATGGTTACGGCGGGTACGGAATCAGCCAATCACCGGAATTCGTCGGCAGTATCTACTGGACGACCTGGCTACAACAGGGTTACACGCTGGTTATCACCAACATTCGTGGTGGTGCAGAATATGGCAAGTCCTGGCATCTGGGCGGGAACCTGAACAGGAAGCAGAATGTCTTTGATGATTTCTCGGCCTGTGCGCAATATCTGATCGACAGCCATTGGAGTTCACCCGCCCACATGGCCGCCATCGGTGGATCGAATGGCGGCCTGCTCATGGGAGCCGAGATCACCCAGCACCCTGAGCAGTTCCGCGCCATTGTCTCCTACGTCGGCATCTACGACATGCTCCGGGTCGAGCTGGACCCAAATGGACAGTTCAACACTACAGAGTATGGAACGGTGAAAGACGCTGCAAACTTTCGGGCACTTTACGCCTATTCGCCCTATCACCATGTAGTCGATGGTGTGAAGTATCCCCCGATTCTTATGGAAACGGGTGACAACGATCCGAGAGTCAATCCGGCGCAGTCTCGTAAATTTGCTGCCCGTCTCCAAGCGGCAAGTAGTTCCCAGAATCCGATCCTGCTAAGGACGTTTGCGGACGCCGGACACGCTTCTAGTTCAAGCGCGGATTTACAACAGCAGTTTGCTGATGCGTACACATTTCTCTTTCAGGAACTCGGTGTTGCCTTCGCGCCGGCGCAATGAAGTAGCGTTGAGAGGGCTGAACCATTGAGGTGCGACTTAACCTGAAATCTGGCCCATTCTGCCATTGCGAAATATTAGCGCTGTCAAATCTCAGAGTCTTACCTGGAGCGGGTCTATGGCTGGAAACGTGCATTGGCCTGATATGGAGTGACCGTGTCAACTCTGCACAATGGTGGGGTTGTTTCGGTATTTGTTTTCGCCATCTCCCGAGGACAGAGCGAGCAGCAGTCGGGGCAGTTTTCAGCGACGATTGATCAGTCTGATATTCGCGGGTCGGAACCGCATAATCATGATCCGTCGGGAGCTGCCTCTGACTGTTATCGCGAGTCCGGCTGAGCCTGTCGCATAGGCCATACGAGGATTCTCCTTCGTGCTTACCTCGGCTGCTGCTGGCTCTGTGCTCGATTTGGACGACGAGTTTCATCAGTGAGTTCGTTTTTGCTTTTCCTTCTTAGGAAGGTTTTGCTTTTCTCAAGCTGCTATTCGCTGGCTTACAGTGGCTTCCGCTTTGGTACCTATGGCCCAGATAAAACCCAGCAGTTCGCGGCCCACTGCTGTGACGATCTTTCGTTTGTCTTTACCCTTCGCTGCCAGTCTCGCGTATCGCTTGTACAGTCGGTGTTGTGCCTTCCACGCAATCTCTGTAGCCTCTTCCGACGCACTCTGCTGTCGTTTTCGCAATCCAGCCCAGATGGCAGGAGGTCGATGATAACTCCATGCTGCTTCGACGACGATCCGTCTCAGGTGCGCGTTGCCCGTCTTCGTGATGCTGCCTCGTCGAGTCCGCTTACCACTGGAGTTCTCGCTTGGCACAGCGCCGCAATAACCCATCAGCTCTCGAGCACCCGTAAAGCGAGAGACCTGGCCTAACTCAGCCGCGATCGTCACTGCCGAGATATGCGCGATGCCACGTAATGCCTGAAGATCCGTGATCACTTCCTGCAACGCCGGCGAGGCCAGCTTCACCGCTTCCACGATGGCCTGCTCAAGTCGCAGAACCCGTTCTCGCATGTGCTCGACCTCGTGCAAATAATCGAGCCGCGTTGACTCCTGGGCCGGTTGGGCAAATCGTATTTGCGAGACCCATGTCAGATGGAGATGAGTCCAGGACCGAACTCCGGCCGGTGGACGGTGACCTGAGCGCAGTAGAAACTTGCCCAGCCGGTGACGAGCTCTCAACTCATCCTGCTTGGCCGCTTCACGCCCACGCACCAGGTCGCGCAGCGCCTCAGAACCCGCGTCCGGAACCCAGACCGCCGTCAAATCGCCAGATCGATAGCTTCGCGCCAGCTTCTCGGCGTCGCGTCGATCGGCCTTCACCCGGTCGCCGGCCTTCACAGGTACCAGGGACGGGGCAATCACCTCACATTGAACGCCCAACTCTGCCAGTTGCCAGTACAGTACATAGCCAGTCGGCCCCGCTTCATAACAAACACGCAACTTCTCCATTGGACCGAGCTTCTTCAACAGCTTGCGTATCGACTCCATGCGGTTGGGAATCGTGCCAAGGCTTCGTACCTCGCCATCCGGCTCGGCTATCGCTGCGGCAATCGTTTCGGCATGGACATCCATGCCCAGAAATCGTAACTTCTCTCTCATGACCGGCTCCTTCCGCTTGTGGCTCTGAACTGTGGTTCTATGCGAACTCACAGCCTAACCCACGCTCAGCGCATCGCGCCGGTCACTCCATAATGACTGTTCTCGCCAGTTGACCAGCTAACTTCCGAATGGGCGTTATTCGGGAGTGACCGCAACTTTCTAGAAGCCTACTTCGCAGGACTGTTCCGCACTACCTCACAATCATGACGCTTTGCTCCGAAGACGGATCGACTGTGACGGTTCCGGCAAGTCATGGAGGGCCATTGGCGAAGCAAGGGACCACGGCCTGAGATCTCCGATCTGCTCTGATAAATGACTTGGAGCGTCGCCGCCGAGGTTCTGAAAGTCTCGGACCATGTGCATTTGGTCGAAGTATCCAAACTCATGGGCGATGCTTAGCCAGGAGCGGTACGGTTTCATGCGCTTCTCATCCAGTGCTGTCTGAAATCGTGTAATTCGCGCGAAGAGTTTTGGAGTCATACCCGTCTCTTCTGCGAATCGGCGTTCATACTGGCGGACGCTTAAGGCCGTGTAATTCGCCAGTTCCCCGATACGAGTTGCGCCTTTGTGGTGAAACATGTGCTGAGCGCTCTTCATGATGGGAGTGCGAGCGAGGGCGTTGCGTGCAAACGGCAGCAGATATGTTTCGGCCACTTGTATCCGCTCCGCAAATGATGTGCTCTCCCCCAGCATCAACCACAGATCTCGCATTCCTTTTCCAAGGATATCCTCGCCCTCGACGCTCCCGTTTGCAAGAACAGCGGGAGGGATGCTGAAGAGTTGCCATGGAGCGAGAGGTTTGAGGAAGACTCCAAATGCAAGGAAGCGACCGGCAAAGTGTGCGCTCCCATAGGGCAAGGTCACCGATCCGACGACGTTGATTCGGGGAAGGAGCACACTAGGGCGATCCGAATAGTCCATGAGCGTTCGGTCGCAAAGTCGAACGACAGAGTATGTTCGAGCGACGCAATGTTGGGCTGGTCGAAGCCAGCACCGGCACACGTGATCTCCCGCTGGGCATAGGATCGTACGAACGGCCCCAGTTCTTGGCTCGGCAATGCAGTCTGAATCGTCCGCACGAGCGCTCTCCTCTATCTCACCTAATGCGATCAGACTTGGGGGGGCCGTGTCCGCATTTTAGGCTTTTGGCCGACTATTTGGACCACTTGTCGCATTTTTACTAGGCGAGATCTTCGATTAGGCCGATATTGGGTGCAAGGAAAGAACTGACGGGTGTTGTCGCTGGATGGCCGGCAGCTACTATGCGCTACGAAATCAAGGCGCCCAGGCGGATAAGAGAATTCCATTACAGTGCACTGGAGAATATGTCATGCAATTGAACTCGAGCGCCGCTTGCACAAAGATTGTGAAGAGGCTATCTCTTCGAACAGCTATCGGAATTTTGTACTCGGTCACTTCAATGGCAACACTGGCCTACGCTGCCACTTGCGAGAGTCTTGCCAACCTTCGACTGTCGGACACCACCATTACGCTTGCCCAAACCGAGACAGCAGAGACCTTCAAGCCTGGAATGATCGAGGCACCGGGACCTCCGCTGACAAATCTGCCACCTTTCTGTCGTGTAGCCGCGGAGATTAGACCGACGCCAGATTCGAAGATCAAATTCGAAGTATGGATGCCCGCGTCAGGGTGGAACGGCAAGTTTATGGGCGTGGGGAATGGGGGATGGTCGGGGGAGATTTGGTATCCCTTTATGGGCGTGGCACTACGGAGAAATTACGCAACCGCATCAACAGATACTGGCCATGAAGGCTCCAGCACGAATGCTGACTTCGTGGTGGGGCACCCGGAGAAGGTGGTGGACTTCGCATATCGTGCGGTTCATGAGATGACGGTGGAGGCGAAGGCCATTATCGCAGCCTATTATGGAGGAGCCCCCAAATTCTCCTACTGGCAAGGCTGTTCTTCCGGGGGCAAACAGGGCCTGAAAGAGGCCCAGCGTTTTCCGACGGACTACGACGGTATCATCGCTGGCGCTCCCGCAAACAACTGGATTCCTTTTCTTGCGAGCGGACTATGGATTTGGCAGGCGAACCATAATGGCACGACCCAAGTCCTCTCGGAAGACAAGCTGCGCCTTTTGCACAAGGCTGCGCTGGATACCTGCGATTCGCGAGATGGCGTGACCGACGGCGTGATAGGCCTCCCCGAAAGCTGCCACTTCAATCCCAAAGTTTTGCAGTGTAAAAGTGACCCCGGAGCAGACTGTCTTACGACGCCAGAGATAGAAGCAGCTAAGAAGATCTATGCGGGGCCAAAGAACCCTCGTAACGGTGAGCAGATTTTTCCCGGGCTGCAACCAGGAAGTGAACTCGGGTGGGCATATGGAGCGGCAGCCCAGAGGCCCCGAATTCGTCCTACTTCAGGTATCTAGTCTCGAAAGACGCAACGTGGGACATTCGCAAGCTTAATTTCGATAGCGACATAGCGCTCGCGGAAAAGCTCGACAATGGTTTGATCTCAGCGACAGATCCAAACCTGAAGAAGTTTTTTGCTCATGGCGGTAAGCTTATCCTCTATCACGGCTCGACCGACCCGCTGATAGCACCGCAGAATACGATCGACTACTACAATAGCGTGTCCAGGATGAATGGCGGCAAGGGTCGTGATTCTGTACGCCTTTTCCTAATACCCGGAATGGATCATTGCGCCGGAGGTGCGGGGCCGAGTACCTTTGACACGGCGAGTGCGTTAGCGGACTGGCTCGAGCGCGGCAAGGCACCGGAGCAGATCATCGCAGCTCACCTGTCCCATGATCCTATTGCGCCCAGGCCAGGTAAGACGCGTCCACTCTGCGCTTACCCAGAGATTGCGAAGTACAAAGGAACGGGCAGTACCGACGAAGCGTCAAGCTTCGCATGTACAAGGGAATGAGCGCGGCACATGGGCGCTTTTTCTGTCATGTGTTCGAGCGAATAGCCGAAAATTTGATCCAACGATAGACGCTCATGTCGCCAGATGCGATTCTGGATTTACGACAAATCGCCAATGCACTCATCGACGTGCCTACTGTTGCGTAGCAGCCCCTCTATCTTTGCGCAACGTTTTTGATGCTGGGTAGATCGTTGCTCACTGGTGTCATCTCGAGTGCGCAACGACAAACGGCAATGATGGGCTGTTGCGCAGGTGAGCGACGGGTCGGGTGCGCTATGGCCAGGTGATTTTATGATCGATAATCGATGGATTTATGCCATTCACTCCAAAAGTGCCAGTGCACGGTAGGGAAAGTGGCTTCCCCCTGGTTCTGGATGCACTTAGTCGGTCGCGAGCTCGGGGTTAGCGAAAGGGTAGATTCTGAGCAGTCGAGCGGCGCCTGAAACGCCGCTGGTGCGAGCCATGAAGGTGGGTTCGAGAGCGTGAGAGAAGCTGGGTTGGAGGAGCAGGCCGCAGGAACCGAAACGAGAGCATGGGAGCGGGGCGTGAAACTGTGGGGTGAACCGCTGGAGCGCCCATCCGGGGCGCGGGCGGCGGCGGGGCGATGAAGAAGAAGTGGGCTCCGTTAATGGGCATATTTCAGCACTCATATACTCATGTTAGTTATCGGCTTGAGACCTGTTTACCTATACTAGTACCCCTTTTGTCCCTTCTGGCCCCCCAAAGTGTGTCGTAAGTTCCAGTGGCGTGTAGGGGGAAGACACTTTCCCCTACCAAGCACTGGCACTTTTGGAGTGAAATCGGCTTGGAAGGGTGAGATTTTCCCGCTCTAGTATAGGAAAATAGAGCCCAACCCGGTAATTTACATGAGTATATGTGTACATAATATGTCCGGTAAGGGAAGTCTGCTGTTCCTCTCTTCGCCCGCCGCCATGCGCCAAAAGGGCGCTTCGGCGGCTCACCCTCGATAAGGCGACCGAAATGCTTTCCGTCCTGCCAGCTAAAAAACACCTCGAGCGGGCGCGGGAAGAGCAGGGCCCCCAAACCGGCGCAGCACCTCCGGTTGATCCGCCCGCTCTCCGGCTCTCGCTTCGGTTCCTGCGATCTGCTGCTCCAGACCAGCCTTTTTCATGATCTGGCATACTGCATCCTCCTCATGATCCCGCCGGAGTGGGGATGAGTCGGCTCTCTCTCTATATCTATCCGGTATTTGTATTGGTGTTCTTCTTCTTACGCCCGCCGCCCGCGCCCACAAGGGCGCTCAAGCGGCTCTCGCCCCTTGACGAGATGAGCCTCTCCTCGCCTCCTGTGGACGCCAGCCGGACGGCTGATTACCAGTCGGTTACTTTCGGTTGGACAGCAGTGATTTCAGGCCCCAAGGTCTGGTCCGACTAAGTGCATCCAGAAGCAGGGGGAAGCACTTCCCCCCTACCCACCACTGGAACTTACGTATCATTTGCACCCTAAATGGGGCAGGAGTTTCAAGCTATAGGAAAACATCGGCCAACCCATTAATCAACCCGTCCGAACCATCCCGAACATAGCCTCAGAGATCACTCAGTAGTTAACAGACTCTCGGACACATAGCTCCTTATGCTCGCTCTCAGTAGTTAATAGATAGAGAAGAACAGCTAAGAGGATCTGTTGCTCTTCCCCTTCGCCGGCGCACAACGCGCCATACTCCAAAAATGGCCAACCGAAATTACACACAAAATGCGCAACGGCAACGTGGGACCATTGCACGTTGCGCAGCTGGGAGGTGAGGAATGCGCAACGATAAGCGAAGGCCTCAGTGATATCACAACCTACATACCTTCCCGCGTGAAAGACCAAGACCCCTTACCCCGAAAAATACTCTTCGGTATGCTTGCACAATGTCCAGTCAATCTCAGTATGGCGATACGATTCTGTTGGCCGGCCTGCAGGCGCCTTATACGGCCGAAAAACTTGCGCGTGTTCAATTCACTAAGGGGCCTGAAGCTGCTTCCTACGATGAAGCCTGGCTTCAGAACCTGATCATGCTGCAACCCGGCCTCCTCCCAGTAGGCCAAATCGAGCCTGTATTTCTGAACATGGTGCCTATCTGTACTGAGCTGCCAATGCGTGCAGGGTTCGTGGACAACCTCTTTATTACTCCAGCTGGAGATCTCGCTCTGGTCGAATGCAAGCTTTGGCGCAACCCGGAGGCCAGACGCAAAGTCGTCGCACAGATCATTGACTATGCCAGTGAGTTGACGACTTGGACTTACGAGACACTTGAATCGGCGATCAAACGGACCAAGTCGGTCGATGCCTCTCTCGGCACCGAATCGCGCAGCATATTCGAAATCGTATCCGCCAACGTGGAAATGGATGAGGTCGTCTTCCATGACGCCGTTTCTCGAAACTTGAAGCGCGCCAGAGTCCTACTGCTGATCGTGGGCGATGGCATACCTTGCTCTCCGTTCTCTACTCTTCGCTGACATGAGTCCTAAGTCGCCCGCAGATCCGCCGCGATGAGCGCAAACTCATCCAGCGCCGCCTGCAAATCCTCCATGATCTCGGCGGCGATCACGTCGGGAGCGGGCAGGTTTGCCGCGTCCTCCAGGCTGTCGTCCTTGAGCCAGAAGATGTCTAGGCTCGCCTTGTCGCGCTTCACCAACTCGTCGTAGGTGAAGCAGTGAAAGTGCTCCGACTCCTTCCGCTTATGCCGATTCTCCGCCTTGTAACACGCGACGAAGTCGTCCAGGTTCTCGCGTCGCAGAGGATTCGTCTTCAGCGTGAAATGCTCGTTCGTCCGGAAGTCGTAGATCCAGACCTGCTTCGTCCAAGGCTTCTCGCTGGCGATCTTGCGGTCGAAGAACAGCACGTTGGCCTTCACGCCCTGGGCGTAGAAAATGCCCGTCGGCAGCCTTAGGAGCGTATGGACATCGCACTCCTTCAGCAGACGACGCCGGATCGTCTCTCCCGCACCGCCCTCAAAGAGGACGTTATCCGGCACGACGATAGCCGCTGTTCCGTCGATCTCCAGAATCGACCGCACATGCTGGAGAAAGTTGAGCTGCTTGTTGCTCGTCGTCGCCCAGAAGTCGTCACGTGCAATCGTGAGCCCCTCGCGCTGTTCATCGCCGTCTTCGCCGATGAACGTCACACTGGACTTCTTTCCAAACGGCGGATTCGTCAACACCATCTTGTATTCGCGCGAACCTCTGCTGATCAGCGCGTCGTTCACACTCACCGAGTGCTCGCCGCCCACGCCGTGGAGGAAGAGATTCATGGCACACAGCCGAGCCGTTGCATCCACGATCTCAGTTCCCGACAGGGCCAGCTCCTTCAGAAACCGCTTCTCATCTTTATCGAGCGTGTAGTTGTGATTGATGTAATCGTGAACCGCGAGCAAGAAGCCGCCGGTCCCGCATGCAGGGTCGTGGACGAGCTGTCCCGGCGTAGGCCGCATCACATCGACAATGGCCTGGATCAGGGCACGCGGCGTGAAGTACTGTCCCGCACCGCCCTTCACGTCAGCCGCATTCTTCTCCAGCAGACCTTCGTAGGCCTCGCCCTTCACGTCTACACCGAGCGTGGTCCACTGCTCTTTGCCAATAAGGTCAGAAACCAGCCGCTTCAGCTTGGCAGGGTCCTGAATCTTGTTCTGCGCCTTGCGGAAGATCGTGCCCAGCAGCCCGGACTTCTTGCCCAACTCAACCAGGATGTGCCGGTACTGCACATCCAATTCGTCGCCATCTAGCCGCTCCAGAGTCTGCCAATCGAGATTGCGCGGGATAATCGCATCTTTACCCGGGCTCATCTCCTGCCGCTCATCGGCCATCTTCAGGAAGAGCAGGAAGGTGAGCTGCTCGATGTAGTCCTGATAGGAAAGGCCGTCATCCCGCAGGATGTTGCAGTAGTTCCATAGCTTCTGGACGATAGCGTTGCTTGTCATTGAGCCTCTCCATGTTTCGCGGCAGTTATGGGAAGTCCGGGTGCGCCGCCCTGGCATTTTGGGCAGAGCCGTAAGTGGATGTCGCTGCCGTTTGCACCGAAGACATGTCCGCAATCTGCACAGCCAAGTTGATACACTGACTGCCCGTAATCGGTTCCGGGCAAACCGGTATTGCGGATCACCACCTGCCGGTTCCGATTCACAAAACCTGGTTGCGCCGTCTTCGCATCAGACATGGACCAGCTCCTGTAGGCGGCGACGTGCGACAGTCTTTGCCGTGGAAGCGTTGGGTTCGGCATGGATGCGCTCCAGCAGAACCGAAGCGGGTTCGTCTGTGGGATCTTGGGGGACCAGCTTACCTGAGAATGCGTCGGCCAACACCGAAGTCCGTAGTCTCGCGGACAGCGCGATCAAACGGCCAAGTGACGAATTCGTGTGGTCCGCGATCGTAAGCACCCGCGCTGCGGCAGCGACAATCCTAAGCTGATCTTCAATAGTGGGTAAGGGGATTTCAAATCTCTCGATATCTGCCTGCGATATTTTGTGAATTCCGGCTGTAGTCCGCGCGGCACTCTCGATTTGATCGCGCACGAAACGCGAATTCCAAAGAAGCACAAAGAACTGAGGATCGCATAGTTCCTTGTTTAAACGGACACGAATCATGGTGTCAGGAAACATCACTGGCTCCGAGGAAGTCTCCGCGATCCCTACTAGTCCAGCCAAACCCACTAGCGACTTGGAACCATTGCCGCGAGAGATGAGGATATCCTCCGGCTTGATCGAAAGATTGGCAACCTGCTTGTCTTCGAGAATTCCAAAGCGCCACTCCTGAGTATTCACCAAGCTATTCTTGATAGCCGTCAGGCGCAGAATTCTGTAACCCGCATTCGAGGTCTGAGGCGACCTGCCATTCGCCAATGGCTCTCTAAGCAGACCGAGGACCTTCGCTCGCGGGTACAAGCCGGGTTCTTTTGCCAGAACCAGGCGGCCTTCGCACGCCGCCTTCAGCACCGACGTGCGGTAGCGTTTCAGATTTGCCTGCACCCTCTTCAACGCCTCCATCGCCGCATCTAGTCGCGAGAACTGTTTGTCGATCTCGTCGACGATCCGGTCCTGCTCTTGTGTTGAAGGTAGAGGTATTGGAAGGTCTTGCAGCGTTCGGGAAGACAGGTGCTTAACTGTGACGGAGGACGTGGCACGATTTATCGCCTGCAGGTAGCCCGGTAGTACGTGAAACAGAAAACGTCGCCGATAGAACCGCTCGTCAGTCTCAATCTTGCATACCCGCTGATTCAGAAGTGCGGGACCGCCGCGCCAGATTGCACGGTTGAAGTCTCCGTCCATTCCCACAAGGAGATCACCTGTATTAACGAGATACAGGGGATCGAAATCGCCGGAGTACTTGGTCTCCGTTGTACCCTCGACGATGTCTCGGATTCTGATTAGGTCGGCACCTTCAGTTTTGCTAAATGCTTTGGATGAGAAGGCAAACCCATTGAGAACATTGCCTATCTCGAATAGCCGCACACGCTCCCAACTGGGATGCGTTCCGAGGAGCCGATCTTCCGAACTGAGAACAAGGTCATCGAGTGACTCGGTGAAGCTCATGCCGCCAGCACCTCATTCAACTCAGTGAGTAGCGGGAAGAACCTGTCCCCGAAGACCTGCTGCGCTTTGCCCAGGCCACCCCACTGCACAAACGGGTCGAGGTCAAAGTCATCTTCATCCACAGCAAGGCTCGACGCAATGTGGTCGCGAATAGCGTGCAGCCACTGAAGCTGATCGCGTGTGAATGAAACCCCTGCGCTCTGCTGCTGCCGTAGCCAGCCAAAAAAACGCTCTTCCACTTCCGATCGGCGGGGCATGAGTTCATCTTTCTGCTTGAGCGCGAAACGCACCAGGTTCACCAGATCCGCTGCCACTTCCGTTTTGCCGCCGTGAACGTGGGAGCTATCGATACGCTGGTAAGCATGCCAGAGTTGGTCGGGAGTCGCCCGTGGGCTGCCGTCCATCGGCTTCTCAAGCATACCGGCCAGCGCCTTCACCTGCTTCAGCGACAGCCCGGCGGCATACGGTTTGCTGTAGAGAATCTGCAACACTTCGATCTCATCCCTATGATCCACGATGTACTGCTCGAATGACTGGACCATGCGCAGGGCGCGTTCACGAACCACCTCCGCCGGGCCAGCCTCAAGCAACTGATCCTGATTCACAGTATCGATGATCTGCTCGTAACTTTTCTTTACGCTCAGAATCAGATTGCGCAGCGCAGGGTTACCGGACAGCGGCTTGGCGGCCTGCTGCAGAAGTTGCTTGCGGGCCAACGCAATCTGCTCGTCGGTCGGCTCGTTCGTGTTATTCGCGGCACGCGCCGCATCTATGTGCCGATCCGGATCGAGTGCCGAGACAATCTCGCTGGCAATGGCGCAGAGCGGCTGCCCCTGGGCCGCGTCGTTGAGTGCCGTCCGGTCATTCGGCGTAAGCTGCCGGTCCAAGCGCGAAAGCCGGGATGCGATGGAACTGAGAACATCCGGCTCGCGGTTGCCGAACGTGACCAACTCAAACAACTTGTCGAGGCTGACATTTCGCTTCTTTTCGAGCGGCTGCACGTCCTGCATCTTCTCCGGCTCAAGCCCCACTGCATCGATGATTACGAAATGGTCTTTCGAGGTTCCGTCAGGGGTGACGCTTCTCAGCTCCGTCGCGGTGACCGTCCGCGCCCCTCGTCCCTTCATCTGCTCGAACATCGTCCGGCTCTTCACAGCCCGCATGAACATCACGATCTCCAGCGGCTTGATGTCCGTGCCGGTGGCGATCATGTCCACGGTGACCGCGATGCGCGGGTAGTACGCGGTGCGGAACTCACTGAGAAGGTGCTCCGGCTTTAGGCCGCTGGAGACCCACTCGTCCGCTTCATACTCTTTCCCGTCCTTATCCTTCTTTGTCACCCGGACCTTCGCCGCCCCAGTCCGATACGTGATCTTCTGCGCAAAATCGTTACCCTTCCCGAACTCTTCCCGCAGAATTTTCACGATATCGTCCGCATGGCTGTCATCCTTGGCGAAGATCAGTGTCTTCGGTACCTCCGTCCTCCCCGGGAAAATGTCCGTGAACAGACGATCGCGAAAGGTGCGGACAATCGTCCGAATCTGGTCTGGAACGACCACCCGGCGGTCCAGTTCGTCGGCGTTGTAAGGGATGTCCTGGTCGGCGAGTTCCCAGCGAATCTTCCTGGTCTGTCGATCGCGGTAGTCCACCTGGTATCCGGCGTTGATGATCTGGCCATGCTCGGAGATCAGCGTGCGTATGGTGTACAGATCGAAGTCGACGTTGACCCCATCCGCGACGGCCTGCTCGTATGGGTACTCGACCACCAGGTTCTGATGAAAGAAGCCCATCGTCTGCTTGGACGGCGTCGCCGTGAGGCCGATCAGTGAGGCATCGAAGTACTCCAGCACCTGCCGCCACTGGTTATAGATAGACCGATGACACTCGTCCGTAACGATGATGTCGAAGGTGTCGATCGGGATGGCCGGATTGTAGGGAATTGGCTCTGGAGCACTCTTGAGCATTTCGAGCGATGCCCCGGAAAGCTCATCCAGCTCTGGCTCCAGTTCTTCGCCCTTCAGCATCGAGAACAGCCGCTGGATCGTCGAGATGCAGACCTTGGCTATCGGGTCGACCCGGTTCGACTGCATGTGCTGAACGTTGTACAGCTCCGTGAATATCCGCCCGTCGTCGGGGGTGCGGAACGCCTGAAACTCCTTCAGCGCCTGCCGACCAAGGTTGCCACGATCCACGAGGAACAGAACCCGTCGGTTTCCGGCGAACTTGATGAGGCGATACAGAAAGTTGCAGGCCGTATAAGTTTTGCCGGCACCGGTCGCCATCTGGATGAGAGCCCGCCGTCTTCCCTGGCGCAGCGAGTCCTCCAGGGAAGTGATTGCCGTGATCTGCGCAGGTCGAAGTCCATCCTCAATCAGCGGTGGCATCGATCGCAGTCGTGCCTTCGGAGTCGACGCAGCCGACTGAACCTCATCCGCCAGCCAGTGTGAGAGCGTCTCTGGGGTGTGGAAGCTGAAGACGGGACGACTGCTGGATTCCGGCTCCAGAAAGTTGGTGAAACGCGTCTCGACCCCGGTCGATTGGTAGCAAAAAGGGAGCGGGCGGAACGGGGCAGGCAGCGCTTCGGGAATACCCTCGCTGTATTTCTTGGTCTGAGTTTCCACCCCAGTGAGGGTCGAGCCCTCCTTTTTAGCTTCAATCACACCTGCGGCGACACCGTCCACGAACAGAAGATAGTCGGCCTCGCCGTAGCCGCGCCCGAGCGCAAACTCCCTGATGGCAATGCCGGGGCCAGCGTCAATGTTGGCGTCCGACCGATTCTGGACGATCCAGCCCGCCTGCTTCAGCAGGTCATCGATCGTCTGCCGGGCTTTCTCTTCGGGCGTCGTTGGCATGAAAGAGCAAGTTTATGCGGATACAGCAAGTTTTGATAGGACAGAATTGGTGTGCGACGATTTCGGCTGAAGGGAACAGATGGATGGTCTTGAAATCACCGATATTTGCCTGCTTGGCAATACTAGATAGGAGGAGAGGAACGGCAAATGATCGCCTTATGAAAGGACACCTGATGGCCGACCAATTCTCGCCTGCAACAAATTGTTGGCTTCTTGGCGCGAGACTTAGAGACAACTCATCACAGAAAGTAATTGTTCTCGTCCGAGGATCTCAGATGCGCAAGTTCATTGCGGAAAAATCACCGGTTAGGCCGTGTTTTTCTATACTAAGTAGAGGTGAAGCACAGAAACTCCAAAGGAGCTTCACCTATGATCGACCCATCTCCCGCCATCGCCAATTTGCAGGCTCAGTGGCATTCCCTCTTGGACCCTGACCGGGGCCTGGGAATCCTTCCCATCATCCGTTCTGGAGTCAGTCAGCGCAAGCTGGCAGGTTACCTTAATTGTTCTCCAAGCCTTGTGCGGCGCCTCTTGCGGTGCCTCCCGGCGGACCCTGATGACCTGGAGCTTTCCCGGCAGTGCCAGATCAGCACCAACGAGTTGGAAAGACGTGCCGGTCAGGCAAAGTCTCGGCGTGACGCTAGTCACAAACTGGCCATGGAGTCCAGGCAGACTGCAAAGACCATAGGAGGAACGAAGGCAATCCTGCGGTGGCTCACAAGCGACAAGGCCGCCGCCGGCAACGCCGAGCAGGTTGTGCAGGAAGCAAGGCACATGTTGATGCTTGCCGAACAGACCGGCGGACTGCCCAAAGGTACCGCTCCAATCGGAACCAAGCTCCAGGAAATCATCTGTCGCACGCGCCCAGCCGAATGCACGGCGGACCAAGTGGATGTTGACCGGTTTGGTCGCTGGCTCGCTCTGTGGGCCTTCTTCGCATTCCCGGACCGCTCTGTTCTGTGGGGAGCGTTGGATGGGGCGCTCAGCAAGGTTTCGCATCGCTCTTGGATGACAAAGCTTTGATACATCCACACCTGTTGCTAACTTCGACCGTGTACGAGCGCCAGGGACCGGAAATAGCCCCTGACGCTGTTCCAAAAGGCTTGTCAAACATTTTCAGCACTCGAGACAGGGAATCATGCATCGTTCAAGCACCAAGCTCGCCACAGCCGCCGTAGCCCATAGGGCGCGGCGGTTACGTGCGCCGGGCCAACCCGGCCAACCGTAAGTCGAGGATATTTTGAATCAGTCACAATCCACCTTCGCCCTGCCTGCTATCCCCACGTTCGAGTCCTTCGTCGACGAAGAGGTAATTGCCGATTTCCTCATGATTGAAAGCCGCCGCGTATTGCAGATGGCCCGCAATCATGAGATCCCTGCCCACCCGATTGGGAAGGTCCGCAGGACGTGGCGCTTTCGGGTTTCGGAGATCGACGCTCACTTCAGTGCTCCTTCCACAAAGCAGGGCGGTGCTAGGATCGCCTTGGCAGTTCCCGGAACCCAGGAAAGGCAGTAGGCACGTGGGAAACGGAACAGTTAGTCAGAAACAACGCGCACATGGATTGACCTGGGTGTACAGGTTTCAGGTCACGCGAGCATCAGACGGCAAGAGGGTCGAGAACATCAAAACCCTCGGTCTCGTTAAAGAGATCGGCTCATCAGAAGCAGCGGCGTGGCGGGAAATCGGGCGCCTGGGCCTCAACAACAACATCAACCACCCGAATGGTTACAAGCCGACCTTTCGCGAGTTGGCCGAACACTTCAGGCAAAACGAACTCAAGAAGGAAGCAGGAATTGGCGTGAAGGCTGGAGAGACAGTTGTGACCGCTGAACAACTCCTTGACACCTGGGTACTGCCCAGGTGGGGCGAGATGAGGGCGGCTGATATTAAGCCGCTCGAAATCGAAGCCTGGTTCGAGGCATTGTCTTCGCGGCCGCAAGGCAAGAAGAAAAAGCCGCTGAAGTGGGCAAGCATCGCGAAGCTGAAGTCGATCATGGCCCAGATCTATAAGCATGCACAAAGGCACGAGTTGATCCCGGCGTCCATCGGCAGCGATGGGCGCCCGAGCAATCCAGTGCTCTTGGCTCGATCTGAGTCCGACTCCAGCTATGAGGCGGTGGTCGTCAGCCCTGAACAGGTGATGATCATCTTGAACGAGCTCGACAACCCCGAAACCCGCCTTGAATGGATGCTGGCCCTGCTGCATGCAGCGACGGCCCTTCGACCCGAAGAAGCCTTTGGGTTGAAGTGGGAGGATATCGACTGGCGCAAGGGCCAGATTGATATTCGTCGCGGCTGGTCGAAGGGGAAAGCAACCCCTGGAAAAAACGAAGGGAGCATGACGCAGGTTGTTATGAACCCGGCTTTGGCCCAGGCTCTCCAGGTGTGGCGTCGGGAATCGGTCTACCATCGCGACACCGATTGGGTGTTCGCGTCGACGAAGTCGAAGGGGAAGGTTCCTCGTTCAGCCTGTTCGGCTGGGCAGGATTACCTTCGCCCTGCGGCCGTCAATGCCGGCGCGATTCCAAAGGGCTACAACGGGCGGTTCGGCTGGCATAACCTGCGTCACTCGCTCGCTACGTTTTTCGCCGCGAATGAAGTGAACCTGCCGGTGATTCAAAGCATTCTCCGGCACTCAAAACCATCTACTACAGCGTTGTACACGCACCGTGTCAACGCGGCGCAGATGGCTGCGCAAGCGAAATTCCTCGATGCAATCAAGGTTACATCGGCTGTCGTTTAGGCCCGATTTTCTTGATCTTGGGTTGGATCTTGGGTTGGGAGAGGAAGATATGAGTACGGGTTGGCCCGCTAAGTCGTTGAAAGTAATTGGTGGACCTGACCGGGATCGAACCGGTGACCTCTTCCATGCCATGGAAGCGCGCTCCCAGCTGCGCCACAGGCCCACTCTCGGGAAGGACTTGTTCTATTCTCAGACCTCCGGCGCACTTAGTCAAACCAGATTGGCCGTAGGGTAAGGGGTCTCGTGTCGTTGGCGCGGCCCGCTGTCGTCTCGGGCACATATATTTCCAGCATGCGGGAACTAATCTTCTACTCTCCGGTGTCTAAAGAAGTAGAGTGAGCGAGCACTCGGCCGCCGGCGGCGCAGTTTCTGACTCGCCCATGTTTTGCAGGGAGCGCCGGAAGCTGATCGGCGCCGGGCGATCGTTTGCAACTGGTTCACCGAAGTCGTAAGTTTAAGGACACCCGGTATGCAGGCGGGCAGCGTGATTGATCATCTGGCGAGCGCGGTTGCCATCTCAAGCGATGAGGCGGAACTCGTGTCCGAGTTGCAGGCCGGTTCGGAGCAGGCGTTTGCCCGGCTAATCGCGCAATACCACCAGCCTTTGTACTCCCTGATCGCGCGCAGCATACAGGATCCTGCGGATGCCTCCGATATTACGCAGGAGGTGTTCATCAAGGTCTTTCGTAATATTCGCGGATTCCATGGCGAAGCCAGTTTGCGCACGTGGCTGTATCGCATCGCACTCCATGAGGCGTCCAATCAGCGGCGCTGGTGGTCCAGGCACAAGCGGCAGGAGATCGGCATCGAAGCACCGCTTGGACCGCAGAGTGATGCCGAAGCGGATGGAGATACGCTGTCGCTTGGCGCGACCTTGGCGGATGCGAGCTGCTCGCCATTTGACCACGCCGCACAGGAAGAACTTCACGTGCGTGTCGAGACGGCTCTGCGCCAGGTTCCGGAAGCCTTCCGTTCCGTAGTGGTGTTGCGGGAGATTGAGGGTTTCACGTACGAAGAGATCGCAGACATCCTTCAGGTAAATCTGGGAACGGTCAAGTCCAGGCTTACCCGGGGGCGTGCCGCTTTGCGAGTTTTGCTCGCCCCGGAGAGAGGCAATTCCTCCAGTGCACACGTCTCTGACGATCAACGCGCTGCGTCCTCCTCCTTGGACTCGCGGGCGGAGGTGTCGCAATGAACCCGAAGCAATGTGCGGCGATTCAGGCTAACTTTTCTGCTTATCTTGACGGTGCAGTCAACGGCCACGAGATGCAGGAGATCTCACGCCATATCGAAGGCTTTGACGATGCAGTCAGCGGCAAGAGAATCGCCGGATGCCAACCCTGTGCTGAGGAATTCGCAGCGTGGCGGCTGACTCAGAGTGCCATCTCGACATTACGGCCTGCCAAGGCTCCCGCTGACCTCGCGCTGAAGCTTCGGGTCGCGATCTCACGGGAACATGCTCACCGCAGCTCACGTCTGCTGGACCGGCTTTCGCTTGTCTGGGACAACGCGGTTCGGCCGATGGTGGTGCAGGTGTCTGCCGGGCTCGCCGGCAGCGTGGCACTGGTAGGCAGCATTATGCTTCTGCTCGGAGTAGTTGCCGCGCCGCAAGCCGTACTGGCCAACGACGAGCCCCTGGGAGCGGTCACCGCGCCGCACTACCTCTATTCCACCGTCTCTCCCGGAACGATTGTCACTGCGCACGGCACTGCAATCGTGGTGGAGGCTTCGATTGATGCCGCCGGGCGCGTGTACGACTACACGGTCGTCGCTGGACCGGAGGACGAAGCAGTTCGTAACCAAGTGGCCGCCCAGCTTCTGGGGAGCGTGTTCGAGCCTGCCAGCGCTTTCGGCGTGCCAATCCGCGGACGCGTTATCGTTACATTTTTCGGAATCTCAGTGCGGGGATAGTACAGTTCCCAGTTGGATCCTACTTCGGAATCGACTGATCAGTCCGTTCAAACAGAGGAATTCCATGCAGCGCCAGAGTGACTCCGGTCGGGCTCAGGTGATTCGTGTCCAGATAGAGCGGAACTCCTGCGGAGAAGAATGAGCATGAGGAACCGGAGCAGAGGTTTGTGCGCAGGTCGAAAGTCGTCGCGCCCTGCTTCGCAGCTATTTGCGCGATGATATCCGCCGTCTCCTGGTTTTCCATGACGTACATGTCGTCGGTCGTGGCAAGTCCCGGCACAGCCATCTCGCCTTGCATATGGTGGCGTATCCAGCCTCGCGCGGGGATGAGGTAGGAGATCAGGCGTCGTCCTGCATCGAAGCGAAGCCCGTACTCGTCTTGCAAAATGATCACGCGTTTTCCGGCGCTCCGCAGAGCTGAGACCATCGCATCCAGACCCTGCCGAAAGTTCGCATTGCTTTGCTCACGGGATACCGGGGCAGTTTGCCCCTTGCGCAGGAAGCCATTTCCTCTGGGAAAGTACTCCAGCGGGCCCGCCCACAGTGCTTCCAGCACGACTGTATGCACCGCCGGATCGTCCGCAACCCTTTTCAGCGCGGCGTGGTTGTAGGCGAGACACTCCGCGCTATCGTTGATATCCAGGGTTGACGCAACCACGCCCAACAGCGGAGGGCACGAGGAACGCGCCAGGATATATAGCCGCACATTTCCCGCATCGGCAAGTTCGCGCATCCGCGGCGCGATCCCGTCGGCGTGACTGTCTCCCATCAGCGCCAGTGCCTCCCGCCCGTCCGCCGCGGGCAGACACTCCTCGGTCTGGACCAGAGATGCCTTTCCCATACAGGGATGAGTTCGATAAAGCGTTCTCTCCTGCGCCGTGGCTAGTGGGAAGCGTCCGGGAAATCCGTGGGTATGCATCATTGCCGCTGCGGGCGCCGCGATCAGCACGGAAGCTGCGGCATACCTTCGCAGAAGCGGGGCAAACGGCATCTTCGAATAACGGAACGGCTGTTCTACGAACAAGTAGGATATCCAGGCCATTCCCAGGGCGATTGCGCACAACAGGAGTGCCTTGCTGGTTGCGAGATCCTCGTCTGCGGATATGCGCGCAAAACTCAGCAGCGGCCAGTGCCACAAGTACCAGGAGTAAGACACGAGGCCGATCCAGCGAAATGGCCTCGACGCGAGCACGATTCGATTGAGCCACGCTCCGGGCGCGGAGAGAATCAATCCCGCGCCCAGGACGGGAGGAAGGGCGGCGATCCCCGGGAACTTCGTGGTGGTCCCATAATGCAGGACGGCAAAGAGGATCCCCGCAGCGCCGGCGATGCTGCGAATGTCGCTCCACCGGCGACCTCCGTACAGATCCGACTGCTGAGCGGGAGCGGCCTCATGAATTGCCATGAGCACGCCCGCCAAAAGCTCCCATGCCCGGCTGGGCAGAAGATAGAAAGTCGAATGCAGGGCGTGCGTTGCCCCCCAGACGCTGACCCCAAAGGAAAGCAAAGCGAGGACCGAGAATCCCCAGAAGATGAGCCGGCTGCGGGCGTTGCTGCCCACGCGAGCCAACACAAGCATCAGCAGTGGGATGAAGATGTAGAACTGCTCTTCGATGCCCAGGCTCCAGGTCATCAACAACGGCTTCTGATCGGCCCCGGCCGCGAAGTAGCTGTTGTCCTGCCACGCGACCACGTTCGAGAACGAAAAGATGGTTGATAGGCAATAGTTCGCAAAACTGGTCAATTCCAGGGGCGTAAGCACCAGGAGGGCGATCAGGTAACAGAAGAGCAGGAGGAAGAACAGAGCCGGCAGAATTCGCTTTGCGCGCTTCTTATAAAACCTTCCCAGGCTGAATCGGCGCGCGGAGACGTCTTTATAGATATGCGCGCCGATCAGGTAACCGGAGATGACAAAGAAGATATCGACGCCGACGAATCCGCCCGATAATGCCGCTAAATGAGCGTGGTAGAGCACCACCGACGTGACAGCGATTGCGCGAAGCCCATCGATATCAGTGCGGTACGCGTCTTCGCGAATCCGCTCCTGGGGCGGGATTGAGTCGCCCATCCCAGTCGGTCGACCTTCGGCCAGCGCTGGCATTCCCGTTGATGCTCCAAGTCCTTCTGAAGATCAATGCGGCCAGGCAAACTGTATGGCAGTTCGCCTGCCTCAAAATCATTGCGGTAGCGCCATTATAAGCGGTAACAGGCTCGGCGCTTGCTATCCCCCTCCGGCTCTCTTAAACTCGACGGGAGCGTCGAATTCTTATTGTGTTTCGTCTGAGCCGCCTTTCCCGATCCCGGTATCTTCCGATCGCCACCGCAATGGCTGCGGTTCTGTTCACCAGTCTTGCCCCGCAGCGTGCTCTTTTCGCACAATCTTCGTCAAGCTCCTCCTCTTCCAGCACCCCGGAGTCGCCGGCGGTGGATACGACTCCCGCTCCGCGGATCGCGCAGCCGGAGGCCGGTGGCTCTGCCATCACCCTGGAGACCAGCGAGCCGCTGTTCTATCTGGCGACCGCGCTCAACGCCTGCGGTTACGACAATGGGCTGGCGCAATCGAGCCCGGTCCGGCAAAAAATTCGCGATGAGATCAACGAAGAACTTGCAGGGTCCGCGCCGGCCCGGGACGCTCGCGACACGCTGTGCACTTTCATCCGCGAGCACGCGCTCAATGATCCCGGTCGCAACCTTGCGCAGTACGTCTCGCTCTCGCTCTACCTCAAACCGCCGCCCGAGCTGACGCCTTCGATCGACGAAAGCGACCTTCCGCCGGACTCCACTCAAGTGGTCGGAATTCTTCCGCTGGTGCGAAACTTCGCTGAGGCGATCCGCCTGAACGCCCTCTGGGTGGAACACCGGCCGGAGTACGAAGGCTTTGTCGATCGCATTCACGATCCACTGACGAAGATGGTGCTGAACACCAACATCTACCTTCATCTGCCCGTCAGCAGCTACGATGGGCGGCGCTTTTTGGTACTGTTGGAGCCGATGCTTGCACCGTCCGAGACGAACGCGCGCATCTATGCCAATGATTTTGTGGTCGTCGTCTCGCCTGCGGCCCAGCCCCCTGCCAGCGTGCCGATGGACCTGATCCGGCACACGTATCTGCACTACGAAATCGAGCCGTTGATCTATTCGCGCGCCAGCAGTATGGACCGCCTGCTTCCGCTGTTGAAGCCGGTGCAGAAGGCGCCGTTGGAGTTTACCTACAAGGCGGACATCGTCGCTCTGCTGACCGAGTGCATGATCAAAGCGGTTGAAGCCCAGATGATGGACGTGGGCATTCCCCGGCCTGCGAAGCCTGACACCGTCAAGGACCGGTCCGACTTCGACCGGTACCAGGCGCAGGTCGCGGCCTATGAACGCCAGGCCGAGGCCGTGCGCCGGAAGAAGGTCGATCTGGACATGCGCCAGGGCTGGGTATTGGTGGAGTACTTTTACAACCAGCTTGGTGCGCTGGAGAAGGCGAGCTCCAGCCTGAAGGACAATATCGGTCCGATGGTTTATGGCATGGACGTCGACCGCGAGCGTCATCACGACGAGCAGATTGTGTTCCTGCCCGAAGGTTCTGGCGGAGACTTTATCCGGCGGACAAAGCCGCAACCGATGGGTCTCGACCTGGCAGAGCTGAAGCTGATAAAGGGGGACATCAACGGGGCCGGCGAAATGGCAGAAGAGGCCCTGAAGGCGAATCCCGCGAATCCGCAGGCGCACTTCCTGCTTGGCCGTATTGATCTTATGCAGCGCGACCCCGACGGCGCTCTGGAGCACCTCGGCCAGGCGGTCAAACTCTCCCACGATCCCCGCACACTTGCCTGGGCGCACATTTATCTCGGGCGCATGTACGACATCGAGGAAACTCCCGAACGCGACAAGGCCGTTGCGGAGTACCGGGCCGCCCTGGCCAACCGCGACAGCCAACCCGACACCAAGGCTGCTGCGGAAAAAGGCATCAAGGAACCCTTCGCGACGCCGAAACGCACCGTCAAGTCTTCCGACGAGCAGGACGATTCCAAGGAACTGGACCCATCCGGTAAGGCCGAGAAGGACGCCTATCGGCCACCCCCGCCCAAGTGACTTGCAATCCCCGGCAACAACGCGGGGAGCGACGACTCCGGTAAACTGAACGTCAAATGTACCGTCGAGGGCCGAATTGACGACGCGCCATGACATTCCCGGTAAGTCCCGCCAAACGGCGGCTTCGCGACCGGGCGCATCGCCTGTCCACGCCAACGGCTCCGCGAAACACGCGGTGCGGCCGGCTTCGGAGCTGTCCACGCCAGCGGACGATCGCTTTTTCGACTACAAATTCAAGAATCCCGGCCTGCTCACTCTCGCTCTGACGCACAGTTCCCTCGCCTACGAGAGCAACCCGGAGCATACGCACGACCCCGGATCCGACAATGAACAGCTTGAATTCATTGGGGATGCGGTCCTCGGACTGGTAGTCGCCGAGGCGCTATATCAGCGTTTCCCAGCTTCGCGGGAGGGCGATCTTACGCGGCTCCGCGCATCGCTCGTCAGCAGCCGCAACCTGGCTCAGGTGGCACTGCGCATCGAGCTTGGCCCGATGCTTCGCCTGGGCCGCGGAGAAGAGCATAGTGGTGGCCAGCGGAAACCGGCCCTCCTGGCCAACGCGCTAGAGGCCGTCATCGCCGCAATGTATCTGGACGGAGGGCTTGCGCCTGCGCGTGACTTCATCCATCGCCAGATTATTGACCCCGCCGAGGCAAACTTGCTCGGAGTGCTGCACTCGACAGAGCCGTTTTCGGGCGCTGTGGGCGACTACAAATCGGCTCTGCAGGAGCGGCTTCAGGCCGTGGGCGCCGGCCAGCCAAAGTACGTGCTGATCGATCAGACCGGCCCCGACCACAGGAAGCGATTCAGCGTTGAGGTGCGCGTAGTCGACGGCGCAGGTGGTTTGCTCACGCTTGCGGAGGCCGAAGGCACGACCAAGAAGCAGGCCCAGCAGGAGGCTGCTCGTCGCGCTATCGCCAGCCTGATGTCTGGTGCGCTTCGGGACGCGATGCCCAGTCGCACCGCCAGTGCCGATGCCGCCCCGCACAAGAAACTTGCCAGCACGGCTGCGGCGGAGGCTTCGCAATGAGTCCGGCGGTCGAGAACCGCGGCGAACCTGTCCAGGCCGGCAGCGAGCAAAGCTCTGGACAGCTTCCAATCGCGGCACTGCCTTCCGACACTTGCAGGTGCAGTGGCGTGCCGGCCACCTCATTCGGCGGCGCCTCGCCTACGGACGCTGAGACCCCTGCCGGGGCGCAGCCCCGTCGCGTTCATCGCCACGGCTTTCTGCAGGCTTTTCAATCGCTGGTTTACATCATTGTTATCGCACTTTTCATCATCACTTTTACTATGCAGCCGTTTCGGATTCCATCCGAGTCGATGGTGCCGACCCTTCTGGTTGGCGATTTTCTGCTTGTCAACAAAGAGGTTTCGGGCGGTAAGCCAACTGGCGTTATTGCTCCCACAGACCTCATCCATCGCGGCGATCTAATCGTCTTCCACTATCCGGTTGACCCATCGCTGCACCTGGTCAAGCGTGTTGTCGGCCTGCCCGGCGACCATCTTCGTCTCCACGAGGGCCGTGTCTACGTGGACGGTCAGGCTCTCTCCGAGCCGTACGCGTTCTTCGCGCCATCGGCGCCGGATGGTTATCGCGACGACTTTCCGCGGTTGGCCAACGCCGATCCCGGGGTCGATTCACGCTGGTGGATCCAGATGCGTTCGCTCGTCTCCAACGGAGAGCTAACCGTGCCGCCGGACAGCTATTTTGTCCTCGGCGACAACCGCAACGACAGCGAGGACAGCCGGTACTGGGGCTTCGTTCCGCGTTCTGCGATCGTCGGTAAGCCTTTCCTTATCTATTTTTCGCTGAGGAATCTCGATAGGACGCCTGGCCAGATTCCCGGGGACGTCGCCGGCAGGCATGCTGCGTCGCTCGGCTCCCTCGTCGATTTCGCCCGCTGGGACCGGGCGTGGCGCATCATTCATTGAGCGGGAAGCAGACGCCACCTACTTTGTGGGCTGGAGCGGCTGCTCGCCCTCTTTCCGGGGCACAAAATGTTGCGCCAGCACTGCGTTCGCTTCGTCGTTCCGACCAGCTTCGCGGAGCGTATCGACCAGTGCGCGTAGCAATTCGGCAGGCATGTTCGCCGCGTCCGGAAAGCTCCTCAGCATCTCGGCACGCTGTGCCGCTGGCTTTCCGGTTTGCCGCATAGCCTGATCGAGTTGCAGGTAAAGCGCCGGATTTGCGGCATCCACTTGCAATCCGCGCTGAAATACCACTGCAGCCTCCGCGGGTTGCTTTTTAATATCGAGCAGGGCGCGTCCCATGCTGGCTTGCAGGGATGGAATCTTCGGGTTGAGCGATTCCGCAAGCTTCCACTCGGCGAGTGCAGGATCGACAATGCCCTTGGAGAACCACAGCGCTCCAAGCAGAAAGTGCGCCGAAGCATCTGAAGGATTGCTAGCGAGCGCGGCGCGCAGCACGGGAATCGTGTCGGCCTCGTTTGGGAAGACATAGAGCAGCGGCATATGCGAAGCCGCCTGGAAGTCCGGGGCTCCGGATTGTCCCAGCTTCTCGCGGCAGAATCCCCGATAGTAGGCCAACTGCGGATCGTTCGCCGGCTGAACGGCACCGGGTTCGCTTTCGTCGGGAGAGACGCTCGGGTAGCTGCGGGAGAGTAGATCCAGCGAATCGGAGTACAGCCCGAGGCGGTCATATTGCATGACGAGATTCATTATTCTGCTGGAATCCGCGGCCAGATGGCGATCGAGGTCCGGTGCAGGAGTGCCCAGCTTTGCTTGTTCATTCTGCAGGAAGGCGCTCGTAGGAAACTTCCGCAGCGAATCACGTGCGAGAGTCCGTGCATGGTCCAGGTCTCCGGTCGAGCGTTCCAGCGCCACTGTTTCCTCAACGCAGCGCAGATCGCCGGAGGTCGCAGGGCAGGATGTTTCCAGCAGCTTGAGCGCGCCCGCGGAATCATGGTTTTGCGCAAGAGCTTCCGCCAGCAGCAGTCCTCCTGCCGCCCGGAATTGCGGAGATCGATAGGCGGCCTCCAACTCCTCGCGCGCGTCGTTTGAGTGCCCGAGCGCCGTTTCGGCGATGCCGCGATAGTAGTGAATCTCGGCATCCCAGGTGGCGCGTTCTTCCGCCTGCCCGAGAAGTTTGACTGCCTCCTCATATCGAAACAGGCCAACTGCGAGCCGGCCCGCAGCCTTCAGCAGTTCGAAGCTCGCAGGATACTTCGCCAGACCTGATCGGTAGCTGTCCCACGCGGCGAGATAGTCGCCAGCCAGTTCCTTGTCTCGCCCGTCGCTGAGAAAGTCTCCATCTACCCATGCCTTTGGTGCGGGCGCTTGATACGCAGGCGGCGGCCCAAGGTGGACCTGATCGCGTGGAGTCAGATCGTAACTATCCTCGGTGTGCTTCAGCAGCGGCTCGTCCTTGAAATGTGTACTTCTTATCTGCCGCCAGGTCGGGAACCGAATGTGACCAAGTCCTGGCAGGATCAAGCGAGACGGTTTCTTCGAAGACACTTGTCGCTCCGTCCAGTACTTCGATCTTCGCTCCGGGCACTGGATGGTTCGTGTTGAAGCCGACCTTGAGGGTAATCTTTCCATCCGCCTGCGACTCTCGGGCGATCGAAACCACGCCATGCAGGTTCGCGCGCGTGATGGAGCCGATGCCACGGATAGGCATCCAGAATTCGGAGAAGCGGATTGCCTGCCTTGGATCGAGAAACGCGAATGTGTCCTGATCCTTGAGCAGGCCGCCCTGCACCTCCACGTAGGCGCTGTCGTTGTCGGAGAGAGTCTTGCGCCATTCGAGCCCGTCTTTGTCTACGCCCCAGCTCCATATCTTTTTCGCAGGCACATCGTTGTGTTCCGCGTAGTGAACGACTCCAGCGTCGGTATGCGGATTGTAGATGCCCATAAACGGCTCCCGGCTGCCGTAAGCGAAGCGCGAAACCGGGCCATCCGTCTGATTGGAGATCAGGCTCAGGTCTTTGCCCTTCGAATCGATTGGCCATGAGTCAATGTCGGTCGTGAACTGCATCGGGTACCAGATCCTGGAGTCATTCCAGACTTCGACGGCGCCGTTGCTCCACCAGAAATAATGGTGGCGCAAGTCGCTGCGATTGGACAGGGTGACACGCTCTTCCAGCACCGTACTTCCGGGACGCAGAACAATCTCGACTGTCCAGTCCATGCCGTAGACACGGTCGCGATTGCCGACCGTCACTGAGGCGCTGCCATCCGCGGCTTTACTGTAGGCCCAGTCGACGGGGGAGAGAGACACCCAGTTATGCGACACGGGGAAGTTGAATTCCACGCCGAATGCCGACCACGCGCCTCGATAGCCGATCAGCGCCTTCTTGAAAGAAGGGTTGGCATAGAACATCGGCTTCCCGTTGATCTTGTCGGTGCACGTGTAGATGTGACCGCCAACATCCGGGAGGATGGTGCACTTCAGGTACTCGTTTTCGAGAAAGAGTGCGCGCCAGGTGTGCGTCGTCTCGGTGTTGCGCAGGTTCTGGCGCATCGTGTAGGGGTAATCTTCCTGCGTGGAGAACGCGTCGAATGGTGGATTTTCGTCGGGAGCGGCTTCATCCGATGCGGCGAGAGGCATGGTGCCTTCCCACACCCGAACCTGGCCATTCATCAGCGGCGTGCAGCACAGCAAGACAATCCAAAGCGATATTGCAGGTCGCATCCGTTCGTCCCTGCCTTTCTCAAGTTCCGCGTCAGGCGGCCGTCAGCGGGTGTTCATAGATGAATCGGAGTCTCAAAAGGCGGAAGACGCCGAGCACAGTCTTCCTGGCGAATCCGCGGGCGGCATTGCGGAAGCGGCGGCGCCAGAGGATGTATCCCCAGAAGGGATGGATCCAGCGCTCCGGGATTCTTCGCTGAGCGGTCATGCGCGTGTAGGTCGCAACGATGCCGTTGAACATCACGGGAGGAGAAAAATACTGCTCCCATGCCAGGCGTGCGAGCCGTCCGCGCTCGGCGCTCTCGGCGACGTGGCGCTCGAGGATTGCCGGCAGCTGCTTGATCTTGCCTTCGGAAACGTGGATCAGGAACGAGGCCCAGTCCGGCCCATCGGGCAGTTGGAAGGTGTTCGATATCAGTACCGGCGCGACGCCCATCTCCATCACTTCGAAGAGGCGCAGGCCGCCTGCGCTGGCGCCACGCGGGCACAGGCCGAAGTGACTCGCCGCGATGGTTTCCGCATACTGCCTCTGGCGCTCTTCGCGGTCTTCCTGCGACGGGTCCCAATGGTAGTAGTCCGACGTGTTCTTGATCAGGACATCGGGCCGCTTGTAGTCGACCTTGTACAGCTTCTTGCGGAGTAGCGACGTTGAACCGCCGGCAAATGAAAACAGGTATCGCTTTTCCACCTCGGGCATGGGGACAATCTGAGGATTCAGCGCGTCGATGAACATGTGGCTGGCGGTGCGGTGAAGATCGATCCAGCCGGGCTTCACTGC
>WNGR01000788.1_pt1 | contig 51785 bp, 51 predicted proteins | sample 5407581 | NCBI WGS metagenome assembly WNGR01 (sample SAMN13153383, study PRJNA577476) | soil metagenome | isolation source: 80 cm soil or saprolite under Garry oak tree replicate 2 | place: USA:California | collected 2016-06-15 | reverse complement strand
ACGCCGAGGCGGCATTGTTCGACCCCGCCGTCCAGCTCGCCCTGCTCCGCCAGGGGGTCACCACGGTCCTGCTCGGGCAGGACGGGCTGTCGTACGCGCCCGGTTCGCCGGCCACCGTCGAGTACGTGAGCAGCTACTTCGCGGCGATCATCGGCGGGCACCCGAGCTTCGCCGGTGGCCGGGTCCGCGAGCTGCTCGCCGGGTACGACCGGGCAACCCCGGTCAACGCCGCCTATCTCGTCCCGCACGGGACGGTCCGGTACGAGGTGCTCGGGCCGGCGGCCCGCCCCGCGCGGCCCGAGGAGCTGGACGCGATGCGGGCGCTGGTCGAGGCCGGGCTCGCCGACGGGGCGGTGGGACTGTCCAGCGGGCTGGAGTACGCGCCGGGCAGGTACGCCGACGCGACGGAGCTCGCGTACCTGTGTGCCCCGCTGGGCCGGCGGCCGTACGTGACGCACATGCGCGGGTACGGTGCCCGGGCGGCGGTCGGGATGGGCGAGGCGACCGAGATCGTGCGGCAGGCCCGGGTACCCCTGCACGTGTCGCACTACCACGGCCCGGCGGGGCAGCTGACCGCGCTGCTGGACGAGGCGCGGGCCGACGGGCTGGACGTGACCTTCGACAGCTACCCGTACCAGCGGGCGTCCTCGATCCTCGGGATGGTGGCGCTGCCCGACTGGCTGCCCACCGCGGACCTGGCGGCGACCACCGCCGCGCTGCGCGACCCGGCCGTGCGGGCCCGGCTGCGCGCGGGCTGGTCCGACGAGCTGTGGCCGCGGATCACCCTGGCCTGCGTGACCCACCCCGACTGGGCCTGGACCGAGGGGATGCGGCTGCCCGACGCGGCGGCGAAGGCCGGGCTGGACCCGGCGGCCTTCGCCATCGAGCTGCTGATCGCGGACAAGCTGCAGGTCGGCTGCGTCTTCGAGCGCAACCCGCCAACCACCGACGAGTCGGTCCGCACGCTGCTGCGCGACGACCGGCACACCGGCGGCTCGGACGCCATCTACCTCGGCGGAAACCCGCATCCGCGGGCGTACGGGGCGTTCGGCCGGTTGCTCGGGCGGCATGTGCGCGAGCTGGGCGACTGGACCTGGCCGCAGGCCGTGGTACACCTGGCCGCGCGGCCGGCCGGGCGGTTCGGGCTGGCCGGGCGGGGGCTGGTACAGCCGGGGTACGCGGCCGACCTGGTGGTGCTCGATCCAGCCCGGGTCGGCGACCGGGCCACCTACGAAGCGCCCCGGGAGCTGGCCGTGGGCATCGACGACGTGCTGGTCGGCGGGGTACCCGTGCTGGCCGCCGGGGCGCTGACCGGGGCGTGCCCGGGACGCGGACTGACAGGTTGAGGAGGCAGCGGTGCGTGGAGCCCTCGCCGGCGGCGTGGTGGCGATCCTGCGCGGGCGGCGTGCGGAGCATCTGGACGCGGTACTCGGGGTCTCGTCGACGCCGGGATCCGGAGCCTGGAGATCACCCTGAACATGCCCGGCGCGCCCACCCCGACCGAGATCGTGGCGGCGTGGGCGTCGGGCGCCACGGCGGTCAAGCTGTTCCCGGCACGGCTGGGCGGTCCCGGGTACCTGCGGGACATCCGCGAGCCGTTGCCGGACATCCCGATCGTGCCGACCGGCGGGCTGAGCGCGGAGAACGTGCCGGACTGGTTCGCGGCCGGCGCGGCTGCCGTGGGCGTTGGCGGCACGCTGATCGGCGACGCCCTGGACGGCGGCGACCTGTCCGCCCTCGCGGCGCGGGCCGCCGAGCTGATTCGCCGGACGAGCACGGTCACCCAGGTCCTGTAGCAGCGCCGGCTCCCGGCTGGACCGGTCGGACATCGATCCGGAGCTGATCCGGTCGGCGCGGGTACTGCACCTGACCGGGATCACCCCGGCCCTGTCGCCGACCGCGCGCGACGCCCGTCGGGTACGCCGTCGACCTGGCCGGCGAGGCCGGAGTGACGATCTGCCTGGACCTCAACTACCGCAGCAAGCTGTGGTCGCCCGCCCAGGCCGGGCCGGTCCTCGCCGGGCTGGTCGCCCGCGCGGACATCGTCTTCGCCACCGAACCGGAGGCGCAGCTGGTGGTGGACGGCGGCGGCCCGGCCAAGCGCCTGGCCACCGGCGCGCTCGCGGGTGCGTTCGCGGTGACGGTACCGGGCGACTGGGAGGGCCTGCCCCACCCCGCCGACCTGGAACTCCTGGCGGCGCAGGAGGGCGTGCTCCGGTAGAAAGCCGGTGCTGCGGCGTCCAGGTTGGTGCGCCACCTGGCCGAGGTCGAGCGGCGCTGGTTCCGGATGCGCCTTGCGACGGCCCGGGTCGGCCAGCAGCGCGACCCCTAGACCGCGTACCGGTCGACGAAGGCGAGCATCCGGTGCCAGGCGTCGGCGCAGGCGTCGCGGTGCTCGGCGAAGGTGCGGTCGAAGAAGCTGTGCGGGGCGTCCGGGTACACCTGCATGGTCACCTCGACGCCGCGCTGGCGTACCCGGTCGGCGAACGCCGCCACCTCGGCCACCGGGGTGAAGTCCTGGCCGGCGGCGAGCATCAGCAGCGGGGCGGCGATCCGGTCGGCGACGTCGGCCACCCGGGACGGGATGCCGTAGAAGCCGATCGAGCCGGCGAGGTCGTCCCCGACGGCCGCCTGCCGCCAGGACATCGCGCCGCCGAAGCAGAAGCCGACGGTGAACACCGCGGTCGCGCCGGTCCGCTGGCGTACCGCGGCCACCGCCGCCGAGGCGTCCTGCGCGACGGTCGCGAAGTCCAGCTTCGCCATGTGGTCGCGGAAGGGGAAGTCCTCGTCGCGCGGGCCGATACCGGCGGTACGGGCGAAGTAGTCGATGGTGACCGCGTGCAGTCCGGCCTCGGCCCAGCGGTGCGCCAGTTCCCGGTAGAAGCTGTGCAGCCCGCGCACGTCCGGCAGGATGACCATCGCCCGGTTGGACGGCGCCTGCGGATCGGCGTGGTACGCCCCGAACCGGGTGCCGTCGGCGGACTCCAGCACCACGTCGCCGTGCTCCCCCACCGGCCCGATCACCGGCGGGGCGGGCGGGCGGGCGTCGTCTCCGTAGCACATGGCGCCATCCTCGCACGGCCGGACGGACCGGTCGCGGCAGATCGCGATGCCCTTGGCGCTCGCCTCCGCTCGCGCGGCCCCGGGCCTCTCCAGGCGACGCCTTCCCTCGTCGCAAGCTCCTCGTGAGCCAGCACTTGGGCTGGCTCAGCAAAGCGGCGTTCGTCAGTCCAGACGCCGCCCGGCCCGGGGCACCCCGTCAGTGTCGGGCGAGCAACTCGTCCGCGGTAGCCGGGGCGGTCGGCTCGGCGCCGTCCGTCGGGTCGTCAGGCAGCACGCCGCGCAGCCGGCCGGCGCAGTCCGCGTCGGTACGCAACTCGTACCGGGACGCGACCAGCGTCAGGTTGCCGGTGATCCCGTCGCCCGGCCCCGCGAACCGGTACGCGGCGAGCCCGAACACCGCGCCGAACGCCGCGCCCAGCACGATGCCGCCGAACAACATGGACAGCACCGCGCCGAAGCTGCCCGCGGTGAAGATGGCCGCGAACGCCGCGACCAGCGCACCCAGCCATGCACCGCCGACGGTGCCGTACCCGGCCGCCCGCGCGCCGGTCATCCGGTCGCCGACCTTCTCGACGAGCTTCAGGTCGGTACCGACGATGGTGGCCCGGTCGATGGGGAAGTCCGCGTCCGCCAAGCGGGCCAGCGCGTCCTGTACCTCGCCAAGCGTCGCAAACGCGGCCACCGGTACCGTTCCGCGCAGCACGTCGCGCTTGCCCCGGTGCGGCCGCGCCGGATCGCGTCGGGCCTTGGCCTTCTGTCCCATCGCCGTTCCCGGGCCAGCACCTCCAGGACCGAGTAGCCGCGACCGGTACCGACGTTGAGCACGCCGGCATCCGGCGCGGCATCGCGCAGCCGGCGCACCGCGGCCGCGTGCGCGGCGGCCACGTGGAGCACGTGGATGTAGTCGCGGACCCCGGTGCCGTCGCGGGTCGGGTAGTCGCCACCGGTCACGGTCACCGTTTCGCCGGGTCAGGGCACTGCTGGAACCGCCGCCCCGCCCGCGGGTCGTCCCGCTCGCCGTGCTGATCGTGCTGCTCGTCGCGTCGACCGGAGCAGCGGGCACGGTGCAGCGGCGTGGCGACGAACTGCTCGGCCACGCCGGTACCGGTACCTCAGCGGTCGTCCACCACCGGCTCGATCACTGACGCGCCACGGCGGGCGGCCTGCGCCTCCGCCACCGACCGGTAGCTGCCGAAGACCTCGGCCAGCCCGCTGACCTCCAGTACCCGCTCGACGATCGGGGTCGCGCCGGCCAGCGTCACGTCGCCGCCTACCTCGTCGAGCCGGTTCTTGACCCGGACCAGCACGCTCAGGCCCGAAGAGTCGCAGAAGTCCAGCCCGGTCAGATCCACGATCAGGTGGTGGTACCCGTCGTCGACCAGGCGGGTCAGCGCCTGGAGCAACTCCGGCGCGGTGGTGAGGTCGAGCTCCCCGCCGACCGAGACCACGGTGTCCGGCGGACGGTCGTCTACGGCGATGGCCAGGGTCATGTCCAACCCGTTCTTTCCCCCTGCGATCAATGGATCACCTGCAGGCCATCGTAGGTGATGCCCGGCGGACCGGCACGTCGGCGAACCGTGCCCCGCACTCCACCCGGTGGTAGTGTCCGCCGCGAGATCGACAGTTCGGACACCTCGTCCCCGATCGCCACCAGGAGGATCGACTGTGGACGCCGCGACCACCGCCCGCTTCGGTGCACTCCTCCGGGGACACCACGACGGCCTGCTGAAGGATTGGACCGCCCGGGTCATGGGCGGCCTGCACGGGCTGTCCGAGGCCGAGCTGGGGCGGCAGGTGGAGGAGCTGTACGCCGCGCTGCTCACCGCGGTGGACGAGGGCGGCACGCTCGATGTCGGCGGCCCGGCCAGCGCCGAGCTGCGCGCGGTGCTCGCCGAGCTGTCGCGCCAGCGGGCGCAGCAGGGGTTCACCTCCACCGAGACCGTGACCAGCGTATATGCGCTCAAGGAGGCGGTGACCGAGGTCCTCGACACGAATGACGCACAGCAGCTGCGCGACTTCGTGGCGTACTCGGCACTGATCGACCAGCTCGGGCTGTTCACCGTCGAGGTCTACGCCAGGGCCCGCGAGGACCTGATCTCCGACCAGGCCGAGCAGCTGCTGGAACTGTCTACGCCCGTGGTGAAGCTGTGGGACGGCGTCGTCGCGGTACCGCTCATCGGCACGCTGGACTCGGCCCGCGCCCAGGTCGTGATGGAGCGGCTGCTGCAGACGCTGGTCGACACCGGTTCGCCCTACGCGATCATCGACATCACCGGGGTACCGGCGGTGGACACGCAGGTCGCCCAGCACATCCTGAGGACCGTGGTGGCCGCCCGGCTGATGGGCGCCGACTGCGTGATCTCCGGAATCCGCCCGCAGATCGCCCAGACGATCGTCATGCTCGGCATCGAGTTCGGTGACATCGTCACCAAGGCCAGCCTGGCCGACGCGCTGCTGCACACCCTGCGGGCGGGCGGTTACGAGGTGGTCCGCCGGCCGCCGCGGGACGCCTGATGCAGCGGGTACCGGTCCTGCGGCTCGGTGACGTGCTGCTGGTGTCGATCCAGGTCGACCTCGCCGACGAGCTGGCGCCGTGGCTGCAGGAGGACCTCGCCGACGAGATCGTCGCGACCGGAGCGCGCGGGGTGCTCATCGACATCAGTGCGCTGGAGGTCGTCGACTCGTTCACCGGCCGGACGCTGTCCACGATCGCCGCGGTATCCCGGGTACTCGACGCGGAAACCGTGGTCGTCGGGATGCGCCCGGCGGTGGCGATCACGCTCGTGGAGCTGGGCCTGACGCTGCACGGGGTACGCACGGCGCTCACCGTCGAGCTGGGCCTCGCCGTACTGCACGGTGGCCCAACCGCGTCGCTGGCTGCGCCCGCGGCGGACGATCCCCGGGCGTCGCCGTGACCACGCCCCAGCCGGTCGGCGTGGCGGAGGTGCAGGGCATCGCCGCCGACGAGGACGTGATCCGGGTACGGCAGCTCGTGCGGTCGGTCGCGGTCGCCGCGAAGCTGTCGCTGGTCGACCAGACCAAGCTGGTCACCGCGGCGAGCGAGCTGGCCCGCAACACGTTGACGCACGGCGGCGGCGGGCGGGTGGAGGTGGAGACGGTGACCGACGGGCGGCGGACCGGGATACGGGTGTCGTTCCTCGACAGCGGGCCGGGCATCGCCAACCTGGAGCTGGCCCTGACCGACGGGTACGGCACCGGCGTCGGGCTCGGGCTGGGCCTGTCCGGGGCGCGCCGCCTCGTCGACGAGTTCGAGATCGAAACCAAGGCCGGCCGCGGTACCCGGGTCACCGCGATCAAGTGGGCCCGATGACCGGTACCGGGCCGTTCGCCGGCTGGACCGCGGAGGGCTCCGGCTGGTTCCCGGTGACCGACGCGGGCTGCGTCGGGGTGGTGCGCCGAGCCGCCGAGGCGCTGGCCGGCCAGCTCAACCTGAGCGCCGACCGGGTCGGCGAGCTGGCGCTGGTCAGCACGGAGCTGACCACGAACCTGCACAGGCACGCCGTGGACGGGGTCGTCCACGTGCGCAGCGTGCGCTGCGGCGGGGCGCGCGGCGTGGAGCTGGTGGCCATCGACTCTGGCCCCGGCATGGCCGACCTGGCAGTGTCCACAAGGGACGGTCACTCGACGTCGGGCTCGCTGGGCATCGGGCTCGGTGCGATCCACCGGCAGGCCACCCGGGTGGACGGGTACTCGCGCACCGGCCGCGGTACCGTCCTGGCCGCCTCGGTCTGGTCCGAGCCGCCGCCGGCGCCGCTCGCCGACGGGCTCGTCCGGCCGATCGCCGGGGAGACGGCCAGCGGCGACGGGTACGCGGTGCGCGGCGACTCCGGGCACCTCCAGGCGATGCTGTGCGACGGGCTGGGACACGGCCCGCTGGCGGCGCTCGCCGCGGAGCGCGCGAGTGCGGCGTTCGGCTCGGCGCCATCCGGCGGTCCGCGCCTGGTGCTCGAACACCTGCACCGGCGCCTCGCCCGTACCCGCGGCGCTGTCGCGGCCGTCGTCGACCTGGTCCGGGACGTGGTGCGCTTCGCCGGGCTGGGCAACATCCGGGCCTGGCTGGCCGGTCCCACCGGGCGGCGCGGGATGACCTCGCTGCCCGGCATCGTGGGACACCACTACCAGGAGATCAAGGAGTTCGAGTACCGGCTGCCGCCGGGCGGGGTCGTGATCCTGCACACCGACGGGCTCAACGACCGCTGGGACCTCGCGTCCTACCCCGGGCTGCTCGACCGCCTGCCGCTGCTGGTCGCCGCGACCCTGCTACGCGATGCGGGCGGGCGCCGCGACGACGCCGGAGTCCTGGTGGCGAAGGCGGCAGCATGAGCGATGAGTTGCTGCGCCTGACGATCCGGGTCGAGCACGACGTGTTCGCCGTCCGGCAGCGGGGCCGGGAGGTCGGCGCCAGGGTCGGGCTCGCCGACCGCGATGTCATCCGGCTCGCCGCCGCGCTGTCGGAGGTGGGGCGGCAGTTGTTCGCCCGGCTCGGTCCGGTGACCGTGGTCTTCGCGACCGGCCGGGACCCGGAGGCGGTGCTGGAGGTGACGGCGAGCGCCGCGGTACCGCGGGGCTTCGCCGGTACCGGTGAGCTGGCCGGCGAGCTGGGGTCGGTCCGCCGGCTGGTGGACGGCTGGCGGGTGGAGCAGGTCGCGGACCGGGTGATCGTCCAGATGACCCGGCGACTACCAGCCGCCGGCCCGCCGGTACCCCTGGCGCCGGCTGCCGACGCGGTGCGGGCCGAGGAGCTGGAACGGCTGTACCACGAGCTGACCGAGGAGCTGGCCGAAACCAACCGGGGCGTGCTCGCGCTCTACGCCGAACTGGACCGGCGAACCGCCGAGCTGGCTCAGGCGAACGAGGCGAAGAACCGGTTCCTCGCCAACGTCAGCCACGAGCTGCGGGCCCCGGTGACCGCGATCCTCGGCCTGGTACGCCTGCTGCGCGACCCTGGCTCCGATCCGCTCACCGACGAGCAACAGCGGCAGCTGGCGCTCCTGCATGACTCGGCGGACACCATGCTCGGCCTGGTCAACGAGCTGCTGGACCTCGCCAAGGTGGAGTCCGGCCGGCTCGAACCCCGGTGGAGTACGGTCGACCTGCACGCCCTGTTCGGCGCCCTGCGCGGCACGATGCGCTCGATCGCCGCCCAAGGGGACCCGGCCCGTCCCGGGGTGGAGGTGATCGTGGAGGAGCCGGTGTCGGTACCGGTCGTCCGCACCGACGAGGCGATGCTCACCCAGGTCCTGCGCAACCTGATGACCAACGCGATCAAGTTCACCGAGCGGGGCGAGGTCCGGCTGGCCGCCCAACCGGCCGGCGCCGACCGGGTCGCGTTCACCGTCACCGACACCGGGATCGGCATCCCGGCCGGCGAGCACGAACGGATCTTCGAGGAGTTCTACCAGGTACCCGGCGCGGCCCAGGCGAACGTCACCGGCACCGGGCTCGGGCTGCCGTACGCGCGCCAGTTGGTGGCGCTGCTGCGCGGCGAGCTGACGCTGGCGAGCGAGGTCGGCAAGGGCAGCACGTTCACGGTGACCCTGCCGCTGGTACCGGAGGATCCGGCATGAGCGAGCGTCAGCGAGCGAATCAAAGTTACAGTGCGGTCGAGCCTCATGCCGGACCGCAGCGCAGCGAGGATCCGGCATGAGCGAAGGCACGGTGCTCGTCGTCGACGACACGCCGTCCAAGCGTTACGTGATCTCCAGCTGGCTGCGCCGGGCCGGGTACACGATCGTCGAGGCGGCTACCGGAGTGGAGGCGCTGCGGCGGGTGGAGACCGAACCGGTCGACCTCGTCGTCCTCGACGTGAAGCTGCCCGACCTCACCGGCTTCGCGGTGTCCGAGCGGATCAAGGCGCGGGCCCACCACCCCACGCCGGTCATCCACGTCTCCGCCGCCGCGGTCGACGCCGGCGACCGTACCCAGGGACTGGCCCGGGGCGCCGACGCCTACCTCGTGGAGCCGATCGACCCCGGCGAGATGGTGGCCACCGTCCAGGCGATCCTGCGCTACTACCGCGCGCTGCGGCAGGCCGAGCGGCTCGCCGACCGGATGATCCGGCTGGCCCATGCCACCCGGGAGCTCAACACCGCGCCGAACCTGCGCCACCTCCTGCGCACCGCGGCGTCCAGCGCGGCGGAGATCTTCGAGTCGCCCGCGGCGGTCTGCGTGGAGCTTCCCGAGGGAGCCCGGCTCCTGGTGACCTGCGCGGGGCCGGGTGCCGGGCCGGAGGTCCGGCCCTGCCCCCGCGCCATGTTCGACGTTCCGGTCGGTGTGGTGGTCCGGGACGAATCCGCCGGGAACTGGCCGGGCGTGCCGTGGCCCGACGACGTCGGCCCGATCCGGGCCGTCGGCGCCCGGCTGCGCCCGGACCGCACCCCGGTGTACACCGCCATACCGTCGCAGGTCAGCGACCCGGGCTCGCCGGTACTGATCCAGCTCAGCCAGGCGGTCGCGGTCGCGATCGACGTTCTGCGGGCGTACCAGGAGGAGCACATCCTCGCACTGACCCTCCAGCGCAGCCTGCTCCCCGCCCAGCTGCCCGTGGTCGACGGGTACGACATGGCGGTGCGGTACGTGCCGGCCAGCGAGCAGGCGGAGATCGGCGGCGACTTCTACGAGCTGTCCCTGGTCGACGGCCGGCTCGCGGTCGCCGTCGGCGACGTGGCCGGGCACTCCCTGCACGCGGCGACCGTGATGGCGGAGCTGCGCCACGCCACCCGGGCGTACCTCGCCGAAGGGCACCCGCCGAGCGCCGTGGTGGACCGGCTCAACCAGCTCATGATGCGGCTGATCCCGAACGAGATGGCCACCCTGTGCCTGCTGCTCGTCGAGATTGCCACCGGCAAGGCTGCGCTGGCCAACGCCGGGCATCCCCCGCCGCTGCTGTCCCACGACGGCCAGGTGCGGTACCTGTCCACCCGCTCGGCGCTGCTCGGGCTGCGCGCCGACCGCGGGCCGGACACCGAGGTGACCATCCCGCCCGGTGCCACGCTGGTGCTGTTCACCGACGGGCTGGTCGAGCGCCGGCGGGACCACATCGACACCGGGCTGACCCTGCTCGCCCAGGCAGCGGCGCAGGTCGAACCCGACCTCGAGGCGTTCTGCGACCGGCTGCTCGCCGAGGTGGGCCCGGAGACGCGCGACGACGACATCGCGGTACTCGCGCTGCGCCGCCGGGGCCGCTGACTCGCCGCTGCGTTTCAGCCGGTTCCCAGGTAACTGTCAGACTCAGCCGGTAGAACGGTGACTGACTATGGGGGGAGGTAGCACGGTGGGCCGACCGACCAAGGTACTCGTCGTGGACGACGAGCCGAGCATCTCGGCGCTGCTCACGGCGACCCTGCGGCTGGTCGACTTCCAGGTCTGCGCGGCCGCGGACGGGGCCGGCGCACTGAAGGCTGCCGCCGAGTTCCATCCGGACCTGGTGGTGCTCGACGTGATGCTGCCCGACCTGGACGGGTTCGAGGTGGCCCGGCGGCTGCGCGCCGACGGCCGGGCGGTGCCGGTGCTGTTCCTCACCGCGCGGGACTCCGTCGAGGACCGCATCTCCGGGCTCACCGTGGGCGGCGACGACTACGTGACCAAGCCGTTCAGCCTGGAGGAGGTGGTGCTGCGGATCCGGGCCATCCTGCGCCGCTGCCAGCTCGAACCGGCGCCGGCCGAGCCCGCCATCCTGCGGTACGCCGATCTGGAGCTCAACGAGGACGCCCACGAGGTACGCCGGTCCGGGCGGCTGATCGAGCTGTCCCCGACGGAGTTCAAACTGCTGCGGTACCTGCTGACCAACGCCGGCCGGGTGGTGAGCAAGGCGCAGATCCTCGACCGGGTGTGGAGCTACGACTTCGGCGGGGAGGGGCGGATCGTCGAGTCATACGTCTACTACCTGCGCCGCAAGATCGACATCTCCGGCCCGCCGCTGATCCACACCGTCCGCGGCGTCGGGTACGCCCTACGCCTGCCCCGGGGCGACCTCGAGTGATCCGGCGCCTGCCCCGACCCTGGCGGCGCTGGACGCTCCGGACCCGCCTGGTCGTGGCGATCGCGCTGCTCGCCGGCTCCGCCCTCGTGCTCGCCGACGTCGCGAGCCTCCTGCAACTGCGGTCGAGCCTGCTCAGCCAGGTCGACCGCGAGCTGCTCCAGGGCGCCCCTGGCTACGCACGGGCACCCGCCGGCATCGACCCGCTCCCGGCGCGCCGCGGGTTCAACCCCGGCCCCGACGTCCGCATCTCCTTCTACGGCCCGGCCGGCACACTCGACCGCGTGGCGGGCGACACCGGCGGGGCCGGTCCCGCCCTCGGCTCGTTCGCGGTACTGTCCGCGCGGGCCGACCAGCGGCCGTTCACGGTCGACGACCGGGCCGGCGGCGACCCGTGGCGGGCGGTGGTCAACCGCCGGTCGAGCAACGGCGGCCTGGTGGTCGTCGCGGTGTCGCTGCGCCAGCTCGACGCGACGCAGCGGCTCCTGCTCGGCATCGACGCGGCGGTGCTGGCGCTGATGCTGCTGCTGCTCGGGCTGGCCGCGGCGTCGGTGGTAAGGCTGGGGCTCAAGCCGCTGACCGCGATGGAGGACACCGCGCAGGAGATCGCCGCCGGTGATCTGTCGCGCCGGGTCGACGACGTGGATCCGCACACCGAGGCGGGCCGGCTGGGCCTGGCGTTCAACGCGATGCTGGCCCGGATCGAGTCCGCGCTCGCCGCGCGTACCGCCTCGGAGCGGCGGCTGCGCCAGTTCCTCGCGGATGCCTCGCACGAGCTGCGCACGCCGCTGACCTCGATCCAGGGCTTCGCGGAGCTGTACCGCCGGGGCGGTACCCCGCCCGGGCCGACCCTCGACGAGGCGATGGCGCGGATCGAAGCCGAGGCCGACCGGATGGCGCTGCTGGTCGCCGACCTCATGCTGCTCGCGCGCCTGGACCAGGAGCGGCCGCTGGACCGCCACCCGGTGGATCTGCTGTCGATCGCCGCCGACGCGGTACGCGACGCGCATGCCCGGGTACCGGGCCGCCTCCTCACGCTCAACTGCGACGATCCGCTGGCCGGCGCCGGGCCGGTCACCGTCGCCGGCGACGAGGCCCGGCTGCGCCAGGTGGTCACGAACCTGGTCGCCAACGCGCTGCAGCACACGCCACCGGACTCGCGGATCACGGTACGGGTGGGTCGGTACCCCTCGGGCAACGGGGGCCCGCCGACCGCCACGGTCGGTACCGGCCCCGACGCCGGTACCCCGACCGGTCTGCTCGAGGTCGTCGACACCGGGCCGGGGCTGGCCGGCGACCAGGCCGACCGGGTGTTCGAGCGGCTCTACCGGGCCGATGCCAGCCGGCAGCGGGCCAGCGGCGGTGCCGGCCTGGGGCTCGCGATCGTCGCCGCGATCGTCGTCGCGCACGGCGGCCGGGTGGAGCTGCGGACCTGTCCGGGCGAGGGCGCTGCGTTCCGGGTACTCCTGCCGGAGCTTGCGCAACCGCACCTGCTCTCCCGCTAGCTAGATGGGACGGCGCTGCGGGGTTAACGGTCGGGAAATGCTTGGCACACCTGGTGCGTGGCCTCTTGCTCCGCGCCCTCGGGGTACGAAATAGTGGCCCGATGCTGTCGTTGTGGATGGGCACGGCCATCGTTGGCCGGTACGTCCTCATCGGCCCGGTGGGATACGGCGGGGTTTCCGTTGTATATCAGGCCATCGACACGTTCCGGGGCAGCCGCGCGGCGGTCAAGCTGCTGTCCCCGGCGTTCGCCGACGACGAGTACGCGCGGCAGCGGGTCCGCCAGGAAGCCCTGATCACCACCCGGCTGCGGCATCCGAGCGTGCCGCAGGTCTACGACTTCGGCGACGCGCAGCTGCCCGACGGCCGGATGGTGCCCTACGTCGCCATGGAACTGCTGTCCGGCGCGATGCTGGCCGGCCGGCTCGCCGGTGGCGCGCTGCCCTGGACGGAGGCGGTCCAGGTGGCCGCGACCATCGCCGACGTGCTGGCGATCGCCCACCGGCGCGGAGTGGTCCACCGCGACCTGACCCCGGCCAACATCATGATGACCGCGTCCGGACCGAAGATCATCGACTTCGGTGAAGCGATCACGGTCGAGGCCACCTCGGCGCTGGCCGCCGAGCAGCCGCTGCCCACCCGCCGGGTCAGCAGCGCGGTCGGGCCGGCCGACGACGTGTACGCCCTGGGTGTCCTGCTGTACCAGATGCTCACCGGCCACTCCCCGTACCAGACCTCCTCGCCGGACGCCCAACTGCACGCGGCCCGGATGCGGCACATCGCCCCGACCCCCGTGCTGCTCGTTCTCGGCCTGCCCCGCTCGCTGGCCGAGGTCTGCCGGGCCTGCATGGGCAAGCGGCCCGAGGAGCGCCCGACGGCGGCGCAGGTCGCGATCGCCCTGTGGGCGCTGGTGCTCGACCCGGCCGACGCCGCTACCGCGGACGAGGCGCTCAGCTCCGAGCCGCCGCCGGTGCCGGCTCCGCGGCCGGCGCTGGAACCGGTGCGGCCACCCGGTGTGATCGGCTCGCATCGGCGGCCGCACCGGCACGCCTCCGTGGCCGCCCGACCAGGGCCTTACTCCACCTGGTCCGACTGAGCAGCGCGGCGAGGAACACCGCGAGGGCGAAGTCCAGCACGAGCATCACCAGGGTCACCGTCACCGCGTGCCGGGTCACCGACGCCGGCAGGATCCGCTCGAGATACAGCAGTCCGGCCAGCAGCAGCGGGTGGCTCAGGTAGATGCCGAACGACAGGTACGTGCCGAAGTCGATCATCCGCCGCGCGAGCGGCTGGCCGATCGCGGCGATCCGCACGGACAGCAGGTAGAACGCGCCGATGGCGGCGATCGACAGGGGTACCGTCAACGGCTGCAACGAGCGGCCGGCGTACTCCGGTGCCTCGCCGCCCGCCACCTCGGCGAAGAAGATCGCGGTCACGCCCGCGCAGACCAGGACGAGGGAACTCCAGACCAGTAGGCGGTGCCCGGTCATCCAGGCGTGGAACCGGTCGAAGTGCAGGGCCGCGACACCGCCGGCGATCACCCAGAACTGGTACGCGGTCAGGCTCGACTCGCCGGCCACCGCGCGCCACCAGCCGTCGGGCAGGTACACGTAGTGGTACACCGCCATCAGGCCGACCTCGATCAGGCCGGAGATCACCAGGAGCAGCCCGTGGTGGCCCCGGGTGGCTTGCAGCAGCTTGAGGAACAGCGGAAAGACCACCGCGAACTCGACGCTGACCAGCAGGAAGTACATGTGGTACCCGTCGGTGCCCTGGATCAGCCCGACCAGCCAGGTCCACGGCAGGCGCCTGGCCGACCACCAGGAGTACGCGAGGAACAGCCCGAGTACCGCATAGATCGTGCTCCACACCAGGTACGGCACGCCGAGCACGCTGACCCGCCGGCGCAGGTTACCCGGCCGGCCGCGGTACGCGTGTACCAGCACCAGCGCGCTGATGAAGAAGAACGCCTGGCGGGTGTAGTGCAGCAGGTTGACCACCGCGTTCGGGGCGACCGCGGTGATCGGGTTGGCATTGCCGACCACGTGGGTCGCCACGACCGACGCGCAGATCAGCAGCCGAAGGACATCGATCTGGGCAAGTCGGGCAGCGCGCGCCGCGTGGGCCGGGGTCGGGAGGGACGCTTCGGCAGGCGGGTCGGTCGGGCGCATCGTCCTCTAGCTTGCCTTACCGGCCGGCGGATGCAAGCGGATACCCCGGTGGGCCGTCACCGGAACGGGCGTAGGGGAGATTTATCGCCAACGAGCCAGAGATGGCCGAAAGGGTCGTAGAACCCGCCCTGCCGGTGCGTCCCCCACGGCGCCTCATGGTCCCGTACCGCATCGCGACTGCCGTCCGCACCCGCCGCCACGGCGCGCTGGACGAACGCGTCGGGATCGTCGACGAAGACCTCGACGCGCACCGTCGTGGTACCGATCACGGAAGGGCTTTCCCACCCGTTGCTCTCCGGTTGGGCGACGAAGAACGGCGCGCCCTCGATCTCCAGACCGACGACGGAGCCCAGGCTCCACAGCTCGGTCGCGCCGAGGGCTCGCTGGTACCATCGCGCGGCCGCCGCCGCATCCGGTACCGCCAGCATGAGCGAGATGACCGTCACGATGCTCTCCTCTCCGTCATCGGCAACCACATCGTCAACGCGGACAACGTGACCGGCGCGCCGTAGTCCTTGCGGGGACTGTCGTGAAAGCGTCCAAGATCTCGGCGGTACAGTCGGAGCATGCTCGCTCAGGCGGTGCTCGCGGCCGGCGCCGACGACCTGACGTTCGTGAAGCTGACCGGGGTGGTACTCGGCGTGCTGATCATGTACTGGGCGATCCGGCGGCTCTTCGGTGGCGGGAAACCCAAGAGGTAGCGCGTCAGGTCACCGGTACCGAGACGAGCTTGTGACCCGCGAATGTCACCACGTCGACCGACGCCACGTCGGCGGGCGCGACCAGCGCGGCGCCGTCCAGGACGGTGCCTTGCTTCTCGCCGGTCGGCGAGACCAGCCAGCTGCCGGCCTGGGTCGCCGTGCCGTGCCGGTCGACGACTTCCAGACGGCACTTCTGGCCGGCCTTGATGCCGTCGGCCTTGACGTGCACCCGGACCCAGCCGGCGGCCGGGGTGAGGGACACGGTCATCGAGGCGCCGGTGTTCGGGTCGCGAGCCGCGAAGACCCGCGCGCTGGGTGGGGCGGTCAGGCTTGGCGGTGCGCTGGCGGTGGCGGTGGGGGTGGGGGTACCGACGCCGCCGGCCTGGGGCGTCGGGGCGGTGGCGCGACCGAGCAGCGTGCCCCCGACGAGCGTGGCGGCCAGCAGGCCGGCGACGCCCGCGGCGACCAGCAGCCGGCGCGGCCGGTCGGCGCGCACCCGCTCCGTGCGGACCCGGCGCAGCGTGCGCTGCAGCAGCAGGTCGCCGCCCTCGGGCGGGCCGTCGAGGAAAGCCTCCGGGGGTACCTCGCCCAAGGCTGCCTCCAGTTCGGAGAGCTCCCGCAGTTCGGCCCGGCATTCGGCGCAGGTGGCCAGGTGGGCGTCGACCGCGCGCGCCTCGTCGGCGTCGAGCGCACCCAGAGCGTAGGCGGCCAGTGGGGAACGGTCGTGCTCCATCACGTCACCGCCTCCATGGTGCCGCCACTGATCACCGCACGCATCGCGCGCAGCGCGTAATAGGACCGGGACTTGACGGTACCGGGGGGAACGCCGAGGGCTGCCGCGGTCTCCTGTACAGCGCACCGAGAACGGTCATCGAGTCGACGACGCCCTGGGCGTGGTCACGTTCGACGGGTGGGGTCGCCGGCGACTCGGCCACCTCCTGCGGCCGGACCGCGCGGGCCCGGACCCGGTCGGTGATGATGTTGCGGGCGACGGTGAGCAGCCAGCCGCGGACCGAACCCTTCTCGTTGACCATCGAATCCGCGTGCTTCCAGGCCCGGATGAGGGTTTCCTGCACGACGTCCTCGGCGGCGGCGCGGTCACCGGTGAGCCGGGTGGCGTAGGCCAGGAGGCTGCGGCCGTGCTCCTGGTAGAGGGTACGGATCAGCGCTTCGTCACTGGACTCGCGCCGGCGTCGCGACCCCAGGTCAGCGATGCTCACCACTGTCCTCCCCGGACGCGACGCTGGGCCTGCCGTACTGCTTACCAGATCGGTGGGCTGGGAGGGTACCCGGCCCACCGGCAATGGCAGCCGGATCGCCAGCGCGGTCGCGGTCATCGATGTCCTTTCGGTAAAGCCGCCGGACGGGTACGGGTCATGGCCTCACGCACCCGCCCGACGGTGCCCGTGAACGCTCATCACACGGGCCGGCCGCCCGAGCGGTTCATCGCAAGGTTGGAAGGGTTCCAGAAAAGCTGCCTGGACCTCGGCCCCAGCGGTTGCCAACGATTTCGACCGGTACCAATCTGAGGGGAGGACTCAACGCGGATTCCACCTCGAGGGGGCTGCCATGCGTCGATGTTCCAACCGGGGCCCACTATCGAGGATGGTCATCATCGGCGCTGCGGTCGCGGCTGTGGCGGGATTCACCACCGCCGTTCCCGCAGCGGCCGCGCCCGGATCCGCCACGCTGTCAGAGACCACCCGCCTCGCCGACCGGCGCTTCGTCGCCATCGGCGACCACGCCTACGAGGTCGGTGCCGCCGACGCTACGTATCCGGCCACGGGCTGGCACATCCGCGGGGAGATGGGCGGGTTCTGGACACCGCCGATCAAGCTCCTCGACGGGCTCTGGTTCGCCGCCGACGGCCAGTGGCTGAAGGCGACGAGGTTCACCAGCGGCACCGGGTACGTCCGGATGGATCTGGCCGGGCCGCACGGGCTGCATGTCAGCCGCGTCGACCTGGCGCCCGATGGCGGCCGGGCGACCCTGGTGGGCCTGACGTTCAGCGGCGGCTCCCGCAACGTCGCCCTCACTGTCTACGCGCACTCCGAGCTGATGTCGGCGTACCCGTGGGGCTGGACCACGCCGAACCAGGCGACGTTCAACCTGCCGGACACCGGCGCGTTCGACGGCCGGAACCTGGTGTTCCGGGAGACCGGTACCCCGCCGGTGGCGAACGCGCCCCCGCACGACTGGGCCGCCCTCGTCGGGACCAGCCTGCGCCCGGACAGCCACCAGCTCGGACCGGCGATGCGCGGACCGCAGGACCCGGCCGTGGTGTGCCCCGCGACCGACCCGGCGCCGCCCCGGTGTGACGACGGCCCGTACGGCAAGGGCACCGGCGGCCAGCTGACCTACACGCTCGACCTGGCGCACGGGCAGCGCACGGTGTGGTTCGCGGTCGCCGGCTCGGACAAGGGGATGCAGCCGGCCTACGACGAGTTGAACCGGGCGCTGCGCGACCCGGCCGGAGCGTTTGCCGCCAAGCTGGCCGCGCGCTCGGCGGTGGCCGCGCGTACCCGGGTGGACCTGCCCGGCGATCCGTTGCTGGCGAGCAGCGTGGAGTGGTCGAAGCAGAACCTGGCCGACTCCGTGCAGACCGCCCGGGACCTGCGCGTGTTCGCCAGCCATCAGGGCGCCGACTACCCGCCGCCGGCCGGGACGGTACCGGCGATCCGGTGGATCGGCGCCGGCTGGAACGACTATCCGTGGCTGTTCGCCACCGACGGCGAGTACACCGCGTTCGCCGCGGTCGCGGCCGGCCAGTTCGACGCGATCAAGGACCACCTGCGCGCGTTGAAGGCGGTCAGCGAGATCGTCAACGGCGGCTCGGGCAAGGTGGTCCACGAGGTCACCCCGGACGGTCAGGTGTACTTCGGTACTAACACCGACGCGGGTAACACCGACGAGAGCGCGAAGTTCCCCAGCGCGGTCGCGCTGGTGTGGCGGTGGACCGGAGACAACGGGTTCCGCGACGAGATGTACGACTTCGCCGTCCGCAACATGCGCTTCGTGACCGGTCTGGACGCCGACGGCGATGGCTGGCCCGAGGGTTCGGGCAACGTGGAGCGGCCCGGCATGGGTCCGGAGAAGCTCGACGTCACCGTGTACGCCATCCGCGGGTTGCTCGACCTCGCGGACATGGCGGCGAGCCGCGGCGACACCGCGACCGCGACATGGGCCAGCAGCCAGGCCGCGCAGCGCCAGGCGCGGTTCGAGCAGGCCTGGTGGTACCCCGCCGGGGGCGCCAACGGTTACGCCGACTCCCTCGCCGACCCGGGCGACGTGCAGCTGTTCCAGCGGCACTGGATCGGGGTGACCCCGATGGAGGCGTCGCTGCCGAACGGGCCGCTGGCCGACCCGGCGCACGCGCAGATCGCGCTGGCGCAACGGGAACGCGACTGCTACACCGGCACGTTCGGGCTCTTCCACACCGGTACCGGTCCGACCAGCGACCCGGCCGGCAACAAGGGACCGAGCTGTGACAGCGTGGTCTCCGCGGTGCAGTCCGACCGGGAGACGTTCTCGCTCAACACCGCGGTGATGGCGGTCGGCGAGGGCAACTACGGCCGGCTCGGACCGCAGCGGTTCTACACCGACGGCAACGCCCGCATCCAGCTCGACCCGGCCGTGTGGGAGATGCCCGGCGCCATGCCGGAGATAGCCCCGTCGCCGGACTTCCCGGCCAACATCGACCACGACTTCCTGAGCCGGTCGAGCCTCCTGCAGGCGTGGGGTACCTACGGCGTGCTGTGGCCGGTCGTGCACCAGCAGTTGGGCGTGGATCCGGACCTCGGCAACGGCCGGTTGGCGGTCGTGCCGCAGATCCCGCCGGGACAGCGGCGCATCGCCGGCGCGAACATCCTCCTCGGCGGCGGCGCGGTGGACGTGAGCGCTTCCGCCGCCGACCGGGCCATCCGGGTGGTGGTGGACGCCCGGCTGGCCGCGCGGTTGTCGGTAGGTGCGGTCCTGCCGCCGTCGGCGACGGTCGCCGACGTGCGGCTGGACGGTCACCCCGCCGGCTACCGGCTGGTTGCCACCGCCCGCGGTACCGAAGTCGTCGTCGACGCCGGTACCGGCGGCAGCCACACCCTTGTCATCAACCTTCACTGATGCCACACCGGTAACGACCAAGTTTGTTAACCGTTCCGGACAGGTACGACCAAGATGACGGTGCGGTAACGACAGTTGCACGTTCGCCACTGGGGAGATTGGATACTGGCAACGATCAACACTCCAGAACGTCGCGGGCCGACTCCGATCGGATCAATCCCGACCAGGAGATTCGGAGGGGACGCGCGACGCGGGTAGCGACGCAAGGGAGCGCCGCGGAAGGGGAGCTGTGATGCGAGGACGACGAGCCTCAGCGGTGCCGATCGCCATAGTGGGAGCGCTCGGAGTCGTCATGGCCTTGGGTGCCTGCAGTGGTGGCGGCGGCTCGAAGAGCGGCTCGACGCCGGCGGCAGGGGTGTTCGACACCAAAGGCCCCATAACGCTCGCAACCGGTAAGGATACCTCGGGCTATCTACAAACCGCGCTGGACACCTGGAACAAGGACCACCCCAGTGAGACAGTCCGCCTGATCGAGCTGCCGGAGAGCGCCGACCAGCAGCGGCAGCAGATGATCCAGAACGCGCAGACGAAGTCCGACGCCTACACGATCCTCAACGTCGACGTGGTGTGGACCGCCGAGTTCGCCGCCAACGGCTGGATCGAGCAGCTGCCCCAGGACCAGTTCCAGCTGGACAAGCTGCTCAAGGGCCCGGCTGCGACCGCCAAGTACTTCAACAAGCTGTACGCCGCGCCGTACCTCACCGACGGCGGGATGCTGTACTACCGCAAGGACCTGCTCGACGCCGCCGGGGTCAGCTCGCCGCCGAAGACCTGGGACGAGATGGCGGCGGACTGCAAGAAGATCCAGGGTACCAACCCCGGCGTCGGGTGCTACGCCGGCCAGTTCGAGAAGTACGAGGGCCTGACGGTCAACTTCAGCGAGGCCATCGACTCCGCGGGCGGCCAGGTCGTCGACGACCAGGGCAAGCCCGTGGTGAACAGCGACGCGGCCAAGAAGGGCCTGGACTTCCTCGTCGAGGGCTTCAAGTCCGGGGTGATCCCGAAGGACGCGATCACCTACAAGGAGGAGGAAGGCCGCCGGGCGTTCCAGGACGGCAAGCTGATCTTCCACCGGCAGTGGCCGTACCAGTACACCAAGGCGAACGCGACCGACGGGTCCAGCAAGGTGGCCGGCAAGTTCTCGGTAGCTCCGCTGCCCGGGCTCACCGGTGCCGGCAAGTCCAGCCTCGGCGGGCACAACCTGGCGATCAGCAAGTTCGGCAAGAACAAGGGCAGCGCGCTGGCGTTCATCAAGTTCCTCACCAGCGAGTCCGAGGAGAAGACGCACCTGCTGAAGACGTCGGAGGCGCCGGTCTACGCCTCGCTGTACGACGACCCGGACCTGATCAAGCAGTTCCCGTACCTGCCAGTGCTCAAGCAGTCGGTGAACGAAGCGATCGCCAGGCCGCGTGTGGTGCGGTACGGCGACGCGACCAACGCGATCCAGGAGGACGCGTACGCCGCCCTGACCGGCAAGATGACGTCGGATCAGGCGTTGAAAGACCTGCAGGACAAGCTGACCGCGATCGTCGGCAACAAGTAGCGCTCGCCGGGCCGGGGGGCGACCCCGGCCCGGCACCCCGGTGCAAGGAGGTCCACCCGTGACCACGACGACCTCGGTTGAGGTACCAACCGCAGAAGGCGCCAAGCCCGGCCGCCCGCCCGGCCGCAAAGAAGGAGTGGGCCGCTTCGCCGGCCTGCTCCTCTCCCCCGCGTTGCTCGTGCTGCTCCTGGTGATCGGCTACCCCATCGTCTCGGCGCTGCGGCTGTCGTTCATCAAGACGACCGATGGGGTCGACCCGGACACCGGGCTGATCGTCCACAAGTCGGCGTTCTCCCCGGACAACTACGTCAACATCTTCCGGGGTGAGACCGGCGCCGCATTCCGCAACGCCTTCCTGAACACCACGACCTTCACGATCGTGACGGTCGTGTTCGAGACCACGATCGGCGTCTGCATGGCGCTGATCATGAACAAGGCTTTCCGCGGCCGGGGCCTGGTCCGGGCGAGCATCCTCATACCCTGGGCCATCCCGACCGCCATCTCCGCCCTGCTCTGGCGGTGGATCTTCTCATCTGACGGCATCGCCAACGACATCCTCGGCTCCAAGGTGCTGTGGACCACCGAGGGCTTCCAGTCCTGGTTGGCCGTGGTGCTCGCCGACACCTGGAAGACCGCCCCGTTCATCGGGTTGCTGGTCCTTGCCGGGCTACAGGTCATCCCGGCCGAGGTGTACGAGGCGGCGAAGGTCGACGGCTCCGGCGCCTGGCGGACGTTCTGGCGGATCACCGTACCGCTGGTGAAACCGGCGCTGGTGGTCGCCGTGCTGTTCCGCATGCTCGACGTGCTGCGGATGTTCGACCTGCCGTTCGTCCTCATCGGCCCGCAGAAGAAGTCGACCCAGACGCTGTCCCTGCTGGCCTACAACGACATGACCAACCTGCACTTCGGTCCCGCGGCCGCCTACGCGACCGTGCTGTTCATATACGTCTCCGTGGTGGCGTACGTCTTCGTCCGGCTGCTCGGTGCCGACATCGTCGGCCGCGGCGTTGGTAGTGGGAGGGCACGATGAGCCAGACGATGCCGGCCCCGCCGGTCACCGACAAGCCGGTCGGAAAGATCGCCACCGCAGAGAAGCGCAAGCGCGGGCGCATCGGCGGCTCCAGCCCGTGGTACTACGTGGGCATCGCCGTCATCGTGATCTACTGCCTGGCGCCGTTCTACTGGATGGTGGTGTCGGCGCTGCGCCGGCCGGCCGACCAGTTCTCCAACTCGCCGATTCCGAACCCGCTGTCGTTGCGGAACCTCACCGCGGCGTTCTCCCCCGGAAACGGGTTCGCGCGTGGCCTGCTCAACAGCGTGATCGTCGCCGGCACAACGACGATCATCACACTGATCATCGGCATCAGCGCGGCGTACGCACTGGCCCGACTGGACTTCCGGGGCAAAGGGCTCGCGCTCTCCTTGATCATCGCGACCTCGATGTTCCCCGGGATCGCGGTCGTGGTGCCGATGCTGCAACTGTTCACCAACATCCACTGGATCAACACGTACCAGGCAATGATCATCCCCAGCCTCAGCTTCGGGCTGCCGCTGGCGATCTGGCTGCTCACCGCGTTCTTCAAGCAGATGCCGTACGAACTGGAGGAGGCCGCGCAGATCGACGGCTGCACGCCGGCGCAGGCGTTCCGCAAGGTGATCCTGCCGCTGGCCGCGCCCGGCGTATTCACCACCGCGATTCTGGTATTCATCGCGGCGTGGAACGAGTTCATCATCGCGGTCAGCGTCATCAACAAGAACGAGTACAAGACCGCGAACGTGATCGTCTCGCAGTTCACCGGGCAGTACCAGTTCGACCAGCCGTTCGGTACGCAGATGGCGGCCGGCGTCGTGGTGACCATTCCACTGGTCATCGCGGTACTGCTATTCCAGCGCAGAATTGTTGAGGGGCTGACCGCCGGAGGCGTGAAGTAAACCGCTACTTCGTCCAGGGCGTACTGGCCGGCTCGGTGAAGTAGACGACCCGTTCCGCACGGGCCGCGACCGCTTCGTCGCGGGTCACCACGAGCAGCGTCAGCCCGCTGCCGTGCAGCCGGTCGAGCACGTCGAGTACCGAACCGGCGGCGGCCGCGTCGAGGTCGGCGGTCGGCTCCTCGCACACCAGCAGGTCCGGCCGGTTGACCAGCGCCCGGGCGATGGTGACCCGGCGCCGCTCACCGCCGGACAGCGCCCGGGGCAGGACGCCCGCGCGGTGCCCGAGTCCGACGGCGGCCAGCGCGGCAACCGCGCGCTCGGCCCGCTCGGCGCGGGGTACGCCGTGATACCGCTGGGCCAGGACGACGTTCTCGGTCACGGTGCGGTGCGGCACGAGGTGGTACGCGCGGAACACCACCCCGGTGCCCGGCCGCTCGCGCGGTGCGGCCAGGTCGCGGAACGTGTGCCCGCCGGGCGGGTCGAGGACCGCGACGTATTCACCCTCGTGCACGGCGAGGGCCGGGGGAACCGCCAGGACTGTGGTGAGCATCGTCTTCGACCTTAACGGTAGATCCCCTGCGTCCGCCTGTGCATGTGCACGTGCTGACAAATCTGCACAAAGACTTGCGGTGAGGGCATCGACACAGTCCGGCAACAAATGTGGAAGCCGCGGGAAACCGGCGGCCGCTGTACTACCTGCGACTCACCCAGGTGAGGCGCGCCTAGGGTTCCGCCGCCGGCAACCGCCGGCCGGGTCTGGTCCGAGAGGCGCAGGCGTCCCGGTCCGCCGCCGGGGCGTTCCACGGCGGGACAAAAGCCCGGGAGACAGCCACGGTCTGGCTGCTCCCCCGAGCCAGACCTCATACCACGTGTGAGGCAGCTATGCATCGTCGATCTTTAGTGGTGGCGGCCGTTGCCGCGGTACTCGCGACCGCCGGATGCGGCGGCGCGAAGCAGCCGGCCGGAGCGGCCGCGGCCCCCGGAAAGATCACCATCGGTTTCAGTGCCTGGCCCGGCTGGTTCCCCTGGCAGGTCGCGCAGGAGAAGGGGCTGTTCGCCAAGAACGGCGTCGACGTCGGGCTCAAGTACTTCGACAGCTACACCGACAGCCTCAACGCACTGTCCACCGGCAACCTGACCGCCACCAGCCAGACCCTCAACGACACGCTCTCCTCGGTCAGCGGCGGCGCCAGGCAGACCATCGTGCTGGTCAACGACAACTCGACGGGCAACGACCAGATCATCGCCCGGGACGGCATCACCTCCATCGCCGACCTCAAGGGCAGGAAGGTCGCGGCGGAGCAGGGTACCGTCGACCACTACCTGCTGCTCCTGGCCCTCAAGAAGGCCGGCCTGTCAGCCAGGGACATCCAGCTCACCCCGCTGGCCACCGACGCCGCCGCGGCGGCCTTCGCCGCCGGGAAGGTGGACGCCGTCGGCGTCTTCGCCCCGTTCACCACGACCGCGCTCGGATTGAAGGGCAGCAGGGCGATCACGACGTCCAAGGACTTCCCCGGGGCGATCCCGGACCACCTGGTGTTCGGCAGCGACTTCGTGAAAAGCCACGGCGACCGGGTGCAGGCGATCGTGAAGACCTGGTTCGACACGCTGGCCTGGATCAAGGCCAACCCGACCGAGGCCGTGGCCATCATGGCCAGGCGCGGGGGGGTCAGCGCCGCGGACTACGCCAGCTATGACGCCGGTACCACCATCTTCACGCGCGAACAGAACCTCGCGGCGTTCACGTCCGGCAGCAGCCCGGCCAACCTCGACTACCAGGCCGGCCAGATCGCCGACTTCCTCGTGGAAAGCGGCCTGGTCGACAAGAAACCGTCATTGGACGGGCTGTTCGAGCCGAAGTTCGTCCGGGCGGTCGCGGGGTGACCGCGGTGGCGAATCCCGATAGCGTCCTCGTCGACCGCGGGGCACCGCCTGCCCCGGCGTGGTCGCCGCTGCCCCGCCGGCGACCGCCGCGCCGGATGCCGCGCCTGCTCGCCATCCGTACCCCGGTTCCCCGGCCGGTACGGCGGATCCTCACCGTGCTGTCGCTCGCGGTACCGCTGGTCGGCTGGCTCGCGCTGTCGGCGAGCGGGACGGTGCCGGACACGTTCCTGCCCTCGCCCGCGCAGGTGTGGGCGGCCGGCCTCGACATGGCCACGTCCGGTCAGCTGCTGACCGACACGTGGGCGACCGTGCACCGGGTGCTCATCGGGTTCGGGCTGGCCGTCGCGGTATCGGCGCCGCTGGGCCTGCTGATGGGCGCCTTCCCCGCCGGGCAGGCCGCGCTGGAGCCGGTGATCGGGCTGCTGCGGTACCTGCCGGCGAGCGCGTTCATCCCGCTGCTGATCATCTGGCTAGGGCTGGGTGAGCCGTCGAAGGTGGCGATCCTGTTCATCGGCACCGTTTTCTTCAACACGCTGATGACCGTCGACGCGGTCCGGCAGGTACCGGGCGCGCTCGTCGACGTGTCCTACACGCTGGGCGCGCGGCGGGGTGAGGTACTGCGCAAGGTGGTGGTACCGCACGCGCTGCCCGGGATGATCGACGCGATGCGGGTCAACGCGGCCGCCGCGTGGAACTTCGTCGTCGTCGCCGAACTGGTCGCGTCGGAATCCGGGCTGGGGTACCGGATCGTGCGCGCGCAGCGGTTCCTGCAGACCGACAAGATCTTCGCGGTACTCGTCGTCATCGGCGTCATCGGGCTGGCCATGGACGTGGCGTTGCGGCTGCTGCGCGACCGGGTCGGGCGGTGGGCCGGATGACGTTGCAGGCACTGGAGCTGACCGGGGTCAGCAAGGAGTTCGGAAGCGTCCGCGCGCTGGAGGGGATCGACCTGCGCGTCGAGCGGGGTTCATTCGTGTGCGTGGTCGGCGCGAGCGGGTCGGGCAAGTCGACGCTGCTGTCCCTCGTCGCGGGCCTCGCCCGGCCGTCGAGCGGCGAGGTGCGGCTGGACGGGGTACCGGTGACCGGTCCCGGCCCGGACCGTGGCCTGGTCTTCCAGTCCGGCGCCGTGTACCCGTGGCGGACCGTCGAGCGCAACGTCGCGTTCGGGCTGGAACTGCTACCGATCTCTCGCGCGGAACGGGCGGCGCGGGTCGCCTGGTACCTGGCCGAGACCGGGCTCACCGGGCTGCGTCGCGCGCTGCCCCGGCAACTGTCCGGCGGGCAGCGGCAACGGGTGGCGATCGCCCGCGCGCTCGCGTGCGAGCCGGAGGTACTGCTGCTCGACGAGCCGTTCGGTGCCCTGGACGTGCAGACCAAGGAGGACATGCAGCTGTTCATCCGGCGGGTGTGGCGGGACACCGGTACCACCGTGTTGATGGTGACCCACGACGTGGAGGAGGCGGTGTTCCTCGGCCAGCGGGTGGTCGTGCTGGCCTGCGACCCCGGCCGCGTCGCCGCGGACATCGCGGTGGACCTGCCCGGCGAGCGGGACCTGACCGCGAAGCGGACGCCTGCGTTCGTCGCCCTGCGGGCCCGGATCGAGGACCTCGTGCGCACCTACCACCGGCAGGTGTCCTATGTGGACACATGAGGTACCCGGCGGCGCCGGCTGGTCGCTGACTGTCCCTTGTGGAGCGTCGGTGACGCTGGAAGCGTTGCAGGACAACGCCTCCGTAAGTACGCTGCTCTACGCCGCCGGCAACCCGCTGGAGCGGCTCAACGTCCCGGACACGCTCAAGGCGCAGATGACCGGGTGTGTCCGCCCGCCGGTGGTGCTGATGTCCGACCTCGGCCGCGCACTGTGCTCGGTCACCGGCTCCTCGCTGGACTGGCACGACGCGGTGACCGGGCACAGCCTGGACCGGCATGTGGCACAGCGGTTCGGGCGAAGCGACTACGCGACCGACGGCAACGACTGGCGGCGCAGCGCCCGCGCGCTGCTGCTGGACGAGCTGGCCACGCTGGGCCTGGACCGGCGGGATCTGCACGCGACGGTGAACTGGTTCGTGAAGGTGGCGCCCGCCCCCGATGGCGGGCTCACCTTCCGCGAGGGCCATGCCAAGGCCGGTGACTGGGCGGCGCTGCGCGCCGAGCAGGACGTGTTGCTGGTGCTCGCGACCGCGCCGCATCCGCTCGATCCTTCGTCGTCGTGGACGCCCGCGGGCGTCCGGGTCACCGTCGCGGCCGCTTCGCCGCCCGGCCCCGACGATCCGTCGCGCGTCTTCCGCCCGGCGTCCGCCCGCGCGCTCGAGGCGGTGGGCCGGTGATCGATGTCGCGGTACCCCCGGGCGACGGGTGGACCGGCGAGATCCCGGCCGGTTGCCGGCTGCGCATCACCGACCTGTACGGCAACCAGGCCGTCGACACGCTGCTGTACGACGCGCACGACTACGCCAACCGGTACAGCGCGGTGGACACCGTACGGGAGCAGGGCGGCGTGTACCTGACGACGGGCAGCGCGCTGCTGTCGGTCGACGGCGACGTGCTCGCCACGATCGTCGCGGACACCTGCGGCCGGCACGACACCCTCGGCGGCGCGTGCGCCAAGGAGAGCAACGTCGTCCGGTACGGCATGCACACGCGGCACCAGCACGCCTGCCGCACCACGTTCCTGCGGCAGATGGCGAAGTGGGGACGCGGCCTGTCCAAGCGCGACCTCACCCACAACATCAACTTCTTCATGAACGTACCGCTGACCCCGGAGGGCGGGCTGACGTTCGAGGACGGGCTGTCGGCGCCCGGCAAGTACGTCGAGCTGCGCGCCGAGCGGGACATCCTGGTGATCATCAGCAACTGCCCGCAGATCAACAATCCCTGCAACGGTTACGACCCGACGCCGGTGGCGTTGACGGGCTGGGGCCCGTGAGCATCGATGTAGTCGCGCCCGGGACGCGGACCACGGTCCAGGACCTGCCCGGGCGGCAAGGGCTCTGGGCGGTCGGCGTACCGCCCTCCGGTGCCTGGGACGACCTGTCCTTCGCGCTGGCCAACCGCGCGGTCGGCAACCCGTACAGCGCCGCCGGGTTGGAGGCGGTGCTGCGCGGGCCCGTGCTGCGCTTCGCCGTTCCGACGCTCGTCTGCGTCACCGGTGCGGCGTGTTCGTCCACAGTGGATGGTGCTTTACTGGCGCTGGGCCGGCCGGTCGAGGTGCGCGAGGGCCAGGTGCTCGACGTCGGGCCGATCCGCGGGCCGGGACTGCGCGGGTACCTCGCCGTGGCCGGCGGGCTCAACGTGCCCGAGAAGCTGGGCAGCCGGGCCACGTTCCTGCTCGGCGGGTTCGGCGGGCACGAGGGGCGGCCGCTGCGCGCGGGCGACCGGCTGCCGGTCGGGCCGGCGCCCGGCGGGTCGCCGGTCGACGTCTCCGGTGCGCTGCCGGCGCTCACCGGCGCGTGGACGGTCCGCGTGGTACCGGGACCGCACGGCGCACCGGACTACCTCACCGAGGCCGGCGCGGCGGCACTGTTCGCCGCCGAGTGGCGGATGGACCACCGCTCCGACCGGACCGGCGTGCGGCTGGTCGGGTCGGCTCCCGAGTTCGCCCGCGCGGACGGCGGCGAAGCGGGCCTGCATCCGAGCAACATCCACGACAGCGCATACGCGGTCGGCGCCATCATGCTCTCCGGCGGTATCCCGGTCGTGGTGGGACCGGACGGGCCGAGTCTCGGCGGGTTCGTGGTACCGGCGGTGGTCGTCCGGGCCGACCGCTGGATGCTCGCGCAGTGCCGGCCCGGCGACGTGGTGCGGCTGGTACCTGTCATGCCCGACGAGGCCGACGCGGCCAACGCCGAGCGGCGGCGGCTGCTCGCTGATCCGCCCCGGCCGGCTTTGCCGGCGGCTCCGGCCCGGTCGCCGCGCGCGGCCCGGCCGCGTGCCCTGCTCGACCTGCCCGCCGACGGCGAGCGGCCGGCCCTGACCGCGCGCCGGGCCGGCGACCATCACCTGCTCGTCGAGGTCGGGCCGGCCGAGCTGGACCTCGCGGTACGGCTGCGGGTACACCTGCTCGCGGCCGCCGTCGGTACCCCGGCGGGAGTCGTCGAGTCCGTCGAGGGGGTGCGGTCGCTGCTGCTCGCCGTCGACGGGTCGCGCTTTTCGTTGCCGGCCCTCGCGGCGCGGGTCGCCGAGGCGTGGGGCACGCTACCGGAACTGTCCACTGTGGAGGTACCCGCCCGTGAGGTGAGCCTGCCGATCGCGTTCGACGACCCGGCGGCGCACGAGGCGATGAGCCGGTACCAGACCTCGGTGCGCTGGGATGCGCCCTGGTGCCCGGACAACGTGGAGTTCATCCGGCGGATCAACGGGCTGGCCGAGCGGCACGAGGTCTTCGACGTGGTGGCCGCCGCGACGTACCTCGTCGTCGGCCTGGGCGACGTCTACCTGGGCGCCCCGGTCGCGGTTCCGCTGGATCCTGCGCACCGGCTGGTCACCACGAAGTACGACCCGCCGCGCACGTGGACGCCGGCCAACGCGGTCGGGATCGGTGGAGCCTACCTGTGCGTGTACGGCATGGAGGGCCCCGGCGGGTACCAACTCGTCGGCCGCACGGTGCCGGTCTGGCGTACCGACGCCGAGCCCCCCTGGCTGCTGCGCCATTTCGACCTGCTGCGCTTCCACCCGGTCTCCCCCGCGGAGCTGCTCGACCTGCGGGCCGACATCGCCGCCGGGCGGCGGGCGCTCGCCACCCGGCCCCGGACACTGCGACTGGCCGACCTGTTGCCGGCCGCCAGTCCGGAGGCGGAAGATTTCATGAAACGCCGACGGGCGGCGTTCGCCGCCGAGCGGGACCGGTGGGCGCTCGCGACAGGAGCACCGGCATGACCATCTGGATCCGCCGCCTCACGCCGGAGGAGACGGCGAAGCTCGCCGTCGGTGCGCCGCCCGACGGGCCGCTCGCCGGGGTCAGCTTCGCCATCAAGGACAACATCGACCTGGCCGGGTACCCGACGACGGCCGGCTGTCCGGCGCTGGATGAGCCGGCCCCGCGCAGCGCGACCGTGGTGCGGCGGCTGATCGAAGCCGGCGCGGTACCGGCCGGCAAGACCAACCTGGACCAGTTCGCCACCGGCCTGGTCGGCACCCGCAGCCCGTACGGCGCCTGCCACAGCGTGGCCAGCCCCCGGCACGTATCCGGCGGCAGCAGCTCGGGCAGCGCCGTCGCGGTCGCGACCGGGGAGGTGTCGTTGGCGCTCGGCACCGACACGGCTGGCAGCGGCCGGGTACCGGCGGCGTTCAACGGCGTCGTGGGCGTCAAGCCGACCCGGGGCCTGGTTCCGACGTCCGGCGTGCTGCCGGCGTGCCGGTCGCTGGACTGCGTCTCGACGTTCACCACCACGGTCGGCGCGGCGCGGACGGCCCTCGCGACCCTGGCCGGCTTGGATCCGGAGGACCGGTGGTCGCGCCCGGCGCCGCCGGTACCCCCGGCCGGCGTCGCGGAGCGGATGCGGGTGATCGCGGTACCGGACCGGCCGCTTGACGACCTGGATCCGCCGCACGCGGACGCGTGGCGGGCGGCGTGCGCCCAGGCCCGGCAGCTGGCGCACGTCGTCGAGGTCGACGTCGCGCCGTTCCTCGCGGCGACAGGGCTGCTGTACGACGGCCCCTGGCTGGCCGAGCGCTGGGCCGCGGTCGGCCACCTGCTCGACCTTCCGGGCGTGGACCCGACGGTACGGGCGGTCGTCGCCGCAGGCGCGTCGATCGGTGGCGTGAAGGTGTTCGCCGGGCTCGACCGGCTCGCTGCGCTGCGGCGGGAGACCGAGCCGGTCTGGGCCGGTGCCGATGCGCTACTGCTGCCGGTGACGCCGGGGCATCCGACGCTGGCCGAGGTCGCCGCCGATCCGATCGGGGTCAACGCGCGGCTCGGGCGGTTCACGAACTTCGTCAACCTGCTCGACCTGTGCGCGGTGGCGGTACCGGCCGGCGAGCGCGCCGACGGGCTGCCGTTCGGCGTCCAGCTCATCGCGCCGGCCTTCGCCGATTGGCCGCTGCTCGACCTGGCCGCGCGCTGGCGCGCCGAACCGGTCGAAGAGTCCACAGTGGACAGTGGCTGGACGGAACTGGCGGTGTGCGGGGCGCACCTGTCCGGGTTGCCGCTCAACGGTCAGTTGCGGCGGTGGGGCGGGCGGTTGCGGTACCGGGCCCGGACCGCGGGCGGGTACCGGCTGTTCCGGCTGCCCGGTCCGGGACTGCCCCGTCCGGGACTCGTCCACACCGGCGACGGGCCGCAGAACGGCATCGCGGTCGAGGTCTGGACGCTGCCGGAGCAGGCGGTGGGTGCGCTGCTGGAGATGGTACCGGCGTCGCTGGCGCTGGGCCGGGTCGCGCTGGACGACGGGCGGGCGGTCACCGGGTTCGTCGCCGGGCCGGCGGCGCTGTCCGGTACCGACATCACCGGGTACGGCGGCTGGCGGGCCTACCTCGCCGGTACCCGCTGACAGCCGGGCATACCGTCCACAGTGGACGGCCCGCCCGGCCAGGCAGGTGAGCTAGCAGGGGTTGTGGTTGAGTACCCGGCGGAAGTCGTTTCGGTACATATCGTGCGGCCGCTGGCGCAGTTGATGTGCATCTTCGCCGGCGCTGGTGCCGCGGTACCCGGTTGTGCGGCGGCTAACGGTGCCACCGCCGCCGCGATCGCCCCGGCCGACGCAATGGCCAGCCAGCGGCGCGTCGCCCGTACGCGCATGAGCTCCCTCCGTTCTGTCCCCAACCGTCATCGTTGACAATTCAGGGAGCAGCCAGGCCCCCTGAGGGACAGCATCGTCGCACCCATGGCAGAGGCATAGATCAATTTCGTGAGCCCGGAATCGCCAAGGGTGACGGAGAGGGTAAGTTCGAGGGGCGATGCACTATTCGCGCATTCCGGCGGATCGCCCGCCGGGCGAGGAACCCTCGGTTGGCGCCGCCCCGGGCGGCGTCGGACGCAGCACCCGGGGCGGCTGCTCGGCGGTACCCCCGGATCAGGCGGCTGACGAACGCCGACTGGTAGCGGTCCGACAAGCTACGCGGCTAGTGGTTCTTCCTCTTGCTCCACGGCGGACAGCGCGCCGGCCTGCATCATGGTGCCGGCGGCAAAGGTGTAGGCGCGTGCCCACGCGCCCTCGTAGGCGGGTGACCAGGCCGCGCCGGCGAAGTCGCGCAGCGTGGCCAGCAGAGCCGAGCCGACGGCCGCGTAGTGCCCGAGCGAGACGCCGTATGTCTCGTGGCGGCGGCCCATGGCGGTCAGCGCGGGCAGCAGGTTCTCCGGGTGGTCGAAGTGCGTGACGAGCGCGATGACCGCGCCCAGGAGGAGCCGCTCCCGCTGGGGGTCCATCGCGGCCGGGAACATCGGCCGCACTTCTGGGTGCTCGGTGAACAGGCGGTGATAGAACGCCGCGATCAACTCATCCGCGACCGGTGCGACGAGGTCAAGGCTCTCTTTGAGAAGCCGCTGATCCTGACTGGCCACTTCCCCTCCCGGTGACGGCTCGGTTCGCCGGTGACAACTGATGAGCGTCCGGGTTCTCCGGAGGCGCTCGTCACTCTGAGGATATTGATCAGCACTGATCGTTAACAACGCACGGCAAGCACGTTGGCATGACTTCGCTTTGGTTGCTTTCTGCAGGTTGCATTCACCGGTCGCGATACGCTCGTCCCAGGCGATCGGCCGGGCCACAGGGCGGGCGGGCGCGGCCGGGCGTGACGAACTGGGGAGCCGTCATGAACTCCGACGCCCTCGTGGTGGCGGTGGCGATAGGCGTTGCCGCGTGCGCGATGCTCCTCGGGCTGACTCTCGTCGCCTGGGTCGCCGGCCGGGTCCGGACGGTGGCTCCGGAACCGCTGCCGCCGGCCGTTCCCCTGCCACCGTCGATCGCCGACGGCGTCGCACCCAAAGAACTGCCACTGCTCGCGAAGGAGTTGTCCGCGCACGCGGACAGCGCGGCCGTGCAGGCCGCCCGGGCGCGGTCGGCCGTGGCCGCGGCCAGCGCCGCGCTGGCCGCCGCCGAGACGGTCCGGGCCGGGACCGAGGCGGCGTACGACGCGGCCCGGGCCGCGTACGCGGACCTCCTGCGCACCGCACCGCACAGTCCCCCCGACCCGCTGACCGAGGCCCGCGAGCGCCAGGTGTCCCGCGCCGCGCTGGACGCCTACCGCCGCGGTGAGCTGTCTGTCGAGGCGCTGCGCACCGTGTTCGGCCATCCCGATCCGAGCCCGGACCGCGAACAGCGCGAGCGCGAGGCCGACCGGCTGGCACTGGCCGAGAGCCAGTCCCGGCGCGCGTTCCAGCAGGCCGTGGCGGCCGCCCGGATGGCACGTGAGGAACTGCACGTGATCGAGGTCGCCGAGGCGGCGGTGCGGCAGGAGGCGGCCGAGGCCGCGCTGGAGGCGCAGGAGGCCGCCCTCGCCGCCCGTACCGTCCGGCCCCGCCGCTGGCGGCGGCCGGACTAGCAGGTCTGCGCCACCGCCCGGCGCAGGATGACGGGGTACCACCGGTCGAACCCGGGGCGGTCTGCCGGCGGTAACGCGTCGCGCTGCCGGGCCCACGCGATCGCATGCGCGAACGTGCCGACCCGGATCGCGAGCGCGAGGGTACCGGCCAGCCCGCGGCCCCACGGCTCCAGGTACGCGTCGCGCAGCCGGGCGAACCACGGATCGGACGGCGGCAGCTTGTTGACCTCTTCAAGGAACCGGAACGTGACGACGAGCGACGCGAAGGGATGCGCGATCGACGCGTCACCCCAGTCCAGCAGGCGCAGCCGCCCGTCCTTGGCGTAGACGTTCGCCATGTGCAGGTCGTCGTGCTGGACGGTATCGGGTACGCCGTGGGCGGCCAGTTCGTCGCATAGCTGAGCGAAGCGCCCCGCGAAGCCGCGCAGCCGCGCGATCTCGTCGCTCGCAAGCGGCAGCTCGTGCCGTAGCAGGTCCTCGTAGCGCCCCGGCAGCGCCGCGACCCGCAGGTCCGGAACGCCGTGTCTCAGGTGCTCGTGCGCGTGTGCGACCTCGCCGCGCTGCAGTTCGGCGTACCGCGGCAGCACTGCGAGCCAATCCTGCGGCGGGTTGCCGGACGCGCCGATCGGCGTACCGGCATCGGCGAGCAGCAGCCAGGCCCGCTCCTCGTCATGGCCGACTACCTCGGCGACCCGGTCCGGCCAGCGCGCGAAGAGCCCCGCCGACAGGTGCGGCTCGAACGCCTGCACCGGCGCGCACGCCTTGAACCAGGCCACACCGCCGGCGAGCGGTACGCGCAGCACCGTCGCCCACGGTCGCTCGCGCTCGATCTCGATGTCCCCCACCGGTACGACGTGGGAGCGGATCCAGTCCTCGGCGGCGCTGCGGTCCATGCCGGTACTATGCCCGGCGCGCCGGCATCGGGATCCGCATCAAATCGGCGGCGACCACCAGCTCGCCGGTGAAGTGCCGGCGGGCCTCGTCGGCGAACGCGGCCGGATCCGGGTACCGCCGGGAGAAGTGGGTGAGCACCAACGTCCGTACCCCCGACTCGGTCGCCACCCGTGCGGCCTGTCCGGCGGTCAGGTGGCCGTACCGCCAGGCGAGCTGGGCGTCGCCGTCGAGGAACGTGGACTCGATGACCAGCAGGTCGGCGCCTTCGGCGAGGGCGAACACGCCGTCACACAGCCGGGTGTCCATCACGAACGCGAACCGCTGCCCGAGCCGCACCTCGCTGACCTGCTCGACGGTGACCGTGCGCCCGCCGACCGCCAGCGCGCCCTCCCGCTGGAGCCGGCCGACCGCCGGCCCGGCGATACCGTACCGGGCCAGCAGCTCCGGCAGCATCCGGCGGCCGTCCGGCTCGACCAGCCGGTACCCGTACGCGTCGATCGCGTGCACCAGCCGCCGCGTCGAGAGCGTGCCGGCGCCCACCGCAGCCACCTCGCCCTCGCCGTCCAGCGGCCACTCGCGCAGGGTCGCCGTCTCGTGGAAGGCGCAGGCGTGCCGCAGCCGCGCGAAATACTCCCGGCCCGACCCCGGGTAGTAGGCGTCGACCGGGTGCGGTACCCGATCCAGCGACAGCCGTTGCACCACGCCGGGCAACCCCAGGCAGTGGTCGCCATGGAAGTGCGTCAGGCAGATCCGGGTCACGTCGGTGACGCTGACGCCGGCTTGCAGCATCTGCCGCTGGGCGCCCTCGCCGGGGTCGAACAGCAGCCCTTCACCGTCCCAGCGCAGCAGGTACCCGTTGTGGCCGCGGGCCCGGGTCGGTACCTGGCTCGCGGTGCCGAGCACCACCAGTTCACGCACCGGATTGGCCGGCCGCCGGCCGGTTGGATCCCGCGACGCGCGGGAACTCCAGGACTAGAAGGGAGACCCTGATGAATACCACCCTGATCATTATTCTCGTCGTGGGCGCCGTCGTGGTCGTGGCGCTGATCGTGCTGGCGCTGATCGCCAGCCGCCGCCGCGCCTTGCGGCAGAAGTTCGGCCCCGAGTACGACCGGGCGGTGGCGGACAGCGACAGCAAGCTGGCCGCCGAACGTGAGCTGCGCCAGCGCGAGCGCCGCCACGCGGAGCTGGAGCTCAAGCCGCTGTCCCCCGAGTCCCGCGCGGCCTACGCGGAGCATTGGGGGCGGGTACAGGCGCAGTTCGTGGACTCGCCGGAGGAGACCGTACGCGCCGGCGATGTCCTGGTCACCCGGCTGGTCGGCGAGATCGGGTACCCGACGGACAACTACGACGACCGGATCGCAACGCTGTCGGTGGAACACGCCGCTACGCTCGGCCACTACCGCGACGCGCACGACATCTTCCTGCGTACTGACCGCGGCGAGGCGAGCACCGAACAACTCCGCCAGGCCCTGGTGCACTACCGCGCCCTGTTCGCCGAACTGCTCGGCAACGACCCGGTACCCCCGGCGGCGGGCTCACCGGCGGCCGCCGACACCGCTCCGCGGGCCGCGCCCGACGAAGCTCAGCCCGCCGACGAACACGGCGAGCGGCCCGCGCAGCACCGGGTCGACCCGGCCGCCTCCGACGGTCACGGCACCCGACCCAGCCGCCAGCAGTCCGACGTCCGGTGAGGAGGTTCACCATGCGCGTTGACCATGACGATCCGCGCCCCGACCGCGACCGTACCGGCACCGAGCCGCCCGGCCCGGTAGCCGTCGAGGAAGACACGGGTACCGACGACAAGACCGCGGCGGACGACAAGACCGCGCCGGACGACGAGGCCGCGCCGGACGACGAGGCCGCGCTCGCCGATGTGGACGGTGGCGAGTTCCCGCCCGAGGGCGCCGAAGCGCCCGCCGCGAGCGGCCGGGGCTCGGCGGAGGATCTCCCGGCACCCGGCCACGCCGAGGAGGACGCGTGGCTGCGGGCGGAGAGCCGACCCGCGGACGAGGTCACCGTCGGCGCGGCAGCCGCCGGCGGACCGGCCGTCGGGGTCGCCTCGGTACCGCCGCCCGGCTCCCTGCCGCCGTCCGAGGCCGCTCCTGGACCGGGCTCGACCTCGGGTCCGGCGGCCTTCCCGGCCGGTGACGGGGCCGGCGCCCGGGACGAGGCGGCGATCCGCGACGCGGCAGCCGCGCGGGAGGCCGCCGCCGAGCGCGACGAAGCCGAGAGCAAGCAGGCCGAGCGCGAAAAGGCCGAGCCCGAGAAGGCCGAGCGCGATGAGGCCGCCGGACGCGAGGGCGCCGCTGAACGGGAAGCGACCGCCGAGGGTGAGCCGGACCGCCCGAGCGAGGCGGACCTCATGACGGCGGCGGCGAGCGGCGACGGCCGGACCGCCGAGGAAACGGCGCGCGAGCTGGAACCGGAGGAGCTGGCACCCGGCGAGGTACCGGTCACGACCGGCGCGGCGCTGTGGGAGGTCGAGGTTGTGGACGGTTTCCGCGACCGCTGGCAGCAGCTCCAGCTACGCTTTATCGACGACCCCCGCCAGGCCGCCGAGCAGGCCCGGGTACTCGTCGGTGACGCCTGCCGGGGGCTGACCGACGCGCTGACCCGCCAGCGGAACGAGTTGGACCGGTGGCAGGCTGCCCAGGTCGATGACACCGAGGAGCTGCGGGTGACGGTACGCCGGTACCGCGACCTGCTCGACCGGCTGCTCGGACTCTGACGAGCACACCGGAGGTTTTTCACCATGGTTCGTGTCGATCCCGAGGTCGCCGAGGTCTGGGAGGACTTCCACGCGCTGGTCAACATGAGCTCCCCCGAGTTGCGCGACTGGCTGCTCAACACCCCGGACGGGGTGGACACCTACGCCCCGGAGCCGGACATCGACGTCCACGCGCTGGGTCTGCAGGTGTTGCAGGTACTCGAGAAGCGCCGGACGGACCTGACGCAGTCGGACATCGATCTGATGCGCGAGGTCACCGAACTGATCCGGGGCCGGCTACGCAACGCGCCGGAGGCGGACGTCAACGACCAGCCGTGGCGGGACACCCTGCTGACCCTCGGGCACGACCCGACCCGCCCCGACTCTCCGCGCGGCCCCGACGCGGACGTCTGAGCGAGATCTTGGCGGCGTCCACGCCGGGTCACTGCCCGTCGCGGGATTCGACGGGATGGGCCGGCGCCCGGTGCCGGCCACCCGGGGCGGGCGTGAAGAGCGCGGCGGCCGCGAGCAGCGCCGCGGCGGCGACGACGAACACCGCCGCCCGGTGCAGTCCGGCGGTGCTGGGGGTACCGCCGTAGACGACCCCGAGCAGCGCGGTGGACAGGATCGCGCCGACGTAGCGGCCGGTCTGGAACAGCCCCGCCGCGGTACCGGTCTGCCCGGCCGGTGTGGCGGCGTACAGCCCGGCCTGCAGGCCGAGGTTGTTGAACGCGTTGGGCAGCCCGATGACGGCGCCGATCGCGATGATCTCGGCCGGGCCGGTGCGCTGCCCCACGAACCGCAGCAGTACCCCGCCGGCGAGCAGCCCGACGCAGCCGACCAGCACCGAGAGGCCCGCCCCGAACCGGCGGACCAGCCGGGCCGCGAGCGGCGTCAGCAGTACGCCGAGGGCGGCTATCGGCAGCATCAGCAGGCCGGTCGCGGCGGCCGGGTAGCCGCGGACCTGTTCCAGCCACTGCGGCAGGCTGAAGAAGATCAGGTAGAAGACGCACTGCACGGCGGCCTGCTGGCCGAGTACCCCGACCAGGGACCGCTGGGCGGCCAGGGCACGCAGGTCGAGGAACGGCGCCGGGGCCCGCAGCTCCCGCCAGGCGAAGAGCGCGGCGGACACCGGTACCACCGGAAGCAGCCGCAGGTCGCCCGAGAGCAGGAAGCCGAGCACGGCGGTGATCGTGGTGGCGAACAGCGCAACCCCCGGCAGGTCCAGTTCGCGCAGGAAGGCCCGGGTGTCGGCGGGGGCGTCCGAGGGCGGGTCCGCCGGCAGCCAGCGTCGCGCGAGCCACAGCCCGACGCCGGCCATCGGGAGGTTCACCGCGAAGATGCCGCGCCAGCCGAGCGCGGCGACCAGGACCCCGCCGAGTACCGGGCCGAAGGCTGCGCTGGCCGAGTTGGCAGCGGAGATGACGCCGAGCGTGCCCGCGGGCGGGCGGCCACCGGCCAGCCGGCGGATCAGCGCGAGGCCGGCCGGGAAGCCGACCGAGGTACCGATCGCCTGCAGTACCCGGGCGGCCACCACCCAGCCGAAGCCGGGTGCGACGAGGACGAGCGCGCAGGTCACGAAGACGAGCGCGAGGCCGGCCGAGAAGACCCGGCGCGGCCCGTACCGGTCGGCGAGGCGCCCCATCAGCGGCTGCCCGACGCTCGCCGTGAGGTAGAAGCCGGAGATCAGCCAGCTCGATGTCGCGAGGCTGACCCCGAACTCGCGCTGGAGGTCGACCAGCGCGACCGCGATCATCGACGAGTTGAGCGGGTTGAGCAGGGTACCGAGCGCTACGGCGGCCGGGATCCGGTGCGGTACCGCGCGGTCAGCCACGCACCGAAGGTACCGGCACGCCGATCGGGGTCACAGCGGGAAGAGCACGGTGGCAGGCGACCGCGAGCGGGTGCAGCAGGTCGGCCAGGCGGCCGGTCGCGGTGGAGCCGAGGGCGTCCCACGGCGCGGCGGCGAGAATCCCGGCCGCAGCCGCGCGCGGGAGCATGGCCTGGAACAGCGCCGTCGCCACGCCCCGGCGCTGCCACGCGTCGACGACGAGGACGACTGGTCACCGTGTCGCCATGGGCGGATCTCCATGCCGCCCCCCTGAGTTTGGATGACGAACTCAGGCTAGGTGGCTGGGTCCGGATAGGCAACCCAGATGTAGTCTCGGTCTCATGAAGTGGGCCGACTACGACTCCAGCGTCTGCTCGGTCGCCCGCACGGTCGAGGTGCTCGGCGACCGGTGGACGCTGCTCGTCCTCCGCGACATCTTCAACGGCATCCGGCGCTTCGCCGACCTCAGCCAGCATCTCGGCGTCGCCCGCGACGTGCTGACCAAGCGGCTCGCCGCCCTGGTCGGCGAGGGCCTGATCCACCGCGTGCCGTACCAGGAGCCCGGCGCGCGCACCCGCTACGAGTACCGGCTCACCGACGCCGGCCGGGACCTGCGCCCGGTGCTGCTCGCGTTGCTGGAATGGGGCGACCGGCACCGTGCCGACCCGGACGGCCCGCCGGCGCAACTGTTCCATGCCGAGTGCGGCGCCCCGGTCGCGGTCGAGGTGCGCTGCGCCGAGGGCCACGAGATCGGGCCGCGTACGCACCTCACCGCCCAGCCGGGCCCCGGCTCGCGGCTGGTGGGCGCGGCGGCGGCTCAGGCGGCGACGGTACCCACGATCTCGCCGTAGGCGATGTTGTGGCCCTTGATGGCGGCGAGCGCGTCGGGCACCGATGCGCTGTCCGGCAGCCCGGTCGGCCCGTCGAGGGCGTAGACGGTGAAGTGGTAGTGGTGGGTACCGGACGGCGGGCACGGCGGCGTCCAACCGGTACCGCCGTCGGAGTTGACCGCCTCCTGCGCGCCGTCGGGCAGGTCGTCGATGTTCAGCGAGGTGGCGTTCGCCGGCAGGTCGACCACGATCCAGTGCAGGAATCCCCCGTTCGGGGCGTCCGTGTCCTTCACCACGACGGCCAGGTTCTTCGCCTTGGCGACGTTGCCCGACCAGCTCAGCGGCGGCGGGTCGCCGTCACCCTTGCAGGTGTACTGGTCCGGGATCGGCTTGCCGTCGGCGAACGCGTCGCTCTTGACCGTCAGCCCCTTGGCCGGGCTGGGCTTGGCGGGCGGTGCCGAGAACGGTGACTCGGACACGTCCGGCACGGCCTGTGCCGGCGACCGGGTCGGCGTCTTCGCCGGCCCCGGCGAGGTGTTGCACGCGGCCAGGGACAGGGCGACCGTACCGGCGACGACGAGTGCGGCCCGAAGTTTCACCGCGGCATCATCACACGGGCCACCGGCGCCGATGCAATCGACCCCCGCGTATGTCTGCGAGCCGGAAAACCGGGCGCGTCACCTCTTGCCCCGTTCACTCGCTTCGACGCCGCGCCGCTCACGCTCGCTCCCTCAGCCGACGACCCACTGCTGGCTGGCCCGCCCGTCGCACGGCTGCTGCGTCGCCGCGGTCTGCCCCTCGGGTACGTCGAGGCATTTGCCGGAGTTCACGCTGACGAGCAGCACGGCGCCGCCCGCTGCCGGCTGCACCCGCCACTGCTGGTTCGCGCTGCCGTTGCAGGACCACTGCTGGACCTTCACGCCGTCGTCGGTGCTGGCGCCGTTCACATCCAGGCACCTCCCGCTGGCCACGTTGACCAGGGTCACCGCGTCGCCGGCGGGTACCGACCGCCAGCGCTGACCGGCGCCGGCACCGCACGGGTCGGTCTGCGCGGCCGCGCCCTCCGGATCGTCCGGTGCGGCGTCCAGGCACAGCCCGCTGGTAGCGCCACGCAGCCGCGCGCCGTCCGGGGTCGGCGACGGGCTGGGTGACGGGCTGGGCGAAGGGGACGGTGGCGGCGGCGCGGCACTTGAGGTCGCCACCGCGGGGGTACCGGTGGCCACCGGCTCGGTCGAGGGCGGCGCACCGGCCACGGAGCGCCCGAACGGGTACGCCAGCATCACCACGGCGAACAGCACGGCCAGGGCCAGGAAGCCGAGCGCTGCGGGGATCAGCCAGCGGGTGCGGGTCAGTCCCACTCCCAGTAGAAGCCCACCACTGCCTTCTCCACGGTCCCGAAGCGGTGGTGTACGGACAGCTCCTCGTCCGGCTCGACCGGTACCCGCTCGATCACCCGGGCCAGGTCCAGCCGGTCCCAGCGCGCCCGGAACACCCGGGCAGGTACCCGCTGCTTGTGGAACCGCACCCACATCGTCAGGTCGCGGGTGCTGCGCAGGACACCCCGGCGCAGCTCGGGCGGGGGTGCCGACTTGTACATGAAGGTCGAGCGGTACTGCATCAGCGCCGTCTCGCCGGCGGACAGCGGCCGGTGCAGCATGATGTCGACGCCGTAGATCGAGTCGTTGACCCGGTACGGGCGGTCGCCGACCCGGCCGCCCCGGATCACCTCGACCATCAGCTCGTCGGTGTCGAACCGGTACGGCACCGAGTCGACCCCGTCGGCCGTCGCCTGGATGACCTGGATCGTCTCGTGCTCGGCCGGAACGCCGTCCGGGCCGAGGATGTGCAGCTCGTGCAGGGACAGCGTCTCGTGGCGCAGCGGCGCCGCCTGGTACCGCTCCGGCGGCGGCAGCGTGTGCCCGGAGATCACCCGTACCGTCGGAGAGCCCCGCAGCAGGTCACGCAGGCGCTGCGCGTGCCGAGCGGTCAGCCCGAACCCGTCGACGAAGGCGTCCGCGACCGGCGGGCTGAGTTCGGTGCCCTCCAGGGCCCGCCGAGCGACCTCGGTCAGCTCGGCGCCCAGCGGCCGGTCCCCGGCACCCTCGAGCACCCGGGCCACCGCATGGTACCGGTCGCCGCCGGTGTCCTGTTCCCAGCGGGTGCGGTACTCCCCTGGACGGAGCAGGAGCATCCGTAAGTAGGTACAGGCCTGGTTGACCTGATCCTGGTCTGGCACCTGGTCCCCCTCTATCACCTTTCCGCCAGCGTAACCACCCGCCGACCGGCGCTGCTCGGCGGAAGGCGAGAGAAAGACACATTCTGCCTGGAGGTCCAGGGTGGATACCCGTCGTTTGGCGAGCGGACGGCACTGGGTACCCGAGCTCGCCGAGGCGATCGTCGCCGGTCAGCTCGACTGACTGAGGAACGGCGTCAACAGCTCCGGTACCGCCTCGTCGGCCAGCCGGACGGCCACCGCCACGGGCACGTCGAGCGCCGCGTACCGCTGCCGCCCGCCGGCCGTGGTCGCCTCCAGGGTGACGACCCCCGCGCGGCGCTGGAACAGCGACTGGCGCAGGTTCCAGCCGATGATCCCCTCCCGGACGAGCATGTTGCGGCGGCGTACCAGGCTGCCCTGCCGGACCACGAGGATGTGCCCGGTCAGCGCGTGGCCCAGGCTGCGGAACCGGTCCTCGGCCAGCAGCACCGCCGCCGGCAGCAGGACCAGCGACGCCGTCACCGGCCAGGCCGGCCAGTGCGCGAACCGCCACAGCGCGGCCAGGGCGGCAATGATCAGCGCCGAGCCCCACAGCGCCCGCGTGTACCGGCGGCGCCGCGCCCGCGGCCCGTGCCGGATCAGCCGTGCATAGACCGGCTCGCGGTCCCGCAGCACCTCAGCCGCCACCCGTTCGGCTTGCGCGCGCGGCGCCGGCGGTACCAGCAGCGAGCCGCCCCGCTCCGCGCCCCGCCCGACCCGCAGGCCGGTGGCGATCGCCAGGGCCCGCGCGCCACCCACCGCGCGCACGAGCAGCGGCTCGCTGACCTCCGCACCGCGCAGCCGGCGCTCCTCCAGCGTGATCGACCGGCGGGTCAGCAGGCCGCGGACGATGTGCAGGGTACCGCCGGGCTGCCGGCTGAGCCGGAAGCCCCAGTAGGCGATCACGTAGGCGGCCGTCGAGAAGATGGCGACGACGACGGTGAAGGCGATCATCACCTCCACGACGGCGAGCCAGAGCGCCGTGCGCGACAGCGCATTCGCCGCGTGCTCGACCGGCCCGAAGCGGCTCAGCTGGATGTTCGCCTCGTTGGCCAGCCGGAACAGGAAGCCGATCAGCACCGCGACGGTGACCACGCCGGACAGCGAGAACGGGGCGTACCGCAGCCACTCCGGGCGGAACGCGGCGAGGATGGTCTCCGGCGCCGGCGGGGCGGGCGCCTCCGCGGTGGCGGCGGGCGCGGCCCGGGAACGGACCAGCAACTCGACGCGCAATCGGGCCGCCTCGTCGGCGGTGAGCGCGTCCAGCTTGACGCCGTCGTTGCGGCGGTCGGTGCGGCCCGTGCCGATGGTGAGCGCGGCCAGCCCGAGCACCCGGTGCAGCGGCGAGGCGGTGATGTCGACGGTACGGACCCGGTCCCGGGGTACCGTCAGCGTCTCGCGGCGCAGCAGGCCGCGCCGGACCTGCACCTGATCGGCGCTGATCCGGTACGTGGTGGTGAACCAGCGCAGCAGGCCGATGAGAACCAGGTAGCCGACGCCGACCAGTCCCCACACCCGGCCGCCGACGTTGCTGCGACTGCCCAGGAACAGCACCCCGATCAGCACCGGCCAGGACCGCAGCACCTCCCGCACCGGGTGTACCGCGAGCATCCGCACGCTGAGCCGCCGCCAGGGCACCTGCTCGGTCGGCAGCTCAGTGGTTTCAATCACGTCGCATCCCCGGGGGTTGCCGCGGTCGTGCTCGTCAACTGGGCGACCAGCCGGTTCGCGGTGTCCTTGTCCAGGCCGTGCACCTTGATCGGCCCCGCCGCGGACGCCGTCGTCACGGTCACGTTGGCCAGCCCGAACAGCCGCTCGACGACGCCGAACTCGCTGTCCACCGTCTGGATCCGGGAGATCGGCGCGATCCGCCGCTCCTGGGTGAACCAGCCGGTCTGCGTGTACACCGCCTGGTCGGTGCTCTCCCACCGGTGCACCCGGTACCGCCACTGCGGCATAACGACCAGGTGCAGCACCGCGACCACGGCGGTGACGACGAGCGCGGTGACCCGTAACCGGACCTGCGACTCCGCGCCGATGAGCCACACCACCTGCGCGCCGATCAGCACCAGCCAGCCGAGCGCGGCGCGCAGCGTCCAGTACCCGATGGCCCGGCGGCTGACCCGGTGCGCCGGCGCGCGCAGCGCGACCAGCTCGGCCGACACGCTAGCTGCCCTCCTCGTGCTGGATCGTCAGCGTCGTCCAGGCACCGACGTGGATCCGGTCGCCGTCCTTCAGCGGTACCGGCACGTGCGGCTCGATCGGGTCCGGGGAGTCGTTGAGGTAGGTGCCGTTGGCGGAGTCCAGGTCCACCACCGACCAGGTGCCGTCCGGCCCGCCCATCAGCAGGGCGTGCGCGTGCGAGACGGCGGCGTCCTCGGGCGGCCCGGTCAGGTCGATGTCCGGCTCGATGCCGCGCGAGGGCCGGCGCCTCCCGATCAGCACCTGCCCGGCCCGCAACCCGAACCGCCGCTCCGGGCAGAACGCCGGGAACGGGATCTCCGGCGCGTCCGGGCCGGCCACGGCCAGCATGCGGGCGTGGTACCCCCGGTCGGCCGCCGCCACCACCCGCCACCCGGGTACCGCGCCGTTGCGCCGGGGCAGTTCTTCCGCGGGCGGTGCCTCGGCGGCCAGCGGGCCGGCATCCCCGACCGGTACCACCGGCGGTGCGCCGGTCTCCGGGGTTTCGACGACCGGGTTCGCCGGTACCCCGTCGGCGCCGCCGGTGGCCTCCGCCGGTGGCGGCGTGGCCGGCGTCTGCGGCTCGGGGTCGCCGAGCACGAAGTCGTGCCCGCACACCTCGCAGAACCGGCCGGCCCGGGCGGTGCCGCACTTCGGGCAGGTTTCACCGGCTGCCGCCGCCGCTGCCGCGGGCGCTTCGGCGACCGGGGCCGCGACCTGCGGCGCACCGATCGGGGTACCGCACTCGTCGCAGTAGTCGGTGGCGACCGAGGTGTGTCCCTTGGGACAGGTGACCATGCGCCGCGCCTCCTCAGGTGTTCTTGACCCGGATCGTCTTGACCGACCGGACGCTGGCCAGCTCGGCGTCGACGCCCTCGACCTTCTGCTTGAGCCGGACCGTACCGCTGCCCGCGTCGATCACGTCGACGACCTTGCCGAGCAGCTTGGCGGTGTCCTCGTGCCCGGTCTCCTCGGCCAGCTGGACCGCGCGGCCCAGCTTCGCCGTGGCGCTCTCGACGTCGCCGGCGTCGCGCGCGGCCAGCCCCTCCTGGATCGCCGAGGCCAGCTCGGCCTGACCGGTGTAGTGGGCGACCCGGGGGTTGATCCGGGTGGACAGCGCGCTGTCGTCGGTCCAGGTCGCGAGGACCCGGCCCTGTGCCAGTATCTCGTCGCCGCTGACCAGGCTCACCCGGGCGGCGAGCAGCTCCTCGCCCAGCCCGCCGGGCGGTACCTGGACCTGGACGTGGTAGTCGCGGCTCTCCGCGCCCCAGTCGCCGGTCGGGTAGTCGCCGACCCGGGCGCTCACCTCGACCCGCCGCGCGGTGAGGTCCTCGACGTGCGGGAACGCCTGCTTGACGAAGCGCACCTTCGCGCCGGCCGGGGTCCACAACCGCAGCGCCACCTCGGCCAGCCCCTTGCCCATGGCCGCCTCGGTCATCGCGCGGAACTCCCCGACCAGGCCGGCCGGGTCGGGCAGCCCGTCGGCGGTGCCCAGCAGCGCGGAGGCGACGGTGAGCAGCTCGGTACCCACCCAGTCGGCGCCCACGCCGCGGGCGTCGCAGATGAACCGCCCCTCGCAGGCGCGCAGGGTCGCGGCGAGCTGCTCGGCGGTCTCGTGCTGGTTGCGTCCGTCGGTCAGCAGGATCGCGTGCTTGACCTGGGCCGGACTGGTGGCGAAGAGGGTGTTGGCCACGGCCAGCCAGCGCCCGATCGCGGTACCGCCGGCCGCCGACAGCCGGGACACCGCGTGCTTGGCCTCGTCACGGGTGCGCTGCTGCGCGGGTACCAGCGTCGGCTGGAGCGGGTACACCATGTCGGCGTCGTTGCGGCCGGACACGACCGCGAACGCCACCCCGTCGCGCAGCGTGTCGATCGCCGCCATGGTCGCCTTCTTGGCCTCGGCGATCTTGGTGACCGGGTTCGCCATCGAGCCGGAACAGTCGATCATGATGACCTGCGCGGCGGACGGCAGCGCGGCCCCCGGACGGGCCGCGGGGCCGCCCGAGGCGGTGACGGTGACGACCGCGTCGACGACCGTACCGCCGGCGGGCAGGTAGGCGTTCTGGTAGACCTCGGCCGAGAATGCCGGCGGCTCAGTCATGGGCTTCCTCCGCGGGTGGGTAGGTCAGGACGACGGCGGTGATGTTGTCGTGCCCGCCCTGGTCGAGGGCGAACGCCACCAGGTCGCGCGCGGTGTCCAGCGGGGACTTGTCCGGCGTGATCGCGGCCAGCTCGGCGGCTTCCGGCCGGTACCGGAAGACCCCGTCGCTGCACACCAGCACCCGGCCCGGACCGTCCGGCTGGTACATCCGGACGTGCGGTGCGCTGTCCGGTGCATCGGCACCCAGCCAGCGTACGAGCGCCCCGGCCGACTGGTGCGCGGCGATCTCGGCGGGCTGTACGCCGGCCGCAGCCAGCCGGCCGGCAAGCGAGTCGTCGGCGGTCAACAGCAGCGCCTCCCCGTCGTCGGGCAGCCAGTAGGCGCGGCTGTCGCCGACCCAGCCGACGGTGACCGCGTCGCGGATCAGCGCTGCGCAGACGAAGGTGCTGCTCGGCGGGTTCGGGCCGGGCGTCGTACCGGCCGCGAGCGCCGCCGCCGCCTGCGCCGCCCCCGCGGCCTTCGTGATCGCCTCGCCGGCCGGGTTGCCCTCGGCCAGCTCGGCGAGCAGCACCGGGGTCGCGGCCTGCACGGCGGCGTGCGAGGCGGTGTCCGCGCGGCGCGAAGAGGAGACGCCGTCGCACACGACGGCCAGCAGTATCCCGGGTGCGGCGCCGATACCCATCGCGTCCTCGTTGCGGGCGTGCCGGATGCCCCGGTCGGTCACCCCGGCGACCAGTTCCAGGTCCAGCTCGCGGTGGTCGAGCGCGGACGGCCGGCGCTGGCCGCAGGTGTCGCAGTAGTCGTCCGTGTCGAAGGTGGTGCCGCCGCAACCGGGGCAGGCGTCGGGTGCCCCGGCCGAGGTGAGCCAGCGACCCGCGTCGGGCGCGGATGCGGGTACCGTCGCGGCCGGCGCGGGCCTGCTGAGCTCGTGCCCGCACGCCTCGCAGAACGTCGCCTCCGCGCCGACCGTCGCGCCGCACGCCGGGCAGGCGGCCAGGGCCGCCGAGTCCGCCGCCACCTCCGCCGCGGCCATCAGACCACCGTCCGGGGGCGCACGGCGTTGGCCTGGTCCACCAGCGCGTACCGGGCCAGCGGGTCGGTCTCCAGGGTGGCCAGGCTCCGGTAGGCGCGTTCCAGCCCGAAGCGGATCTCCCGCTCGCGCAGCGCCTGCCCGAGCACCTTTCCGTTGACCTTGACCGGCGCCGCGGGCGCCGGCCGGGGCGCGCCGCCATCGGGTACCCCGAGCCACTCCAGCGCGGTGCGGAACAGTTCGATCGCGAGCCTGGCCCGCCGCTGGGCGTCGAGCTTCAGCCGCTCCAGCCGGTTCGAGGCGGCCACCAGGTCGGCTTCGGCCAGCGTCCCGGTGGCCCGGTCGAGGCTCGCCCGTACCGCGGCCACCTGGGCCGCCTGGTGCTGGCTGGAGCTGTCCGGTACCTCGTCGAGCACCGCCACCGCGCCGGCCCGGTCGCCGGCCGCCTGCCGGCAGCGGGCCAGGCCGAACGCGGCGCTGACGAACCCGTGGTCGACCCGCCACACCCGCTCGTGCCGGCGCGCCGCCAGCTCCCGTTGCCCGCTCAGCTCGTCGGCGGCCGCCAGCGCCAGGCGTACGGCCGGCTCCCCGGGGAACACGTCGTACACCTCGCCGAAGCAGCCGGCGGCCCGCTCGCCCATGTTGGCGCCGAGCGCGACGAGCCCGGTGTACCACTGCTTCCGCCAGTCCATCCCGGCCGGCAGCTTCTCCATCTCCTGCACGGCCCGGCGGCCCTCGCCGGCCTCGACGAACGCGCGTACCAGGCGCAGGGTCACCTCCACGCTGCGCACCGGCGCGCGCCGCAGCTCGGTCACGGTCGTGGCGGGGTCCGCGCCAGTCAGCGCGGCGACGAACCCGGCGCCCGGGTCGGCCGGGTCGAGCAGCGGCAGCGGCAGCGCGGCGGCGATCTCCGGCCCGGTCGGCGCCTCGTCGGCCCCGAACGTGCGGCGTTCCGGGGTGAACCGGGTCGAGGGGATCGCCCGCGGCGCCCCGTCGGCCGCGGACAGTACCTCGCACAGCACGCCCAGCGCCTGCTCGCCCATGTCGGCGGCGGACTCGAAGCGCCCGGCCGGGTCGGTGTCGGTCGCCCGGCGCAGGAACCGCAGGTACGACTCCTCGGTGGCGAGCAGCGGGATGTCGGTGGGGTCGGGCAGCCGGTCGGCGTACTTGCTGGAGAACCCGGCGAAGTCGAAGCTGAGCACGGCGAGGGTACGGCCGACGGTGTAGAGGTCGGACTGGACCGAGGGGCCGAGCGTGGCCAGCTCCGGGGCCTGGTACCCGGGCGTGCCGTACAGCGCGGAGACGTAGTCGTCCATCCGCCGTACCGCGCCGAGGTCGATGAGCTTGAGCTGTTCTTCGGCATGGATCACGTTGTCCGGCTTGAAGTCGCAGAACAGCAGACCCCGGTCGTGCAGGTAGCCCAGGGCCGGCAGGACCTCCAGGCCGTAGGCGAGCACGGTGGGCAGCGGCAGCGGTGCCCGCCGGCCGTCCGGCCCGAGGTTGGCCAGCGCGAGGTCCTTGAGCGACCGGCCGCCGACGTACTCCATGACGATGTAGCCGACCTTCTCGCCGGTCATCGGGTCGGGGTGCTCCACGAAGTCATGGATCTTGACGATGTTGGGGTGGTCGACGGACACCAGGAACCGGCGCTCGGCCATGGCGGCCGCGATAGCGTCGGCGTCGCTGGTGTTGATCAGGCCCTTGAGCACCACCCAGCGGTCCGAGCCGGCGTCGCTGATGTTGCGGTCGCGGGCGAGGTAGATCCAGCCGAGGCCGCCGTGGGCCAGCGCGCCGAGGATCTCGTACCGGTCGTCGACCGCCTCGCCCGGCTGCAGCCGGGGGACGAACGAGTACTTCGTGCGGCACTTGGGACAGAAGCCCTCGGTGCGGCCGGGCCGGCCGTCGTGGCTACGCCCGGCCGGCTCGCCGCAGTTGCCGCAGAAGCGCTGCGACTCCGGTACCTTCGGGTCCTTCAGCACGGCGCTGGCCGGGTCGCTCAGCGGCACCGGCGGTACCTCGACCAGGTTGGCGCCCAGCCGGCCCCGGCCGCGGCTGCGGCTGCGCGTGCCGGTGCCGGTGCCGGTGCCGGGGCTGGTCCGGCCGGCGAGGCCCGCGCCGGTCGGCGCGGCGAGCCCGGCGGTAGGCACCGACGGTGCCCCCACCGAGCGGCCGCCCACGGAGGGCGCCGCAACCGAGACGCCTGGTGGCGCCTTGTGGCCGCATTCGTCGCAGTAGCCGTCCTGGTCGTAGTGGCCGGGACAGCCGGGCCGGCGGCAGGCGGGGTTACCGGTCATCGCGGGGTTACCGGTCATCACTGTCTCCTCCGGTGCCATTCTGGCGGGGCAGCGCGGCTGACGAGCGCTGACTGGTGGCCGCTCCGGCAAGCTCCGCGGCCAGGGCCTGCTGGTAGGCGAATACCGCCCGGGTGCCGGCGCGCAGGTCGCACGGCGCCGTCCAGAGCAGCTCGCGGGCCTGCGCGTGCAGTGCGGTCAGCCCGTCGTGCTCGGCGTACCCGAGCCGGGCCGCCTTGGCCCGGTACGCCTCCAGCCGGCCCCGCAGCTCGTCGCGCCGGGCGAGCAGCCCGTCGGCCGCCTCGCGCAGCTCGTCGGCGCGCTGCCGGGCCCGCGTGGCGGACCGTTCCACCGCGGCGGCGCTGTCGACCAACGATACCCAGCGCGCTTCCCGGTGCAGCCGGTCCAGGTCGGCCAGCCGGTTCTGGAGTACCGCGGCGGCGTGCGGCGCCGGCGGCAGGCCGGTGTCGGCGATCCGGTCCGCCACCCGCGCGTACGCCTCGGCGAGCCGCTCTTCGGCGGTACCCACCTGCTCGACGAGCGCGCGCAGCTCGGCCATCCGGCGCGGGTACCCGTCCCGGATCCCCACCAGCGCACCGACCCGCTCGCGCAGCACGCCCATCCGGCTGGCCAGCCCGTCCAGGCGGGCCTGGGTGGCCGCGGACAGCCGGCCGCCGGGCGCGCCGGACAGCGGGTCGCCCAGGTCGATGCGGGCCGCCTCGGCAAGCGCGGCGGACAGCGGTTCGCCGGCGTCGGCGAGGCCCACCGAGGCGGCCTGCGCGACCAGCGCGTCGACCTCCTGCGTCAGCGGCGCGTACCGGCCCGCCACGACCGACCAGGCACTATCCACATCGGACAGATGGCCGGCGACCGTGGCGCACCGCCGCTCCAGCTGGCCGGCCAGGTCCCACAGCCGGACGCGGGTTGCCGGGGCTCCCTCGGTCGGGATGCCCGCGGCGTCCAGCCCGACGACCGGCTCGCCGCAGATCAGCCGCAGGGCGTCCCAGTCCGAGTCCTCCGGCCGGCGCTGGCCGCGGATGCTACGGGCCCGTTCCAGCAACTCGCCGAGTACCGCGAAGTGCGCCCACAGCAGGTCCACCTCGGGGCGCAGGGCGGCCCAGCGGCTCTCGGTACGCCCGCCCAGCCCGCCGCCGCGCAGGAACGCCAGCCCCGGGTGGCTGTCGATGGCGAACATCGCCGCGGCGATCCGGTCGTGGGCGGCGCCGAGCCCGGCCAGGGTCTCGTCCACGGCCTCCCGGCTCATCGGTGCGGACACGGTCTAATCCTGGTACTCGGCGGAGGGCACCGGCGGTGCGTTCCCCTTCAACCAGCGGGCGTTGATGTCGCGGAGGGTACCGTCGCCCCGCATCCGCTCCAGCACGCCGTTGACGAAGCGCACGAAGTCCGGCGAGTTCTTGGAGATCGCCATGCCGTACGGCTCCTCGGTGAACTTCGGGCCGACCAGTTGCAGGTTCGGGTCCTGGTCGGCCATGCCCGCGAGGATCGCGTCGTCGGTGGAGATCGCGTCGACCTGCCCCTGCTGGAGCAGGACCACGCAGTCGGTCCAGTCCGGCACCGACACCGGGATCGGCTTGGACTTGTAGTTCGCGATGTTCACGATCGACGTGCTGCCGGCCACCGCACAGACCTTCTTGCCGCCCAGGTCGTCCATGCTCTTCGCCGGCGAGGACCTGCTGGTCAGCACCCGCTGCCCGGCCTGGTAGTACACGCTGGAGAAGTTGACCTGCTGGAGCCGGTCGCAGGTGATGGTCATCGTGCGCGCGACGATGTCCACCTTGTTGTCCTGGATGTACGGGATCCGCTGGGCCGACGTGATCGCGATCAGCTGTACCTTGTCCGGGCTGCCGAAGATCGCCTTCGCGACCTCCTTTGCCACGTCGATGTCGAAGCCCTCGATCTGCCCGCTGGCCGGGTTGCGGTACCCGAACAGGAACGTGTTCTGGTCCACCCCGACCCGCAGCAGGCCGTTCTGCTGGATGCGCTGCATCGTCGAGCCGGCCGGCATCTGGCCCGCGGCGGGCAGCGTCGACGGCGGCCGCAGGCTGGCCCGCGGGTTGCAGGTCTGTGCGGGGCCGGCGCTGGAGCTCGGGATCACCGCCGGGTCCTGTACCCCGAGCGGCCGCGCGGCCGGGAACGTCGAGGCGGCCGGGCTCGGCTGGCGCCCGGCGGAGCAGCCGGCCAGTAGGACGACGACGGCACCGAGAGCGGCGGTCAGTACTGCGCTCGTCCATGACCCCGCCACCCCACCCCGG